>Ga0136630_1001066_pt1 | contig 11038 bp, 6 predicted proteins | sample AntDrymUQ5682106_2_FD_105496 | JGI IMG/M metagenome (GOLD analysis project Ga0136630, IMG submission 105496) | Polar desert sand microbial communities from Dry Valleys, Antarctica - metaG UQ568 (21.06) | ecosystem: Environmental > Terrestrial > Soil > Desert | place: Antarctica: Dry Valley...
AAATCTGTTTTAAGTTTCGGGACGGTCGAGCCGGTTATTTGCGATATATCCTCATAACTAAGCTGCCGCAAAATCTTGAGAGTAAAAACCATCCGTTTATCTTTGTCCAGTGACTGTAAAGCAAGGCGAATTTTATCGTTGAGCTCGCCGCCGAGAAGAACATTATCCGGGGATTGATTGATGTCGTCCTTTATCTCAAAATTTTCTTGCTCATCGAGGGCAATGTTAAAAGCTTCTCCCCGATTGGAGCGCAGCCAATTACAAGTAGTATTTTTGGCGATTCCGCATAACCAGGGCGTAAGTTTTCGCTCTTCATGAAAGGAATCGAGGGAACGATAAACGCTTAAAAAAGTTTCCTGCATCAATTCTTCCGCCAAAGAGAGATTACCGACCATTCCATAGATAAACTTCAGAACAATCCGATGATGCTGTTCGAAGATAAGTCTAAATGCTTCTTCATCGCCGAGTCTGGCAAGTTCTACCAAGCTCTTTGTATTGTTCATTAGACTCTCATCAAATGCTGTTGAATTTGTAAAACTTATTGCATCCATCCGGTTGTTGTTTCTGATGTCTCTTATAAGAGTATTAACGTTTCAGAGAAAAAGGTTTCACTTTAAGAATAATTTTTTACCTTCGCTTCAGATTATAGATTTGAGAGAATTTGCCAAACGTCGGAAATGGAAAATTGAAGTTTAAATATCTGATGTTGCATTACAGGAAAATAGATGACTAAAACGCATAGAACTTTTGAAACTTGTTTATCTACACCGTCAGGAAAAGCATTAGCAGGAGTGTGTTGGAAATAATTGAGCGGCGAACTCTCTTTCTATTTATGCTGATGTGCGTTGCTACTGAGAGAAACGGGCTTGACTTGGGCGATCAAAGTTCCGATTCCATAAAGCAGAATAATTACAAAGGAAAATGAAATATTTTTTACGATCATTTTAATGGTTTAAGGTTGCGCTGGGTTGATGAAAAATGGATTGAGATTATGTTTTCCCGATCATTAATCGTGCTTTTTTAACTAGCAGAGACAAGACTGCCGCTGACAGCAGCTCTGAAAAACCGAAATGAATAAGCCTTTCCTCTATGTCATTCCGTTCGATTCGGCTTGCTTCCCTCACGAGTTTACCAGCTTAACGTTTGACGCAGTTTTTTAATGTGACTGCGGCTGACCGTTACTTGATGCCCGCCGGTGAGTTTTAGTCGCGCCGCATGTTTATCAAAGTCGGTTATTTCGCGGACGTGATTAAGATTAATTATCACCTGCCGGTGAATTCGCATAAAAATGCTTTTGTCGAGCAAGTCGTCCAATTCAGTAAATGTCGTGTATTTGGTCCAATACTCGGCATCCGCAGTCGTGACAAACACCAATCCGCGCTCGATCTTTAAAGCGACTATTTGCTCAATCGGCAAGATAAGAATTCGGTTTTGCGAACGCACGGGCAATCGCTGCAGGTAAGAATTCGGTTTGCGGACGAGGACTTGCCGCAGGGCGGAGATAGGCTCGGCGCCGGTTTTGACTTGCTGAAACAGCTTCTCGCGCGCCCTGGCGAGCGCCTGCTCGAGCCTTTGGCGGCGAACAGGTTTGAGCAGGTAATCGACCGCGCTGACTTCAAAGGCTTCGACCGCGTATTCGTCGTGGGCTGTCACGAAAATGACGTGCGGCATTTTGTCAGGCTCGATCATCCGCAGCACGCCGAACCCGTCGAGTTCCGGCATCTGCACGTCGAGCAATAACAAATCGGGCTGATATTCTTCAATTTTGACGACCGCGTCCAAACCGCCGTCAGCTTCGGCGACGACGATTAAATCGGCTGAAGCGGCGAGCAAATCGCGCAATCGCTCGCGGGCGAGCGGTTCGTCATCAACGATAAGCGTTCGGATCATAAAATTTGCGGCGAATGGCGCGGGTTGAATTTTCAATCGGCGCGCACTTTATTGTTATTTCAATTATTTTGAAACGGCGACAGTTTCTTCACTGCTTACCAGCGGAATCGTGAAAGAAACAGTTGTGCCTTGCCCCGTAAGGCTGTCAATATTCAACCGCGTGGCTCCGCTGTATATTCTGACCAGACGGTCGTTAACGTTGCCGAGTCCGACGCCGCGCGATAAAATCTGCGGCAATAACGACGGCGAGATGCCCGCGCCGGTGTCGGAAACGACGATGTTCAGACAATCGTTCTTTAACGCAACAGAGAGCGTGATAACTCCGCCGTCCGGCGAGCCGCCGATGCCGTGCTTAACCGCGTTTTCCACGAGCGGCTGAACGGTCAGGGCGGGAATTTTTATGGCGAGCGCGTTCGGCGAAATCGCCTTTCGGTATTGGAGTTTTTCGCCCAAACGCATTTTCTCCACCTTCAAATATGTTTCCACCAGTTGCAGCTCTTCGTCGAGCGTAATGAAATCACGGCTTTGTTTGAACGATTGACGAAAGAGGTCAGCCAAATCTTCGATCAGCTCTTCCGCCGCCAGCGGCTTTCGGCTGATGAGCGCGGCGACCGAATTGAGAGCGTTGAAAAAGAAATGCGGATCGATCTGGGCGCGCAACGCCTTTAGCTCGGATTCAGCCACGAGCTTGCGCAGCTCTTCTTCGGCGACGGCGTGTTTGCGCTTCGCCTCGTGCAAATTCATGTTTTCCAGCGCCCGGCTAATCTGCGCGGCGGCAGCGCGAAGGAAGCTCAAATCCTCGCTCAAATATTCTTGCCCGTAGGCGCGCTCGCCCAATATGATCGCCCCTGCCGATTCGCCGCCGGCGCGAATTGGCAGAGCGAGTTCGATATTCTCGCCTGTCAACGGGATTTTCGTAACATCGCCTTTGATTTGTTTCCGAAGCAGTACGACTTCATCCTGTGCGGTCATCAGCTCCGACAATTCTTCGCTTAATTTTTGTTTCGGAATGAAAAAAGCTTCTTTACAGGCAAAGGCATCTCGCAGCGCATCGGAGGCGCCTTTAAGCAACGAGTCCGTATCTGTGACCGTATAAAGTCGCTTGTCGAGCGTTTCGAGAAAGCTCGCGCGGCTGCGTCGTCTGAAAATATAATAATCGAAAAAGTGATAAATATAATCTCGCAGCGCCGGGTAAAGGGCTATCAATGCGATCCAGACGGCTGTCAGAAAAATCGACCGCAGCGCCGGATTGGTCATCCGCAGGAGCGGCGAGAGCAAACGCGATTCGATTATTTGCGCGTAGGGCAGCGAGAGAGCCAACAGGACGAGCAAAGCCGCGCCTCGTTTAAGCACGATGTCAATGAAGGTCGCTTGGTAGAAACGATAGGCGGCGAAAATGCCGAACGGAATCGGTGAAAGCGCGAGCGCGAGCAGGAAGCCGTTTCCCGACAATTCCGTAATCGGAAACGATTCAGCCGCCCCGATTGCTTCGGCGGTGACGAGAACGAAATTTACCGCGTTCCAAACAAGCGCAATTAAAGAAACGATCAGCGAGGCGAACATTCCGCGCCGCCGCGCCCTTTTCAGATCGCGCAGAACCATCACGCTGAGCAGCGTAAAGATAACGGTTCCGGCGAGAAAACCGAAAAAGGCGATCAGCTCTTTGAAATTTGTATCCGGCGGAGGCGTTTGCTCCGCCGCGCTGCGCAGCCTGGCATCAGCCGCTATCGCCAATCCCGAACCGGGCGCAAGGCGGACTGCGCGCTCCCAGTTAATGCGCGCTTCGGCGGCTTTGCCAGTTTTGTTGTAAGCGTCGCCGAGGACGAGATGTAATTTTGCGCGAGCCGTTTCAGTTCCCGACGATTTTTCGAGCAGTTCGACGGTTCGCGTAAAGTCCTCAATCGCCAGCGTATCTCGCTGAAAGACGGACGGCGTGTAGAAACTCGCATAGCCGCGCAGCTCGCGCACCTCGATTGAATCGGGCGCGAGCTTTACAGCGCGGTCTAACTCCTCATTCGCCCGGTCGAGTACGGCGGCAAGCTGATTCGGCGGCACGATGTTCGAGCCGAGTTTTAATCCTAACAACGCGCCGTGATAAGCGAGCGCAACGGCATTGTTCGGATCGCGCTCGACGATTTGGCTGAAAACCTGTTCCGCTTCCGATTGCGCTCGCTCTTCTCGCTCAAGCGCCAGCCGGTAATAAGCGCGACCGAGATCGAGCCGGTAAGTGTCGTTATCCGGCTGGGCTGTGACGCGCGATTTTAAGCGTTCGATATGCTCGCGCTGGATCTGCGATTGCGCCTGCCTGGATTGCTGCCAGACCGATAGCGGGCTTAAGCTCGCGTCGTCATACTCTCCCTGCGCGCGCGCCGTCGTAAAGCACGCGCACAGCGAGAAGCAGATTGCCGCCGACCACAATAGGAAGCCGGACAACGTTGCCGTGCGCGCCTTCAACCGGTTATTTGTAGAACGAAACATCATCTATATAAAGCTCGAAACTGTCGCGCGGACCGCCGCTGGTGAAGAAAGATACGGCTTTCACCTCGCGCCCGTTCCAATCAACGCGCTTGCCGAAACCGGCTTGCTTGAGCGCGGAAAAAGGAATTTTAACGAGCTGCCATTCGTCGCCAATCGTCGCTTCGTGGAAAAAGTCGTCGTGGTCTTTGACCGCGGCGATGGAGAAAGCGACCTTATATGGCTTGTTATTGCCGCCCTTAGCGTAAAATTGCAGCCCGCTGAATTGGCTTAAATCGAAGAAAGTGTCTTCGTCTTTGCCGAGCGAGACGACAGCACCGGCGAACGGTCCCCACTGGAATTTGTTGGTCACGCGACCGCTGATTTTCAAAGCGTTTCGTGAGCCGCCGGAGCCGCCCGGCACGATTTCTACTTTCGACTCGGATGAACCGCCCGCGACGCGGTCGTCAACCGTAACCCATTTGCCACCCCATCTGCTAATCAGGTTTCCGTCCTCGAAATCATCCGCCAGCGGCTGTGCGGGAACAACTGCTTTGATGGGCGGCTCGACAAAGATGTTTTGACGGTCAATCTCGCGCCCGCCTTTAATAACCATCCATATCTTTTTGGTCGCGGCGATGTCAACGCTCGGATCGCCGTCAACGATCAGCAAATCGGCGAGTTTTCCGTTTTCAATCGAACCCAGACGATCCGAAGCGCCAAGATAAGCGGCGGCGTTTCCCGTTGCGGCGGTGATTGCCGCCAGCGGCGTGAGTCCGGATTCGGTCAGCAGCGCCAGTTCGCGGTGCAGCGCAGGTCCGTGAAAGATCGCCTGATTGCCTGCGTCGGTTCCAGCCGTAATTCGGACGCCGAGGGCGGACGCGCGGCGCACATTGCCTTTGGCGACTTCGAGCCGTCCCAGCCAGCGGTCTGCGCCTTCTTTTGCCGCCTTTTCATTCACTCTTCCTCGCATCAGTTTCAAGCCGTCGAGGATTTCGGGGATGACCGAGGCGCGGATGAATTGGTCGTCGGTGTCCACGCCGTTTTTGAATCGTTGATAGGTGGCGTCGAAGACGACGAGCGTCGGCGTGTAGAAAACGCCGCGCTGAGCCATCAATTTGAGCGTGTCGTCCGGCAAACCTTCCTGATCCGCGTGTTCGATTCCGTTCGCGCCGGACAACACCGCTTCTTTTACGTCCTCCGCAGTGTCGCAATGCACGGAAACTTTCAGACCCGCTTGACGCGCTTCGGCGATGACGGCTCGTAAAATTTCCGTTTTAAGTTTCGGCAACGGGCGCTCTGCCGTCCCGCCTTCGAGAATTATCTTGACGCCGTCTACTTTTGCGGCAACTCCCGACTTGACGGCGGCGCGCGCGGATTCTTCGGTATCAACTTGATTGACCGCTCCTTCGACGACAAAGCTCGGCGCTCTGGCGAAAGTTGTCGCCGCCGGATGACCGGACGGAGCGGTGAAGACTTTGCCGACCGTGAAAATTCGCGGCGAGACGAGCTTTCCGTCGCGTTCCATCCCGCGCAATTCGAGCATATTGTTTTGATCGTCGCCGAGGCTTTTAACGGTGGTTACGCCCGCATAAAGATATGCTTTCAAATCGCGTTTCTGACGCCAGGGCGTGTATTCTATCTCCGAAATCCTTGCTCCGGCGCTTCCGGCGGTATGCACATGAGCGTCAATCAAGCCGGGCAAAATCGTCTTGCCGGCGGCATCAATCACTCTGGCTTTAGCAGGAATTCTTTTTTCGCCCGCGCGAAAGACGGATTTGATCCGGTCTCCTTCGATGACCACGACTCCGTTTTCCAAAGGCACGCCGCCCTTGCCGTCTATTATGCGAGCGCCTTTGATAACGAGCAAATTGTTTTGCGCTTCGCCAGCGCCTTTCGCCGGGTAAAAAAACGGCGACCAGGCAACCGCCGTCAACAGCGATAGCGCGGTGAATATTGTGACATATAACTTTGATTTAACTGAAATCATAACGAGATTCCTCCATTCGAGACTTATGAAATTTATTGCGCGTGCCACAGAGCGGCGACGACGAAAACAAGAAGGACGGCGGCGACCCAAGCCTTTTTAGCGACGGGCAGCCGCTCGCGCGCGTCCCACCTGAAGAGTTTCGCGGCGATAAACGCGGCGACGACGGTTGTCAGCGCCAGCACCGTCAGATTCGTGACAATTGCTTCCAGCCGCGCGCCTTCGACGATAACGCGGTGTAAGCCCTCGACCAGATACCGCGTGGGAAACAGCCACGACAGTTTTTTCATCAACGGCGGCAAAAGCTGAACCGGGAAAGCCGCCCCGCCGAGAAACATCAAGGGAAAGAAAAGCATGTTGGCGCTGATTTGAGCCGTTTTGACATTTTCGGCGACGCTGGCGATCACAAAGCCGAGTGCCAGAAACGCGCATGCGCCCAACCCCAAAGTCACGATCAGCGAGACGATGCTGCCTTCGATTGTCAGCCCGTAAAAAATTTTCGCCAGCAGCAGTTGTAAAAGCAGCGTGGAAAGCAGTACCGCAAAGTTTGCCGCGACTTCGCCGCTGACGACCATCCAGGGCTTGAGCGGAGTCAGTTGATAGCGCCGCAAAACGCCGCGTTCGCGCGCGACGACCAGCCCGACGCTCAAACCGAAAAAGCCAACCGACATCGCGCTGATTGTCAGCAATCCCGACATCAAACCGCCGATGGCTTTCTCGCTGCCGCCCGCGAAAACCGTGGCGAAAAGAAAGAGAAAGAAGACCGGAAAAACGTAAATCCAGAAAAGCGCCTGCCTGTCGCGCAAAGTCAGTTTCAGGCTCATCACCGTGTTGTTTATCCAAGCCTTCATTCGCCGGTTTTCCTCCGCGTCAGCTTAATAAAAACGTCTTCGAGCGTCGAGCGCGTGACGTGCAAATCTTCCAGCTCAAGCCTTTCACGCTCAATCCACTTGACCAGCTCGACGAGCGCGCGCGTGGCGTCGGCGCACAATAAAACGTATGCCCCATGCTTTTCAGCGACGCTTTCGACAAATGGGATTTGTCGCAAATCGGTTATTTGAACCGGCGCGGTAATGCGAAATTCTATGCGAGCGCGCCCGCGCGCTTGCGACACCAGAGTGCGCGGTTCGTCGAGCGCGATAAGGCGACCGTGATTCATAATCGCCACCCGGTCGCACAGTTTTTCCGCTTCCTCGATGTAGTGCGTGGTTAGGATGATCGTCTTACCGAGTTTTTTGAGGCGTTCAATTTGTGTGTGAACTTCCAATCTCGCCTGCACGTCAAGCCCGGTCGTCGGCTCGTCCATAATGATTACTTCCGGGTCGTTGACGAGCGCCAGAGCGACCGCCAGTCGCCGCTGCTGTCCCCCGGACAGCGTTTCAAACCGGCTTCTTGCTTTATCTTCCAGCGAGAAAGCGGCGATCAGCTCATCAATATCGGCTCTGCGCCGGTAAAAGCTGGCGAAAAGCCGCAGCGCCTCGCGCACCTCGATTTTGTCGGGAAGCGCCGTAGCTTGCAGAGCGACGCCGATGCGTTGCTTTACCTCGCCCGCATCTGCGGCTGGATCATACCCGCACACCGTCACCGCGCCCTCGTCGCGCGAGAGCAGTCCTTCAATGATTTCGACCGTCGTGGTCTTGCCCGCCCCGTTCGGTCCGAGCAAGCCGAAGACTTCGCCCTGCCGGACTTCAAAACTGACGCCGTCAACCGCCGGAACCTTGCCGTAAAACTTGCGTAAGTTTTGGACGACAACGGCTGCATGAGCGGGTTTGGCGGTGAAATCCGGTTTTGTTGAGTTCAAAGTTATGACTGATTCGATCAATGCAATTTTCATTACTTAGTGCTGATTAAGAAAAAACGGTTCGAAGATTTTTCATCCGAAAGTGACTTTTAGCGAACTTCGATTTTGTAGCCGTCCGGGGTAATATTCACCGTTTCGTTTATCACGCGCGATTTAGCCCAGTCGGGCGCTTTCGGCTGCCAGCGCAGTTGCGTCGCGCCGCCGCCCTTGCTTTCGACAAATACGTTGCCGTGCAGGATTTTGTTGTGGTCGTTTAAGTCGATTTGAAACGAACAGGTCCCCGGCGAAGCGAGGTTCAATTCCGGCGTAAAGCCAATGCTCATTGATTTGTTATTGTTTTTGATTGTCACGGAGCGCAGCGCGAAACCCTGCGCTGTGCGGCGCGCTTTAATGCTGAGCAGGCTGACGAACGGCGAAGGCGGCACTACTTCGTCAATCGTCACGTCGTCCCCGCGCACCGACGTAACGCGCAACTGGCGCGTCCGGTTGTTTTCGCCGACGAGCTTCCATTCCGCTCCTTCCTGCAATTTGTCCGGCGAGGAAACGACGCGCCACGTTTCCTGCCCCGCCGGGAAAACGCCGGAATTCAGCCCGTCGGCGTACACCCCGCGATAAGCGACGAAAAACGGCGGCGAGCTGATCTCTTCCCAGGCTTCGGCTTCACTGACCCGACCGCCGATCTGCACCGCAGTTCCTTCCCCTGCGGCAGAGCCGGAATCACGATAAACGAGCAGCCAGCCCGTTCCGCCTTCCTGTGCGTTCATTCCCGCGCCGCGCTCCGACGCCGGAGCCGCGAGCGTGAATAACCAGCGAACCGGTTTCCCGCGTTCGTCCGTCAAGCCGAACTCGTGCGCGGGCAATTGCCCGAATTTATTGACCGAGCGATAGTCGATTCGCGTCAGGAGCGCTTCGGCTCCTGCGCGTTTTAATGCCGCTACTTTTTCTTCGGAGTTGGAATAATTGACGCGCCGCCCGTTCTTTTCCGTCAGCACCAGGTTATAAACCGGCTGCTTGGCGTCGTACAAAGCGGCTTCGATGCGCGCATACTGCGGGTCATTGTCAAGCGTCTGCATAAAATAATGCGGCACGTACTCGTACCCGATGATTAACGGCACGAGAGGCGGCATTATTTGGTTTTGCCGCGGCGCGACCTGCCGCGAAATCTCCCCCGGCATTATCGCCTGTGACGGGGTGGGCGACGGCGTTTCGTCAGATCGAGACGAAGACGCTTGAGTAATTATAGCTGGCGAAGCGAGGCGCGCCGTGCAGCAGACGTTAACGAACAGCGATAATAATAGCGAAAGTTTAATTAATCTCATATCTTTTCATCCTCGGTTAAAAGTTCAAGCGCGCTCCGATCTCGATTCGCCGCGCCAATTGAGCCTGATTCGGGCGACCGAAAAAAGGCGAATTAAACACACCGTCAACCGCGTAGAGATTGGCTCGATTGAGCAAGTTGTTGGCGCGCAGGTTAACAGTTAATTGATAGCCGCCAGGCTCGCCGCGCCCTTTGCTTTTACCGCCAAAGCCAAACGTCCGGCTGAGATTGAAATCCAGCGTGACGGCGGCAGGATTCGTGCCGGAATTGCGCTCCAACGTGCCGTTGACGGCGGTCGGGTCAAGAAAGCCGAATTGCGTGGCAACCGCGCCGGGAGCGTTCCGGTCGGTCAAGCCGGGGCGATCATTGAAATTGCCGTCGCCATTGTTGTCGCGCCCGGTCGTGACGTTGTACGGCGCGCCGGAAGCCAGATTAAGTTCCGCTGCCGCGCGCAATTTCCAGGGAAAATTAATTAAACCGACGAGAAAGAAACGGTGGCGCGTCTGCCAGACGGGGCGCGCCCATTCGCCCTGCCGGTCGTAGCTTGATTGCGGCAACAGGAACGGGTGATCCGCGTTTGTTTTAAAGTCGAACCAGAGATAGCCGGAAAAAACATTGAAGCGCTTATTGCTCGATTGATTGAGTCCGACGAAAAGCACTTGCCCGGCGAGTTTTCCGCTCGATTCAAACTGCAAAATGTTTTGATTGACGCCGAACGGTCGCGGCGCGCTTCGCGGCTCGACGCCTTCAGCCACAATTGGCGCGTTGACGTTGCGCGAGCGCAGCAAATTCCAACCGCGTGACCAGTAATGGCTTACGTCCAGCTTCCAGCCCTGCGGCAGTAGGCGCTCAAATCCGATTTGCGTCTGAAACGAAGTGGGAGGTCGCAAATCGGGGTTCGAGCGGCGAACGGTCGGCGTTAAATTAGCCGCGGTTCCGCCCTCAAACGGATTGGGGAAAGACGGCGAGTCAATCACGATCTGCTGTTGCCGCCCTTCGCTAAAGCGCAAAGTTTCCAGCGGCAACGCCAAGCCGACGCGGTCGTAAAAAATTCCTGCACGCGCACGCAGCACCCAGCGGCGTTTTTTGTCGGGCGAATAACCAATACCGACGCGCGGCGCAAAGCCGAACACCGACGAAGGATTGCTCTGGGCTTCGTAACGCAGACCGAGACTCAACAACAGATTTTGTCCGATGTTCCATTCGTCCTGCGCGAAAAGTCCGAACGTCCACTGGTTCGACGAAACCGACGGTTCGCCCAGATTAATCGAAAACCTCGTCGGACGCCCGCCCGGAAGATTCAGCAAAGTGCGCCGGTATTGTTCCAGACCCGAGATGTTCACCAAAATCGGTTGACCGTTGCCGCCGAGCGAGATTTGCCCGCGCTCATCGAGCGCGGGAGCGAGCGCGCCGCCGAAAGTAAATGTTCCGTTGAAATTTTCCGCCCGCGCATCGTCGAGCTTTCGCCCTACCAGTTGCACGCCGAGCTTCAGGCGGTGGTCGCCCGCCGCGACGAAAAGATTGTCATAAAACTCCAAGCGCCGCTCGTCTGTCTTTAGCGATTGAATACCGGCACCGCCGCTCGTGA
>Ga0136630_1001069_pt1 | contig 11035 bp, 9 predicted proteins | sample AntDrymUQ5682106_2_FD_105496 | JGI IMG/M metagenome (GOLD analysis project Ga0136630, IMG submission 105496) | Polar desert sand microbial communities from Dry Valleys, Antarctica - metaG UQ568 (21.06) | ecosystem: Environmental > Terrestrial > Soil > Desert | place: Antarctica: Dry Valley...
CCGCGCTCGGGGGAGCCGCACCATCCGGCGCATCGGGCGAAGCCCCGTCCGGCGAAGCCCCGTCCGGCGAAGCCCCGTCCGGCGAAGCCCCGTCCGGCGAAGCTTCGACCGGAGGCATTCCATCCGGCGCGGCACCCGAAGGCACCGAGCCTTCGGCGGCCTCGTCGTCCGAAGAACCCGTGCTTCTCGGGGATGTCGCCGAGGTGAGCGAGGTCGAGTCGGACATCGCGGGAATTTCGCGGAGCGACGGGGAGCCGAGCATCGGTTTGAACATCACGAAGGAGCGCGAGGCGAACACCGTCGAGGTCGCCGAAGATGTCGAGGGCGCGCTCGCGGGCATTCGGGACGACCTCGGCGAAGAGCGCGTGGATGTCATCTTCGACTCCGCCGAGGACGTGGAGGAATCGGTGGACGGACTCGTCGAGAAGGCTCTCCTCGGGGGCGCGCTCGCGATCTTCATCATCTTCCTCTTCCTCCGTTCGGTGCGGGCGACGCTCGTCACGGCGGTCTCGCTCCCGACCTCCATACTCGCCGCGCTCCTCTTTTCGTGGGGCAACGACCTCACGCTCAATATCATCACCCTCGCCGGACTCACCATCGCCGTCGGGCGCGTCGTGGATGATGCCATCGTCGTCCTCGAAAACTCGTATCGGTACATCCAAAAAGGATACGAGCCGGAGGAGGCCGCCCTCCGGGGAACCACGGAAGTCGCGAGTGCGATCACCTCGTCCACCCTCACGACGGTCGCGGTTTTCCTCCCGCTCGGACTCGTCGGGGGGATCATAAGCGAGTTCTTTTTGCCGCTCTCGCTCACGGTCGCCTTCGCGCTCCTCGCCTCGCTCCTCGTCTCGATCACGGTCATCCCGATCCTCACGAGCACGTTCATAAAACGAAGCGAGTCGGGGAAATCGGAACCCGTCGAGCCTCGTGAAGACGACGGTGAATATGGCGATACGCGCCGGAACCTTCCGAACCGTCCCGGCAGCTTCGGGAATGGTTTCCGCCTCCTCGTCGGGGGGGCGGCGTTTCTTCTCGCGAGTGTGGCGTGCGCGGCGGTCGCCGTGCTTTTCGGGGTTGTCGAGCCTTCGGAACTCCTCGAATCGAGGATTATCGTCGGAGCCGCCGCCGCACTCGCCGCGATCCTCGCCGTCGGACTCGTCGCTTTCCTCGTCCGGCAATCCCGCGGCGGAGATGATCGTCCTTCCGAAGCGTCGTCCGGCTCTCGGGACGGGATCCTCGTCGGGATTTATACGCCGATGCTTTGGTGGAGTTTGCGTCACCGGGCGGTCGTGGCGATTCTCGCGGTCGTCGCGTTCGTGGGAGGACTCGCGATCATTCCTTTTCTCGCGGTGAGCTTTTTTCCGCCGAGCGAGGAGCGGCTTCTCAACGCGCAAATCGAGACGACCTCCGGGAACAGCCAAAGTCAGACCGCCGGGGAGATCGAGCCATTCGAGGATTTCCTCCTCGACGACCCCGGCGTGGAAAGCTATCAACTTTCGGTCGGCGGCGAAGACAGTTTCGCCCCGGCCGGCTCCGTCCGCCCCGAAAACGAGGCGCAATCCTTCATCGCCGTCGCCTCGGACGCGGACGTTCAAAATACCCTCGACCGCGTGGACGACGAAGGGCGCGACCTTTTCGGTGAGGGTTTCCGGGTCGAGGTTCTCTCACAAGGGCCGCCGACCGGGGGTCTCGAAGTTTCGATCACGGGCGGGACGGAGGACGAGCTTCGCGGAGCGTCCGAAGCCGTCGTGGATGAGCTTTCGGGCATCGAGGGACTCTCGAATGTGCGAAGCGACATCACGGGTGAGAGTCCGGAGATCGAAGTCGTCGTCAACCCGGAGCGAGCCGCCGAAGCGGGTGTTTCGGCGTCGGGGCTTTCGGCTTCGCTCGGGACGCTCCTCGGGAACGGGAGCGTCCTCGAACTCGACGGAACGCCCGTCGTCGTCGGAGCGCCGGAGGGTTCGGTGGATTCCGTGGATGCGGTTCGGGAGCTTCCGGCGGGGCCGGGGGGTTCGGTCGGGGATGTCGCCGATGTCGAAGAAAGGATCGCCCCGTCGGCCATCGGTCGCTCGGATGGCGAGCGGGCCGTCACCATCTCGGCGAGCATCACGGCGACAGACACGAGCGGGCTTTCGGCGGATGTGGAAAGCGCCGTCTCCGACCTCGAACTTCCGGGCGGGACGGAGGCGGTCATCGGCGGTGAGTCGGAGGAGATCGCGGAGAGTTTCCAGGATCTCATACTCTCGATCCTCATCGCGCTCGCGATCGTATACCTCGTCCTCGTCGTTTTCTTCCGCTCACTCCTCGTTCCGCTCGTCATCCTCCTCGCCGTCCCACTCACCACGACCGGGGCGTTCGGCGCGCTACTCGTCACCGGGACGACTTTGAGCGTTCCCGCGCTCCTCGGCGTTCTCCTTCTCATCGGGATCGTGGTGGCGAACGCCATCCTCCTCGTTGATTTCGTCATAAACGCGGGGCGGTCGAGCGAGACTTTGGACGAGGCTATCATCGAGGCGGGACGCGCCCGTCTCCGACCGATCCTCATGACGGCACTCGCGACTATATTCGCGTTGATACCGCTCGCGCTCGGGGTCGGGGGCGGAGGGAGCGTCCTCGTTTCGAGCAGTCTGGCGATTCCGGTCATCGGCGGCCTCATCACCTCGACTTTGCTCACGCTCATCGTCGTCCCGGTCGGGTATTCTCTCCTTCGAGAACCGCGCCGGAAGAAGGGAGCCGAGGAATGGGGATGAAAACGAAGGCGAGGTCGTGAGATGGTGAGATCGCCGCTTCGCATCGTGAAGTCGAGAAAAATGAATGCGAACGCACGCTCTCATGAAGCGTCGCGTGACGGAACCCGAGCGACGCGCCTCACGACCTCGCCGGACATGGAGCGACTCGCGATGGTGTCCGGTCGGCGGACTTCGTATGAAGCGCGGGGATCGGGCGCCGTTTTTCAGCCTCATCGCCGCCGGGTCGGGACATCGGGTGAGCCTCCGGAAGACATCGGGGGGAACCATCGTCCTCATCCTCCACGGACGCGGCGACGAAGAAGCCGTCCGCGAGATGAACCGGGCGATGCGGGAGAAGTTCCCCGAACCCGACGACCCGATCGTGGCGAGCGTCATTGACCTTTCGTTCGTGCCGCCATTTTACTGGGTGGCCGCGAACATGGAGCTCGACCGCGCATACCGCGAAGCCGCGAACGCGCTCCCACCGGACGCCGACCCGAGGGAACACGTCGTCATCCTCCCGGACTGGACGGGCTCGACGACGAGGAAATATCGGGACTCGGAGCGCGACGGGGTCTCGGCGGTCGTCATCGGCGGCGATTCGAGCATCGTCGGAGCCGCGAGCGGGGAGGGGGCGGCGGAGTCCGTACTCGACATGCTCGGCGATTGACGGAGCGGCTTCGCTCCCGGTTATTGGTTTGTGGTTATCAGTTTTTTGTACTTGCCAATAATCAATAACCAACAACTAAAAACCGGAGCGATCGAAGCCGAAGGGAGCGAGGCGAACCGTCCCGGCCTTCTCACTCCTCACCTCGACCTCGACCGCCCCTTCGCCCCGGACGACCCATTCGACGCGCCTCGCGTAGTCCGAGGGAAGCCCGGCGAAGAACGCCGAGTCTTTCCACGAACCGCCTTCCAATGACGAGCGTCCGGCGAGATGTCCGATGTCCCTCTCCCGCTCCCCGGAGACGAGGCTCGCGCCTTCGGGGAGATGGACTTCGACCTCGACGGGCTTTATGAGCTTCTTTTCCTCGGCGACCTTCGTTATGTTCGTCGGGAGGTATCCGGTGTTCTCGACGGTGACTTCGATGCGCCGAAGCCCGTCCGCGAGTTCTTCGGCTTTCATTTCGGCTTTCAAAAGTGGAGCCGCGCTCGCGTGGGAGAGGGCGAACTTCGCCAGTTTTTCGCACTCGGCTTCGAGGAGGTGCGGGGGTGGATTCTGCGCGGTGAACTTCGTTTTCCAGCCCCCGATCTCCACCCGCCTGATTTGCGGATGCTCGAACGTCTCCCACTCCGAAAATCCCTCGTCGCCGAGTTCCCGGTCGTTCCATTCGAGCATCTTTATCTGCGCCTCTTCGGGCGGATTTCGGATGAACTCGATGAAGTCCGAGACCTCCACCCCGGCGGCCTTCGCCATTGACCAGAATTCGATGGTGAACGCGAAGACTCCGTATTCGTCGTACGCCCAGTCGTCGAAGGCCCCGGTTATGGACTTCTTCCGGTCGTATCGGAAATCGTGGAAAACGGAGATGTTCGGGTATCCGGTGATGTCCGTCCCCCGGTCGCCGAGCTTTTTGAAGACGGCGAGGTCATGGTCGGGCATATCGAGGTCGTCGCGGTTCGAGAACGGACGGAGGATGGCTCCGCAAAACGTATGGTACGTGTGGACGGAGAAGACGTTCTTCCGGGCGAGAAGAGCCTCGATTTGCGCCCGCGACTCCGGCTCCGAGAGAGGATACGGCCCCGCCCCCATTTGCTCGCTCTCGCCCTTCCATTCGTATGGATACTGGCGGTTCATATCGAGGCTATGGAGTGGACGCGCTATTTTCCGCTCGAACCCGTCGTAGTCCTTGAAATTCCCCTCCCGGTACACGCGGTAATATTCCCCGCCGAAGTCGTCCGGCGGGCGAGGGATGAGGAGGCGGGCGTCTTTCTCGGACACCTTCCATTCCCCGTTTTTGTCCGGGACGCGCATTTGAAGGATGTGGCCGTCGCCGTTTATGTCGTCGGGGTGGAGGCCGGGGGCTTCTTCCGGCTCGGGCCATGGTCGGAGGGTCGCGCGGAGGGTGTGCGGGGTCGTGAGGTATCTCTCCGCGCCGTCCGGGGAGATGCGCGGCAATATATAAAAAGTTTGCTCGTCGAGGAGGCGGGTGATGCGTTCGTCCGGGCCGTGTCCTTCGAGGAGGGTGTGGATCAAAAACAGGGCCGCCATCGAACCCGTCACTTCCCCGGCGTGGGTGTTCCCGTCCACCCAGAAAGCTGGTTTCTCCGAGGCGGGGCCGGTATCTTTGTTCGTTATCTCCGCGAGCCATATGTCGCGGCCTTCATAACTCTTTCCCACCGAGACGATTTCACAGAGATCGGGATATTTTTCGGCGAAACTTCGAAGAGCATCCGTCATCTCGTCGAATCGGAGGTATGCGTCGAAGTCTGGTTTCGATCCGGACATTGCGTCCTCCCCCTCGTCGCGTATTGTCGAGCGCACGAAGCATATCCGAAGCTGGCCCACATTTTCCGGTTTGAGGGAACCACAAAATATGGTACACAAACGTGGTAGTCTGCATCATGTTGAGGGCGGGAAGATCCCCTCGGAGGGAACATATCTAGTCAATGGCGAGGGTTATATAATTGGATTCGAGGCGTAACAATACCGAAGGTAGGCGTGTTCTGGAAGCCCCGGTGGGAACGGTTCTTGGGGGACGATACAGGGTTCAAGACATCCTTGGCTCTGGCGGTATGGCCGTGGTCTATAAAGCCGAAGACTCCATCCTCGGCCGCACAGTCGCCCTGAAAACCCTCCACCGAAGGTACGCCGAAATCCCCTCTTTCCGCCGCCGCTTCCGCCAGGAAGCACGGGCGATGGCTTCCCTCGACCACCAGAATATCGTCAAGGTTTACGACATCTCCCACGACGGCGAGGTGCCGTTCATCGTGGCGGAGTGCGTCACGGGCAAGGACATGTCGGGGCTTCTTTCGGAGAAGAACGGCCGCCTCGACGAGAGGGCGACCCGGAAGATATCGTCGCAATTGTTGAGCGCGCTCGCGTACGCGCATCGGCGCGGCATCGTCCACCGCGACATAAAGCCGTCGAACATTTTAATGACGCCGAGCGGGACGGTGAAGGTCGCGGACTTCGGCATCGCCCGCATCCTCGAGGACGACTCGGAGGGCGGCGAGCCGGGGGAGATCATCGGCAGCGCGCGCTATATGTCGCCGGAGCAACTCCGGGGCCGCGAGGCGACGCAGCAAAGCGACATTTATTCGGTCGGCATCCTTCTTTACCATTGCCTGGCCGGGAGGCCGCCGTTCTCGGGGGATTTGAAAGCCCTCGCCCGGCAGCAGCTCCATGAGACACCGGTTCCTCTCCGGAGGCTGAACCGGAAGATCACACCGCATATGGAGGCGGTGGTGATGAAGGCTCTCGAAAAGAAGCCCGAACACAGGTACCCGACGGCGAGCGCGATGCTCGACGACCTCGAAGACATGTCTCTCCCGAAGATCGTCGGCGCGACGCAGGAAATTCCGAGGAACCAAAAGCCGGACAAGTCCCGCCGGAGCCGGGGCAGGCTCGCGCTCGCCTCGACGCTCGCCGTTCTCCTCCTCGGCGCAGGAACCGCCGTGGGGGCGACGGGTCTCGGATACGTGAACCTCGGTTCGGCGGGGGACGGAGTCGAGCAAGCCCTCACCCCAGCGGAGCCCGTGGAGAATACGCCGCCCGAGGCGCCGGAGCCCGAAAGCAACGAAGCCGCCGAGAACGACGCCGCCGAGAATGCCGAGAACGTCCAGACGGCGGAGAGGGAAGAAACCGACGCCGTCATGCAAATGGTGCCGGAGGTGAGGACGTACTTCGACTATTCCGCCGTGGAAATACTCCAGAATCGCGGCTTCGACGCGAGGATCGTGTACGCCTACCAGGAAGGCTACGCGAACCGGGGAGTCGCGTGGGGAACCGACCCGGCGGTCGGCACGATGGCTCCGAGAGGCTCGGCCATCACCGTCTTCGCCACCCCGCAAGACAACGTCCAGCCACAAATACAGGCGCAAACCGCAGCCTCCCGCGCCCCCGTGAACGCCGCACCCGCAGTCGCGCCGCCCCTCGCGCCGCCTATCGTCGCGCCGCCCCTCGCACCGTAAACCCGGCATAAATAAAAGAAGAAGCCCCTCCGAGGAAAATATCCCGGAGGGGCTTCTTCTTTTCGGGGCGTTTGGTTCTTCAGACCATCCGTTGTCCGCCGTCGAGTTTGTCGGCGATGAACGGGTATCGGTAGTCGACGCCCTGGTTGACTTTATATGCGGCGTAGCAGCCGTGGATTATCGGGATGAGCGCGAGGACCGGGACGAGGAAAATCATGACGAAGCCGATCAAGACGACCATCATCACGACGCTCAGGAGACTGTACGCGATGATGATCACGACCCACGCGACCTGATACCACAATGCCTGCAAAGCGTGGAACCCGACCCTCGGGGAGCGATCCTTGTATATCAGCCAGATTATGAGCGACCCGAGCGGCATGAGCCCGACAAAGGCGAGGAGCACGCTGAGATGCGAGAGCATGGACCACGTCCTCTCGTCGTTCTCGCTCATGGTCGCCGCGCCGTGGCTCATCCCCCGCGTCTCGGAGTCCATTCCGTCTCCGGGTTCGTGGTGCCTTCCGTAATTCGGTTCTCGCTCCATGCTGCCTCCTTTTTCGATCCCTCTATTTTACCTTGCCTGCGGCCGTCCCCGCCCTGAATGCCCGGCGCCTGACTGAAACGACGTGATAAAGAAGGAAGACCGCGACGGCCAAACCCCCTCCCTCGAAGGAGACTTCGTACCTCCGGTTCGACACCCCGCCAGATACGCGGACGAGTTCCCGGCCCTCTCCGGAGCGGGCCGAAGCCGAGTTCCGAACGGGCGACACGACCGCTTCGAGCGAGTCTCCTCCGGACTCGATGCTCATTCCGGAGCCACCACTTCCGTCGCGCCCGGCGGTCAAAACTTCTTCGCCGCCGATGAACATCCGATGCTTCGATGCGGATGACTCGATCCGGCCCTCCGTTCCGCCCGCCTCGAAGGAGGCGCCGGAGCCTTCGAGGCGAAGGACTCCGAATTCGTCGCCGTCCGGGCCGGAGAGCGGGAACTCGGAGCCGAGAAAGCCCTTCGCGCGGGCGGAGAAGGCTCCGGGCAAAGAGCTTTCGAGGTCTTCCCAGTCTTTCAATTTGCCAGACACATTTCCTCATACGTCGCGTATGGAGTCAGGTTTCGGGTCTTATGAAAACTCCAGGAATTTCTTATGAAGCCCCGACCCGGAGCGGTTCGTCGAAACTCGTCCGCGAGCCGGGTTATGATAGGCATTCTTTGGAACGTTTCGTCGAATGAACGGGAGGTCGGAGTGGAGCTTCAAAACAAGGACGATATTCGGAATGGGATCCTCCAAAGTTGGATGCGGGCCGCCTGGGTGAATCCGGTCGAAGGCCCGAACGAGCAAGTCTATCTCCGCCTCACCCCCGGCGGCCGCCTGAAAATGCGGCGCCGGATCAAGGAACTCGAGAACTCCCTCGGCGAGAGCGGCACGGAACTCGCCAAACAAGAAGAAGCCGGAACCCTTCCCGTCGAAAAGGAGAAGATGGAGCTTGCGATGATGGCGCAGGCGTATATGTCGGAGAGGAAGTTCATCCAGAGTCAGGGAGGCTCGCTCGGAACCGCGGTCGTCGAGATCGAGGACGACGATGAACGTCCGCGTGGCGGCCCGATAGACGGGTGAAGCGGTTCGCCCCCGCAAACCGCGCACGCCGCCTTCGGCGGCTCGTCGGCATTTCAGCACGCTCCCCTCGGTCGCTGTCAGCCGGTCAGCTTTTGTCTTTCGCTGACAAGCTGACCGGCTGAAATGCTGACATGCGCGAGCGAAGCGAGCCTATTTTACGCCGTCCGGCGGTTCAGGCGGCGCTCGAGGTTGTTCGCGAGGTATATGAGCGGGATGCATATCGCCAGATAAATCAGCGCGGCGGCGATGAGCGGCGTCCCGTTGAATGTCTCGTTCCGCATATCCTGCGTGGCTTTCAAAAGCTCGACGAGGCCGATGACGCTCACGATCGAAGTGTCTTTTATGAGCATGACGAACTCATTGGTGAGCGGCGGTATCACCCGACGGAAAGCCTGCGGGACAATGATGTGGCGCATAGTCTGCGCGTACGAAAGCCCCGACGCCCGCCCGGCCTCCATTTGTCCTTTGTCTATGGATTGGATGCCGCCGCGGAAAATTTCGGCGACGTATGCCCCGGCGTTCAAAGTGAGGGCGACGAGTCCGGCGAAGAAGAGGCTCCGGAAGGTGAGGCCGATGAGCGGGGTCGTGAAATATATGATGATGAGTTGCACGAGGAGCGGGGTTCCCCGGAACACGTCCACGTACGCTTGCGCGAGGAAGCTGAAGACTCGGAAGCTGCTCAGCCGGACGAGGGCGACGAAGAGGCCGATGACTATCCCGAGGAGTTCGGCGAGGAGCGCGAGGAGGATCGTCACGAGGACGGCCTCGATGATGGTGTCGAACCGCTCGATGACTATCCCGAAATCGAGGTATCTCTCCTGAGTATTTTGCAGGGAGAAGTCTCCCGGGTTGAACTCGAACGGCGGCCACGTGAACGGCATCGTCTTCCTCCGGTTTCAGAAACGAAAAGGTCGGGGATGGTGGGCGCCATCCCCCGCGAACCATTTTGTTTTTACGGGATGCTCTCGGGTTCCTGCCCGAACCATTCCTCGTATATCTCCGCGTACGTGCCGTCGTCCTTCATTTCCTGGAGAGCCTCGTTGAACGACCCGATGAGTTCGCTTTCCTGCGGGAACGCGATGCCATATTGCTCGCCCGTCTCGATCGTGTCCACGATTTCGAGGGTGTCCCCAGTTTGCTGCACGCGGTCTGCGGAGACCGGGAAGTCGTTTATGACCGTGTCAACCTGCCCGTTCTCCAATGCGCTGAAAGCGTCCTCCACCGTATTGTATGAGCGGACTTCCGCGCCGACCTCCTCGGCGGTCTCGTTCGAGAGGGCTTCCCCGGTCGTGCCTCGCTGCGCCCCGATGAGGGTTCCCTCCGCGATATCGTCGATCGTCTGGATGTCCGAGCCGCTCGCCACGAGAAGCGACTGGTCGGCGTTGAAATACGGCTCCGAGAACGCGAGGCTTTGCTCGCGCTCGGGGGTGATCGTCATCGCCGAGATGCCAGCGTCGTAAAGGCCGTTTCCGACGCCTTCGATCACCCCGTCGAAAACAACGTTTTGGAGGTTTATCTCATACCCGGCACGCTCCCCGATCTCGCTTATGAGATCCACATCGAACCCGACCGGCTCCCCGTCCTGAACGAACTCGAACGGACGATACGCGACATCCGAAGCCACAGTCAGAGTCTCGCCCGAACCCCCGACCGTCGCCCCGGTCGTCTCCTCGCCCCCCGCACCTTCTTCCCCGCCGCCGCCGCACGCCGCTGTGAAAGCCGCGAGCGCGAAGATGGCTGCCGCCAGAAAAGACCGTCTCACGTACATGCTCCCCATCCCATACCTCCCTCTCGTAAAACTCCCCCGCCTGTGATTTATGCGAGTGCGATCATGAACCGCAAAAGCCACACAATGCACTTTCGCAGCCGCCAATATTATTCAAAGTTCCCCGTCCGGTCAAGCGGTCAAAGTATCCGGTCGAGAAACCGCCTCGTCCGCTCGTTCTCCAGACTCTCGAAGAAATGCTCCGGCGGCCCGACCTCCACGATTCGCTCTCCGCTTCCCGAGCCATGCGATAATGCTCTCTTCGAGGAGGTGGCATATGGCGAAAGAAGACACGGAACTCCGAGATCGCATCGTCGTCAGCCCGGAGATCATGGTGGGAAAGCCCGTGATCCGAGGCACCCGCATCCCCGTCGAGTTGGTTCTCAAGCGCCTCGCAAACGACCTCGACCCGGAAACCCTTTTACGATCTTATCCACGCCTCACCCGCGAGGACGTGAAAGCGTGCCTCGCGTACGCCCACGCGCTTGTGGAGGGCGAAGAAGTGTTCCCATCCTCGGCATGACCGACGCGCGATAGACTGTGAAATTTCTCCTCGACGAGAGCGCGGATTTCCCGCTAAGTACATTCATGTAATTTCCGCGGGGTTCTTCGAGCCGACGACCGAGAGGATCCGCCACGGCAATCGGTTGCATCGCTCGAAGAAGCCGTAGGCCGCCGCGGCGAGCGCCTCCACGTTCGGGAACAGCCCGCAATGGGCCACCTCCCTCCGGAAGTGCCGCCAGAGCATCTCGACGGGGCTGGGCCAGGGACTGCAGGCCGGAAGGTGGAGCAGG
>Ga0136630_1001072_pt1 | contig 11021 bp, 7 predicted proteins | sample AntDrymUQ5682106_2_FD_105496 | JGI IMG/M metagenome (GOLD analysis project Ga0136630, IMG submission 105496) | Polar desert sand microbial communities from Dry Valleys, Antarctica - metaG UQ568 (21.06) | ecosystem: Environmental > Terrestrial > Soil > Desert | place: Antarctica: Dry Valley...
CCGACGGCGACGCCGTCGTCGGCGGGACGACTGGCTGAACCGCGCGTGCAGCCCCGCGGAGGACTCTCTTAGAGTCGAGCCAGGACGACGTGACGAAGGAGACGGCGTGCCCCGGCAGGTATTCCGCTACGACCCACCGACCCGTTTCGTGGCCGGCACGGTCGGTGGTCCCGGCGAGCGCACGTTCTACCTCCAGGCGCGCTCGGCGGAGCAGACCACGAGCGTCCTGCTCGAGAAGGAGCAGGTCGCCGCGCTCGCCGAACGGGTCGACGAGCTCCTCAACCGGGTGGTGCTGCGGTCGTCCGGGGAGACGCCCGTGCCGGCGATCGTCCCAGCCGCTCTGGCCGATGCCGCGCCGCTGGACCTGCCACTGGTCGAGGAGTTCCGGGTCGGGCCGATCGCCCTGGCCTGGGACGAGGAGGCCGAGCGTCTCGTGATCGAGGCGCACGCCCAGGAGGACCAGGAGACCGGTCCACCTCCGTTCGGCGACGACGATGCCGACGACGGCCCCGACGTGCTGGTCGTCCGGCTGACCGGTCCCATGGCGCGGGCCTTCGCATCCCGATCACTGGCGCTCGTGTCGGCGGGCCGTCCGCCGTGCCCCCTCTGCGGCAACCCGCTCGACCCGGCCGGACACCTGTGCCCGCGGAAGAACGGCAAGCTCCGCTGACCACCGAACCGACCTCTGTCGCCCACCGGCTCCGCACCGCCGAGATCGTGATCGAGGGCAGGCTGGTCAGCGCGTCCAACCTCACCCTCTTCTGCCGCCTCGCCGATGCCGCGGACACGACGGCCGCTGAACCGCCCCCGGACGAGCTGGCGTGCATCTACAAGCCCGTCTCCGGTGAACGGCCTCTCTGGGACTTCCCGACCGGCACCCTCGCTGCCCGGGAGGTCGCCGCGTACGAGGTGTCAGCGGTCACCGGCTGGGACCTCATCCCGCTCACGATCCTGCGCGAGGGACCGGTCGGTCCCGGGATGTGCCAGGTCTGGGTCGACCACGGCGAGGCGGACGACCTGGTCGACGTCGTCCCGGAGGGCCAGGTCCCCACCGGCTGGCGATCCGTCGTGGACGCGTACGACGGCGCGGGGAGCCCGGTCACGCTCGTGCACGCCGACGCTCCGGCGCTCCGGCGCACTGCTGTCCTGGACGCGGTGATCAACAACGCGGACCGCAAGGCCGGGCACCTGCTGCCGACTGAGCTCGGGCTGCGAGTCGTCGACCACGGCGTCTGCTTCAACGTCGACCCCAAGCTCCGGACGGTGCTCTGGGGGTGGGCCGGCGAGCCACTTGCCGACGAGGAGATCGCCGTCCTGCACATCGTCCAGGCGGCGCTCGACGGCGATCTCGGCCGGCGGCTCGACGAGTTGCTCGACCCGGAGGAGGTCGCGGGAACGGTCGCGCGTGTCGATTGGCTGCTCCGATCGGGCGTCCTGCCGGTCCCGCACGGCGGCTGGCCGTCGCTGCCCTGGCCGCCGTTCTAACCCCCTCGAGACGCTCGGTTACAGTCGATCACCTATGCGTGCCTGGTCTGCGACCGATGTCCCTGCGCTGCCTGGACGGGCCGGTCCGCCCGTGGTGCTCGACACGGCGACGCGGGCCAGCGTGGTGCTCGACGGAACCGATCCGGCGCTGCTCTACGTCTGCGGCATCACGCCGTACGACGCCACCCACCTGGGCCATGCCGCGACGTACCTCGCATTCGACCTGCTCGACCGGGCCTGGCGCGACAGCGGTCGCGCGGTCAGCTACGTACAGAACGTGACCGACATCGACGACCCGCTGTTCGAGCGAGCCGCCGCGACCGGTGAGGACTGGGCGTCGCTCGCCGAACGGCAGACCGAGCTGTTCCGGACCGACATGGCGGCACTGCGGATGATCCCGCCGGACGAGTACGTCGGCGCGGTCGAGGCGATCCCGCTCATCGTCGGGCTGATCGAGACGCTTGACGAGCGCGACATGGTGTACCGCCTCGACGACGACCTGTACTTCACCGCAACCGCATCTGCTGGCTTCGGCACGGTCAGCGGCCTGGACCCGCCGGCGATGGCCAAGCTGTTCGCCGAGGGAGGCGGCGACCCGGATCGTCCCGGCAAGCGGAACCCGCTCGACTGCCAGCTCTGGACCGGCGCCGGTCCGGGCGAGCCGTCCTGGGAGTCGCCGTGGGGACCCGGTCGCCCGGGCTGGCACGTCGAGTGCACGGCCATCGCGCAGGCGCACCTCGGCCCCACCGTCGACGTCCAGGGCGGCGGGCGAGACCTCGTCTTCCCGCACCACGAGATGTGCGCGGCCCAGGGTCGAGCGGTGACCGGCGAGCCGTTCGCGCGGGTGTACCTCCACCAGGGGATGGTCGGCCTGGACGGCGAGAAGATGTCGAAGTCCAAGGGCAACCTCGTGCTCGTATCAGCACTTCGCGGCGGCGGCACCGACCCGATGGCGATCCGTCTCGCCCTGCTCGCCCACCACGTGCGCACGGACTGGGACTGGACCCCGGCTGACCTGCGCGACGCCGAGGAGCGGCTCGAGCGCTGGCGGCTCGCGGCCAGGGTCGGTCTGGGCGCCGCCCCGGACCTCACCGCGCCCGGTGCCCAGCGGGCGCTCACCGACGTACGCGCGGCGATGGCGGACCACCTCGACTCCCCCCGGGCGCTCGAGGTGATCGACGCGTGGGCGGCTCATGCGATCGCCGCACAGGCTGCCCCCGGAGAGGCGGCCGGTGCGGCGGCAGTCTGCGACACGCTGCTCGGCGTGGATCTCGGTGTCGCCCGGCGCGTCGCGAGGTGAGACCGGGCGGGTCCTAGTCCGGCGCGCGGCGGCGGAGGTAGCGCTCGAACTCGCGGGCGATCGCCTCGCCGCTGGCCTCGGGCAGCTCGGTGGCGTCCTTCGCCTCCTCGAGCGTACGGACGTACTCCGCGACCTCGGGGTCCTCGGCCGCCAGCTCGTCAACGCCCAGCTCCCAGGCGCGCGCGTCCGCGGGCAGGTCACCGGTGGGGATCCGCGCGTCGAGCAGGTCCTCGACCCGGGCCAGCAGCGCGAGGGTTGCCTTGGGACACGGGGGCTGAGCCACGTAGTGCGGGACCGCCGCCCAGACGGTGAGAGAGGGGATGCCGGTTCGGGCGCAGGCGTCCTGGAGGACGCCGACGATGCCGGTCGGACCCTCGTAGGTGGACTCGGGAAGTCCGAGCTCCACCCGCAGATCGGCGTCTCCGGTCGTGGCGGTGAGCGGCACGGGACGGGTGTGCGGGACGTCGGCGAGGAGGGCTCCGAGCACGACCACCATGCCGACGTCGAGCTCGTCGGCGACGTCGATGAGCTCGGTCACGAACGACCGCCACCGGATGTTGGGCTCGATGCCGCGAACGAGCACGACGTCGCGCCCGCCGAGGACTTGTCGGGCGATCGAGATCTGCGTCGTCGGCCAGGTGAGGTCGCGCTCGCCGTCGGCACCGATGCTCACGAGCGGCCGGTTGACCTGGAAGTCGTAGTAATCCTCCGGGTCGAGCGCGGCGAGCGGCTCGGCACCCCAGATCTGCTCGAGATGGGCCATCGCACCGGAGGCCGCGTCGCCGGCGTCGTTCCACCCCTCGAAGGCGGCGATCATCACCGGGTCGACCAGATCCGGGACGCCGGCGAGCTCGATCACGTGCAGCAGCGTACGGGCTGGCCGGTCCGCCTGCGCTCGCGCGAGTAGCCTCGGATCATCCATCGATCGACAACTCGAGGTTCGTCTGCATGCCGTCTGACCTGCGTTCCGAGCTTGCCCGCCGCGTCGTCGTCGCCGACGGCGCGATGGGCACGATGCTGCAGGTCTACGACCTCGGACTCGTGGACTTCGAGGGGCACGAGGGCTGCAACGAGATCCTCAACCTGACCCGGCCCGACGTGGTCCGCGCGGTGCACGACGCCTACTTCGAGGTCGGCGTGGACTGCGTCGAGACGAACACGTTCGGCGCCAACTGGGCGAACCTGGCCGAGTACGGCATCGAGGACCGCATCGAGGAGCTCGCCCGGGCGGGCGCGGAGATCGCCCGGGAGTCTGCCGACGGGTGGTCGACGCCCGACCGGACGCGCTGGGTGCTGGGCTCCGTCGGCCCCGGCACCAAGCTGCCGACGCTGGGCCACACGCCGTACGCGATGCTCCGCGACGCGTACGAGGTGCAGGTGCGCGGCCTCGTGGACGGTGGCGCGGACGCCGTGCTGGTCGAGACGGCGCAGGACCTGCTGCAGGCGAAGGCGGCCATCGTCGGTGCCAAGCGCGCAATGGCGACGTCGGGGGTCGACCTGCCGCTGATCGTCACGGTCACCGTCGAGACGACCGGCACGATGCTGCTCGGCTCGGAGATCGGTGCCGCTCTCACCGCGATCGAGCCGCTCGGCGTCGATCTGATCGGGCTCAACTGTGCGACCGGACCGACCGAGATGAGCGAGCACCTGCGCTTCCTCGCCCGGCACGCCCGCGTCGGCCTCGCCTGCCTGCCCAACGCAGGTCTGCCCGTCCTCGGGCGGCACGGCGCGAGCTACCCCCTCACCCCGCTCGAGCTCGCCGACGCGCACGACACGTTCACCCGGGAGTACGGCCTCGCGCTCATCGGCGGGTGCTGCGGCACCACGCCGGAGCACCTGCGGCTGGTGGTGGAGCGGGTGCGCGGTCGCGACGTCCCGCCCCGTCGGCCCCGCCCGGAGCCCGGCACCGCATCGCTCTACCAGAGCGTCGCGTTCCGGCAGGACACCTCGTACCTCTCGATCGGGGAGCGGACGAATGCCAACGGGTCCAAGGCGTTCCGCGACGCGATGCTCGCCGAGCGGTGGAACGACTGCGTCGAGATCGCCCGCGCGCAGACTCGCGACGGCGCGCACCTGCTCGACGTCTGCATCGACTACGTGGGTCGCGACGGGGTCGCCGACATGCGCGAGGTCGCCAGCCGGTTCGCCACCGCCTCGACGCTCCCGCTCGTCCTGGACTCGACCGAGCCGGCGGTGGTCGAGGCCGGCCTCGAGTGCCTCGGTGGCCGAGCGGTCGTCAACTCGGTGAACTACGAGGACGGCGACGGTCCGGGTTCCCGGATCGCGCGGATGATGCCGCTGGTGCGCGAGCACGGCGCGGCCGTGATGGCGCTCACGATCGACGAGGAGGGGCAGGCCAGAACCGCGGAGTGGAAGGTCCGGGTCGCCGAACGTCTGATCCGCGATCTCACGGGGCGCTGGGGGATGTCGGTGCACGACATCCTCGTGGACTGCCTCACGTTCCCGATCGCCACCGGGCAGGAGGAGACCCGGCGCGACGGGCTGGAGACGATCGAGGCGATCCGCGAGGTCAAGCGCCGCTTCCCCGACGTCCAGACCACGCTCGGCGTCTCGAACGTCTCGTTCGGGCTCAACCCTGCGGCCCGGGTCGTCCTGAACTCGGTCTTCCTGCACGAGTGCACGAACGCCGGCCTGGACTCCGCGATCGTGCACTCGGCGAAGATCCTGCCGATGGCGCGGATCCCCGACGAGCAGCGTGAGGTCGCGCTCGACCTGGTGTACGACCGGCGCCGTCCCGCGACCGCCGCCGAGGCGGCGTACGACCCGCTGCAGCGCTTCCTCGACCTGTTCGAGGGGGTGGACGCAGCATCCGTCCGGGCCACCCGTGCGGACGAGCTGGCGGCGCTGCCGCTCACGGAGCGGCTCGAGCGGCGGATCGTCGACGGCGAGCGCAACGGCCTCGGGGCCGACCTGGACGAGGCGCTGCGCCACCGGCCAGCCCTGGAGATCTTGAACGACTCGCTGCTCGAGGGGATGAAGACCGTCGGTGAGCTGTTCGGCTCGGGGCAGATGCAGCTGCCCTTCGTGCTGCAGTCGGCGGAGGTGATGAAGACGGCGGTGGCCCATCTCGAGCCGCACATGGACAAGACCGACGAGGACGGCAAGGGGACGATCGTGCTGGCCACGGTGAAGGGCGACGTCCACGACATCGGCAAGAACCTCGTCGACATCATCTTGACCAACAACGGCTACACGGTCGTGAACCTCGGGATCAAGCAGCCTGTCAACGCGATCCTCGAGGCCGCGAAGGAGCACCGGGCCGACGTGATCGGCATGTCCGGGCTCCTGGTGAAGTCCACGGTGATCATGAAGGAGAACCTCGAGGAGCTCAACCAGCGGGGGATGGCCGCCCGGTGGCCGGTGATCCTCGGTGGTGCCGCGCTCACGCGCGCGTACGTCGAGCAGGACCTCGCTGAGGTGTACGAGGGCGAGGTCCGGTACGCCCGGGATGCCTTCGAGGGCCTGCGGCTCATGGACGCGATGGTCGCGGTGCGCCGCGGCGTTCCAGGTGCCGAGCTGCCGGCGCTGCGCCCACGGCGGGTCCGCAGCACCGGGCCGACGATCGACGAGCGCGGACCGGCCGAGGTCCCGGCGCGATCGGACGTGGCGACGGACAACCCGGTGCCCACGCCGCCGTTCTGGGGAGACCGGGTGGTCAAGGGCATCCCGCTGGCCGACTACCTCGCCTACCTCGACGAGCGGGCGACGTTCATGGGGCAGTGGGGGCTCCGAGCGACCCGCGGCGGCGACGGACCCTCGTACGAGGATCTGGTGGAGACCGAGGCTCGGCCGCGCCTGCGGGCCTGGCTCGAACGCCTGCAGACCGAGAACCTGCTCGAGGCCGCGGTCGTGTACGGGTACTTCCCCTGCGTGAGCAAGGGCGACGACCTGATCATCCTGGAGCGGCCGGAGCCGGGATCGGCGGAGGTCACGCGGTTCACCTTCCCGCGGCAGCGCCGCGACCGGTTCCTGTGCCTGGCCGACTTCTTCCGACCGGAGGAGTCCGGCGAGGTGGACGTGATCGCGTTCACGCTCGTCACGATGGGTTCGCGCCTGAGCGAAGCCACCGCCGAGCTGTTCGCCGCGGACTCCTACCGGGACTACCTCGAGCTGCACGGGCTCTCCGTGCAGCTCGCCGAGGGGCTGGCCGAGCACTGGCACGCGCGGATCCGCGGCGAGCTCGGTTTCGGGGACCAGGACCCCGACGGGCTCGACGCCGTGCTCAAGCAGGGCTACCGCGGGTCGCGGTACTCGTTCGGCTACCCGGCCTGCCCGGACCTGGAGGACCGGGCCAAGATCGTCGCGCTCCTGCGGCCGGACCGGATCGGCGTCACGCTGTCCGAGGAGCTCCAGCTGCACCCGGAGCAGTCGACGGATGCGCTGGTGGTCCACCACCCCGAGGCGAAGTACTTCAACGCCCGGTAGAACGTGCGGTGATATCTGCTGTCTGACCCCACCTGTCCCAACCGTTGCCGAATCGGAACCTTCCCGTGCAGCCGCTGAGCGTGCCAGTCCGGGCATGCGGTCGCTAGTGTTCGCCGGAACCGCTGGGCGTCCGCCCGGCTGGAGCAGTCCGTACGAGGTGGAGCATGCGACCAAATTCAGGAGCCGGCCGGCGGTATCTCGCGCTCGGCGCAGTCGTGGCGCTCTCGATCGCCGCCTGCGGCGGCGACGACCCGGAGACGCCCGGCACGGGTGAGACCGAGGGTGGTGGGACGGCCACGGGGGAGCTCGTCTTCGCCGGCGCGGCCGAGCCCGTCGTCATCGACGGTGCGTGGGTGAGCGACGGTGAGTCGATCCGCGTCATCCGGCAGATCTTCGAGGGTCTTGTCACGACGGAAGCGGGCGGCACCGACATCCAGCCCGCGCTCGCCACCGAGTGGACGACGACCGACGACGGCCTCGAGTGGACGTTCTCCCTCCAGGACGGCGTGACGTTCCACGACGACACCCCGTTCAACGCGGAGGCGGTCTGCTTCAACTTCGACCGCTGGTACAACTTCGAGGGTCCGATCACCCAGAGCGCATCGTCCTCGTACTACTACCAGACCGTGTTCGGCGGCTTCGCCGAGAACGACCCGGCGTACGCGGAAAGCCTCGGCGAGAGCCTCTACGAGTCCTGCGAGGCCACCGACGACACCACCGCGGTGATCACGCTCACCCGTCCGTCCTCGACGTTCCTCACCGCGCTCTCGCTGCCGGCGTTCTCGATCGCCAGCCCGACTGCGCTCGAGGAGTTCGGCGCCGACGACGTCGGCGGTGACGGCGAGGCACCGACGTTCGACGGCACGTACGGCTACGAGCACCCGACCGGGACCGGCCCGTACGCGTTCACCGAGTGGGAGCGCGGGGTGCGGGTCGTGCTGACCGCGAACGCGGACTACTGGGGCGAGAACCAGCCATCGGTCGAGACCCTGATCTTCGTCGCGATCGCCGACGGACCGGCCCGGCGCACGGCGCTCGAGACCGGCGAGATCGACGGCTACGACCTGGTCGATCCCGCCGATGCCACCGCGCTCGAGGACGCCGGCTTCACGATCCTGCAGCGGCCGGCCTTCAACGTCGGGTACATCGGCTTCAACTCCTCGATCCCCCCGCTGGACAACCCAGACGTGCGCAAGGCCGTCGCGTACGCGGTGAACAAGGAGAACCTCCTGAGCACGAAGTACCCCGAGGGCGCGCAGGTCGCGACGCAGTTCCAGCCGCCGGAGCTGTTCGGCTGGAGCGACGGCGTCGAGGAGTACGCGTACGACCCGGCGATGGCCGAGCAGCTGCTGGCCGACTCCGGCGTCGCGAACCCGACGGTCGAGTTCTGGTACCCGACCGACGTGAGCCGGCCGTACATGCCAGACCCCGAGGGCAACTTCGAGCTGATCAAGGCCGACCTCGAGGCGGTCGGGTTCACGGTGAACTCGCAGAGCGCGCCGTGGAACCCCGACTACCTCGCGGCGAACCAGGCTGGGACCCAGCAGATGTACCTCCTCGGCTGGACTGGTGACTTCGGCGACCCGGACAACTTCATCGGGACGTTCTTCCAGACCCAGCAGGCGCAGTGGGGGTTCAACGAGCCGGAGATCTTCGATGCCCTCGACGCCGCAGAGGCGGAGACCGACGAGGACACCCGGGTCGGGCTCTACGCCGAGATCAACCAGATGATCATGGAGTTCGTGCCGGGCGTGCCCTACGTCCACACGCAGCCCGCGATCGCGTTCCGGGCCGGTATCGATGGCTACGAGCCGAGCCCGGTGAACAATGAGGACTTCGCCCTGGTGACGGTCACCGAATAGTCCTCGCACCGCCTGCAACAACGGCTCGAAGCTCAGGCGCCCGGCGTACTACCGGGCGCCTGAGCCGGGTCGAGCACCAGTGACAGCGCGGCCCGACCGGATGAGGTAAGGAGGGCGCTGGCCCGTGGCACGATTCGTCGTCCGGCGGCTGCTGCTGCTGGTCCCGATCCTGCTCGGCCTGTCGATTCTCCTCTTCGCGTGGGTCCGGGCACTGCCCGGGAGCACGGCGAACTCCCTTCTCGGCGAGCGGGGGACGCCCGAGACGATCGCCGCGGTCGAGCGCCTGTACGGCCTCGACCAGCCGATCGCCGTGCAGTACTGGAAGTACCTGAAGCAGTCGGCCACGTTCGATCTCGGCACGTCGGCGCAGACCCGACGGCCAGTGACCGACGAGATGGTCCGGCTCTTTCCCGGCACGATCGAGCTCACCGCCGTCGCGCTGGTCATCGCGGTCGGTGTCGGGGTCCCGCTCGGGTACTTCGCCGCGCGTCGCTACGGCACCTGGCTGGACTCGGGCGCGATCGTCGGCTCGCTGCTCGGCGTCACGATCCCGGTCTTCTTCCTCGGCTTCTTGCTCAAGTACGTCTTCGCGATCAAGCTCGGCTGGCTGCCGACGGCCGGCCGGTCAGACCAACGCATTCTCGGGGTCGATCACCCGACCGGGTTCTACGTCCTGGACGGGTTCATCACCGGGAACCTGGCCGCGGCCTGGGATGCGTTCAAGCACCTGGTCCTGCCCGCCCTCGCCCTCGCCACGATCCCGCTCGCGATCATCACCAGGATCACCCGGGCATCGGTCCTCGATGTGGTGCACGAGGACTACGTTCGCACCGCCGAGGCGAAGGGCTTGCTCGCGTCCACGATCACCCGACGACACATCCTCCGGAACGCGCTGCTCCCGGTCGTCACGATCATCGGGCTCCAGCTCGGCCTGCTGCTGTCCGGGGCGATCCTCACCGAGACGGTGTTCGTGTTCAACGGCGTGGGCAAGTTCGTCGCCGACTCGATCCGCTTCCGCGACTACGCCGTCATCCAGGGCTTCATCCTGGTGTTCGCGGTGATCTACGTGGTCGTCAACCTGCTCGTGGACATCGCGTACGGCTGGGTCGACCCGCGGGTGCGGGTCCGATGAGCCTCAGCGAGGCCGAGGCCCGGGTCGACACCGCGGTCGCGGCCGAGGACGTCGGCGGCAGCCTGCTCAAGGAGGCGTGGCGCCGGCTGCGCCGGGACCCGGTCGCGATCACCGGCGGAGCGATGGTCGCGCTCTTCGTCCTCGTGGCGGTCATCGGGCCGTGGCTCGCGCCCTACGGCCCGAGCGATCGCGCCGGCGCGGTCACTCCGACCATGATCCCGGGTCCGTCGTCGCAGTTCTGGTTCGGCCTCGACGACCTGGGCCGCGACGAGCTGTCCCGGGTGATTCTCGGCGCCCGGCAGTCCCTGCTGGTCGGCGTGGTCTCGCTCGTCCTCGGCATGATCGGTGGGCTCACGCTTGGCGTGCTCGCCGGCGCGCTCGGCGGGTGGGTCGACAGCCTCATCATGCGGATCATCGACATCGTGCTCGCCGTCCCCGGGTTGCTGTTCGCGATCGGCGTCGCCGCCGCGCTCGGCCGGAGCCTGCAGTCGGTGATGATCGCGATCGCGGTGGTGAACGTGCCGATCTTCGCCCGGCTGCTGCGCGGGCAGATGCTCTCGCAGCGCGAGGCCGACTACGTCTCGGCGGCTACGTCGGTGGGCCTGCGCCGACGGGTCGTCGTGTTCCGACATATCCTGCCCAACTCGATCTCCCCGGTGATCGTCCAGGGAACGTTGACGCTGGCTACGGCGATCATCGACGCGGCCGGTCTCGCCTTCCTGGGGCTCGGCGGAACCGACCCGAGCGTCCCGGAGTGGGGCCGGATGCTGGCCGACAGCCAGGACTACCTGTCCGG
>Ga0136630_1001074_pt1 | contig 11012 bp, 8 predicted proteins | sample AntDrymUQ5682106_2_FD_105496 | JGI IMG/M metagenome (GOLD analysis project Ga0136630, IMG submission 105496) | Polar desert sand microbial communities from Dry Valleys, Antarctica - metaG UQ568 (21.06) | ecosystem: Environmental > Terrestrial > Soil > Desert | place: Antarctica: Dry Valley...
CGCATCTTCGGAGCGAGCGGCAACGACACGCTGCGCGGCGGCGACTCGATGGACCGCATGTACGGCGGCGCCGGCAACGACAACTCGGCCGGCGAGAACGGCAACGACCGCATGGCCGGCGGCAGGGGCAACGACGCGCAGGACGGCGGCTCGGGCAACGACACGATCTTCGCCAACCGCGGCCAGGACGTCTCCAACGGCGGCGAGGGCAACGACAGGCTGTGGGCGCTGGCCCGCGGCGACGTGCAGCCCGGTCCGAACGGTGAGGTCGACCAGAACGGCGACACGCTCAACGGCGGCGCCGGCGACGACGTCATCCGCACCCGCGACGGCGAGGTCGACCGCATCACCTGCGGCGAGGGCAACGACCGCGCGCTGCTCGACGACGTCGACGTGATCGTCGACGCGGTCGGCGGCAACGCCAACGGCTCCTGCGAGATCGTCGTGCGCAAGGCGCCCAAGCAGCAGGACAGCAAGTCCGAGGACAAGCAGCAGTCCCCGGCGGACGAGCGCAAGCAGAGCTGAGCCCCAGCGACAAGCACGCAGCTCTCGACGGCGCGCAGGGTCTTGACGACCTGCGCGCCGTCGTCGTTTGCGCGCACAGGGCCCGCCATCCGCCGAGCCACACGAGGCGCGCACGCGAGCATCGCCGCGCCGGTTGAGCGAAGATCCGCTCACCCGTGAGCGTCGGCACCGGCAACTTCCTCGGCCTCGACGAGGCGCATTCGAGCTCAGACCGCGCGCGCGTGCTCGTCCTGCCGCTGGCGCTCGAGGCGACCGTGAGCTACGGCGGGGGCACCGCACGCGGGCCCGCCGCGATCATCGAGGCCTCGCAGCAGGTCGAGCTGTATGACCGCGAGCACGACGGTGAGCCGGCGCTTGAGTACGGCGTCCACACGCTCGGCGCGCTCGAGCTGGCCGGCGAGGACCCCGAGGCGGCGGTCGACCAGATCGCTGCGGCGGTCGCGCAGGCCGCATCGAGCGGCAAGCTCGTCGTCGCGCTCGGCGGCGAGCACACGGTCAGCGCCGGCGTCAGCCGGGGGCTGCTCGAGGCACGTGGGGGGCTGCTCACCGTCGTGCAGATCGATGCGCACAGCGACCTGCGCGATTCCTACGAGGACTCGCCCTACAGCCACGCCTGCGTCGCGCGGCGGATGCTCGACGACGCCCGCGTAGAGCAGGTGCTGCAGCTCGGCGTGCGCTCGGTCGACGGCGAGGAGGTCGCGTTCGCGCGCGAGCACCCCGAGCGCGTGCGGGTCTGGTATGCGGAGCAGGTCCATGAGGGTGACTGGCGCGACGAGCTGCGCCAGCGGCTCGAGAACCGCCGCGTGCACCTGACGATCGACGTCGACGGCCTCGATCCCGCGGTCGTGCCCGCGACCGGCACGCCGGAACCCGACGGGCTGACGTGGACCGAGACGCTGGACATCATCCGCACGACCGCGCAGAGCGCCGAGATCGTCGGGATCGACTGCGTCGAGCTGGCGCCGCAACCGGGCCTGCACGCCGCCGACTTCGCCGTCGCCAAGCTCGTCTACAAGACCATCACCTACGCCCTGAACGGAGGCTGAGCGCGATGCAGCACGCGCAGGAGGTCAAGCAGTTCATCCGCCACCACTACCGCCACTTCAACTCGGCGGCGCTGATCGACGCGGCCGAGGGCTACGTCAAGCTGATCTCCGGCGGCGGGGGCATGTTCGTGACGCTCGCGGGCGCGATGAGCACGGCCGAGCTGGGCATCTCGCTCGCCGAGATGATCCGCGCGGACAAGGTCCATGGGATCTGCTGCACGGGCGCCAACCTCGAGGAGGACGTCTACAACCTCGTCGCCCACGACCACTACGTGCGCGTGCCCAACTACCGCGAGCTGACGCCGCAGGACGAGCAGGCGCTGCTCGAGCGCCACCTCAACCGCGTCACCGACACCTGCATCCCCGAGGAGGAGGCGATCCGCCGCATCGAGGACGCGATCCTCGACGAGTGGACGCGCGCCGACCGGGCAGGCGAGCGTCTGTTCCCGCACGAGTTCCTGTACCGCATCCTGCGCAGCGGCCGGCTCGAGTCCCACCACCAGATCGACCCGCGGGACTCGTGGCTCGTGGCCGCCAGCGAGAAGGACCTGCCGATCTTCGTACCCGGCTGGGAGGACTCGACAAGCGGCAACATCTACACGTCGCACTGCCTCAACGGCACGATCTCCGACGTCCACACCGTGCGCACGGGGATCGAGTACATGATGGCCCTGACCGACTGGTACCGCGCCCAGTCGGCCGAGCGCGAGATCGGCTTTTTTCAGATCGGGGGCGGCATCGCCGGCGACTTCCCGATCTGCGTCGTGCCGATGCTGCGCCAGGACATGGAGCTCTCAGGCACGCCGCTGTGGAGCTACTTCTGCCAGATCAGCGACTCGACGACGAGCTACGGCTCGTACTCCGGCGCGGTGCCCAACGAGAAGATCACGTGGGAGAAGCTGTCGATCGACACGCCGCGCTTCGTGATCGAGTCGGATGCGACGATCGTGGCGCCGCTGATCTTCGCGTATGTGCTGGCGGACGGTTGAGAGCGCTGGCCCGGAGCCCGGAGCGGCGGGGAGCCTTCGGAGCCCCGGCCTCCGTCGCTCCTTTTCTCTCCTATCGATGCAGTTCGTGACCTGCGTCGCCAAGAGCTCGGACCTGCGCCTCCGCGATGGCAACTGAAACGGCTGCCGATCCTTAACTCTGAAGCCGCTCGCGCACGAGTCGCTGCGCCACGCGAGCGCTCGCGGCGTGGCCGGTGACGACGTCGATGAACGGCTGCGGCTCGATTGCGTAGAGCTGCACATCCGTCAGCGCCGTCACGGTCGCGGTACAGGGGACGCCCGCGAGCAGCGAGATCTCGCCGACGCCCTCGCCGCGCCCGACGGAGGCGATCGGGACGGCACCCCGCGAGACCTCGAGCCGGCCGTCGCCAACGACGTAGTAGCGCTCGCCGGGCTGGCCTTCGCGGATGACGCATTCGCCCGCGCGTAGCGTGACCGGGGTCAGCTCGCGCGCGAGGCGCTCGAGCACCGGACCTCGCAACGCCGCGAAGAACGCATTCGAGCGCAGCAGCGCGATCTCGACGAGCGGGACGTCGGCGTGTGCATCGAGCGTGCGCAGGCGCCGCCCGGCGACGACGAGCAGGACGGGCAGCAGCGGGGCGAGCCCGGCCACGGCCGCCCCGGGCCCGAGCGCCGCGACGAGCAGCGACGCCAGCACCGAGCCCAGCGCGAGTCCGATCGCGTCGAGCGTCTCGAGCACGCCGAAGACGCGCGCAAGCACGCCGGCCGGCGCGCTTCGCTGCAGCAGCGTGCGGGCCGCGACGTCGAGCACGATGCGCCCGGCGCCCGCCGCGGCGAGCAGCGCGAACGCGCCGATCGCCGTCTGCCACAGGCCGAGCACCAGCAGCGCCAGCGACCAGCCCAGCGACGCCGTGACAAGCGCGGGCGCCAGGCGCGCGCGGCCGATCAGCCTGATGGTCAACGCGATCCCGATCACCCCGCCCGCGCCGAAGGCCGCGTTGAGGTAGCCCGCGCCCGAGCCGCCGAGGTCGAGCACCTCGATCGCCAGCACGACGAAGAGGACGTCGAGCGCGCCGATCAGCACGAACTGCATTGCGAGCACGCCGACGAGCAGCCGCGCCTGAGGATCGCGCGCGACCACGCGCAGGCCCGCGAGCAGCTCTCCGAGCGCGGCCCGGCGGTCCTCCTCCCCCTCCTCCTCCGTGTCCCCATCCCCGTCCGGTGCCGGGACCGGACCGCGGACGCGCACAACGAGCACCGCCGACGCGAGCACGAGCGCGGCCATGACGGCGAACACCGCGGCCGGCTCGCTGACGGCCAGCAGCGCGCCGGCGACAGCCGGTGCGACGAGCAGGCTGACGCTCTCGGTCCAGCCCAGGACGACGTTCGCCGACGTCAGCTCGTCGAGTCCGCGCACGAGCGCCGGGACGAGCGCGGCCTGCGCGGGGCGCGTGATCGTCGTCGCGCTCGCAGCCAGCCCGGCGAGCACGAACACGATCGCGGGCGGCGCGCCGGCGAGCAGCGCGCCCGCGGTGGCAGCCATCGTTGCCGCCTGCGCGAGATAGCCGGCGGCGAGCACCCGCGCGGGCGCGCCGCGGTCGGCGAAACGCGCCGCAAAGGGCGCGAAGAGGCCGGCTGGGACGAGCTGAACGACCGCTGCAACGCTCGCGGCCGTCGCCCCCCCGTGGCCGTAGGCGTAGACGAGCAATGCGATCCAGACCCCCCACTCGGCCGCGTTGAAGCCGGCGTAGGCGAGCCCGGTCCGGCGCAGGTCCGGGTTGGCGAACATGGCCCGGAGCACGTCCCGGATACCCGCGCGCTGGCGCACCGGCGCAGGTCTCAGGCGCTGCGGTCGAGCGCCAGGTCGAGCACCGTCACCGTCGTCTCACTGCTCGTCGCGGCGCAGCCGCTGCGCAGCGGTACGACGGATCCGCTGCGCGATCGGCGGGTGATTGCGCGCCAGCTCGTTCATCGAGCCGGTCGCGAAGTTGAGCAGCGTCGTCGCCTCCAGCGTACGCACCGATGCGGTGCGTGGATAGCCGTAGCCCGCGCCCCAGTCCAGCGCGGCCAGCTCGCCGAAGAACTCACCGCTGCGAAGCTCGGTGACCGGTTCGCCGTCGATGATCACCGCGACGCGGCCGTCGAGGATGACGTAGAAGTCAAGCGACACCTCCCACTGCTCGACGATCGCCTCGCCGGCCGATCGCCGATCGATCCGTGCCAGCGCCGCGACTTGCTCGAGGTCGCCCTCGCCGATCTCGCCAAACAGCGCCAGGCCGGCGATCGCCCCGACCGCCACGCCGCATCCGTCGCTGTCCGCGCCGCGCCGCCGCAGCGGCGTCGTGTAGATCTGGTGGTCGCGCTGGTAGCCCCCCGTGCCGGCCGCGTCGATCGCATCCGCGCCCGGCGCGCCGACGGTCGTCGGCTCGGCGTGCTCGAAGAAGTCCATCAGGCGCTCGATGTCCTCGGCGCCCGTGGTGTGGTTGAGGACGCAAACGCGCAGCGAGTAGCGGCCGCGCAGCATCGTCGAGGAGACGAGTCCGAGCCCGCTGCGCTCAAGCGCCACCACGAGCCCCGCGTTGTGGCCGTCCTCCTCGTCCTCGTCGGCCGCCTGCGGGAAGCGGCGGCGAAAGCAGACCACGCCGAGCGACGGCGGCGCCATCAGCTCGAGCACGTCGCTGGCCTGCACGCGCTCGCAGGCCAGCCGCGCGAGGTCCAGCGAGCGGTCGATCGCCGCCGCGAACGCGTCGACGCCGAAGTACTGCAGCGAAACCCAGACCTTGAGCGCCCTGGAGCTGCGGGTGAGCTGCACGCCGCGGTCGGAGAGGTTGACCTCGTCGCCGACGAACGAGTCCTGCAGGTAGTCGGGCGTCATCTGAAACGCCGTGCGCAGCGCGTGGTCCTCGCGCACGAGCAACGCGCCGCACTCGTAGGGCTGGTAGAGCCATTTGTGCGGGTCCAGCGTGACCGAGTCGGCCGCCTCGATCCCGCGCAGCAGCTCGCGCCCGCGCTCGGTCAGCGTCGCAAAGCCGCCGTAGGCCGCGTCGACGTGCAGCCACACGCCGCGCTCGCGGCACAGCGCGCCGAGCGCTGCGAGCGGGTCGATCGCGCCGGTGTTCGTCGTGCCCGCGGTGGCCGAGACGAACAGCGGCCGGCGGCCGGCGCGCAGGTCGGCGTCCATCGCGGCGCCGAGGATCTGCGGATCGAGGCGAAACTGCGCGTCGCTTGGCAGCACGCGCAGCTGCTCGGGACGGAAGCCGAGCACGCGCGCGGCGCGCGCGAGCGACGAGTGCGCCTGGTCGGAGACGTAACCGACGAGCTCGTCGGACATCTGGCCCGCGAGCGCCTCGCGCGCGCACGCGATCGCCGTCAGGTTGGCGGCCGAGCCGCCGCCGACGAGCACGCCGCCGGCGCCGGCGGGGTAGCCGATCCACTGCTTGAACCAGCCGAGCACCTCGAGCTCGAGCTGAGTCGGCCCGGCGGACTCCATCCACGAGCCGGCGTAGATGTTGCAGGCGCTGGCGATGAAGTCGCCCAGCGCCCCGGGCCACGTCCCGCAGAAGGGGACGAACGCCAGGAAGCCGGGATGGTCCCCGCGGCTCATGAACGGCAGCACGTCGCGATCGAGGCGCTCGAGGATCGCGTCGAACTCCTGACCTGCGGCGGGCGGCGGGCCGGCGAGGCGGTCACGCATCTCGGCCGGCGACGCGCGCAGCAGCGGCGGGATCGAGGGGTCGCACAACCGCGCCACGAGCATGTCGACCGTGCGGTAGCCGTAGGCCCTCATCGCCTCAGCATCGAGCCCGAGCGGGTCCCCGTTGCGCTCTTGCTCACGCACTGCGGCGCATCCTCACAGTCCGGCGACGGCATCGCAACGATCGCCGCGGTCGAGCGTCGATGTGGAGGCGCCAACGACAGCACCGATCGCGACTCCTGACCACCGATTCGCGCAACAGTCGGCATCGTGCGACGTTTCCGTGGTACCGGTGCATGCCCGCAGCAATCCCATCCGCGTCACGATCGCCTGCCTGCTCGGCCTCGCCGTCGTCCTCGGCCCTGCGTCGGTGGCGGCCGCCTCGAAGGCGAAGAGCAGAGCCTCCGACTGCCAGAAGCTGCGCAAGCGATTCAAGGACGTCGCGCCGAGCCGCAGCCTCGTGACCGTCGTGCGCGGCAACGACGAGACGGGCAGGATCAGCGCCTGCGTGCTCCCACGCGGCAAGGTGCGCACGCTCACCTCGTGGGACGACGGGCTCTTGCGCGACTGGGCCAGCGTCGTCGACACCGCCGGGACGTGGGTGCTCGTGGACGACGGCCACGGCGACCAGTACGGCGGCGTCAGCCGCTCGTTGACACGCATCGACGTGCGGCGCGGCAAGCGGCTGCGGCTGAGCGGCTACGGCTGTCAGCTCGTACCAGGCCAGCCCGGCTGTCCGGACGGAACGAACTACGGCGACGTCGGGATCGCACCAAGCGGCGCGGGCGCCTACGAGCTGACCGACTTTGTGAGCGGCGTCACGACGCTACAGGCCTTCAACGCGGCGGGCACGTTCACGAAGCTCGCCGACGGCGCCGTCGATGCGCTGCGCGTCACGAGCATGCAGATCCGCTGGACGCAGGCCGGGATCGGCCACACGGCTGCGCTGCCGTAGACCCACGAGCGCCTCAGTCCTCACCCGGGTCCTGCGGCTCGGAGCGCAGCACCGCAGCGATGCGGTCGAGATTGGGCAGCAGGTAGCCGGCGGCGATCAGGGGGAGCGCGGGGATCGCCCGGTCGAGCGCCAGCCCGAGGACGAGCGAGGCCAGCAGGCCGAGCAGCAGTCCGGCGAGTGTCGCCGCACGGCGAAAGCCGTAGCGCCATGCCCACATCGCGAACATCGACAGGAAGACGGCGTCGGACAGGCCCAGCCGGCCGACGCTGCCCATGTTGCCCCACATCGGCAGGTCGAAGCTGAGCGCGTCGGCGGAGTCGGCGGGCCCGTCGAGCAGGCGCGACGAGGGCCCGCTCGCCACCGACCAGATGTCGATCGCGGCGACGAAGATCGGCACCGCGATCGCGATCACCGGCGTCGACAGGGCGCGCGCGAACAGCAGGCCGACGGCGCTCGCCAGCAGTGCCTCGAAGACGTTCGCCACGGCGCCGACGTCGCCCACGTTCATCGCCCCGACGAGCAGCCCGGCACCGAGCGCGATCAGCAGCGGGCCGACCGTCGTGTCGCGCGCGGGCACGAGTGACAGGGTCGCCGCAGCGATCATCAGCATGCCCACCCCGCCCGCGACCAGCACGGTGCTGTCGCCGGCGGGCAGCTCGGGTAGCGCCGGGGCGATCGCGAAGTAGACGAACGCCGCAAGCGGGACGCCGAGCGACAGCGTGCCCGGACGGGGCTCGCGCCGGCGCCGACCGCGACTCAGTACGGAGGCAGGTCCGCGTGCCACTCGCCGAGCACCCTGAACGCCGACCAGAACGCGCGCTTGGCGCCCTCTTCGTCCAGCGCCTCGTCGATGCTCGGCACGAACAGCGCCTCGATCGACGGCGTCAGGCGCTGCACGGTGCGCGTCGTAGCGGTGACCGTCTGGGCGAGCGGCAGGCCGAGGTCGTTGAGCACATGCAGCGCGTCATCGCCCATCACGACGACGATCTTCGGCTGCACGATCACAAGCTCCTCGGTCAGGCGCCCGACGCATGCCGGATCGGCGAGCGACGTGTCGCTCACCGGGCACTTGACGCACAGCGTCCCGTACACGGTCAGCGGGTCGATCGCCAAGCGCTTGAAGGCCTTCATCAGGGCCGCCCCCGCACGGCCGTAGAAGGCGACGCCCTCCTCGATCTCCGGCGGCGTCGGCGCGTGCTTGAGCAGGAAGATGTCGGCCTGCGGATGACCCGAGCCGAGCACCGGCATGAGGTTGCCGCGCGGGCAGTCGGGGCACGACTGCAGCTCGCGCGTGAGCGTGTTGAGCTCGCGAATCGCCCGCTCCAGGTACTTCTCGCGAATCTCGTCGTCGGTGACCGGGGGCATGGCTGCCCGTGGTTTCGACGGTTGCGACGGGCGACCCTGCGCGTGCATCACGACTTGCGCTGAGCGGGACGATCGGAGTGCTGCGACACGCCTGCAGGATACGCTCGCCGGCGCGTCACGACCCGCGCGTCGCCCGCCGCACGCGCCGCTCGCGGACCGCGCGACGCGCTCCGGCCGGCGTGGCCTTCGTCTCGAGGAACTTCAGCGCCTGTACGTACAGCAGCGAGGACGGCTTGGTGGTGATCTGCGCCTCGCGCAGCGCCTCGAGGAACTCCTGTGGGCCGTCGAAGTCGGGCATGCGCACGCGCACCGAACCGAGCCCCTGGGCGACGTGAGAGTCCGATCCCGCTCCGGCGAGGATGCGGTACTTGGCGGCGAAGCGCTGCGCTTCCTCGTTGAATGAGCCGATCGCCACGCGCGGGTTGTAGACCTCGATCGCGTCGATGTCCTCGACGATCTCCAGCAGGTGTTCGTAGTCGGGCACCGCGTGCATGCGGTCAAACGGATGCGGGACGTAGATCAGCCCGCCCTGGCGCTTGATCTCGGCGACCGTCTCGGCGAGCGACATCCCGCGCGCGATCTTGTGCTCGATGAACAGGCCGATGACCTCGCCCTGGTCGGCGGTCTTGACCTCCTCGGCGACGATCACCCTGACGCCGTACTCCGCGGCTTTGTCGCGCGCCTCGTACGCGCCGGAGATGACGTTGTGGTCGGTCACGGCGATCGCGCCCAGGCCCTGGTCGCGGGCGGTCGCGAGCAGGACCTCCACGGGGGTCGCACAGTCGTGCGAATGGTCGGTGTGCATGTGCAGGTCGACGTCGATGCGCGGGCGCGAGCGCAGCCTGGCGGCGAGCACGGCGTTGCCGGCGACCGGGTGGCGACGCGCGACGAGGCGTCCGTAGACGTGTTCGAGATCCTCGGCGACGCGGGGCCAGGTCAGCAGCCCGCGCATCGGCTCGGCCGCGGACCGCAGCCGCCCGCGCAGCGCGTCGTCGCCGACCAGCCGCTGCAGCTGGGCAGCGAGCGTCTCGATGTCCCGCGGCTCGAACAGCAGGCCGTGCTCGCCCTCACCGAGCGCCTCCTCGTAGACGGGCAGGCGCGAGGCGAGCGGCACGGCACCGGCGTTGAGCGCGCGCAGCAGCAATCCCGGCGCCGGCGCCGCGCCGTCGGAGGCGGCGACGAGCACATCTGTCCGGGCGAGCAGCTCGGCCTCGTCGAGCTGCTCGGGCGTCGCGAAGCGGACGCGCGCCTCGAGGTCGGCGCGCAGGGGCGTGCTGCTCGACGGGCCGCGCGCGGAGACCACGGTCGCCTCCCACGGCGCGTGCGGATCCAGCCGGCGCAGCGCGCGCAGGAACAGGCGCAGGGCGGGGCGTTCCTCGTCGTCGACGAACCCGATACGGATGCGGCCGTCGGCGGACGCGACGCGCGCGCGGGGCGCGTCGGCTCCGGGCAGCAGCACGCGATACTCGGCAGGGAAGTAGCGCGCCATCAGCTCGCGCGTGGCGGCGAAGCTCGCCGTGCGCGCGTCGAGGCGCCCGAGCACGAGTTGCACGACCCTGCGCGCCACCTGCGTCGACAGCAGCCGCTCGGTCGGCACGTGGAACGTGCCGACGTTCAGCGCCCGCGAGTGGCGCAGGGCGGCGCTCGACGTCGACGGCGCGAACGGCTCATGCACGTGGCATATGTCCAGCGGCAGGATCGACAGCATGTTCTCGATCGTGCGCGAGACATCAACTGGCAGGGCCGGCACGCGCCCCCGGCCGCCGGGCATGTCGGGCAATGCGTCGCCGACGGCGAGCACACGTGGGGGCGCACCCGGCTCGGGTAGCAAGGAGGAGGCGTCGTCGCGCGCGGCGTAAAGCGCTTGGCGCGTCCCGCGCACCGCGGCGGCGGAGCGCGACGGCCCGACGATCACAACCTGATGACCGCAGCGGGCGAGCTCGGATGTCACTCGCTCGACGTAGGTCGTGATGTCGTGATCGCCGTCGCCCCAGGGATGGGGGGTCACGTGGGCGATCGCGAGGCAGTCGTGGAGCACGGTCTGAGGATACGGAGGGCTCACTCGGTTGTCCGATCGCTGCGGGTCCGAGAAACTCCCCGGGCTCTGTGCTCGCGACCGGTGTCAACGCGCCAAACCGTGATCTTCAACACACGGCCGAGAGCCTGCGGACGGTGATCAACCGTCGTCGTAGAGCCCAGCGAAGACGTCCTTGTGGCGCTCGTAGACGACGTTGCGCTTGACCTTCAGCGTCGGCGTCAGCTCCTGTTCCTCCTGCGAGAGATCGCGCTCGAGCACGGCGAACTTCTTGACCTGCTCGATGCGGGCGAACTTGCGATTGACCTCGTCGACCATCGCCTGCAGCTCCTCGCGCACCGCGCGGTCCTGCGCCAGGGCGGCCGGGTCGTTGGATCCGACGCCGAGCTTCTCGGCGAGCGCGCCGGCCTCGTCGGGGTCGAGC
>Ga0136630_1001079_pt1 | contig 10992 bp, 9 predicted proteins | sample AntDrymUQ5682106_2_FD_105496 | JGI IMG/M metagenome (GOLD analysis project Ga0136630, IMG submission 105496) | Polar desert sand microbial communities from Dry Valleys, Antarctica - metaG UQ568 (21.06) | ecosystem: Environmental > Terrestrial > Soil > Desert | place: Antarctica: Dry Valley...
CTCGAGGGCCGCAGCCTCATCGAGCACTACGTCAGCCGTCCCGCCGACGACATCAGCCAGATCCACGGCAACATCTACGTCGGGCGCGTCCAGAACGTGCTGCCGGGCATGGAAGCGGCGTTCGTCGACATCGCCACCCCGAAGAACGCCGTCCTCTACCGCGGCGACGTGCAGTTCGACGCGGAGGACATCGAGGAGCACTCCGATTCGGCACGCATCGAGGACATCCTGCGTGCCCGCCAGCTCATCGTCTGCCAGGTCACGAAGAACCCCATCGGGGCGAAGGGGGCGCGACTCACCCAGGAGGTGTCGCTGCCGGGACGCTTCGTGGTGCTGATCCCCAACTCGCGCACATTCGGCATCTCGAAGCGTCTGCCCGACGACACACGCAAGCGGCTGCGCACGATCCTCGATCGCGTGAAGCCGGCACAGCACGGTCTCATCGTGCGCACCGCGGCGGAGCACGCCACCGAGGAAGAGCTGCGCGCCGACATGCAGATGCTGCTGGTGCAGTGGGAGTCGATCGCCGAGCGTGCGAAGAGGGTGAAGGGTCCGACGCTGCTGCACCGTGAGCCGGAGCTGGCGGTCCGCCGGATCCGCGAGGAGTTCAACGCCGACTACCGCGGCGTGCTCATCGACGACGAGGAGCTGTTCCGCGAGGTGCGTGACTACGTGGCGGCGTTCAGTCCCGAGCTCGCTGATCGCATCGAGTACTACGACCAGGCAGCGGAGGGACTGTCGCTGTTCGAGCACCAGCACGTCCACGAACAGGTGCACAAGGCACTCGACCGCAAGGTCTGGCTACCCTCTGGCGGCTCGTTGATCATCGAGCACACCGAGGCGCTCACCGTGATCGACGTGAACACGGGCAAGAACGTCGGCCGCTCGAGCCTCGAGGAAACCGTCTTCCACAACAACAAGGAAGCGGCGGAGGAGGTTGCCAAGCAGCTGCGGCTGCGCGACATCGGCGGCATCATCGTCATCGACTTCATCGACATGGAGCGACGCGACAACCGCCAGGCGGTCATCGACACGTTCCGCAGCGCGCTCGCCCGCGACAAGACGAGAACGCAGGTGTTCGACATCTCCGAACTTGGTCTCGTCGAGATGACGCGCAAGCGCATCGGCGAGGGTCTGCTCACCGAGTTCTCCGACGTCTGCCCCGAGTGCGAAGGTCGCGGCCTCAAGGTCGACACCAGCTTGTTGGACTGATCGCCCCCACCACCGTCTGGGCGGGATCTCTCCCACAACGCGCTCTGGGCGGGATCCCTTTCAACTGATGAAAGGAATCCCGCCCAGACGAACGGGACCACCGAGTGGCGAGGGGCGACGCGCTCGGTAGAGTCGACTCTCGCTATGTACGCAGTCATCGCATCGGGCGGGAAGCAGCATCGGGTCGAGCAAGGGGCCACGATCGAGGTCGAGCTGCTCTCGGGTGACGACGGGAGCGAGGTCGACCTTTCGCCCGTCCTCGTCGTCGACGGCGACGCCGTGCTCGCCACGCCCGACGAGCTGAAGGCTGCGAAGGTGAAGGGCAAGATCGTCGGCGCCACGAAGGGCCCGAAGATCAACGGCTTCACGTACAAGCGGCGCACGAACAACCGTCGCCGCTACGGCCATCGCCAGCAGTACACCATGGTCGAGATCACCTCGATCACGGCGAAGTGAGAAGGGGCTGATCCCAGATGTCGAAGACCAAAGGTGGCGGCTCCACCCGAAACGGCCGTGACTCCAACGCCCAGCGCCTCGGCGTGAAGGTGTTCGACGGCACGCTCGTGGAGGCCGGTGCGATCATCGTCCGCCAGCGCGGCACCAAGTTCCACCCTGGCCACAACGTCGGCATCGGTGGCGACGACACGCTCTTCTCGAAGGTGAACGGCAGCGTGAAGTTCGGCCAGCGAAAGGGTCGCAAGGTCGTCGACGTCAACGCCGTCGCCGACGACGCCTGACTCCCGAGCCCGCCAACTCAGCGACGCCTGACTCAGATGCCGAGGGGAAGTCGGGCTCGGTCCCAACCGAGGAGGCGAACCGCCTGCTCGCAGGCGAAGCGGTCGGTCATCCCGGCCACGTAGGTGACGGCGGTGCGTGCCGGGTCGCCGCCGACGTCATCGGGGATCGCACCGGGGTGCCCGACATACCACTCCACGAGGGCGCGCAGCAGATCGATGACGGCCGTCGCCTGCTCGCGGCTCGCCGGACGGAGATAGACAGCCTCGTAGTTGAACCGGCGGAAGACGCCGAGCGCCTCGGCTGCCTCCGACGTCATCCCGATCGAGCCAGAGCTTGCCGCAGCGTCCACCATCGCCGTGACGAACGTGCCGAGCTGCTCGGATCGTCGGGTGCCGCAGCGCTTTGCGACCTCCGGTGGCAGATCCTCGACGGTGACGATGCCGGCGGCGACGGCGTCCTCGAAGTCGTGGCAGACGTAGGCGATGCGATCGGCCCACGAGACCACCTCACCCTCGGGTGTCGCCGGCGCAGGGCGGCTCCACGAGTGGTTGCGGATCCCGTCGAGCGTCTGGGTGCACAGATTGAGCGGCGTAAGCGTCACGTCGGCACCCCACAGCGCGTGGTCGTAGCCGCCGTCGACGTACGGTGAGAGTGCATCCTCGCTGGCGTGCCCGCCCGGTCCGTGTCCGCAGTCGTGCCCGAGCGCGATCGCTTCGGTCAACGACGCGTTGAGTCCGAGTGCTCGTGACACGGCTGCGGCGACCTGCGCGACCTCGAGCGCGTGGGTGAGACGTGTGCGCTGGTGATCGTCGGGGAAGATGAACACCTGCGTCTTGCCGGCGAGCCGCCGGAACGAGGCGGCATGGAGAATGCGGTCGCGATCTCGTTCGAAGCAGGTGCGCAGCGCGTCCGGTTCCTCGTCGCGAGCCCGGTCGCCTGCACCGACGGCGCGGGTCGCGAGCGGCGCCATGTTCGCGTCCTCGTGCGCCTCGCGTGCGCGCCGTTCGACGATGGCCGTGGTGCCCGCACCCGCCCAAGAGTCCTCGTGGGCGACGACGACCCGAGCGCCGGCGCGATGCCCCGCCATCGTCGACGCCCAGCGGCTGGCCCGCTCGGCGACTGTGTTGTCGCCTGCCATGAGCCCAGGCTATGGCGGGCGCCCACCCAGAGAGCGGCATCTCGGCTGACGGTAGCGTTCAACGGATGTCCGGGTTCGTCGACGAGTGCCAGCTCAACGTGCGTGGCGGCGACGGCGGCGCCGGCTGCGTGAGCTTCCGGCGCGAGGGGCCGGTCGTCATGGGCGGCCCCAACGGCGGTGACGGCGGCAAGGGTGGCGACATCTGGATGGTCGCCGACCACAACGTCGCGTCACTGCTCGCATTCCGGGACCATCCCCACCGTCGCGCCGGCAACGGCGTACACGGCAAGGGCAAGGACCTCCACGGCAAGCGTGGTGGCGACATGGAGCTGAAGGTGCCCGAGGGAACCGTCATCTCCGACATGTACGCCGGCGACGTACTTGCCGAGCTCGTGCACCACGGCGACCGTTGGTTGGCGGCCGCCGGCGGACGCGGCGGCAAGGGCAACGCCCGGTTCCTGTCGAACAGCCGTCGCGCGCCGACGTTCGCCGAGCAGGGTGAGTACGGCGAGGATCGCTGGCTCAAGCTCGAGCTGCGCCTCCTCGCCGACGTCGCGCTGGTCGGGTTCCCCAACGCCGGCAAGAGCACGCTCATCAGCGTCATCTCGGCAGCGAAGCCACGCATCGCCAACTACCCGTTCACCACGCTCGAACCGAACCTCGGTGTCGTCCGGCTCGACGAGGCCACCGAGTTCGTCGTTGCCGACATCCCCGGCCTCATCGAAGGCGCGAGCGAGGGGCGCGGCCTCGGCTTCCGCTTCCTGCGCCACGTGCAGCGCGCCCGCGTGCTGTGCCTCATGCTCGACCTCGCATCGATGGACGAGACCCCGATCGATGAGCAGGAGCGCGTCCTGCTGCACGAGATCGGGGCGTTCCGGCCCGAGCTGCTCGAGCGACCGCGAATCGCGGTGGCGACGAAGGCGGACGCCGCGCCCGTGCCCGACGAGTTCGTCGCCGACGGCGTCGACCGATTCGTCGTGTCGGCCGTGACGAACGACGGTGTGCGCCCGCTCGTCGGGCGCATGGCCTCACTCGTGCACGAGGCACGGTTGGCGTCGCCCGTGGCGGAGGAGACGGTCATCCTGCGCCCGCAGCCCGTCGGCTCACGTGTCGAGCGCGTGGGCGACAACGAGTTCCGCATCCACGGTCGCGACGCCGAGCGCACCGTTGCGCTCAACGACCTCACCAACGTGGACGCACTCGCCTACATCGACCACCGCCTCGAGCGGCTCGGCGTCGACAAGTTGCTCGCACGTGCCGGCGTCGAGGACGGCGACGTCGTCTGGATCGGTGAGTTCAGCTTCGAGTGGCGATCATGACCGGCGGAGGCAGTGGTCGATGACGCGGGTCGTCGTGAAGATCGGGTCGTCGTCACTGACCGACGCTCGTGGCGGCGTCGTGGAGGCGGCGATCGACAAGCTGTGCGACGAGATCGCCGCGCTCCGTGTGCTCGGTCACGAGGTGGTCGCCGTGTCGTCGGGTGCGATCGCTGCGGGTGTGTCGGTGCTGGGGCTCGATGAACGACCGACCGACGTCGTCACGCTGCAGGCGTTGGCGGCCGCCGGTCAGCCGCGCCTGCTCGAGTCGTACCGCAGGCGCCTCGGGCACCACGGGCTCGTGGCCGCGCAGGCGTTGCTCGATCCGCACGACTTCGTCGACCGGCGCCAATACCTCCACGCCCGCCGCACGCTCGATCGCCTGTTGCAGCTCGGTTGCGTCCCCGTGGTGAACGAGAACGACACCATTGCGCGCGACGAGCTCCGATACGGCGACAACGACCGGCTGGCAGCGCTCGTCGCCCACAGTCTCGCTGCCGACGTGCTCGTGCTGCTCACGGACATCGACGGGTTGTACACGGCCGACCCTGCGAAGGTTCCGTCGGCGACACGGATCGAGCACGTCGCGGCCGACGACCCGCTGCTCGCCATCGACGCCGGCCGCAGCGCAGGCGACCGAGGCAGTGGCGGCATGGCGAGCAAGCTCGAAGCTGCTCGCATCGCGTCGTGGTCGGGTGTGCGCACCACCATCGCCGACGCCGCCCGCGACGGCGTGCTCGTCGACGCTGTGGCCGGCGTGTCGGTCGGCACGGCCTTCGCCGCCACCCACACCCGCCGGCTGCCGGCACGCAAGCTGTGGATCGCGTTCGCCGCCCATGTCGCCGGCACCGTCATGGTCGACGACGGGGCACGCCGGGCCGTCGTCGAGCGGGCGACGAGCCTGCTGCCGGCGGGCGTCGTGTCGGCGCAGGGCAGGTTTCACGCCGGTGAGACGATCGAGATCTGCGCCGCCGACGGCAAGCCGTTCGCGAGAGGGATGGTGTCACTCGACGCGGCACAACTCTCACGCATCGCCGGCATGCAGACTCGCGACCTCCCCGACGGCCTCGTCCACGAGGTCGTCCACCGCGACGATCTCGTGCTGCTGCCGTAACACTGCGGGGTCGTCGTCCGCTCGCTGCGCTCGCTTTCTCCTCGCGCCGCGTGTGGCTCGTCGCTGGCGCTTCCCTCGCCACCTTGCGGCGGGCTCGTCCGTGACGTTAGGCGGGAGATTGGCCGGGTTGGTCGGTGGGTGCGGGCTCGGTGGACGGGGGAGCGGGGGCTGACTGTTCGACGGCGGGCGTGGCGGTGCCGAGGCCGAGCTCGGCGCGCAGCTCGCTGAGGCGACCCTGCGCCTCGACGTTTGCCGTTGCCTGTTCGACCTCGAGGATGCGTGACTGCACCGACCCCTCGTTGAGCTCGGCGCTGGCTTTCGCCTTGGCGTAGCGGGCCTGGATCTTGTCCTGCACCTCGCTCAGCGTCGGGACGTCCTCACCGACCTCCTCGTTGAGCATCGCCATCGCCGAGTTCATCTCTTCTTGCATCTTCGCCTGCTCGAGCTGCGACAAGAGCTTCGACTTCTCGGCGATCTTTTCCTGCAGCAGCCGGCTGTTCTGCTGCACTGCGGCCTTTGCCTGGTCGGCGGCCTGCGTCGACTCCAGCACCATCGCCTTCAGGCTCTCGACGTCCTTCTCGATCTGGATCAGCTGGTTGGCAATGGACTCGGCGGCACCGTTGTACTGCGTTGCCTTGGCGGCGTCGCCGGTCTTCTCGGCGTCGGCCGCCATGATCAGGGCCTGGCGGGCATTCGAGTTGAGCTTCTCGAGCTCGGTCATCTTGCTGTTGAGGCGCAGCTCTGACTGCTTCTGGCTGGCGATGACGTTGGCGGCCTGGTCCTTCAGGCGCTTGTGCTGGCCGCGCGCCTCGCCGATGGCCTGCTCGAGCTGGATCTTGGGGTCGGCGCGCTCCTCGAAGCTCGATCCGGCGCGAGCCGTCAAGTAGCGCCACCACCTGCGAATCTGTTTGAACATGAGCGGCAGCCTATGCGACGTCGACGCAACGACGACCCGTCCCAGGTGACGTCGAAGCGGTCGCTGTGGCTCGTCATGTCCGCGTTGATGACGTGTCTGCTGCTGTCGGCACTCGACCAGACGATCGTGTCGACGGCGCTGCCGACCATCGTCGGCGATCTCGGCGGCCTCGACCACATCTCGTGGGTCGTCACGTCGTACCTGCTGTCGTCGACGGTGTCCGTGCCGCTGTTTGGCAAGATCAGCGATCTCTACGGCCGCAAGCCGATGCTGCAGATCACAATCGTCGTGTTCCTCGTCGGCTCGGTGTGCGCCGGGCTCGCCCAGAACATGTTGCAGCTCATCCTCGCTCGCGGGCTGCAGGGCGTCGGGGGCGGCGGCATCCTGGCGATGACGTTCACGGTGCTCGGCGACATCATGAGCCCTCGCGAGCGCAGCCGGTACACCGGGTTCTTCACTGCCGTCTTCGCCAGCGCGAGCGTCATCGGACCCCTTGCCGGCGGCTTCTTCGTCGACAACCTCTCGTGGCGTTGGGTGTTCTACGTCAACCTGCCGCTCGGCGTCCTGTGCATGTTCGTTGTTGGTCGCTACTTCCTCGTCCCGGCTCCGACGGAGCGGCGCAAGATCGATCTCGTCGGCGCCGCACTGCTCACGATCGGGGTGACCTCGCTGTTGCTTGCGGCGGCGTGGGGAGGCCAGGACCACGCATGGGGCTCGCCGCCGATCCTGATGCTGATCGCCGGCGGCGCGACGGTCATCGCCGTCTTCATCCTCTACGAGCGGCGACATCCCGAACCGATCTTGCCGCTGCGGATGTTCCGCGACCGCGTGTTCACCGTGTGCGTGGCGATGGCGGCGCTGCTCAGCGCCGTGCTGTTCGCCGCGGCGACGTTCCTGCCGCTCTACCTCCAAGTGGTCAAGGAGGCCTCGGCGACGTCGTCGGGGCTGCTGCTCGTGCCGATGATGGCGGGCGTGGTGGTGGGGTCGAACGCCTGCGCACCGATCATCAGTCGCACGGGTCGGTACAAGATCTTCCCGGTGATCGGCGTGGCGGTGGCGATCGTCGGCATTGCGCTCCTCACCCGTATCGATGTCGACACGTCGCGGGCGACGATCTCGGTCGGGATGGGCATTCTCGGGCTCGGTATCGGCACGGGCATGCCGATCGTCACGCTGGCCGTGCAGAACACCGCAGCACCCGAAGACATGGGCGCGGCGACGTCGGGCGTGAACTTCTTCCGCTCTCTCGGCGGCGCGTTCGGGGTCGCCGTCTTCGGCACGATCATGAGCACCCGTCTCACCTCGACGCTCGACGAGCGGTTCCCGGGTACGAACCTCATCGACAACGACGAACTGTTGTCGAGCCCGGAACGCATTCGCGCCCTCCCGGTCGAACAGTTCGACGCCGTGGCCGACGGTGTCGCCTCGGGGGTGAGCACCGTCTTCGTCGTCGCCCTGCCGCTCATCGTGCTCGCCTGGGTGCTGGCGATCGTGCTCGAGGACGTGCCGTTGCGTGGCGAGTTCGACGTGCGTGCCTCGATGGTCGAGGGCCTCGAGGAGGCCGACGCCCACGCGCAGTGACCCGACGACACAGCGACGTAGTCGGCGGGTCCGGCACGGTGCGAGGCTGGAGCACATGAGTCCATCAATCGCCACCAACACCGACGTCGACCGCGAGGCGATGCTCAACTTCGTGCGTCCCCGACACCGCATGGTGCTCGTCACCCAGCGTGCCGACGGGGGCCCGCAGTGCTCACCAGTGGCGGGCGGCGTTGACGCCGAGGGACGACTCGTCATCTCCACGTACCCCGAGCGGGCGAAGGCGGTCAACGCCCGGCGCCACCCGGCGGTCAGCGCGCTGGTGCTGTCCGACGAGTGGGACGACGCATGGGTGCAGGTCGATGGCACGGCCGAGGTGCTCGACCTCCCGGAGGCATTGGAACCACTCGTCGACTACTTCCGTGCGATCTCGGGCGAGCATCCCGACTGGGACGAGTACCGCGAGGCGATGGTGCGACAGGGCAAATCGCTGATCCGTGTCACCGCAGAGCGCTGGGGTCCCGTCGCCACCGGCGGCTTCCCGCCCGGTCACGCTGCACGGTAGGACGGTCCCGGTGCTCGTCGGTCCGGTCGCTCAGGTGACGCCGGGACGGGCTTGCCGTCGGATGTCGCCGAGCTCGGGTGCCTCGACGAGCATCAGGATCGCGACGTAGACAGCGATTGCGCCCACGGAGGCGGCTCCGACGCGAACGACGGCATCGGTTCCGGCGTTGCCCCCGATCTCTCTCGCGACGAACCACGCCGCCTCACCCATCAGCGCACCGGCGAGGCAGATGCGCCCGAGGCTCGCCCAGATGTCGCGCAGCGCAAAGCCGCGGACCTTCGTGTGCAGCACGACGAGCGCGCCGGCCGCCGCGAGTGCGTACGAGATGGCGAACGAGGCTCCGAGTCCCAGCACGCCGTAGCGGTCGACGAGGACGACGGCGAGCACGACGTTGAGAATGTTCTCGCCGACGTTGATGACGAACGGCGTTCGTGTGTCGTGGTGGGCGTAGAAGCCGCGCAGCACGAAGAGGTACACGGAGAAGGCGCACAGCCCGAGCGCAAAGCCAGCGAGCGCCCGCGACGTGATGAGTGCGTCGGCCGCCGAGTACTCGCCGCGCTGCAGCAACGCCCCGACGATCGGCCGACGGAGGGCGAAGAGCAGGACGCCCGCCGGCATCGTGAGCATGGCGACGAGGCGGATCCCGAGCGACGTGCGATCGACGAACGCCCTCCCGTCGCGCCGCGCCGCCGCTCTCGCCATCTCCGGGACGAACGTCGTCGCGATCGAGACGCCGAGCAGGCCGTGGGGCAGCACGAACAGCGTGTAGGCGTCGAAGTAGGCGGTGGCGTCACCCGACCCGGGGTCTGCGAGGTTGCGCACGACGGCGAGCGACACCTGGTTGGCGATGACGTAGCCGAGCGTCCAGCCCGACATGGTGAGGAGCTTGCGCACCGCCGGGTGGCGGAGGTCGAAGACCGGGTGGAACCGGAACCCGCTGCGGCGCACCGCGACGACGAGGACGGCCGCCATCAGGGCGATGCCGGCTGTCGCGCCGAGGCTCAACGTCAGCCGGAGCCGCCCGTCGTCGAGAACGTCGAGGTAGGACCATCCGCCGTCACCCGGATCGGGCAGCGACAGCAACGCGGCGATCGTCACGACGTTTGCCAGCACCGGCGTCCATGCAGCTGCGAAGAAGCGCCGGCGGGAGTTGAGCACGGCGCTGGCGAGCGCAGTGATGCCGTAGAAGAGGATCTGGACGAGGAAGACTCGCGTCAGTGCCGTGCCGGCTCGGCGGAAGGCGTCGGCATCGACGCCGTCGGACACGTTGACGCTGTAGATCCCGAACACGAGCGGCGCAACGAGCACGGCGATGGCCGTGAGCACGAGTAGTCCGATCGTCGCCGCCGTGATGATGGCGTTCGTCGAATCGTCGTCGTCATCCTCGGCGAACGCGCTGAACAGCGGCACGAGCGTCGCAGACAAGACGCCGCCGAGGAGCAGCTCGTAGACGATGTTGGGCGTCTCGTTGCCGATGCGGTAGGCGTCGCCGAGCGCCGCCCGGCCGATGATGGCGGCGAGCACCATGACGCGCACGAGGCCGGTCAGGCGCGACAGGGCGGTGCCTGCGGCGACGACCAGGTTGGACCGGAGCAGGCCGCTCACACGCACTTGTTGCGGGTCATCAGCGTTCGTCGAGCTCCAGTACGGCGAGTCGCAGCCCCTCGATGTCGATGATGAGGTCGTCGACATCGGTGCTGAACCGCTCGGTGTCGCTCGACCCGACGCTCACCTCCGTCGCTCGTGCGGCGAGCTCGTCGAGCCTCGTCTGCATGAGTCGCAACCGGTCGGCCGTCTCGGCCGAGAGCGCCTTCAGTCGATCGGCCGATTGCAGCTGCGCTTCCACCGACGTCACGGCGGCGGCGACGTCCGTCGACGACGAGGCCGCTGACTGACGCTGCAGCGTCTGCAGCTTCGAACGCAACGACGTCGGGTCGAGCCGTCGCACGGCGTCGTCGATCTGGTCGCCGCGCCGAGCGATGTCCCACACCTCGGCGAGCCCTTCGTCGAGGCGAGTGACGGTTGTGGCGAGGCGTTGTTTGATCGGCCCGTCGCTCGTCTTGGCGACGGTGTCGTGCATCACCCTGCCCGAACGCTGCGCCGCGCTGACGAAACGCCGCCACGGCTCGGAGATTGAGAACGGATCGATGGCCACCTTGCCGGCGACCTTCGGCATCGCCACATAGACGAGCGCGACGTATGCGGCGAGCCCGGCGAGCACGGCGAGCCCCCAGTGCAAACCGAGGAGCACGATGACGATCGCCACCCCAGTTCCCGCGAGCAGCCGCCACGACAGCATCGCCTTCGCGGTGCGCTCGGTGTAGAAGCGGTCCCGCACGCTCATTGCTTCAACGGGGGCTGCGCGCCCCCGGACCCCATCGCCGTCCGGCTCGCTGGCGCTCGCGCGTCCGGCATTCGCTCCCTGCGCTCGCTCATCGCTGCTCCACCGGTCCC
>Ga0136630_1001080_pt1 | contig 10992 bp, 7 predicted proteins | sample AntDrymUQ5682106_2_FD_105496 | JGI IMG/M metagenome (GOLD analysis project Ga0136630, IMG submission 105496) | Polar desert sand microbial communities from Dry Valleys, Antarctica - metaG UQ568 (21.06) | ecosystem: Environmental > Terrestrial > Soil > Desert | place: Antarctica: Dry Valley...
CACTGCACGCGCCTGTGCCACGCCTCCTCGGTCGCGGCGCTGCTCGAAGGAGTGGGCTCGGGCGCCGTCTCCACCACCTACGGCGACATCATCAACGCCGACGTCGCGCTGCTGTGCGGCACCAACACGACGGCCAACCACCCGGTCGCCTCCTCGTTCTTCAAGCAGGCGCGCCGCCGCGGCACGAAGCTGATCGTGATCGACCCGCGCCGCGAGCGCGTCGCCGAGCACGCCGACATCTTCTGCCAGATCAAGCCGGGCACCGACGTCGCCTTCTTCAACGGCGTCCTGCACGAGGTCATCCGCCTCGGGCTCGTGGACCGCGACTTCATCCGCGACCGCGTGACGAACTACGGCGAGCTGGCGAAGCTGGTCCGCGACTACCCGCCCGAGCGCGCGGCGCAGATCTGCGGCGTCGACGCCGACACGATCCGCCTGGTCGCCAAGCTGTGGGGCGAGGCCGGCGCGGGCGTCATCTACTGGGGCATGGGCATCTCGCAGCACACGACGGGCACCGACAACGCACGCTGCCTGATCGCCCTGTGCGCGATCACCGGCCACGTGGGGCGGCCGGGCACGGGACTACACCCCCTACGCGGCCAGAACAACGTGCAGGGAGCCTCCGACGCGGGGCTGATCCCGATGATGTTCCCCGACTACCAGCGCGTCGACCATCCCGCCGCGCAGGAGAAGTTCCGCGCGGCGTGGGGGATGGAGCTCGACGACAAGCCCGGCCTGACGGTGACCGAGATCGTCGGCTCAGCGCTCAAGGGCGGGGTGCGGGGGATGTACATGATGGGCGAGAACCCGTTCCTGTCGGACCCGAACGTCAACAAGGTCCGCAAGGCGCTCGCCGCGCTCGAGTTCCTCGTCGTGCAGGACATCTTCCTGACCGAGACGTCCGAGTTCGCCGACGTCGTGCTGCCCGCCACCTCGTTCCTGGAGAAGGAGGGCACCTACACGAACACCGACCGGCGCGTGCAGATCGGCCGCAAGGTGCTCGACGCGCCCGGCGAGGCGCGTCCGGACTGGCAGGTGATCTGCGCGATCGCCAACCGGGTCGGGCTGCCGATGGAGTACGAGTCGCCGCGCGAGGTGTTCGACGAGATGGTCGCGCTGTCTCCCGCCTACACGGGCCTGACCTACGACAACCTGGGGCCCGCGGGCAAGCTCTATCCCAACCCGGATCCCGAGCACGACGACGGCACCGTGGTGCTGTTCGGCGACTCCTTCGCCACCGACGACGGCAAGGCTCACCTCGTGCCCGCGGAGTGGATGCCGGCCAAGGAGCTGCCCGACGACGAGTTCCCGTTCGTGCTCAACACGGGCCGGCTGCTCGAGCACTGGCACACCGGCTCGATGACGCGGCGCTCGTTCGCGCTCGACGCCATCCAGCCCAAGGCGATGGTGTTCATCGCCCACGCGGACGCCGCCCGCATGGGCGTGGGCGACGGCGACTACGTGCGCGTGACGTCGCGGCGCGGCTCGATCGAGCTGGTCGCGAGCCTCTCGCACCGCGAGACGCCGGGCTCGTGCTTCATCCCGTTCCACTTCCGCGAGGCGGCGGCCAACCTGCTCACGATCGACGAGATCGACCCGGTCGGGAAGATCCCCGAGTTCAAGTTCTGCGCAGTGAAGGTCGAGCCGGCGAGCAACGGCCACAGCGAGCTGCCGGACTCGTCGCAGGCGCGCCAGGGAGCGGGTTGATGCCCACCGCCAACGGCCAGGTGCCGGGAGTCGAGGCACGGGCGGGGCGATTTCCCGGCCCGTCGCTGATCCCGGCCCTGCACGCGCTCCAGCGCGAGCACGGCTGGCTGCCGCGCGAGGCGCTCGTCGCGCTCAGCCGCGACATGCGCCGGCCGCTGTACGAGATCGAGGGGCTCATCTCCTTCTACCCGCACTTCCGCACCGGGCCGCCTCCCGAGGCGACGGAGGTGGCGGTCTGCCGCGATCTCTCCTGCCGGCTGGCGCGCTCGGCCGCCTCGGTTCCCGAGGGAGCGGTGGCCCACGAGGTCTCGTGCGTCGGCCGCTGCGACCGCGCGCCGGTGGCGATCGTCGACGAGGCCTATCCGGAGGCCGACCGCGGCGCCGGGCGGCGGCCCAACGACCCCTACGCGGGCGCCAATGAGCACTACCGCGTCTACAAGACCTTCGACGGCGACCCGGCCGGGGTGCTGGAGCAGTCGGAGATCAAGGGCATGGGCGGCGCCGGCTTCCCGACGGGCAAGAAGTGGGAGATGGTGCGTGGCCAGGCGGCCGAGCCGCGCTACGTCATCTGCAACGCCGACGAGGCCGAGCCGGGCACGTTCAAGGACCGCCAGATCCTCGCCGAGCAGCCGCACCTGGTGATCGAGGGAATGCTGCTGGCGATGCGCACGATCGGCGCGAACCAGGGCTGGGTCTTCATCCGCCACGAGTACGAGCCCGAGGAGCGCGTGCTGCGCGAGGAGCTCGAGCGCGCGGCCGACGCCGGCGCGCTCGAAGGCGTGACGATCGACGTCTTCACCTCCCCCGGCGGCTACATCCTCGGCGAGGAGACGGCGCTGATCGAGTGCATGGAGGGCCACCGCGGCGAGCCGCGCAACAAGCCGCCGTTCCCCGGCGGCTACGGGCTGCACGGGCAGCCGACGCTGATGAACAACGTCGAGACGTTCGCGTCGGTGCCGGTCATCCTCGACCGCGGCGCCGACTGGTGGAAGGGCCAGGGCGTCAACGGCGGCGCCGGGCTGAAGTTCTTCTCCGTCTCCGGTCACGTCGAGCGGCCCGGCGTCTTCTGCGTCCCGGGCGGGACGACGGTCGGTGACGTGATCGCGCTGGCCGGCGGCGTGCGCGACGGCGCGGCGCTGGGCGCCATCCAGCCGGGTGGCGCCTCGACGAACTTCCTCGGGCCCGACTGCCTCGACCTGCCGCTGACGTTCGACGCCGTCGCCGAGGCGGGCTCCGCGCTGGGCACGGGGGCGATGGTCGTGCTCGCCGAGGGAACCGATCTGCTGGCGGCGGCCACCAACGTCCTCAACTTCTTCCGCACCGAGTCCTGCGGCAAGTGCGTTCCCTGCCGCGTGGGCTCCAACAAGGCGCAGAGGATCCTGGTCGACGTGCTCGAGCGCGGCGGCGGCGCGTCCGAGGTGGACGAGCGGATCGACGAGCTGGAGGAGACCCTGCGGCTGACCTCCATCTGCGGGCTGGGCCAGGTCGCGCTGGGCCCGGTGATGTCCGTGCTGCGGATGCAGCGCGAGCCCGCGCAGTAGGGCCCAGCCGCCGTGTTCCTGACCGTGATGACGGTCGCCGAGGCGCTCACCGCGCTGGCGCCGGAGCGGCGCGCCCCCGTCCTGGATGCGGTGCCCGCGCTGGGAGGAGTTCCCGCACGCGGAGTGCACGCCGGCGCGGCGCTGCCCGCGCACGCACGGGCGACGGTCGACGGCTACGCGGTGCGCGCGGCCGACACCTACGCCGCGAGCGAGACGCTGCCGGCGCTCCTGGAGCTCTCGGGCGCGGTGGCGATGGGTCGCGCGCCCGACGGCGAGGTGACGCCGGGCGCCGCCATGGCGATTCCCACCGGCGGGCTGCTCCCGCACGGCGCCGACGCGGTCGTGATGGTCGAGCACAGCTCCGAGCCGATGCCCGGCCACGTCGAGCTGCTGCGCGGCGTCGCGCCCGGCGACGGCGTGCTGCAGCCCGGCGAGGAGGCGCGGGCCGGCGACGTGCTGGTTCCCGCCGGCCGCCCGCTGCGGGCCGCCGAGCTGGGGCTGCTGGCGGCCGCGGGCGTCACGCGGATCGCCGTTCACGCCCGCCCGCGCGTGGGGATCGTCTCCACGGGCGACGAGATCGTGCCGGCCGGCACCGCGGCGCCGGCGCCCGGCCAGGTGCGCGACGCCTGCGCCCCCGCGCTGGCCGGGCTGGTGCTGGAGGCCGGCGGCGACCCCGTGCCGCGCGGGATCGTGGCCGACGACGCCGTCGCGCTCGAGCGCGTGCTCGCGGCGGCGATCGCCGAGGACGACATGGTGGTCGTCTCGGCGGGCTCCTCGGTCGGCGCGCGCGACCTCACCGCCACGGTCGTCGCGCGCCTGGGCCGGGTCGTCTGCCACGGTCTCGCCGTCCGCCCGGGCAAGCCGACCCTGCTGGCCGACTGTGACGGTGTGCCGCTCGTCGGCCTGCCGGGAAACCCGCGCTCGGCGCTGGTCGTCTTCCGTCTCGTCGGCATGCCGCTCGTGCGCGCGGTCGCCGGCGTGACCGCGCCCTCGCCCCTGCCGTCGCTCCGCGCGCGGCTCGATCGCGACGTCCCGAGCGCCGCGGGCCGGCTCGACGTGGTCCAGGTCGCGGTGCGCGACGGGATCGCTTCGCCGCTGTTCGGCTCCTCGGCGCTCCTGGGCCCGATGACGCGCGCCGACGGCTGGTTCTGCGTGCCCGAGGCCGACACCGGCCTCGGCGCCGGGACCGAGGTGGAGGTCGTGCTGTACGCGTGAGCGCCGCGCTCGCCATGCTGTGCTGATGGCGCGCACCGCACCCTTCCTCCGCGACGTCCCGGCCGCCGACGCTCTCGCCGCCTGGCTCGCAGCGCTCGGCGGGCGGCGGCTCGACGTGGTGGAGGCGCCGCTCGCCGACGCGCTCGGCCGCGTGACCGCCGCGCCGGTGTGGGCGCTGCGCTCCTCTCCCGCCTACGACGCGGCGGCGATGGACGGGATCGCCGTCCGCGCCGCGGACACGCTGGGCGCCACGGAGACCGCGCCGCGGCGAGTGCCGGGCTTCGCGGTCGTGGACACGGGCGACCCGCTGCCCGAGGGCTTCGATGCCGTGGTCATGCGCGAGGACGTGCACTGGGAGCGCGAGCTGCCGGGCGTGAGCGCCGCCGTCGCGCCCTGGCAGCACGTGCGCACGATCGGCGAGGACGTCAGCGCCACCGAGCTGCTGCTGCCCGAGGGCCACCGGCTGCGGCCGGTCGACCTCGCAGCCGCCGCGGCCGCCGGCCACACGGCGCTCGCCGTCCGGCGCGCTCCGCTCGTGGTGGTCATCCCGACGGGCGACGAGGTGCGCCCGCTCGGCTCGGATCCGGCGCCCGGAGAGCTGGTCGACACGAACTCGCTGATGCTGGTGGCGCAGGCGCGCGAGGCGGGCTGCGCGGCGGAGTCCGTCGCGGTGGCGCCCGACGAGCCGCAGCGCATCGCCGCCGCCGTCCGTGAGGCCGTGGCACGGGCGGATCTCGTCGTCGTCGTCGCCGGCTCGAGCGCCGGGCGCGACGACCACACGGCCGCCGTGGTCGGCGCCGTCGGCGAGCTGCTCGTCCACGGCGTCGCCGTTCGGCCCGGTCATCCCGTCGTGCTCGGCGTGGTGGACGGGACTCCGGTCCTCGGCGCCCCCGGCTACCCGGTCTCGGCCGCCCTGACGTTCGAGATCTTCGCGCTGCCGCTGCTCGCGGCGCTCGAGGGGACCGCGCCCGTCGCCCGCCCGCGCGCACGGGCCCGGCTGGCTCGGCGGCTCGCCTCCTCGCTGGGAACCGACGACTGGGTGCGCGTCCGCCTGGGCCTCGTTCGCGGAGTGCTCGTCGCGACACCGCTCCCGCGCGGCGCCGGCGTGCTGACTTCGCTGGTGCGCGCGGACGGGCTCCTCGTCGTTTCGGCGGCGCTCGAGGGCCACGACGCCGGCGAGGAGGTTGACGTCCGGCTGCTGCGTGACCTCGACGCCGTCGAGCGCACGATCGTCGCCATCGGCTCCCACGACCCGGTGCTCGATCTGGCCGCCTCCGTCCTGCGCGCTCGCGATCCCGCGCGGACGCTGGTGTCGGGCCCGGTCGGCTCGCTCGGCGGGCTGGTGGCGCTGCGCGAAGGCCTCTGCCACCTGGCCGGCTGCCACCTGCTCGACCCCGCGACCGGGGAGTACACGCTGCCGTGGATCCGCCGTGTGCTGCCCGGCCGCGAGGTCGCGGTCATCCGCCTCGTCCACCGCGAGCAGGGCCTGATCGTGGCCCCGGGCAACCCGCTCGAGGTCGCGGGCCTCGAGGACCTGGCTCGCCTGCGCTACGTCAACCGCCAGCGCGGAGCGGGCACCCGCGTGTTGCTCGACCACGAGCTCGCGCGGCGCGGGATCGCTCCGACGGCCGTCGACGGCTACGACCGGGAGCAGCCGACCCACCTGGCCGTCGCCGCCGCCGTCGCGGCGGGCCGGGCCGACGCGGGTCTCGGCGTGATGGCCGCCGCGCGGGCGTTCGGTCTGGGCTTCGTTCCCGTGGCGCGCGAGCCGTTCGATCTCGTCATGGCGCCGGACGAGCCCGTCGTCGAGCCGCTGCTGGCGCTGTTGGCGGATCCGGAGTTCCGCGCGCAGGTCGAGGCGCTGGGCGGCTACTCGGTGACGGAGACCGGCCGGCGGGTCGCGTAGGCCCAGGCGGCCGTCGGCATCGCCGGGTCGCGCACCCTGCTTGACTTCCGCGGATGGTGACGGTGGCCGCTGCGGTCCGCGACCAGTCCGGGCACCAGCGTCGCGGGCAGGTCTGCGTCGCACTCGCGGCGGTCGCGTGGTCCACCGCGGGTGTGCTGCAGCGACAGCTCTCGCTCGACGTTCCCACCCAGGTCGCCGGCCGTGCGCTCTTCGCCGCGTTTGCGCTTCTGGCGTACGTCGCCATCGTGGAGCGCGGGCGCGTCGTGCAGGCGTGCCGGTCGGTCGGGTTCGCCGGGATGGGCCTCGCCGTGTGCCTGGCCGTCGCCTCGGGGGCGTTCATCGCGGCGCTCAACCACACGACCGTGGCGCGCGTCCTCTTCATCCAGGCCATCTCGCCCGTTCTCGCCGCGGTGCTGGCGCGGGCGCTGCTGGGCGAGCGGGTCAGCCGCCGTACCGCCGTCGCGATGGTCATCGCGCTCATCGGGGTCGCGGTCATGCTCGGCGCACCCGGAGGCGCGGACGCGCTCGGCGACGGGCTGGCACTGCTCATGGCTCTCGCGTTCGCCCTGGCGCTCGTGATCACCCGGCACCGGCGAGACGTCTCGATGGCTCCGGCCACCTGCCTCTCCCAGCTGTTCCTGCTGATGGCCTTCCTCCCGTTCGCCAGCCTCGACGCCGTCGGCGGCGACGACCTGCTCGCGCTCGGGCTGCTCGGCGGCGGGCAGATCGGCCTCGGGCTCGTCCTGCTGACGATCGGAGCCCGCCTGATCCCCGCCGCGCAGGTCGGCCTCATCACGCTGCTCGAAGTCGTCCTCGGCCCACTCTGGGTATGGCTCGCGCTGAGCGAGCGACCGGACTCGGCCACGCTGGTCGGCGGCGCGATCGTGGTCGCGGCGATCGTCTACCAGACGCGCGGCGCGCCGCAAACCCAAAGGGGGACTGTCCCTCTCTAGTGGCCCCGGCCGCAAGTACGACGCATTCTGGCGGGAACCACTAGGAAGCGATCGGGCCGAGCTCCGGCTCCAGCCCGTACAACTCGAAGTCGCCGAAGCGGCTGAAGCGCTCGTGCTCCAGGCCATGGAAGTCCGCCGACCCGGTCGCCAGCAGCCCGCGCTCGCGTACCGCCTCGTGGAGCACCCTCGTCTGGTCCTCGTCGTGCGTCGCGTAGAACACCTCGACGCCGTCGAGCCCCGCGGCGGCGAAGCGGTCGAGCGCGAGGAGCACCGTCTCGCGCGTGGAGATGTCCCAGAACGGATGTGCCCACACCGCCACGCCGCCCGCCGCATGGATGACCTCGATGGCCTCCTCGACGGTCGGCCGCGAGCGGGCCACGTAGGCGACTGCGCCGGGTACGAGGTAGGGCGGGAACAGGGCGTTCCTGCCTTCGATCCCCTCTGCGCGGAGCCTGGCCGCATTCGCGGGATGGGCGATCACCGCGTCGGCGAGGTGCGGGCGCCCGAGCGGCGCGCCCGACTGCTCGCGCCCCCGCAGAAGGGAGCGGTCCAGCGCGAAGCCGAGCTCCTCGAGCCGGTCGGCCATCGCCCAGATGCGCCGCCCGCGGTCCGCACGGAAGTCCGCCAGGGTGGCGCTCAGCTCGTGATCGTCGTGGCGCAGCTCGTAGCCGCATACGTGCAGGTCCTCGAACTCGCCCGAGACGCTCGAGAGCTCCGCGGCGGGCGAGCAGCGCAGGCCATGCTCGCGCGCCGCGCGGAGCGCCTCCTCGACGCCGCCGACGGTGTCGTGGTCGGTCAGCGCCATCCGCCGCATGCCGGCCGCGGCGGCACAGGCGACCACGTCGGCGGGAGTCAACGCCCCGTCGGACCGATCGGAGTGCGATTGCAGGTCGAAGTCCGGTGCGACGTGTGCGGGTGCCATGCGACGGGAACCCTAGAACCCGACCCCCTACAGCGGAAGAAAGGGAGGACCCCGTGTCCACCGGTCTCATCGTCGCCATCGTCGTGGTGGCCATCATCATCCTCGTCCTGCTCGTGCTGCTGCCGCGCATGCGCGCCACTGCTGATCGCAAGAAGGCCGAGCGTGAGCTCCACTCCCGGCGCGACGCGGTGGCCGGCGAGCATCGCTCCGCTGCCGCCCAGCGCGAGACCCGCGCCGAGCAGGCCGAGCAGAAGGCCCGCATCGCCCAGCAGACCGCGGAGCGCGAGCGCGCCGAGGCGGGACTCCAGTCCGAGCAGGCCTCGATGCACGAGCGCGGCATGGCCGATCACGAGCTGATCGACGATGACGAGCGCGATCGCTTCGCCGACGTGGCGGGCTCGCCCGGCAGCGCCGACGCCGATCGCGACGCCCGCACCAGTGACGATCGTGCGCCGGCGGCCACGGGGCGCGACGACGACCGCGACGGGGTCGACGACCGCCAAGAGGGCACCGGCGCTACGCCCACCGAGCGGGGCCGTGAGGACGAGCAGCGTCTCGAGCGTGAGCGGAACACGGACGACGTCCGCGACTCCGAGCGCACAGGGCGCTAGTCGAGCCGGCTCACGACACCGTCTCCACCCGGTCGGCGAGCTCCGGCTCGGCGGCTGGGTTGCGAGCCAGGAGGTGGGTCGCCGCCTCGGCGGTGAGCGGCACCGACAGGAAGAACCCCTGGGCGAACTCGCAGCCCAGGGACCTCAGCCGCTCGAGATGGGCGGCCGTCTCCACCCCTTCGCCCACCAGTTGCATGCCGAGATTGTGCGCCAGGCCGACGATCGCCGTCACGATCTCCTGCGAGCCGGTGTCGGTGAGCATGTCGATCACCAGCTCACGGTCGACCTTGAGTGCGTCGCCGGGGAATCGGTGCAGCAAGCGCACCGAGGAGGCGCCCGTCCCGAAGTCGTCGAGATGCGCGCCGACCCCGACGCGGTCGCGCAGGTCGGTCAACGTCCGCAGGGCGCCCTCGTAGTCGTGCGTCATGGCCGTCTCCGTGACCTCCAGGCGCAGGTCGGCGGGTCGCGCGCCCGACTGTCGCAGAGCGTCCTCGACCGCGGCGGTGAAGTCCGGGTGGGCGAGCTCGCGGGCCGACACGTTCACGGAGACGCCGACCCTCCACTGCGCGGCGCGACGCGCGGCCTCGTGGAGCACGAAGCTCCCGAGCGGGATGATCAACCCGGTCTCCTCGGCGATGGCGACGAACTCGTGCGGCTCGACTTCCCAGCGACACAGGGCCTCGAAGCCGGCGACGTCGAGCGTGGTGGTTCGCAGGATCGGCTGAAACAGCACCAGCAGGGTCTCGGCCTCGATCGCCCGGCGCAGGTCGGTTTCGAGGCGCAGTCGCGCGGCCAGCTCGCGATGCATGTGCGCGTCGAAGACGGCGTGGCGCGCCTTGCCCTCCGCCTTCGCGCGGTACATGGCCGCGTCCGCGTCGCGGATCAGCTGCTCGGGATCGACGTCCGGTCCGCCCAGCGCAATGCCGACAGAGCCCGACACCAGCAGCTCGCGGCCGGCCAGGCGAAATGGCTCGGCCAGCGTCGCGAGGGCGCGCTCCGCGACGACCGTCGCCTCGCGCGGGTCGGTGACGTCGTCGAGCAGTACGGTGAACTCGTCCCCGCCCATGCGCGCGACGGTGTCGCCGGGCCGCAGCGCCGCCTCCAGGCGCAACGCGACCGATCGGAGCAGTTGGTCGCCCCCTTGATGCCCGAGTGAGTCGTTGACCGCCTTGAAGCCGTCGAGGTCGAGGAACAGCACGGCCGCTCCGGAGCCTGACCCGTGCCGGCGTGCGCGGCGCAGCGACTGCTCCAGGCGGTCGAGGAAGAGCGTGCGGTTCGGCAGCCCCGTCAGCGCGTCGTGCAGCGAGTCGTGTTGCAGGCGCTCGACCGAGCGGCGGTGGTCGGCCGCGTAGCGGACGGCACGCACGAGCGTGTCGGCGTCCAGCGCTGCCTTCGGCAGGTGATCGACTGCCCCTGTATCGCGGGCGACCTGCACCGCTTCGGCGCCGCTGGGGTCGCCGAGCACGATCACTTGTGCCCGAGGATCCTCTTCCAGCAGCATTCGCACGGTCGCCTCACCGCTGAACGCGGCGTCGAGCAGGATCGCGTCCTGGGGACGATCTGCCACGGCGGCCAGCGCGGAGCTCACGCTCGTGGCCCACTGCACTTCGACGGAGGCGTCGACGAGCAGCTCACCGATGTAGCGGCGGTCGGATTCGGCGGCGACGACGACGAGCAGGTGAAGGGGAGGGTCGGCCATCGTCCGGGCACGACATTACGTGCGCCTACGAATCAGAGCAATGAGCCATTCGGCCACATGGCCGCACGTTCGACGGTTTTTCGGCGAGGTCCTCGGGCTGGGCGGGGGCCGCGCTCACCCCGTCGGGAGAGCCGATCCGGCGCTAGACTCGCCGTCGCGCCGACGTAGCTCAGCTGGTAGAGCACTTCACTCGTAATGAAGGGGTCCCCGGTTCGAATCCGGGCGTCGGCTTCGCGGGTTTGCAGGGCTTTCTTGATTCGCCGCCGGCGCGCGCCCTGCTCGGAGGTACCAGACAGGTACAGCCTCTGGTGCGGCGCGCCGGTTAGCGAACGGGACGAGAGGGGGCCAGTTCGGGCGATTTCCCCTCAGCAGAAGCAGAGAGCCCGTGTCTGCACCTCCCGTTGAGCCAATTTTCCTGCGCCCTGCCGAGGCGGCCGC
>Ga0136630_1001081_pt1 | contig 10989 bp, 13 predicted proteins | sample AntDrymUQ5682106_2_FD_105496 | JGI IMG/M metagenome (GOLD analysis project Ga0136630, IMG submission 105496) | Polar desert sand microbial communities from Dry Valleys, Antarctica - metaG UQ568 (21.06) | ecosystem: Environmental > Terrestrial > Soil > Desert | place: Antarctica: Dry Valley...
CGATCCGCTGCCCGGCGAGATCGACGCCTGCCAGGACTACCTGTTCCGCCAGCTCGAGCTGATCCGGCCGCGCGTCGTATGCACGCTCGGCAACTTCTCCACCAAGCTGCTGCGGGCCGATCCGGCCACCGGCATCACCCGCCTGCACGGCCGCGAGGAGGTCCGGCGGATAGGACCGCGGACCGTGCGTCTCTATCCGCTGTTTCACCCGGCGGCCGCGCTCTACACGCCGTCGATGCTCGAGGTCCTCCGGGCGGACTTCCGCCGCCTCCCCGAGCTGCTGGCGCTTCCCGCCCCGGAGCAGCCGGCCGCGGAGGAGGCCGAGCTCGTCGTGCCCGAGCCGGTGATCGTGCTGGCCACAGAGCCAGAGCCGGAGCCACAGGCCGGGCCGCCGGCGGAGTCAGGGGCGGCGCCACAGCCCGAACCGGAGCTCCACTCGGCCGCCCAGTTGGGGCTCTTCTGACGCGCCTATCGGCTCGCGCGGTTCTCCGCGTGCTCGTCCGCCGTGATGGCGTAGCGCTCGTGGTCGCACCAGCGGCCGCCGATCAGCAGGTAGCGGGGCGAGTACCCCTCTAGGCGGAAGCCGGCGCCGCGGGCAAGCGCGATCGACGGGGCGTTGCCCGGCTGGATGTTGGCTTCCAGTCGGTGCAGCGAGAGCGGGCCGAACGCATGGTCGAGCACGAGCGCCATCGCCTCGCCCATCAGCCCCCTGCCCGCGTGGCGCGCGTTCGCGTAGTAGCCGAGATAGGCCGACTGGAAGTATCCGCGCACGATCTGAGAGACCGTGAAGATGCCCACCAGCTCCGCGCTTTCCGCCAGCACCGCGGCAAGGCACTTGAAGTCCTCCCGTACGGTGCGGGAGACCAGGTCGTCGAACTGGTCGGCGCGCTCCGGCGGATAGGTCCAGGGCCGGTGCAGCTCCCGGCTCTCGCGCACCATCTCGAGAAAGGCCACCCGATCTCCGAGCGCGAGGTCGCGCAGCTCCACGCGGCTGCCCGGCCGCGTGGCGGGCAGCTGCGGAACGGCCTCGGGCGCGGCCGGACGCCGCAGGAGGCGCCGTCTCACACGGCATCCGAACGGAGGTGCATAGACTCATGAAACAGCACGGTGCCGCCGGTGGCGATCACAGCCGCGATCATGGCGGCGTGATCGACCGGCCCCGCCTCGCGATCGACGCCCGCGCCGCCGTCCGGCCGGAGCTCGGCGGCGTCGAGCGCTGGGCGCGGGAGCTGACGGTGCGGCTGCCGGCGCTGCGACCCGGCGGGTACGTCGTGCTGGGGCCCCCGCGGGCGTTCGCCCACCGGGCGGGGGCACGCGTGGGACAGTGCGTCCTGCCGCTGCGCGCCGCGCGCTCGGGCGCGACCGCGCTGCTGTGCCCGGCGAACCTCGCGCCGGTCGGGTTTCCGCGTACGGTCGTGGTGCTCCACGACGCGGCGCCGCTGCGCCATCCCGGGTGGTACTCGCGGTCCTATGTCGCCTGGCAGCGCCGGTTGCTGCCGCTCGTGGCCCGTCGCGCGCGCCACGTGATCACCGTGTCCGAGTTCTCCCGCGCCGAGCTGGAGGAGCTGACGGGACTCAGCCCGGAGCGCGTCTCCGTCGTGCCCGGCGGGGTGGACGGCGCGTTCTCGCCCGCCGCCGACGCCGAGCGGGCCCGCGCGGCGCTCGGGCTTGCCCGGCCCTACGTGCTTCTGTGTCGCGTCTCACACGTCACGCAAGAACCTCGTCGCGCCCGTGCCCGCCGCTCGCGCGCTGGCCGCCGAGGGAATCGCGGTCGTCGTCGCCGGCGGCCGGCGACCGCAGTTCGCCGCCGAGCCGGGCCTGGACGCCCTGCGGCTGCTCGGCCGCGTGCCGGACGACCTCCTGCCGGGCCTGTACGCCGGGGCCGAGGCGTTCGCGCTGCCGTCGTACTACGAGGGCTTCGGCCTCCCGGTGCTGGAGGCCATGGCGTCCGGCACGCCCGTGGTCGCCGCGGCCACCGCCGCGCTGCCCGAGACCTGCGGGGCAGCCGCACGCCTCGTGGCGCCCGAGGGCGACGCCGTCCGCGACGCGCTGCTGGAGCTGCTCGCCGATCCCGGCGAGCGCGATCGCCTGCGCACCGCCGGCCTGCGCCGGGCGGCCTGCTTCACCTGGGACGCGACCGCCCGCGCGGTCGACGCCGTGATGATCCGAACCTGAAGAGCGCCGGGCACCGGATCTGCTGCCGCTTCTCGTCGAGCCGACGTCAGCGCGAAGGCGAGGCGATCGCGGCGCAACGGCGGGCATCGCCCGGGGCCTTCGCGCAGCCCTCGAGCCTGTACGCCCAGCGGCGAAACGTCCTCAGGGCCGGCGCCGAGACGGTCCGGCCGTCGCGTAGGCGGCGCAGGCCGGACCAGTCGAAGGCGCTCGGCCCGGCCTCCGTGGAGATCCACGTGTACCAGAAGACCCGCGCGATCCGCTGGCGCTTGCGCGCCGCGGCGAGCCGCCGGAGCACGGCGTCCAGCCGCGTGGCCTGGCCTCTGTTGGTCACGACGAAGCGGCCCGTATCCGGCACCTCGCCGCTGGCCGCCGGCCAGGAGAGCTCGGTGATCCAGACGGGCATCCGGGCGTCGCCGTGGTTGCGCATCACACGCCGCGCGTAGCGGACGAGCCGCAGCACGTCGCTCGGCCGGCCGGTGTAGGGGTGCAACGCCACCGCGTCGAAGTGGCCCCCGCCGCCGGCTCTGTAGATCGCGCGCAGCGCCGTCCAGCTCACGTTGGGCAGTCCGGCCAGGACGACGGTGGCGCTCGGGTCGGCGGCCTCGAGCGCCTTGTCCGCGGCGCGCAGCAGCCGCACGTAGGAGCTTGCGAACGGTTGCGAGGACCAGTACCGCGTGATGTTCGGCTCGTTCCAGATCTGCCAGGCGCGGATCGGCACGCGCGGGAGCTCGGGACGCTCTGTCCACAGGGAGCCCCGCGGGCCGTAGCGGGTGACCAGCGCCGCCAGGAACGCCTTGAACGTGGCGAGGCGGGCCGGAGGCGAGCCGAAGTCTCCCGGCCGCAGCGCCGCCCAGCCCGGCGTCGCCTGCACGACGGGCAGCACCTCCAGCCCCCGTTGGACGGCGGCGGCAACGGTCGCGTCGAGCTCGGTGAAGTCCGTCGGTACGCCGCCGGCGTCCCGGAACCGGGTCGCCTCGCCCGCGGGGACCTCGGCGGCGGTGCGATAGGGCTGCAGCCGGTGCCAGAACACCGCCGTCCGCACGGACTCCGCGCCGGCGGTGGCCATGCCGTCCCACTCCGCGCCGTTCGCGCCGCTCAGGGGCCCGTCCGCCACCACGCCGAGCCAGCCCTGCGGCACGCGGCGCTCGGCCGCCGCAGCGGGCGAACCGGCGGCGAGCAGTCCGAGCACGGCGATGACCAGGGCGCGGCAATGAGGCACGGCGGCGAGTGTACGGCGCATGAGCGGTCGGATCGATGCGGTGACCCGAGGTGGCGCGCCAGGCGCGTACACTTGCGCCCCGTGCCTGCCCGCGTGGCCCTGGTGCACGACTTCCTGCTCGATCTGCGCGGCGCCGAGCGCGTCTTCGCTTCCATCTGCGAGGCGTGGCCGGACGCGGACGTGTTCACGGCGGTCTACGACGAGCAGGGAACCGAGGGCCGGTTCGCCGGCCGCGGTCCGCAGACCTCCTTCCTGCAGCGGGTGCGGCCCACGTCGCGCACCTTCCGGCCGCTGCTGCCGCTCTATCCGCACGCGATCGAGTCGTTCGACCTGCGCGGGTACGACACGGTGATCTCCTCCTCGAGCGCCTGGGCCACGGCGTGCTCGTGGATCCGGGCGCCGTTCACGTCTGCTACTGCCACAACCCCTTCCGCTACGCCTGGACCGAGCGCGAGGCGACGCTGCGTGCGCGCCATCCGCTCGTGCGCCCCGCCCTGCGGGTGCTGCTCAACCGCTGGCGCCAGTGGGACTGGATCGCCGCCCAACGGGTGGACTCGTACGTGGTGAACTCGCGCGTCACCGCCGAGCGGTTCCGCGCGCAGCTCAAGCGGATCGTCGCCGAAGCGGTGCGGCGCGAGCGCTCGCCGCGGCCGGAGGACCGGTCTGCGAATCGCGGTCTCGCGGGCGGTCCCGCGCCGCCGCGAGGAGCACCGTGCGATTGCCGGCCTATGACCCGGTAGCACCGGACTACCTAAAAGTTCGCTGAGTCCGTAACCTAACGTGGTTCCGAGGGTTTAGGTTCTCGGTGCACCCCTGTGTGGAACCACCAGAGGTGCAGCAGTACGGGGCACGGTAGACCGCCGACGCGCGAGCGGCGAGCAACCCGCGGACCTGTGACGGTAGCCGGTTCAGTTGCGCCGGCAACTTTTTTGGATATAATTCCGACTCGGAGAGTTGGTTTTTCTCCGAGACCGAGACTGAAACGAAGAGGCACAATGTCCACGACATACATGGAGAACACGACGGCCAAGAAGGACACCGAGCAGCAGTATCAGGCTGATGTCGATCCGACCCTGGACTCGCTCCAGCTGCTCCTGCGCGAGGCGGGCCGCTTCACGCTGCTCACTCCCGCGGAGGAGATCGAGCTGGCCAAGCGGATCGAGAAGGGCGACCTGCAGGCGAAGGACCGCATGATCAACTCGAATTTGCGACTCGTCGTGGCCAACGCCCGGCGCTACCAGGGCCAGGGTCTCGCCCTCGGCGACCTGATCCAGGAGGGCATGCTCGGGCTGATTCGCGCCGTCGAGAAGTTCGACTGGCGCAAGGGCTTCCGCTTCTCGACCTACGCGACGCTGTGGATCCGACAGGCGATCCAGCGCGGACTGGAGAACACCAGCCGCACGATCCGCCTTCCCGTCCACGTTGCGCAGCGGTCCCGCAAGGTCGGCCGGATCGAGCGCGAGTTGACGACGAAGCTCGGCCATGAGCCCTCTGACGAGGAGATCGCCGACGCGGCCGACCTGCCGCTGGCCGACGTGATCGAGATCCGCAAGGCCGATCGCGCGGTCGTCTCGCTCGACAAGCCGGTCGGCGACGACGGCGACACCTCGTTCGGCGACCTGCTGGCGATCGAGACGGCGCCCGTCGACGAGGAGGTGCAGGAGAAGCTCAAGTCCGAGACGCTCCTGACCGCCATCGCCGAGCTGCCCGAGCCCGAGCGCAACGTGATCGAGATGCGCTTCGGCGCCGGCGACCACGAGCCGCAGACGCTCTCGCAGGCCGGCAAGAAGCTCGGGGTATCCACCGAGCGTGCACGACAGCTCGAGGAGCGGGCCCTGCGCAAGCTCAGCCAGCGCCCCGAGCTGATCGCGCTCCGCGAAGCTGCCTAGAGCCGGGACTGTCCCACTCCCGCCGGCCGGGAGGGGACTGGCCCCTGCGTCGTCGCCGCGAGCGGGACCGTCCTCTGCACGGCCAGCCATCCGGCGACCCGGGCGATGAGCGCGTCGTCGAACGAGGTCGTCCAGTCCCGGCTCCACCGCACCCGACCTGCCACGGACACGCCGCCCGGCGTCCCCGGCGGCCGCCGTCGCGCCGCACAGCGCGTCGACGATGCCCACGACGGCAGGCTCGGCGGCGATGAGATTGGACGAGATCGCCGCCACCGCCTCCGCCGTCTTGTTCTCGTAGGAGTTCGTCACCGTCAGCATCCCGGCAGACGCCATCTCGATCGGCACAAGGCGCGGATGCGGGGTGTACATCAGCGCGAGGCCGACGTCGTGGTCGCGCAGCAAACGTCCGTACTCATCCTGCGCCGAGCGAGGCAGCAGCTCGATCAGCGCTCCGCCACCCAGGTCCAGCCGGCGGCGCTCGTGGACCGTCCCGATGGTGGTCGTCGCCGGCGGCTGCAGCAGCTCGTCCACAGCGGAAGTCCGGCGGAAGACGGGCAAGCTGGCTGGCGAGGCTAGGCGTCGGATGGCCCGGTGACCGGCCGGTGCGTGTCTTCGATGAGCTTGAAGCCGAGTCGGTCGACGCTGCGGGCGGTGTTCGCCATGAGGATGACGCCTGACTCGACCTCGGGCGCGAATCCGGCGAAGCTACGGAAGCCCCACGTCCCGCCGTTGTGCCAGAGGATCTTCGGTGAGCGAGGTGGAGTGGAGAGCAACCAGCAGAATCCGATCTCGAGACGCTTGCCGAGACGTGCCTGCGGCTGCTGCGCGAGTGCGAGCGCAGGGCCGGGCGGCTGGGTCGGCGGCGCCAGGCAGGCGGTCAGGAACCGAAGCATGTCGTCGGCGTTGGAGCGCAGGCTGCCGGCCGCAGGCATGAGATCCTCGATCGGTGGCCGCGGCCGGCCGCGACGCGAGTGGCCGCCGATCAGCTTGGCGGACCAGTCCGGCCCCGATGTCACGGCGGTCGCGCCCATCCTGAGCGGCTTGAGGATGCGGTCCTTCAGCAGTTCCTCGTAAGACGTGCGAGCCTGCGCCGCGAGCGCGTCGCCCAGCAGGCCGACCGCCATGCTGGAGTAGCGAATGCGTCCGCCGGGCGCGCGGCGCGGAGACTCGCAGGTCACCAGGCGCGCGTAGTCAGCGTCGGTCGTCGCGGCCCACGGGTCCGTCGTGCCGAGACCGATCGAGTACACAAGCTCACGGCGGCCCATCGGGCTTGGCGTGTTGGGCAGCGCACTGCGGTGGGTGGCCAGCTCCAGCAGCGTGGGTTCACGGTGGCGCCACGCCGGTCGAGGCGCGGGAAGGTACGCCGACAGTGGGTCTTCAAGTGAGACCTCGCCGCGGAGGTGCATGTCCGCAAGCAGCACTCCCGTGAACGCCTTGGTGATCGAGCCGATCTCGAACAGCGTCGACCCGTCGGGTTCGTCGCCATCGGCAGACCAGCCGCAACAGATTCGGTCGCCCTGATGGGTGATGCCGGCGACCAAGGCCCGGTGGCCGCGCGCTCCGAGCTTCTCCAGTCGCGACTCGAGCCGCTGGCGCATCACACGACCCTACAAAGGGCTGCCTTCCGAGACCGCAAGGCCGCAGCGCCCGCGACGGGACGATCGGACCGTCGGTCCTTCATGGCAACCCGTTCGACGCCGGAGCGGGGACCCGCCGCACGTCCGGTCTCGGGTCAAGGCCGGGCGAAGGTCTTCACCGCACCCGGCTTCGTGCGCCGCCACGGCGGGTATCCGTAGCCAATGCACAGATCCCAACTCGTCCGCCCTCGTCAAGGCAAATGGATCGCCGGTGTCTGCGCCGCGCTGGCCGAGCAGTTCGGGATCCCGAAAGCGTTCGTTCGACTCGGGTTCGCACTCTTCGGGATCTTCGGCGTCGGTGAAATCGTCTACATCGCACTCTGGATCATCGTTCCGAAGGAGTAGTCGGGCAGCCGCGGAACGCACAACGGTCCGTCGAGCGCGCCTGACTGCGGGGCTAGCGCCAACTGGCTGACCTTGTCCGTCAGGGGGCGCTTGCGTGCGGCCACGGTCGCGGTTCTCAGTCCGCCATCTGCTCATACGTGATCGGGCGATCGACGTCGGCCGTGTGCCCGTGACCCTGCTGCTCGAATCGTCCTGAGCCTCCGACGACGGGGTAATCAGGAGAGCGGTCGTGCTCGATGGCCTCGATCGCGGGATCGGCGTAGCGCTCCTCATCGCGGACGGGGATCGCTGGGTGATCCATCAGAAGTCACGTCACGACGTGCCTGGGAGGCGTGCCGCGGCTGCGCCTCGGGCATGCTGAAGACATGGCTGCATCGGACACGCTCAAGAGGGCCGCCCACGCTGTGGGTGCGCATCGCATCACGACCCGCCCGTGCACTCGACATGTCCGGGTGGAACGAGAAGGCCAGATTCTCGCCGCCTCCGACCGGGCCGTGGCGCTGGACGAGACGGGCCTGCCGACCCGGCTCTACCTGCCGCGCGACGACGTGCGGATGGACCTCCTCTCGCCGAGCGAGACCACGTCGCATTGCCCGTTCAAAGGCGATGCCACCTACTGCTCTGCGGCCGGGGCGAAGGACGCCTTCTGGGTCTACGAGTCGCCGTCGGAGGAGGACGCGCTGCCCATCGCGGGGATGCTCGCGCCCTGGCCCGGTCGCGTCGACGTCACCCTCGACGGCGACCCGATCTGATCCTCGGAAGGGCGCATGTAAAGCGTCGAGAACGGTGGTGGCGAAGCGTCTATTGGCATGGTCTACCGGCGCAGCCGCCTGACCATGACCGTTTCGGGGTCGAAGCCGAGCTTGACGAGGTGCTCGCGGTCAGTCTGGTTGCGGCACCACACCTGATCGGCGGTCGTCAGATCGAGTGCGGGAACCACCGCCTGGACACTCGTGTGTCTGCGAGCCGCCCGCATCCAAGCTGATGCCGACCAGGAGCGTTTCCAGATCTGGCGCTCCTCCCAGCTCGATAGCGGCCGAACGTAGGGGCGGTGCGGATCCTCGCCTGAGAGCTCGATCGCGTTGAGAACCATGTGCCAAGCACTGAAGTCCATGAAGACAGCGCCCGGCGGACGCTCGAGCCAAGAGAACAGCACTATGCTTGCGCGGCGCTCTTCGACGCTGTCTGTCGGCTCCCGCCGGAGGCGGAGCCACTGGTCTTGATAGCCAGTCATCTGCTTGTCCTCATCGTCGCCGCCGACGGCGAGAAACACTGGCCAAAAGCCGAGGCGCTGCGCGGCCCATCGATACGCGGCGTCAAACCAGATGGCGGCGTGGAAGTCGTCGTCGCCGCAGCCAGCGGAGCAGTCGGGCCGCGGGAGGAGATTGGACTTGGGCGCCGCGCGCGCGACCCCGTAGCGCACGTAGGCGATCTCGCGTGCGTGATGAAAGAGCAGCTCCTGAACCGCGTCACCGGAGCCCAGGCGGCGGGAAGTCATGGCGAACCGTGATGCTGGGCGCATTGCGCTCGGCTGAGTGTTGTGCAGGTCGGCGACGGTGAGATACGGAAGGGGAGCGGTTTCGCCGGGACCGGATCCAAAATCGTGAATTGCGAGGCGCTTTCGCGGCTCGGTGACCGGTTACCCGCCTGGATCGATTCAAGCCCCGGTCCAGGCAGACCAGGGGTCGCGGTCGAGCGCGGCGATGTATTCGCCCCGATCGTGCACCGGCTCACCGTGCGAGACGAGGACGTGCTCGAAGTCGAGCGCGAGCAAGCCGCGCAACGCCGGCAGTGTCCGTTCCGAATGCCACGGCGTCGCCCACGCGCGCAGCACGCCGCCCGGTGCGGTCATGCCGTCAGCGAACACCAGCGCAAGTTGATCGGGGAGATAGACGGGCGTCTCCATGGCGCCACGGCCGTCATAGTGCGCTTGAAGCCCACCGGGCAGCTCGACGCCCGGTTGAACCGGCTGCAGCTCGGTGCGCGGCACGTCATCGCGCCAGAACAGCTGCGGGCCATACGCCGTGGCGCCGTACCAGCGCACGAACAGGTCCACGTCACGCACGTGGTCGGGCTTGAGCACGACGACCGCACTCGGGCCGATCGCGTCGATGCGCGTCCAGACGTCGCGCGCGCCCGGCGGCGGCGCGAGCGGATCGAGCAGGACCGCGGCTCCTCGGGATTCGACCGCAAACGACGCGACTCCTGGCTCCCAGTCCGAGCCCTCTCGCCAGGCAGGATGAGGCTGTCGCCACAGCCACAGGCCCGGTGCCACGTCTCGCATCTCCACCGCCACGGCCGGCGAGCATAGCCCTGCGCCGTCGGTCCCACGCTGCCGCCGGCGATACCGCGGCCTGTCGCCCTAGCGCAGCGCGCGGTCGAGGAAGCCGATCACGCGGCGCTCGTAGCCCGCGGGATCGGTCGGCAGCGCGGCGGCGTGCGAGGCCTCGGGGAGGTTTCACAGCTCGGTTGTGAGGCCCCCGTGGCGCTTGTACTCTTTGTTCGCGCGCGCCTCGGTGCCACGACCGGCGGAGAGCAACAGCAGCGGGCGCGGGGCAATACGCTCGATCAGCTCCTGATTCGACGCGGACGGGCCCAAGCCACCGAGCACGCGGCTCAGGCCGTATACGGCCGCGAGCGTCACGAACGTCGCAGGGTCCGGCTCGCTCGCCTTCATGTCGTCCGGCGATCCGCCCTGCACGCCCTCGAGCACCATCGCGCGCCACTTTGGCTGGCGGGCGACGGCGTGGACGGCGACCTCGCCGCCGAGCGAGACCCCGACGATGCCGATCCGGCCGGCGCGGACGTCGGGGCGCTGACGCAGGTACTCGAGCGCAGCGTCGGCGTCCTCCTGGAACCGCGAGGGAAGGCTCGTCGAGCGGCCGTCGCTCTCGCCGTGGCCGTGGAGGTCGAAGATCAGGACGCCGTACCCGTGCCGGGCCAGCAGCCGCGCATGCGCGGCGACGCCGAGTCGGTTGCTGCCCGTGCCGTGCACAACCGCCACGGCGGCCCCGTTGCGCGAGGGCACGTACCAGCCACGCAGCGCAGGCCGCCCGCCGTCGTCAGCGTCACGGGCTGCTTGGGCGCGCCGAGGTCGGCGTCGTGGATGGCGCGCCGGGTGGGAAGATGGGTGAGGTAGACGGCGAACACCACCGGCTGGACGACGAAGAAGGCGAATGCCGTGGCGGCGACGACGGTCAGCGCTCAGCGGAGCGGCCGCGGCTTCGCGCGACGGCGCAGCCCTAGCACCAGTAGGAAGGCCGCGGCCAGCGCGACGGCCGCCGAGATGACGACGAGCGTGCGCAGCACCCACTCCAGGGCGCCGGCCGCGCCGTCGTACTCGTCGATCAGCCGCCCACTGAGGATGCCGGAGACAGCAAAGACCACGGTGGCGGCGAGGGCGGCGCGGGCGGCCCGGGACATGGAATCACTCTCCCGGTCCCCGCGCCGGCTGCGCATGCGGTTCACGTGATCCTTGGTGGCCAGCAACGCGCAGATGTTGCCTTGCAGCACGAAGTAGGGCTGCACGGTCCGTTTGATCGTCTCCTGGACCTCCGCGTCGGCGGCGTGGGCGAGTTCGCGGACCTCGTGGCAGATGGCCTGCTGCCAGTCGGGCAGCGCGTCGATGTACTGGTCGACGCGCGGGTCGGGGTGATACGGCGCGGGAGTCATGACAGAAGTGGGATCGTAGGCTGCATCGCGTGGCCGGCACCTTGATCGCGCG
>Ga0136630_1001084_pt1 | contig 10973 bp, 7 predicted proteins | sample AntDrymUQ5682106_2_FD_105496 | JGI IMG/M metagenome (GOLD analysis project Ga0136630, IMG submission 105496) | Polar desert sand microbial communities from Dry Valleys, Antarctica - metaG UQ568 (21.06) | ecosystem: Environmental > Terrestrial > Soil > Desert | place: Antarctica: Dry Valley...
GCCGGCCGGCGACGGCCCAGCTGAACCGACGCCGGCGGATTCGGCGAAGACCATCCGGCGGATCCCCTCGTTGCCGCCGGGAAATCGGTGCCCGTTCCACCACGACTTGAGGGCGGTGGGGATGTCGTCCTCACTACCGCCGTCGGGCAGGATCGGATAGAACTTGGTGTTGCGCATCACATCATCATAGATGCGCTGGGTCACGATGGCCCCCTCGTAGGTGGCCCCCCGCCCGGCGTCCGGCGCCGCGGTCTTTTCGTAGCGGCCCTTGAGCCTGGGCGTGCACACGACGAGCACGGTGTCGGCCTGTTCGATGCAGCCGAGCATCCATGCCTGCCAGCCCTCGGGCGGCGGGCGATCGGCATAGGGATGGTCTGTCATGACGCTGCACCCCTGCGCGCTGAGCCACTCGGCCAGCTTCCGAACGGCCGCCCGCAACGCGTCGCTCTCGTGCGCGTAGCTGATGAACACCGTGGGCGATTGTTTCGATGGCGCGCTATCACGCATCACGATTCCCCGTCTCCCACCTCGACCGCAGGCCGACTCGGTGATGTTAAGGGGCTAGCGACGATGCTTCTCCAGCCACCAGTCCACGAACGCGCGCAGGCGCGGAAGACTCTCTCGATCCTTGGTGCGATTCGCCGCGGTCTTGCTCGCGATGATGTCGGAGGGATGGCACACCGGGAACCCCTCGATCTGGACCCGACGGTCCCACGCGTCGCCGAAACGCTCGATGCCATCCGGCGCGAAGACGAGATCGAGATCGAACGGGCCGTCCTTGATCTGCACGAAGTCCTTGCCGCGCCGGATCTCGGCACGCCGTACGTCATCGAGTACGAACCCCAACTCATCGAGCGCCACGACGAGCGCTGCGCCGTTCGCGGGCGACTTCTCGACATAGAGGTCGGCATCCTGGGTCGTATCGGGAAACCCCAGGAGGATCGCACCAGATTTGCCGAGAAACAGATAGCGCACGCCGTGGCGCGCGAAGACGTCTCGAATCTCCTCTGCTTGCGGGTATTCGAACTTAGCGGCCATACCCTAGCCAGCTCGGCAGCTCGCGCTCGCACCACGCGCGATAGTCCTCCATCGTGTCGAACGATCGGTATCCTGCGTCATCCAGGACGGGTTTGTACGTATGAATGAAGGCGTAGCGAAACCGGGTGCGCAGCGGGCGCTTGGCTGCGGCATCGAATTCCTCGCGCCACTGCCGAAGCTCTTCTGCCGAAGCCGATCGCACGTAGCGAGTCTAGCCGGTCCTACGCGCGGCTGCTCGGCAGGACCTTTGAGCCCGACCGAAACCGCGCGCAGGACGCTTGCGTCCCAGCCCGCGATCATGGATGCGGGGTCGTCACCGGGCGATGGACCGTGGACACCTCCACCGTCTTCGGTACCGGTCCCGATCGCCCCCGGCCCCGCTGCGAGAACCTGGTCGAAGACCCCGAGGATCGCGGCGGTCCCGCGGCCCTGTCGGACGCACCGAGGATGCGGCGCGAGATCCCGGGCGCAGCACAGGCCCTCCGTCTGGTGAATGCAGGCAATACCACTCCACGTCCTGGACTTTGGTATCCTCTGCCCATGTGGACACCCCGTGACACCAGCCCTCGTCCCGCGCCCATCCGGTTGACCCGGAGCCTGCCCGCTCGGCGTTTCATCGTCGGCCTGTTGCTCCTCTCCCTCGCGGCCTGTGGCCAGAAGGGCGCCCTGTATCGCGAGAAGAAGCCCCAGTCACGCCTCACCTCGGATGCAGCCCTTCTCTTACCGTAACGGCGCGCTCTACGTCGAGGGGGTAGCGCTCACGGCCATCGCCGAGGAGTTCGGGACCCCGTGTTACGTCTATTCGCGGGGCGGGATCGAGGGCGCCTGGCGCGCCTTCGACAGCGCCTTCGGCAGCCATCCCCATCTCGTCTGTTACGCCGTCAAGGCCAACGGGAACCTCGCCGTCCTGAACCTCCTGGCGCGCCTGGGCTCGGGTTTCGATATCGTCTCGGGGGGCGAGCTGGAGCGCGTCCTCAGTGCCGGGGGAGACCCGGGAAAGGTCGTGTTTTCGGGGGTCGGCAAGCGCGCCGATGAGATGCTGCGCGCCCTGGAAGTCGGGATCCATTGTTTCAACATCGAATCCCTGCCGGAGCTGCAGCGCCTGGATGAGATTGCGTCGAGGATCAACGTGCGGGCACCGGTGGCGATCCGCGTCAACCCCGATGTCGATGCGAAGACCCACCCCTACATCGCCACCGGCACCAACGCCAACAAGTTCGGCATCCCGGCGCGGGAGGCCGAGGCCGTGTATGCCGAAGCTATGGACCTGGCGCATATCGAGGTGCGCGGGATCGCTTTGCACATCGGCTCGCAGCTCACCCGCCTCGATCCCGTGCTCGAGGCCGTGGACCAGGTACTCGGCCTCGTGGCACGGCTCGATGCACAAGGCATCGCATTGAGGCATATCGACATCGGCGGTGGGCTCGGCATCCGCTACCGCGAGGAATCGCCGCCGACGCCCGCGGCCTACGCGCAAGCCATCCTCACCCGCCTGGGCGGCACGCCGCTCTCGCTCATCACCGAGCCGGGACGCGCGGTGGTGGGGCCGAACGGCGTGCTCTTGACGCGCGTCGAGTACCTGAAGGACGTGGAGCAGAGGCACTTCGCCATCGTCGATGCCGCCATGAACGATCTGTTGAGACCCGCGCTCTACGACGCCTGGCACGACATCGTACCGGTCGAACGCCGCCCGGGTCCCGAGCGCCGCTATGAGATCGCCGGGCCGGTGTGTGAATCGGGCGACTTCCTCGGCTCGGGGCGCGCCCTGAACCTCTCACCCGGCGATGTCCTGGCCGTCTGTGCCGCGGGGGCTTATGGCGCCTCCATGAGCTCGACCTATAACGCGCGGCCGCGCGCCGCCGAGGTCCTGGCGGACGGCGAGCGCATCCATCTGGTCCGGCGCCGCGAGACCGTGCGGGATCTCATGAGCGGAGAGGTGCTCCCGCCAGGCTAGGCGCGGCTAGGGCTTCGCACGGCAAGAGCCATCACGGCCAGGATGGTGCGCGCGGACCGGTATAATGCACATCATGGTGCGCACGCCTCTCCGATGCGAGCGCCGCGAGAGGATGGGCCAGCCACGGGCGTCCACACGTCGGTGCGAGCCTTGAACCTTGCCCGGCGCCGCGGGCTTGTCTATGCTCCCTGCATGCATCGGCTGGTCTTGTGTTTAGGGCTTTGGAGCGCGGCCGCGCCCGCCGCGGAGGTCTACCGATGGGTCGATCCCGACGGCAACACCCAGTATTCCGATCAGCCCCGACCCAATGCACAGGTGATCCGGATCCCCACGCCCCCGGCCGCCCCGGCTTCGGCACCCACCGCGGCACCGGCCGGCGATCCGGCGCCCTCGGACCCGGCGGCGCCCAAGTTCGCAGGATACGACAAGATCGCGGTCGTCAACCCACCCAATGACGGCACGGTGTGGGACAACTCCGGCAACGTGTCCATCGAGATCGCCGTGGCGCCGGCGCTGCGAGGGACGCTGGGCCACAAGCTCGCGGTGTTGCTCAACGGGCAACCATTGGGTGAGCCGATCGCCGCCACCAGCTTTACCGTGACCAATCTCGATCGCAACACCTACACCCTGCAGGCGCGGATCGTCGATGCGGATGGCAAGGTGCTGGGCGAATCACCGCCCTCGGTCTTCCACATGAAGCGCATCTCCGCAACCCCGGCAGCGCCACCTGCGACGCCTCCCGCAACCCCGTAACACAGCGCCTCGCCGGACCCCGACCGGCGGCGGCGTCTTGGTGTGGCACACTCGCCATCGCGTGGTCTGAATTTTGCCGCCTGCACGTTAACGCCGCACCGGCACGCGCCGCCCATCTTCCACCGGATCCCGGGGCACGAACGTAAGCCCACGATTTTGCTAATCTATCTAATCCTCAAGGCGAACGTCATGGTGCGTCAGGGCACGCACCGACGTGGTGCGTCGCAGGGAAGAGGCGTATGATCAAGCACGCTCAGGCGGGCTGGTTAGTCGATAATCTCTGCACCGCCGTGCTGCTGTTCGATCACGAGGCCAGACTTACGCTCATCAACGCCGCCGGCGAGCATCTCTTGTCGGCGAGCGCGCGCAAGGTGCTCGGGCGCGCCCCCGACGAGCTGTTTCGGGACACCGCGCTCGCCACCGCCCTGGAGCGCGTGCAGGCCAGTGGACAGGCGGTGACCGAATGGGGTGTGGACGTTACCACCCCCTGGGGCACGAGGCTATCACTCGATTTCACAGCCGCCCCGCTGTTCCAGGGCACCAGGGTATCGCACATCCTGGTCGAGATGACCAATGCCGATCGCTACCGTCGCGTGCTGCGCGACGAGGCCGCGGCCACCCAGCAGAACGCCATTCGCACCATGCTCAAGGGCATGGCCCATGAGGTCAAGAACCCGCTGGGCGGGATCCGCGGCGCGGCACAACTGCTCGAACGCGAGCTGCCCGAATACACCGAGTACACCCGCGTCATCGTCGACGAGGTGGACCGGCTGCGCGGTCTCGTGGACCGCATGCTGGTGCCGAACTACCGCCCGCACAAACGCACCATCAACATCCACGAGGTCCTGGAGCACGTGCGCACGCTGGTGAGCGCCGAGGGTCCGCCCACCTTGACGGTGGAGCGGGACTACGACCCGAGCCTGCCGGCGCTGCTCGCCGACCGCGACCAGTTGATCCAGGCCTTCCTCAATATGGTGCGCAACGCCGTGCAGGCCCTGTGCGGGATTGGAAAAGTGCTGTTGAGGACGCGCGCCGATCGCCAGGTCACCATCGGCGTCAACCGCTACCGGACGGTGATCCGCATCGACATCATCGATGATGGGCCGGGCGTGCCTGCGGAGGTCCGCGACGATATCTTCTACCCCATGGTCAGCGGCCGGGCCGACGGCACCGGCCTCGGACTCTCGATCGCCCAGGCCCTCATCTACGGCCACGGGGGGCTCATCGAATTCACATCCAAACCGGGCGAGACACGCTTCACGGTCCGCCTGCCCACTCTCTGATATGGCTCGAAAACCATGAGCATTCAAGATGAAATCTGGGTCATCGATGACGACCGCGCGATCCGCTGGGTGCTGGAGAAAGCCTTGACGCGCGTGGATATGCACGTCGTCAGCTTCGAAAACGCCGACAGCGCGATCCGCAGGCTCGCGAACGGCCCCCCCGACGCCATCGTCTGCGACATCCGCATGCCGGGCACGGACGGCCTGTCCCTGCTCGACTACGTACACCGCCGATTCGCAGAGGTCCCGATCATCATCATGACCGCCTACGCCGATCTGGAACGGGCCGTGGCGGCGTTTCAGGGCGGCGCGTTCGAGTACCTGCCGAAGCCCTTCGACGTCGATGAGGCCATCGCCATCGTGCGCCGCGCGGTCCGCCAGCGACCGGTGCCTATCCAAAGCCCCGGAATCGCGGGGCGCAGCGGGGAGCCCGAGATCATTGGCGCGGCGCCGGCGATGCAGGAGGTGTTTCGGGCCATCGGGCGGCTGTCGCGCTCTCATGTCACCGTGCTCTTGACGGGTGAATCGGGGACCGGGAAAGAGCTGGTAGCGCGCGCCCTGCACCGTCACAGCCCGCGCGCCGAGCGTACCTTCGTCGCCCTCAACACCGCCGCCATCCCGCGCGAATTGCTAGAATCGGAGCTGTTCGGCCACGAGCGCGGCGCCTTCACCGGGGCCAGCAGCCAGCGCATCGGACGTTTCGAGCAGGCCAACGCCGGGACGCTGTTCCTAGACGAGATCGGCGACATGCCCCCCGAGCTCCAGACCCGGCTCTTGCGGGTCCTGGCCGACGGTCAATTTTACCGCGTGGGCGGCCACGAGCCCCTGAAGGTCGATGTGCGCGTCATCGCCGCCACCCACGAGGACCTCGATCAACGCGTCCAGGAGGGCGGCTTCCGTGAAGACCTGTTCCACCGCCTGAACGTGATCCGACTGCGCATCCCGCCGCTGCGCGAGCGGCGCAGCGACATCCCGCTGCTCGCCGATCACTTCCTGGTGGCCGCGGCGCGCGAGCTGGCCGTCGAGGCCAAGGTGCTCCACCCCGATGCGGGCAGTTATCTATCCACTTACCATTGGCCCGGCAATGTACGCCAGCTGGAAAACGTGTGTCGCTGGCTCACGGTCATGGCGCCGGCCCAGGAGATCCACCTGGAGGACCTGCCGCCGGAGTTGCGCCAGGTCCCGGTCAACGGCGAGCGCGACAACTGGGAGGCCGTTTTGCGGCGCTGGGCGGAACAAGCCCTGGCACGGGGCGAACTGCAGATCCTCGACAAGGCCGTGCCGAGCTTCGAGCGGGTGATGATCTCGACCGCCCTGGAAAGGACCGGCGGGCGCCGGCAGGACGCGGCCAAGCTCCTCGGCTGGGGCCGCAATACCCTGACCCGCAAGATCCAGGAGCTCGGGATGCAGGACGTCTAGCCCGCCGCAGCCGCGTCAGGCCAACCACTGCGCCGCCTTCTTGGCGAAATAGGTCAGGATGGCATCCGCACCCGCTCGCTTGCAGGCGAGTAAACACTCCAGGACCACGGCGCGCTCGTCGAGCCAGCCGTTCACGGCCGCCGCGACGATCATGGTGTACTCGCCGCTGACCTGATAGACCAGGGTCGGCACACCGAAACGGCGTTTGACGCGATAGACGATGTCGAGATACGGGAGCCCCGGCTTCACCATCACCATGTCGGCGCCCTCGGCGATATCGAGCGCGACCTCGCGGAGCGCCTCGTCACTGTTGGCCGGGTCCATCTGGTAGCTCAGCTTGTCACCACCGCCGAGAGCGCCCCGCGATCCCACGGCATCCCGGAACGGAGCGTAAAGACCGGACGCATATTTGGCCGAATAGGCCAGGATCCGGGTATTCACATGACCCTCCCCCTCCAGGGCCTGACGGATCGCCTGGACACGCCCGTCCATCATGTCCGAGGGCGCCACCACATCGGCCCCCGCGCGCGCGTGCGAGAGCGCCTGCTGGGCCAAGACCTCCACGGTGGCATCGTTCAAGACGTAACCCTGCTCATCGATGAGCCCGTCCTGGCCGTGCGTGGTGTAAGGGTCGAGGGCGACATCGGTGATGACCCCGAGAGCGGGCAACGTCGCCTTCAAGGCCCGCACCGCGCGCTGCACCAGACCCTCGGGGTTGTAGGCCTCCCGGCCGTCGGCGCTCTTCGCCTTGGGTTTGGGCACGGGGAACAGGGCCAAGGCCGGTATGCCAAGACGTGCGAGGTCTTGGGCCTCCGCCAACAGGAGATCGAGGCTCAGGCGCTCGATCCCGGGCATGGAGCCGATGGGCTCGCGCCTGCCCTCGCCTTCCACGACGAATAGGGGGCAGACGAGATCATCTGCAGTGAGGCGGTGCTCCCGCATGAGCTTGCGGGAAAAGGCGTCGCGCCGCATGCGGCGCGGGCGCCTGAAGAGGACCGGGTTCACCGATCTCCGCGCCCGAGCGACAGACGCTCAGCAGTGCCGTAAGGCCAGCGCCACGGCGGTCGCAATAGGGTCGTGGTGAGAAATGTGGGCTAGAAGCTAGGCGGAATGAACACGGCCTTGAGCAACCGGCCCTGCGCAGGAAGGCCCTCGGCGTCCTCACCCGCCCCGCCCCGGCCCTCGTCCCGTTCCTCCTCGGCCGCGGCGACACGGCGCTCGAGCCCATCGAGGCCCGGATTCGAAACCCGGTGATCCCGCGCGATCTGACCGGCGACCTCCCAGTAGCGCCGGGCATCGTGCACCCGGCCACCCTCCAGTGCGACCTCACTCTCCTGCAGGGACTTGCCGACCAGTCGGGCCAGCACCCGGTGCGCCAGGGGCTGGCGTGGCAGGGCCACCGCGATCGCCCCATGGGGACGGGCTTCCACGCCATCCATGCGCTCCGCGACGGTGCTCAAGGGCGCCGTGCTGAGATGGAACCGATGCGCCACGCCCTCCCCCCGCGACCGATACGCCCGCGCCTTGGCCAGTTCCTGACGCCTCAGCGCCTCGGCCCGGTCGAGAGCGGCACCGGCGATGAGACCGTAGCGTGCGACGACGGCGCGAAGGATCCCTTGGGCTGCGGGGTGACCGGGCGCAAGGTCCAGCACCTCTTGGGCATAGGAGATGGCATTATGGCCCGAAGGGAGGGTGAGCCGATCCTCCGCCAAGGCGCGCTCCGCCTGGACGAGAATGGCCGCGATGCGGGTAGATGGACCCGGCCGCTTCTGTTCGGCGCCCGGGGAGAGCCCCGGGTAGGCCGCGAGCACGAATACCCACGCGACCATTCCGCGCCGGAAGTTGGTTGAGGTCATGGTCATGTTGAGACCTCGAAACAAGCTAAATCTACCGAAACACATAGGAAATTTCCCTCATCCTAACGCTCATCTCGTCCTGTCGTCACACCGGATAATGAAAGGTGACTTTCACGGCAACCTTCGCCCCCCGAGAGAAGGGACTTCTACATTGTACAGGTTCTGCAATCATGTAGAACGAAGGAGGTCTAGAACGAAGGAGGCACGAATACCTTCGACCTGTCCCCGTCCGCCTTCTTCGGCGGATCCGCCGGGGCCGAAACTTCCGGGGGCGGTGGCGAGACGATCGGCGTCCGCTTTTCACGCGCACGTCGTTCCACTTCGGCGATCTCTTGTCGTTTGGCGTTAAGACGCCGATCCAGGCGACGAAGTTCCACGTCCGGCAACCGGTAACCTTTCACGACGCGTTCGGCGGCCCGATAATGACCGTCCGCTACCGCGAGATCGTCGCCGGCGACGGCCAACTCACCCATCGCCACATAGCGGCCTGCCACCTCCTGGAGGATCTGAAGGCCTTCGTTGCGGCCCTTATCCAGGGTGAGCATCTGGCTGGCAAGCTCCACGGCGTTATCACCCCCGGGGCTGGTCAGCCGGTTGCCGGCCAGCGCCGACCTCGCCTTCTTGCGTAGATCCGCGAGCGCCGTTTCGCGCTCCTGCTTATCGCGTTGCGCCTGCTCCGCCTTCTGCCGGGCGAGCTTTTCTCGCTCCAGCTTGTCTCGCTCCGCCTGCGCTTCTGCCGCTTTATCGCGCTCGGCTTTTTCGCGCGCCTCGATCACGGCGCTCGCGTTGCCGTGCTCGGCGGCCGCGATCCGGGCCGTGAGATCACGGATCGGGTCGACGCTCAGGCGAAACTCGGAGGCGATGTTCCCGGCCTGGCGCTCCAACTCACGGGCCTTCGTGAAGCCAGCGTCGGCCACCGCCTTGTCGGCCAGTGCGATGTAACGGTCGCGCACCCCGGCAGCAAGACCCTGCGCCTCCAGGTTCCCCGGCTCCAGGCTGACCAGATCGCGCACGTGTTTCACGGCGTTGTCGTTCGAGGGCGCCGTCAAGCGGTCCTGGGCGATGGCCCCACTGGCCTTTTCGACCAGATCCTCGATCTTCTGTTCGCGGACCGCCAGCGCCGCTTTCTTCTCTTGCGTCCCACGGGCAAGGCGCGCCGCCTCGTCCTGTTCGTCACGGGCCAGGCGTTCTGCCTCGGTGATCCGCTCGGACAGCTTCGCGATGCCCTGGCTCGGCACCTGGTAGTCAGAAGCCAGTTTCGCGGCCGTGTCACGCCGGGCCTTGGCCGTTGCCCTATCACCGGCCTCGAGCGCCCCATCGGCCTCATGGACCACGGCATCGACGGCATTGCCGATCACGCGCAGGGCCTCGGTGTTCTTGGGTTCGAGGCCCAGCACCGCCCGCGCATACCCGACGGCGCTGTCGTCGGGGGGGGCCGTCCAGCGGCCCGCCTCGGCGGCCGCCCGCGCCTTGTCCAGAAGCCCCGAGGCGCGTGCCGTCCGTTCTTCCACGGCGCGCTTCTGCACCGCCAGGCGTTCCTTCTCCTCGGCCTGTCGCTGCGCTTCTGCAGCGCGCCGTGCGGCCAGGTCGTTGAGCTTGGCGTCGGGTAGACCGTACTGCCGCACCAGGGCGCGCGCCTCTGCTTCCCGGGCGCCGCCCGCCGCGACGTCGCCACGGGCGAGCGCCTCTTCCATGCCCTTGAGCGCCCCTTGGAGCGCATTGTCGAGGATCTGCCGCGCCTCGCCCTGGTCCGGCACCAGGCCCAAGACCTCCTGGGCCCGGGCCGCGGCCTCCGTGAATTCCTGCGACGCAAGCCCCTCCCGTGCGGCGGCGAGGAGCTCGGCTATGCGCTCTTCCCGTTCCGCGTTCCCCCGTTGCTCGCGTTCGAGCGCGCCCCGCCGCGACTCCTCCGCGGCGATGCGGTCGGCGAGTACGACCGCACTGCGCCGATCCAGCTTGCGGTCTTCCAATTCGTTCTCGCCGGCCAGCGTCTGCGCCTCATCGAGGCGCGCCTCGGCCTCGGCGAGATCGCCCTTCTGGAGCGCCGCCTGCCCGGCAGCGACAAGGCGGGCGAAGGCCACTATAAGGACTTCCTTAGCTTCGCCGTCCTCCGGCACCCACTTCAGGACCTTTCCGGCTAGAGAGATCGCCGTGTCATCACCGGGCCCCACCTTTCCCGCCGCCAGCGCCTGCTTCGCCTCTGCGCGCCACAGCGCTATCTCCTCCGGATCGGGAGGTCGCATCAGCTCACGGACCCCCAGCGCTACGCCGACCAGTACGGCGAGTCCCAGTGCAGCGCCCGCGACGCGCCGCCACCCGAGCCGCGACAGCCATCCCAACACCGGCCGCAGCGCCTCACTAATCCGGACACCCAAGGAGGGTGCGGGCAGTGCGACGGGTTTCTTGAACCCCGTGGCCTTCTTCGCGTCGATGACCGTCCCGATCCGGGTCCCGAACGTGGGCAGCTCATCGACCGTTGTGGCCCCGACGTCGGCCGTTACCGGGACGCGTGGTCGCCGCTCCGCTCCGACCCGCGTGTCCAACGCCTGCGTCGGTACTTGGGAGGCGCTCGCTGGCATCGGCGTGCGCACCACCTCGAGCCTCGGGGCCGGGGGGGGTTGATGGGGGGGGACCGGACGGGGGGGGGCCTGATAGGCATCGTCCATCAGC
>Ga0136630_1001085_pt1 | contig 10969 bp, 13 predicted proteins | sample AntDrymUQ5682106_2_FD_105496 | JGI IMG/M metagenome (GOLD analysis project Ga0136630, IMG submission 105496) | Polar desert sand microbial communities from Dry Valleys, Antarctica - metaG UQ568 (21.06) | ecosystem: Environmental > Terrestrial > Soil > Desert | place: Antarctica: Dry Valley...
CCGGAGCCGGCAACGGCAGCCTGATGCGGACCGCTCCGGTCGCGCTCGCCTTCCTCGGCGACGACGAGGCGATCGCGTCCGCCGCCCGCGCGGTGTCGGAGCTGACGCACGGCGACCCGCTCGCCAGCGACGCCTGCGTGCTGTGGTGCATCGCGATCGACCGGGCCGTGCGCGAGGAGCGCCTCGACGGCGCGCGCGACGGGCTGCTCCTGCTCGAGTCCGGCGCGGACGAGCGCTGGGCCGTGTGGCTCGACGCGGCGGAGCGCGAGCCGCCGGCGTCGTTCCAGCCGAACGGGTTCGTCGTGACCGCCCTCCAGGCCGCGCACGCCGCGATCTCGCAGACGCCCGTCCCCGACGACCGCCCGGCCCGGCACCTGGAGGACGCCCTCCAGACGGCCGTCTCCATCGGGGACGACACCGACACGGTCGCGGCGATCGCCGGCGGCCTGCTCGGGGCACGGTGGGGCGCGGCGGCGGTGCCCGGTCGCTGGCGCCGGCTCGTCCACGGCTGGCCGGGCCTGGCGGCCGACGACCTCGTCATGCTTGCCGAACGGGTCGCCAGTGCCGGCGGGCGGAGGAGTCCGGCGACGTAGGGCACGGGTCGATCCTCCGCCTGCGGGGTGGTGACGCCCGTGGCGAGCAGCCGAACGCGCCCGGGCGGATGACCGCGTCAGGCCGGCACCTCCTCGACGGCGGCGGTGCCGCTGCCGGTCCTCGACTCCCAGTGCCACCGCTCGTGCAGTCGCAGCCGGCCGTCGTCGAGGACCTCGATCCGCGATTCGCAGCGGCCGCTGGCGGTCTCGCCGTCGCGGTTGACGTGGACGCCATCCCGCCGAGGATCCCGAGTGTCCGCACGGTCACCGCCTTCGATCGGCCGCCTGCCGCAGCCGGGGGATGCTGCCATACGGCGCAGCACCGGCCGACGGCGGGCGTCTACCAGCTCACCACGGGGAGCTCCGCGACGTGCCCGCCCGACTCGACGGTGTCCAGCAAAAAGGCGGCGAGGTCGGCGCGTGACAGCTGCGTGCCGGTGCCGGCGCCGACCCCCGGCGCCACACGCCACCGACCCCGCGGCGGGGCGTCGGTCAGCCGGGGGACCCGCACGACCGTCCAGTCGAGGTCGCTGGCCCGCACGGCGCGGACGGCGGCCTCGCTGTCGGCGAGCACCTGGCGCTGGACCAGACGCAGCAGGATGCCGAAGACCCGGTCGACCGGCTTCGGGCGATCCCACGGGACGCTCACGCCGGCCCCGGTGAGGGTCACCAGCCGGCGGATCCCCTCCGCGGTCATGGCGTCCACGATCGCGGCGGTCGCCCGCTGCTGCAGGTCGGCGGCGGACCCTTTCGCGGGCCCCGACACGTTGACCACCGCCTCCCCGCCGTCGACTGCCGAGCGCACCGCCGCCGGGTCGAGCAGGTCGCCCTCGACCAGGACGAGCCGCTCGCCGTCGGCCGGCAGCGCCGACGCCCTCGCCGGGGCCCGGACGAGCGCCCGGATCTCGTGGTCCCGATCGAGGGCCTGGCGCACCAGCGGCACGCCCGTCCTGCCCGTCGCGCCGAACACCGTCAGCCGCACGACCGCCGCCTTTCCCCTGGTCCGCGGGAATTGGGGTTCTCCTTCCCCCCGGTCACGCCGCGGGAACCGGCCGGGCAACCGGGCCTGGATCCGCTGACCGCGCGATCAGGGACCGCCCACGCGGCACGGCGACGCGCGGAGAGCCCGTCATGCCAGCGGATTGGTCGTGCGGAGCGACGCGAAGCGGCTGAAGTCGCGGTCGAGCGTCCACAGCTCGGACACGCCGTGCGACAGGCACAGGGCGGCGACCCGGGCGTCGTGGATCCGCGGTCCGACGACCCCGGAGCCGCTGACGAGCTCGACCAGCCGGCTCCAGTGGTCGGTCGTCTCGCTGATCAGCACCAGCGAGGGCGACTCCATCCAGGCGGCCACCTGGTCGGTCGCCGCGCCCATGCCGGTCGGTGGGTCGAAGATCCGGGGATGCGTCACGATGGCGACGAACTCGTGGACGCATGGCCACGGGATCGCCCACGCTGTGCGGCTCTCCGCGAGGCGCGTCACGGCCCCCACAGCCCGGTCATGCAGCGGCGCGTCGGCCCGATGCGCGTAGACGAGGACGTTCGTGTCGACCGCGATCAAGCTCCGCGTCCCTCATACGCGGCGTCGCGGATCCGATCCCATCCACCGGCCGCGACCTCGGCTCGGAGGCCGTGGCCGCGGAAGGTGGCGTCCCTCAACCGGAACGGCCGCGACCTCCGGCGGCTGGCGAGTTCGGTGCGGAGCGCGGCCTCGATGACTGCGCGCAGCGTGGTCCCCTCGCGGCTGGCGAGTTGCTTCGCCTCCCGCAGGAGCGCGTCGGGAAGGTCGATCGTGGTCTTCATACAGGGAACAGTACTCGCTGACCCGTAGATATGGGTCGAGGTACCTACGGGAGGCGCCAGTCGACGGGTTGCGCCCCGAGCCCGGCGAGCAACTCGTTGACCCTGCTGTACGGCCGCGACCCGAAGAAGCCGCGCGCCGCCGACAACGGGCTGGGGTGTGCGCTGGAGACGACGGGCACGCCGCCGAGCAGCGGCTTCAGCGACCGGGCGTCGCTGCCCCACAGCACGGCGACGAGCGGCCGGTCGCGGGCGACGAGGGCACGGATCGCCTGCTCGGTCACCGCCTCCCAGCCCTTGCCCCGGTGCGAGGCCGGCGCCCCGGGGCGCACGGTCAGCACCCGGTTCAGCAGCAGGACGCCCTGCGACGTCCACGGCGTGAGGTCGCCGCATCGGGGCGGCGGGTGGCCGAGGTCGTCGCAGTACTCGCGGAACATGTTCTGCAGGCTCTTCGGCAGCGGCCGCACCGCGGCGTCGACGCTGAAGCACAGCCCGATCGGGTGGCCCGGCGTCGGGTACGGGTCCTGGCCGACCAGGAGCACCCGCACCTCGTCGAAGGGCTTGGCGAACGCCGCGAGCACCCGGTCGGGCGCCGGCAGGAACCGGCGGCCGGCGGCCAGCTCCGCGCGCAGGAACTCCCCCATGGCGGCGACCCGGTCGCGAACGGGGGCGAGCGCCTCGGCCCACCCGGGTCCGACCGCGTCCTCGAGTCGCCGTGCCGCCGTCACGCCGGGACGCTACCGCGCACACTGTGCCTGCAACCGCCGACGGGAAGGGTGCCCGGTGAACGAGTATCTCGAGGCCAACCGCAAGCTCTGGGACAGCTGGGTCCCGATCCACGTGGGCTCGGAGTTCTACGACGTCGAGGCCTTCAGACGCGGGGGGATCAGCCTGGACCGACTGGAGCTCGAGGCCGCCGGCGACGTGGCCGGCAAGTCCCTGCTCCACCTGCAGTGCCACTTCGGCAAGGACACGATCTCCTTCGCGCGGCTCGGCGCCAGCGCGACCGGCGCGGACTTCTCGCCGGCCGCGATCTCGCAGGCCCGGCGCCTCGCCGGGGAGACCGGCGTGCCGGCGCGCTTCGTCGAGAGCGAGGTGACTGCCCTGCCCGATCACCTCGACGGCCGTTTCGACGTCGTGTTCACCTCGAACGGCGTCATCGGCTGGCTCCCCGACCTGCGCCCGTGGGGTCGGGTCATCGCCCACTTCCTCGCCTCCGGCGGTCGCTTCGCGATCGTCGAGGGGCATCCGGTCATGTTCGCCTTCGACGACGACGACGACGACGACTTGAACCGCACGCCGCGCCCGCAGCACCGCTACTTCGCCACAGGTGAGCCGCTGACGTTCGCCTACCGCGGCACGTACGCCGACTTCGACGCCGACGTCGACAGCGTCGAGCACGGCTGGCCGCACAGCATGGCGGACGTGCTCTCCGCCCTGCTCGACGCGGGCCTGCGGATCGAGTCCTTCGCCGAGCACCCGGTGCTCGCCTGGAAGGCGTTTCGGTGCATGGAACGCGACGACGAGGGCTTCTGGCGCCTTCCGCCCGGCGTCGGGGAGATCCCGCTGTCGTTCTCGCTCGTCGCGCGCAAGCCCTGACCGGGACGGCGCCTCGCCGCGCCCGCCTGCGGGGTCGCCGTCAGGTCTGACGCCATGTCCGTCGCATCCTGCCTCCAGGCACGACCGGGAGGCGATCATGACACAGCAACGCGACGCCGGGACGGTGGGGGAGGACCTCGCCGTCGTCATCGACCTGGAGAACATGCTCCACCCGGAGCGTCAGTTGAGCGGCGCGGCGGTCCGGGCGGGGCTGACGGCGCTGGTGGGCCATCTCGCAACGCTGGGTCGTGCCCGGTGGGTGTCGAGCTGCTGCGACTTCTACCTGGCGAGGATGCTGTGCCCGTCGGCCGCCCTGCTGAAGGTGCGGGTGTTCCCTGGCCCGATCGGAAAGGACCGCGCCGACCGCGAGCTGGTCCGACGCATCCGCGACGTCCCCGCCTCCTGCTCGGTGCTCGTCATCGCCAGCGGCGACGGGATCTTCGCCGGCTCAGCCCGCGAGCAGCGGGCGCGCGGGCGACGCGTCGTCGTCATCGCCCGGGACGGGTCGCTGTCCGAGGCCCTGCGCGCCGAGGCCGACGAGGTCGTCGTCCTGGGCACCGGCCCGCTGACGCCCGGCTCGCATGCTGCCGCTCGCGCCGCCGGGGGGCGTGGGCAGCCGATCCGCCAAGGCGACGTTCACCCCGGCGGCGGCGCCAGTCTCCTGGGGCCGGCGGGCGGAGCCAGCGCCTCGCCGGCGACCGCGTCGCCGTGGGTGGCGAAGTCGCGCCCCGGTTCCGGCTTGACGAGTTCGAACTGCTCCCCCGCCTCCATCACGCGCAGCCCCGCCCGCAGGCGGCGGCAGACGGCGTTGACGAGCCAGTAGGGCCGGTGCACCTGGGCGTTGCCGGCCCAGGCGCAGAGCTGCTCCATGACGTCCCAGGCCAGCGCCACCGGGAAGGTGCCCCGGACGCGCCAGGTGTCGTCGTAGTCGCTGGGCACGCCCTCGGTGAGCGCCGTCCCGAACAGGTTGCGCTCGCGCATCACCGCGTACAGCCCGTCGCTCACGTCGAGGACGATGTCGGCGCGGCGGAGCTCGATCTCCTCGGGCGGCGGTGACGGCCGGGCCGGCAGGGCTTCGACCGCGCGCAGCCGGTCGAGCGCGAGCTGCCGGTCCTCGCCCGCACGCCGGCCGAACGGGGTGACCTCCACGCAGACCGCCTTGACGGTCGCGCCGAGGGTCACGTACTCCACGGGCACCAGGTCGTAGGTCCGCTCCCGCCCAGAGTTGAGCGAGAAGTACCGCACCCGCACGGGTCGCCGGTCGATCAGCGCGGCGTGGAACCGCTCGTAGTCCCCGGCCGTGGCCCGGTACCGCACGGCGGTGCGTCCTCCCGGGGCCACGGCCAGGCCGGGGACCAGCCGCTCGAGCGCCGCCGCCGCCGCCCTGGGGAGCGGCCCGTCGAGACCCTGGAGCATGCCCTTCGCGAAGCCCAGGGCCCGGCGGTCCGCCTCCTGCAGCGCCGGGAATGGCTCGCCGAGCCAGTACCGGTCGCCGTCGGCCCGCAGCGGGATGCCCGCATGCGGGCTGCCGGCGCGCGAGTCGCCGGCGCGCAGGTCGCGCAGGCGGTTCTCGAGGTCGTCCGCGCCGACCCACCCGACCGTGCGCATCGCCGCGAGCAGGTCGCCGCGGCTCGCCGGGCCCGCGGCGAGCCTGCGGAGCAGGGCGATGCGCTGCGCGGCGGCGACGCCGGCCGAGGACGCATCCGCGGGGCGGGGATGCGCGTCGACGTACTCGGCGGCCCTGACGGCCCACCCGGCGTCGCGCGCGTCCACGGCCGGCGGCAGCCCCAGCCAGGCCGCGACGTCACGCCCGTCGACCGCCACGATCCGCTCGCCCGCCGCCTCCACCCGGTGCGCCATGCCGCCGGTGCCCGGTCGCGCGCCGCCGCGCGGCTCACTCGGCGGCGGTCAGCCCCACGGGACACGACACGCCGGTGCCCCCGAGCCCGCAGTACCCGGACGGGTTCTTCGACAGGTACTGCTGGTGGTAGTCCTCGGCGTAGTAGAAGGCCGGCGCGTCGACGATCTCGGTGGTGATGTCGTCGTGCCCGGCGGCCTTGAGGACCTCGGAGTACCGCTCGCGTGAGGCCTCCGCGGCCTGCCGCTGGGCGTCGTCGAAGACGTAGATGCCCGACCGGTACTGCGTGCCGACGTCGTTGCCCTGCCGCATCCCCTGCGTCGGGTTGTGGGCCTCCCAGAAGACGCGCAGCAGCTCGTCGTAGGGCACGACGTCGGGGTCGTAGACGACCAGGACGGCCTCGGTGTGCCCGGTCCTTCCGCTGCAGACCTCCTCGTACGTCGCGTTGGGGGTGCTGCCCGCGGTGTAGCCGACGGCGGTCGTCCAGACCCCCTCGGTCTGCCAGAAGACGCGCTCCGCGCCCCAGAAGCAGCCGAGCGCGAAGACCGCCTGCCGCAGCCCTTCCGGGAACGGCGGGGTCAGCGGGCGCCCGTTGACGTGATGGCGGTCCGGCACCGGCACGGCCTGCGCGCGGCCGGGCAGGGCCGCGTCGGGGCTCGGGATCGTGGTCTTGGTCCGCGAGAACAGCATGTTCGCTCCGAGGTCGACGGGTCTTGGTCCGGGCACAACGCTACCGGGGGGGCGGGCCTTCCCGCGGGTGCAGAAAGTTCACGGGAGCGCAAGGAACGGATCGCCTGCTTCACGTGCCGGGCTGCCGGGACGAGGCACCCCCCGCTCGCCGGTCGCGCATGAACGGGAACCGCTCGCGGGTGGCGGCGACCTCGGCCGGGTCTACGTCGGCGAGCAGCATCGTCTCGCCGCCCGCGCCGGCGGCGAGCTCCTCGCCCATCGGGTCGATGATCCGGCTGTCGCCGGTGTAGGCCAGCCTGCCGCCGGCGCCGACCCGGTTGCAGCCGACGACGTAGGCCTGGTTCTCGATCGCGCGGGCCCGCAGCAGGGTCGTCCAGTGGAGCCGGCGGGTGTCCGGCCAGTTCGCCGGCACGACGTAGAGGTCGGTCGCCGGCGCCGTGGCCCAGAACTCGTCGGCGAAGCGGAGGTCGTAGCACACGAACAGGGTCGTGCGGACGCCGTCGACGTCCACGGTGACGAAGTCGGCGCCGGCCTCGAAGTGGTCGTGCTCCCCCGAGTAGGTGAACGGGTGGAGCTTGCGGTAGCGGTGCAGCTGGCCGTCCGGGCCGGCGAGGACCAGCGCGTTTGCGGGGCGGTCGGCGCCGTCGGCGCGCTCGGGCAGCGACCCGCACACCCACAGCCCGTGGCGCTTCGCCTCGTCGGCGAGGAACGCGGTGCTCGGGCCGCCGGCGGGCTCGGCGGTCCGCTCGGTGCGCATCGAGAACCCGGTCGAGTACATCTCGGTGAGCACGACCAGGCGCGCGCCCGCCGCCGCCGCCGCCGCGACCCACGGCGCGAGCCGTTCGAAGTTCGCGTCCGGGTTCTCCCAGACGATGTCGTGCTGGACGGCCGCGACCCTCACGCCGACAGCCCGCCCAGCCGGCGGATGCCCTCGTCGAGGACGGCGTCGGTCTTGCAGAACGCGAAGCGCACGACCGACCGCCCACGGCGCGGGTCGACGTGGAACACCGAGGTCGGCACGGCCGCCACACCGACGTCCTTCGGCAGCGCGCGGCAGAACTCCACGCCGTCGTCGAAGCCCAGCGGACGCACGTCGGCGCACACGAAGTACGACCCGCCGGCCGGGAAGACCTCGAAGCCGACCGCGCGCAGGCCGGCGGTCAGCCGGTCGCGCCGGCGGGCGTAGTCGGCGGCGAGGCCGCTGAAGTAGCCGTCGTCGGAGCGCAGCGCCACCGCGACCGCGTGCTGGAACGGCGTGCCGTTCGTGAACGTCATGAACTGCTTCGCCGTCCGGACCGCCGCCGTGAGCGCGGGGGCGGCGCAGACCCAGCCGACCTTCCACCCGGTGACCGAGAACGTCTTGCCGGCGGAGGAGATCGTGACCGTGCGCTCGCGCATCCCCGGCAGCGAGCCAGCGGCACGTGGGCGCCGTCGTAAACCAGGTGCTCGTAGACCTCGTCGGTGACGGCGAGGACGTCGTGCGCGACGCAGAGTCCCGCGATGTGCTCGAGCTCGGCGCGCGAGAACACCTTGCCCGTCGGGTTGTGCGGGCTGTTGAGCACGACCGCCCGGGTCTTCGGCGTGATCGCCGCCTCGAGGTCCGCGGGGTCGTAGGCGAAATCCGGCGGGCGCAGCGTGACGACGCGCTCCACCGCGCCGGCCATGGCGACGCTCGCACGGTAGGAGTCGTAGTACGGCTCGAAGAGGACGACCTCGTCCCCGACCTCGCACAGCGCCTGCAGCGTCGCGCAGATCGCCTCGGTGGCGCCGGCCGTGACCGTCACCTCGGCGTCGGGGTCGAAGTCGAGGTCCCAGAAGCGCCGCTGGTGCTCGGCGACCGCCTCGCGGAGGGCGGGCACGCCGCTGCCCGGCGCGTACTGGTTGTGCCCGTCGCGGATCGCGCGGATCGCCGCCTCGCGGACGGCGTCGGGCGGGTCGAAGTCGGGGAACCCCTGTCCGAGGTTCACGGCGTCGTGGCGGACCGCGAGGGCGGTCATCTCGGCGAAGATGGTCGTGCCGAAGCCCTGCAGCCGGGACGTCAGGTGCGGCAGCCGCCCGGTCGGCGTCGGCGTGGAGGTCGGAGACATCCCAGCAGCATAGGCGCGCCCGCCCGGAGGGGCGGGGGACGGCGGCGCTCCGGCGCCGGACCCGAGAGGCACAGTGGGTGCCATGAGACGCCTGCTCGCGCTGCTGTCGGTGGCCCTCCTGCTGGCCGCGTGCTCCGACGGGGCCGGGGGGCCGTCGGGCGCGACCACGCCGGAGCTCGGCGGGGCCGCGACCCCGGGGCCGACGGCGGCTCCGGCGCCGACGCCCACCGGGACGGCAGCCCCCGAGGACTCGGCCTTACCGGGCTCCCCGGAGCCTCCCGAGTCACCGGAGCCTCCGGAGTCGCCGGCGGCTCCGGCGGACGGGACCCAGAGCGCCACCACACCGGCGACCCCGGCGCCGGCCGCCCCGGGGCCCGTCGAGATCGTCGCCACCGACATCGCCACCGGCCTCGAGGCGCCGTGGGACGTCGCGTTCACCCCCGACGACCGCGTGTTCGTCACCGAGCGCGACAGCGGGCGGCTGCTCGAGCTCGGCCCGGACGGCGCGGTGACCGAGGTGCAGCGGCTCGACGTCGAGCCCGCCGGCGAGGGCGGCCTGCTCGGGCTCGCCGTCTCCCCCGACTACGCCGACGACGGGCTGCTCTACGCCTACCTGACGGGACAGGAAGACAACCGCATCGTCCGGTTCCGCCCCGGCGAGGACCCGGAGGCGATCCTGACGGGCATCCCCAGGTCGGCGATCCACAACGGCGGCCGCATCGCGTTCGGCCCCGACGGCCTGCTCTACGCCGGCACCGGCGACGCCGGGCAGGAGTCGAACGCCCAGGATCCGGGGTCGCTCGCCGGCAAGATCCTCCGCGTCTCACCGGACGGCGGCGTGCCCGGCGACAACCCCCTCCCCGGATCGCCGGTGTACTCCCTCGGCCACCGCAACGTCCAGGGGCTGGCGTGGGACGCCGAGGGCCGGCTCTACGCGACGGAGTTCGGCCCCGACCGCGACGACGAGATCAACCGCATCGAGCCTGGGTCGAACTACGGCTGGCCGGAGGTGACCGGCGCCGCCGGGCGGGCGGGGTTCGTCGACCCGATCCTGGTGCGGCAGCCGCCGGAGGCCGCCTGGAGCGGCGCGACCGTCCCGCTCGACTCGGCCATCCCCCAGTGGGACGGCGGCCTCGTGGTCGCATCGCTGCGGGGGGCGCGGCTGTGGCACGTGCCGCTGACGCCCGACGGCGCCGCCGGCGAGCCGGACGAGGTCCTCGTCGACGCCTACGGGCGCCTGCGCGCGGCGGTCAGCGCCCCGGACGGCTCGGTCTGGGTGCTCACGAACAACCGCGACGGCCGCGGCCAGCCCGCCGAGGGCGACGACCGCATCCTCCGGCTGGGACCGCCGGCGTAGCGCCCGATCCCGGCGGGCGCTCAGTTCAGCGAAGGGTCCTCGGGGATGGTCCGGAGCAGCCCGCCCTGACGGGTGAGCACGGCCCGCCACAGCCGGTCGGGCTGCGAGGTGAACACGTCGTCCGGGGCGCCGTCGACGATGAACCAGCCGCCGACCTCGACCTCCTGTTCCAGCTGGCCGGGACCCCAGCCCGCGTAGCCCGCGAACACGCGGACGGCGCGCAGGGCCGCCGCGCGCTCCGACGGGTCGGTGCTGAGGTCGAGCACGCCGACTCCCTCGGCGATGTGCTGCACGTCGGGCGACCCGGCGTCCGCGCTGACGAGCCCGATCACGGCCGATGGCTGCACGGGACCGCCGACGAAGACCACCGGCGGCGCGGCGGCCAGTTCGTCCCACTCGGGCAGGGCGGACGCGATCGTGGCGGTCGACGGCCGGTTCAGGACGACGCCGAGCGCGCCCTCACCGCCGTGCTCGATGACGAACACGACCGCGTGCGAGAAGTTCGGGTCCGCGAGCGCCGGCGTCGCCACCACGAGGCGCCCACGCAGGGTGTCCCGCGTCATCCCTCGTGCCTCCGGCCGACCCTCATGACGCCATCCTGCCCCGCCTGCGCCGGCGGCGACGCCTCCTGCGGGCGGGTGACCTCCGCAAGCCGGCGGTGCAGGAACGCCCGCTCGGCGTCGTTGGGTCCCGCGGCGAGCGCGCGCCGGTACGCGGCGGCGGCCTCTTCACGACGACCGGCGCGCCGCAGCAGGTCCGCGCGGGCGGCATGGTACGGGTGGTACCGGTCGAGACCGGCCTCGAGCGGGTCGAGCAGCGCCAGGCCCGCGTCCGGCCCCTGGCCCATGGCCACGGCGACGGCCCTGTTGAGCTCCACGACCGGTGAGGGCTGGTGCTGCAGCAGCGCCCCGTACAGGTCGGCGATCTCCTGCCAGTCGGTGTCCTCGGCGGGGTCGGCAGAGCCGTGCACGGCGCCGATGGCGGC
>Ga0136630_1001087_pt1 | contig 10964 bp, 9 predicted proteins | sample AntDrymUQ5682106_2_FD_105496 | JGI IMG/M metagenome (GOLD analysis project Ga0136630, IMG submission 105496) | Polar desert sand microbial communities from Dry Valleys, Antarctica - metaG UQ568 (21.06) | ecosystem: Environmental > Terrestrial > Soil > Desert | place: Antarctica: Dry Valley...
AGCGGCAGCAGGATCGAGAGCGGATCGTGTGTGAACGTCCGCGTGCGGGCCATGTTGAAGTCCCGCGGGCCGGGCGGGAACTGACCGCGAGCCTTCCGCTGCACCCAGATGTCGGCGGCGACTCGGGCGACGGGGCTTTGCGACGAGCGGCTTGGCGCGGGAGCCGTGCTCACGGGCGGCATCGTAACTGACCATCCGGTCAGTAAGCCCGTCCGCCGCGATCGGTTAGGTTCCCGCTACCCGACCGACCCTTGACCGGAGGCATCCCTTGGACGTAAGCCAGCTCAAGCGAATCCCGCTTTTCGCGGACGTGCCCGACGAAGCGCTGCAAAAGATCGCGCCGTTCGCGACCACTGAGGAGTGGCCCGAAGGTAAGGAGATCGTCAAGGAAGGGGGGTTCTCAAATCACTTCTACGCGATCGAGGAAGGCACGGTCAAGGTCGAGCACGGCGGCGAGCACGTCGCCGACCTCTCCGACGGCGACATCTTCGGCGAGCAGGGCCTGCTCGAGCACTCCGAGCGATCGGCGACCGTCACCTCGACGTCCGACATCCGCCTGATCAAGATCGAGCACTGGGAGCTCTCGCGCATGAAGAAGGCGATGCCCGAGGCCTACGACGACCTCTTGAAAAAGGTCGAGGAGCGAAGCTCCTAGCCGAACCGGAGAAGTCGAAGCGGACCGCGACTCCGATCAGGCTCGGCCCGCCATGTACTCCGCCTCTTGCTTGCCGAGCTCGGTGACGGGCTCGTCGCCGTACATCCACTCGCGCGCGATGCGATGCCAGTTGCCTGAGGCCTGAAGCTCTCCGAGCACAGCGAGGACCAAGAGCTCGAGCCGGCGGCCGATGAGGTGCTCCGGGTTCATGTCCTGATGGCGCATCGTGCGAAAGTGGGTCGAGCGCGGGTCGCCCGCCTGGATCGCGATGCGCTGCACCGCCGCGCGGGTGATCTGAGCGTCGGAGTCGGTGATGTACCACCAGATCGCGTCCTCGACGTAGGCCATGAGGTCGTCGGGGCTGACCCGTTCGGGCTGAGGTAGAAAGCCGTTCTCTGCCCACAGTCGATGGAGCTCGACCGCGTCTCGCTCGGAAGCCGCGCGCCCGGTAGCGAGCTCGACCTCCATCTCTGCCTTGCCGAGCTCCTTGAAGAGACCGAAGTCGATGAAGGCGATCTTTCCGTCGGCCATGCGGATCATGTTCCCCGGGTGGGGGTCGCCTGAGAACTTGCGGTGGCGATACATCGAGCCGAAGTAAAAGCGGTAGACGATCTCCCCGATGCGGTCTCGCTCGTCCTGCGGTCCGGAGGTCAGCTGCTCGAAGCGATCTCCCTCGACGAACTCGGTGACGATGATCCGCTCTCGGCACATCTCGGTCACGACGGGCGGGATGTAGATGAAGGGGTGGTTGCGATAGAGGCGAGCGAGCGTGCGATGGTTCGATGCCTCGAGCTCGTAGTCGAGCTCCTCGACGATCCGGGCGCGGATCTCGTCGGCGACGGCTTTCACGTCCATCTGCGGGGTGATCCGCTTCGCCAGGCGCATCAGCATCCCCAGGTTCTGCATGTCCGCCCGTACGGCGTCGTTCACGCCCGGGTATTGCACCTTGATCGCTACGTCTCGCCCGTCGTGAAGGCGCCCGCGGTAGACCTGCCCGATCGACGCGGCGGCCACCGGCGCGGGATCGAGCTCGGCGAAGGCCTTTGACGGCGACTCGCCCAACTCTTCGCGCATCACTCGTGACATCTCCTCGAACGAGACGGTCGGCGCCGAGTCGCGGAGTGCGGCGAGCTTTGCCTGAAACTCTTCCTGGTATTCCTCGGGCACGAGGCCGAGGTCGACGAACGAGAGCACCTGGCCGACCTTCATCGCGGCGCCCTTCATTCCGCCGAGCACGGTCACGATCTGCTCCGCAGTCTCGATCTGGCGCCGCTCGAGCGCCTTGTCGGATCCTTCAGGCGAGCGGACGACGTTTACGGCCTTGGTCCCGGCCTGGCGGACTGCGACGTTCGCAGTGGCGCGCCCGATCTTCGCCATCCGCGAGATCCGGCCGGTGGGAAGCTTCTCGTCGGCCATGGGGCGAGCATCTTCGCAGGGCGCCTCTCGACGCTTTAGACTGGCTCGCGTACATACGGCCGTGTGGTCAAGGGAAGTCCGGTGAAAGACCGGCGCGGTCCCGCCACTGTGACCGGCGAAAGCGCATCGCAGCGCACCTCAGGTGCGAGCCACTGAGGGCCCTCCGGGCCCGCGGGAAGGCGCGATAGGCGTAGGCCGGAAGCCAGGAGACCTGTCCCGCGGTTTGCCAATCAAAACGCGTCGCCGACGGTGGCGCAACGACCCTCGAGGAAGGGGTGGCTCTAAATGAGACACACAAAAGCGCCTTTCGCCGGCGCCATCCTGGCGACGTTCCTGTCCCTTGCGATCCCGGCTTTGGCCCAGGCCAAGTCCGCCCTGGTCGAGCTGCGCGTCGAAGGACCCAGCGTCACGCTCGACCCCGGCACCTGGTACGTCACGGGACCCGAAGAGGTAAGGAAGTCGCGCCCCGGCGATGAGTGAGAGCGCACGTCCGGCGACGTTTCCATCCCTGGACCCACTCCGCTCAGCCTGGTCGCGAGCGCGGAGAGTGCGAATCGGGACCTGCGTCAGGTGAGGGTGAGGCGTGACGAGGCCGGCCTCTTCGTATGCGAGATCGGCAGCATCCTGGGCCGGACCTTCACGGATCCGGACGGATTCGCCGGTTGGGTGTTCTACGACGACTTCAAGTTCGGATCGTCGGCCGTGGATCAGGTCGGGTCGAACGACCGGATCATCTGGGCGTTCTTGGACTTCGGGCAGACAACTGCCGCGAACACCGGCGACGTCCTTGAGCTGCGAGGCGTACCCGCTCGCTCCAACGGCACCTTCACCGTCAGGGTTTTCGGGCATCGATTCGACGGAACCATCAATCCCGCCGCCGACGTGGTGATCGAAGGAGCGACGTCGCAGCTGGACTTGGGGAACGGTCGCTACGAGGTGACGGTGGCCCAGGGGACGACGACGCTTCGCGCCACTCGCGGCCTCGACGTGCCTTCGAACCAGTTCGAGACATGCTCGCTGGCGGACCTCTCGGATTGCCCACGGGCGCACGGCCGAACGATCGTCGGCTCTCGCAAGGCGGATGATCTGCCCGGTACTAGGGGGTTCGACGACATCTCGGGCCGCGGCGGCGACGACACCATCGACATCGGGACCGGCGGCCGGGACACGGTCAGCTGCGGCGCCGGCGAGGACAAGGTGATGGTCGATCCCGGGGACAGGGACGATGAGATCGCCGACAACTGCGAGAAGGTAAGGCGCGGCTAGCGCGAAGCCATGCGGCCGGCTCGCAGTCTCGCGGCGGTGCTCGCGGCTCTCGTGGCCGCGGCTCTTGGCGCGGGCTGCGGGTTTGGCCCGGGCGAGTCGAGCGACGGCGAGGCGACCCTCACCGTGACTCGCGATTACGGCGCCGAGCCGATTCTCGAAGCGACCACCAACGACCCGCCCTCCTCGGAGACGGTTATGCGCCTGCTCGACCGCGAGGCGACTATCGAGACTCGATACGGCGGTGGCTTCGTGGACTCGATTGAAGGGATCGAGGGCTCGGTCTTCGAGGATGGACGAAGCCTCGACTGGTTCTTTTACTTAAACGGAGTCGAATCGGAGATCGGCGCGGCCGAGACAACCGTTCGCGGCGGCGACCGGGTCTGGTGGGACCACCGAGACTGGACCGAGGCAATGCGCGTCCCCGCCGTGGTCGGTTCCTGGCCTGAGCCCTTCCTCCAGGCGGCCGCCGGCTCAGAGCGCTTGTCGGTGCGGGTCGAATGCGCGGGTCCCAAGACGCCGTGCGAGGCCGCGCAGGACGCCCTGGCAGACGCCGGCGTGAGCGCGGTCGTCACTGAGCTCGGCGAGGGCCAGCCAGGCCGGTCTCTCCGACTGTTGGTGGGGGAATGGGCCGATGTCCGTCGCGACGAGACAGCGGCGTTGATCGAGCGCGGTCCAGAGACGAGCGGCGTGTTCGCGCGCGCCTCGGGAAGTGCGTTCGAGCTCCTCGACGTGGAGGGGGACGCGGCGGCCACGGGAGAGGGGCTCGTCGCCGCGACTCGCAACGGATCGGGTCCAGCGACCTGGATCGCGACGGGGACTACGCCCGACGCAGTGATTGACGCGGTCCAGCTTCTTTCCGAGGACGCGCTCGCGGATCGCTACGCGGTCGGTGTCTCGGCGGGCGAGGCCGTACCGCTTCCGGTTAGCGAGGGGGGGACGGGGTGATCGCGCCGTTTGCCTACGTGCCACGGCGCACGGCGCTCGGTCGCGCCGGAGCTCCGGCGGCGAGCGCATTTCTCGCCGCCTTCATCGGTGTCGCATTCCTGTTCTCTCACCCAGTGGTCCTCGCGTCGGATGCCCTGGCCGTGATCGTCGCCGGCATCCTGGCCGGCACCGGCCGGGCGCTCGCAGCTTCGGCTCGCTTTGCGGCCGTACTTGGACTCCTCATGGTCGCGACCAACGCGATCGCCTCTCAGCGCGGCGACACGATCCTTGTGCGCGGGCCCGACCTGCCGGTCCTGGGGACGATCGACGTCAGCGCCGAGGCCCTTGCCGAAGGCGGCGTGCTGGCGCTTCGCGTCGCCATCGTGATCGCGGCGTTCGCCGTGTTCACCGCCGCGGTCGACCCCGATCGCGTGCTTCGGATGCTGCGTCCGGTCGCCCGGCGCTCGGCCCTGACGGCAACGCTCGTCGTCCGGCTGGTGCCGCTCGCTGCGGCCGACCACGCGCGACTGCGAGACGGAGCGGCACTTCGCGGCCCCGCCGCGGCGCCGGTCTCTCGCTCCTCGCTCGTTCGCCGGCTCGTCGCGGGCTCGCTGGATCGCTCCGTGGACGCGGCGGCTGCGCTCGAGCTGCGCGGGTACGAGGGGACCGCGCCCGGCCGCGCCCGGCGCCTGCCCCGCTCGCCCGCAGACGCGAGCCTGTGGGCCGCTTCGCTCGCGGTCGGTGTGCTGGCCGCGCTGGTTCTGTTGAGCGGCGGCGCCGCCTACGAGTCCTATCCGCGGATCGAATCGGGCCTCGAGCCCCTGGGTCTCGCCCTTGCGCTCGCCCTACCCGCGCTCGCGGCGATCCCGTCCCTTGTGGAGTGGGCCAGGTCATGAGCGAGACCGTGATCGAGTTCGAGCGGTTCTCGTACCGTTATCCCGGCGCCGCCGCGCCTTCCCTTCGCGATCTCGATCTACGGATCTCAGACGGCGAGTTCGTCGTCCTTGCGGGACGCTCGGCCGCGGGCAAGTCGACGCTGCTGCGAGCAGCATGCGGGCTCATCCCGCACTTCCACGGAGGCGAGGCGGCGGGGGCGGCGACGGTCTGCGGGCATGACCTTCGCGACCACGGCCCGGCCGAGCTCCAGGGCGCCGTCGGCCTGGTCTCTCAAGATCCCGAGTCCCAAGTCGTCGCGGCGACCGTTCGCGGAGAGCTCGAGCTGCCGCTTGAGATCGCCGGAGAACCGGCTGCCTCGCGTGCCCGAGCCGTCGAGGAGGCAAGCCTCGCGCTGGGGATCGAGCACCTCCTCGATCGCGCGACCCAGACGCTTTCGGGAGGGGAGCTCCAGCGGGTCGCGCTCGCCGCGGCGTTGGTCGGCCGCCCGCGCGTCGTACTCCTCGACGAGCCGACCTCGCAGCTCGACCCGGTCTCCGGCGACGAGTTGATCGGCCTCTTGAGGCGCCTGAACGAGGAGTGGGGCACGACGATCGTCCTCGCCGAGCACCGCCTCGAGCGCTGCCTCGCCGCCGCGGACCGCGTGGTTGCGATGGCCGAGGGCCGCGTCGCCTTCGACGGCGAACCCGGCGCTTACCTCGAGTGGGCGCTCGACTCGGACTCGGCCCTCGCGACGCCGCTCGCCCGCCTCTTCGACGGCGCCGGAATGCGCCCCGCGCCGACGAGCGTGAAAGACGCGCGGACCCGCCTCGCCTCCGATGGGTGGTTGCGGAAATCCGCGAATAGCGCGGGAATCAGCAACCACCCAAGCCGGGACGGCGGGCGCAGCAAGGGATCCCTGCGCGGCGCCCTTCGCGTCAAGCGCCTCTGGGTCGAGCTCGATCACGGCGACGGGCCGCGTGAGGTGATCCGCGACCTTTCGCTTCGGATCGAGCCGGGCGAGATCGTCACCCTCATGGGGCGAAACGGTGCGGGCAAGTCGACCCTGCTTCGCTCGATCGCGGGGTTGACCGCGGCGCGGCGCGGCAAGGCCGAGGCGCCGGCTGGCTGGGCGATGGTTCCCCAGGCGCCGGGAGACCTCTTGGTGCGCGAACGGGTGGGCGATGAGCTTCCGGGCGCCGTGGGTGAGCGCGCGCTTGCCGCGGTCGGGCTCAGCGGCGCCCTCGATGCGGATCCGCGTGACCTCTCTGGCGGCGAGCGCCAGCGCCTCGCCCTTGCGATCGCGATGGCGGGCCGGGCTGAGTCCGGGTTGCCAGGGCTTATCTGCCTGGACGAGCCGACCCGTGGCATGGACACGGCGCGAAAGCACGAGCTGGCGGTGCGCCTTCGCGAGCTGGCGGCCGATGGCCCCGCAGTGCTGGTCGCTACACACGACGTCGAGTTCGCCGCGACGCTGGCCGAGCGGGTCGTCCTGATGGGCGAGGGCGAAGTGCTCGCAGACGGCCCGGCCGAAGAGATCCTCTCCGGCGGCTGGTACTTCGCGACCGAGGTGGCGCGAGCGCTCGGTGCGGGCGGTCCGATCACGCCCGAGCAGGGCGCCGCGATGCTCACACGCGGCGAACGTCCCGCGCAACTCCCCATGGAGCGCACCCCGGGACGCTCGGCGAAGGTGGAGGGGGGCGACTGATGGACACGCGCGTTGCCATCACGCTCGGGATCCTCGCCGTCCTGGGCGTGGGCATCGCCTGGTACGAGCGTTCGCGGCCAAGCTCTCGGGTCGTCGCGCTCGTCGCATCGTTGACCGCGCTGGCGGTGGCCTCGCGGCTGGTCCTCGCCCCGATCCCGAACGTCGTCGGCACGACCGACGTCGCCCTTCTCACCGGCTACGCGCTGGGTGGACCACCGGGATTCATGGTTGGTGCACTTTCGGCGCCGATCTCGAACATTTGGCTCGGTCAGGGGCCGTGGACGCCCTGGCAGATGGCGGGATGGGGCCTTGCGGGCCTCATGGGCGCCGGACTCGCGATCGTCGCCGGGCGGCGGCTCGGCAGGCTCGGTTTGGCGCTCGCCTGCGCACTCATGGGCTTGGTCTACGGCGCGCTCCTCGACCTCTCGGTGATGGTCACCTACGGCGGCGAGCAGTCGCTCGATCGCTACCTGGCGTTGTCGGCCCGCGGAGTTCCTTTCAACGCCGCTCACGCGACGGGCAACTTCGCGATCGCTTTCGCTGCGGGCCCGGCGCTGGTACGGATGATCTCCCGCTTCCGCGAGCGGCTCGAGTTCACCTGGCACCCGGCGGGAGCCCTGCCGGTGTTGTTGGCGGCGCTCGTAATCTCGCTCGGCTTCGCGGGCACACCCTCCGCGCGAGCCGACGCCGGTGAAGCGCGCGACTGGCTTGCCGGGACCCAGAACGCGGACGGCGGCTTCGCGGCGACGCCGGGTCAGGGCTCTTCTGCCTCAATGACCACCTGGGCGGCGCTGGGCCTGGAGGCAGCTGGCATAAATCCGCTCGACGTCGAGCGAAACGGCCGCTCTGCGATCGATTTCCTCAGATCGGCTGGCATCACCTCGGCGACGGACCTCGAGCGGACGATCCTCGTACTGGAGGGCGCCGGCATCAACTCGCGCTCGTTCGAGGGACGCGACCTGGTCGCCCAGCTTCGCTCAAAACGCTCAGGCGATGGCTCTTGGGACGGGCAGGTGAACATCACCGCCTTCGGCATCCTGGCGCTGCGCGCCGCCGGCGAGGGCGACGTTGCAAAGTCCGCCGGGTGGCTGCGCGACGCGCAGGCGACCACTGGTGGCTGGGGCTTTGCGCCCGGCCGGGCGGCGGATGCAGACTCGACAGGTGCGGCGATGCAGGCCCTGGCTGCGGCCGGCGGCAGCTCCGGCGCGCTCGACGACGGCGCCCGGTACCTGACATCGAGCCAGCAGGGCGATGGCGGCTGGACCCTCGCCGGAGGCATCACCAACTCGCAATCGACCGCCTGGGCCATTCAGGGCCTGGTGGCCGCGGGCGGCTCCAGCGGCGCCGTCTCCGGCGGGATCGGCTACCTGGCTCGCCGCCAGAAGTCAGACGGGCATTACTCGTACTCGCAGTCGTCGGACCAGACGCCCGTTTGGGTGACGGCGCAGGCACTCACCGGGGTTACACGCTCGCCTTTCCCCTTGGCTGCGGTTAGGCGCGCGAGCTCGCCCGATTCGGGCGAGGGCCCAGGCCCGGGTGGCGACTCGCCTGGCTCGACGCCGGCCGACGAGGCTGGAGCACGGGACGGTGGGGCTGGCGCGAGACCTGATCGTGAGGGCGATGAAGGGGGAGGGTCCGGGCGTCCGGGCCACAGAGGGGGCGGTGGCGGACGTGGTCTCGACGGAGTGTCGAATCGAATCGATCCTCTTGGTACGCCCGACGGGTCCGAGACCCTCGATGCCGAGCCGGCGGGCGCTGCGAACGAAGATGGCGGGCTCACCGACGCCGCCAAGGCGGGGATCGGCCTCGGTGGGCTTGCGATCGTCTTGGCCGGCGGGTTCGTCTACTACCGCCGAACCCTGCGCTGAGGCGCCGCCGCAGATGTCCAGCCGCGATCTGAGTCGAATTGGGTCCACCCCTCGGCACCCAGGCAACTCAGTTCGCTAGACCCACCTCAACTGCACCTGGTTCTCGCGCCGCCGTTCGGCGACGCGCTTAGATACATGGCAGTGCTTTCCAGAAAAGACGCGCTCGACGCGATCCGGACCGAGGAGTTCGACGTGGTCGTCATCGGGGGCGGGGTGACCGGTGCCGGGGTGGCGCTCGACGCGGCCTCGCGTGGCTATTCGGTCGCGATCATCGAGCGCGCCGACTGGGCCTCGGGCACGTCGAGCCGCTCGTCGAAGATGGTCCACGGAGGCCTTCGCTACCTCCAGAACTTCGACCTCGGCCTGGTCCGCGAGGCCCTGCTCGAGCGCCAGCTCATGGTCGAGATGGCGCCGCATCTTGTCTACCCGACGCCATTCCTGGTGCCGAGCGTCGGCGAGGTGAAAAAGAACCGCCTGATCGGCATCGGCCTCAACATGTACGACGTGATGGCGACGACTCGCGTCGGCTCCTCGCGTAAGGAGCGAAAGCGAGAGATGGCGCTTCGCGGCGAGGGCTCAGACGCGGCGCCCGATCCCGAGCGCTGGGCACCTGATCGCCATCGCACGATCCCGGGCTCGGAGGCTGCTGAGCTCATCCCAGCGCTGTCCCCGCTCGATCCGCGCGACGCATACCTCTTCTACGACTGCCAGACCGACGACGCGCGCCTTGTCCTCACCATCCTGGGCGAGGCGGAGCGCTTCGGTGCGGTGCCGCTGAACGGGGTCGAGGTCACCGAGCTGCTCGAGGCGGACGGGATCGCGACCGGCGTCAAATGCCGCGAGACCGCCACCGGCGAGGAGCTAGAGGTGAAGGCTCAAAGCGTCATCAACGCGACCGGCGTCTGGGCTGATCGCATCCGCCCCGACGAGATCCACGATCAGGCCGAGGTGCCGCGCATCGCGCCAAGCCGCGGCACGCACGTCACGGTGCCGACCGAAAAGCTGGAGATCGGCACGGCGGCCTGCATCGTCCCGGCCACCCAGGACCGCACGATCTTTGCCCTGCCGTGGTACGGGCGCACGCTGATCGGCACCACCGACCGGGATTACGAGGGCGAGCTCGACCACATCGAACCGTCCGGCGACGACATCGAGTACCTCCTGGGTGCGGCCAACGCCTACTTCGCCACCGATCTCGAGCTCGGGGATGTGACGGGCGCCTACGCGGGAGTCCGGCCCTTGATCTCGAGCGGCGACCCCCGCAAGTCCGTCGACATCTCGCGGAAGGCCGAGCTTTATGAGACCTCGTCGGGGATGCTCACGATCACGGGCGGAAAGCTCACGACCTGGCGGCGGATGGCTAAGCAGGTCGTCGACCGCATGGTCGAGCGCGAAGGGCGCCAGGCCCCTTGCCGAACGCAGGACCTGCCGCTCGGGATGCCCGCGACGGACGAGGACCTCTCGGCGCTTCCCGATCTCGGCGTCGCGGACTCAGACGGCACGGAGGCCCTTCTTCGCTTCCGCTACGGGCAGTTCTCGGCGAAGCTACTTCGTTTGGCAAGCGAGCAGGAGGGCTTGGAAAAGCCGATCGTCGGCAGCATGCCCGACCTCATGGCCGAGGTGCTCGTCGCCGCCCGCTACGAGCAGGCGCGCTCGGTTGGGGACGTGCTACTTCGCCGGACGCGCCTCGCCATCCTTGCGGCTCCCGAGCTTCGAAGCGCTGACGCTGTGCGGCCGATCGCCGAGGTGCTCGGCTCAGAGCTTGGCTGGTCCGAGAAAGAAGTCGCAAGCTCCGCGGAAGCGTGGCTCGGCGAAGCGGCCGCTGAGGGCGTGGACCCGGCCGGTGAGCCCGTATGACCGCCGGGCCGTCTATCGTGGATCCCGGCTTGAAAAGCAAGACTTGGAGGATGGTTTGAGGCTCTTCATCGACACCGGATCGGTTGCAGAGGTCGAGGAGATCGCGAAGTGGGGGGTCCTTGCGGGAGCCACCACGAACCCGTCGCTGTTGGCAAAGGAAGACGGCGACCCCGGTGACATCGTCAGGCGCATCTGCGACCTCGCGAACGGGCCTACATCGGCCGAGGTCGTCTCCGAGGACGGTGCCGGGATGATCGCCGAGGGCCGCGCGCTGGCCGAGCTCCACGAGCATGTCGTCGTCAAGGTTCCGTTCTGCAAGGAGGGGCTTGAGGCCACGCACGCGCTGACCTCCGACGGCATCCCGGTCAACGTGACGCTCGTCTTCTCGCCCAACCAG
>Ga0136630_1001088_pt1 | contig 10962 bp, 13 predicted proteins | sample AntDrymUQ5682106_2_FD_105496 | JGI IMG/M metagenome (GOLD analysis project Ga0136630, IMG submission 105496) | Polar desert sand microbial communities from Dry Valleys, Antarctica - metaG UQ568 (21.06) | ecosystem: Environmental > Terrestrial > Soil > Desert | place: Antarctica: Dry Valley...
GGCGCACGAGTACATCCAGAAGAGCGCGCTGGAGACCGTGGACGGCCTTCTCCTGAACCCGCTCGTCGGCGAGACGAAGTCAGACGACATCCCGGCCGACGTCAGGATGCGCTCATACGAGACGATCCTTGAGAAGTACTACCCGAGGGATCGGACCATGCTCGCCGTCTTCCCGGCCGCGATGCGCTACGCGGGTCCGAGGGAGGCGATCTTCCACGCCCTCTGCCGCAAGAACTACGGCTGCACCCACTTCATCGTGGGCCGCGACCACGCGGGCGTCGGCAGCTTCTACGGCACCTACGACGCCCAGCACGTCTTCGACGAGTTCGGGCCGGGAGAGCTCGGCATAACCCCCCTCTTCTTCGAGCACGCCTTCTTCTGCAGGGAGTGCGGCGGCATGGGCTCCGCCAAGACCTGCCCCCACGACCCCTCCTCCCACGTCTTCCTCTCCGGCACCCGCGTGCGCGAGATGCTCCAGAAGGGCGAATACCCCCCGCCCGAGTTCTCCCGCCCCGAAGTGGTGGAGGTGCTTATAGAGGGAGCGCAGCGAGGGTCATGAGGCGGGCGCGGTGCGAAAGATCCCGCCCCGCGCCGGGTGTAGACTGGTCGCCGGAGAGCTTGTCTATAGGAGGAGTTACGGTGCAGAGAAACGGCGCAGAGGAGCGAGGGTTCACTCTATGGTTTACCGGCCTGTCCGGGGCCGGCAAGACGACCATAGCGGAGATCGTAGAGCGCGAGCTGCGCGACAGGGGAAGGCCCGTGGAGGTGCTGGACGGCGACATCGTCAGGACGAACCTCTCCAAGGGCCTCACGTTCTCGCGCGAGGACAGGAACGTGAACGTGCTGCGCATCGGGTTCGTGGCGAACCTGCTGACGCGGGCCGGGGTGGGTGTGATCGTCTCCGCCATCTCCCCCTACAAGGAGGCCCGAGACCAGGTCAGACGCAGGATCGTGGACTTTGTCGAGGTCTTCGTGGACGCGCCCCTGGAGGTCTGCGCCGAGCGCGACGTGAAGGGCCTCTACAAGAAGGCGATGGCCGGGGAGATCAAGCAGTTCACCGGCGTCTCCGACCCCTACGAACCGCCCAACGCCCCCGACCTCGTCCTCAAGACGAACGAGGAGTCCCCGGAAGAGAGCGCCCGCAAGGTTATAGAGAAGCTGGAGTTCTTCGGCTACCTCTGGACGCCCTCCCCCGACACCGAGTACAACTGGAGTAATAGATAAGGCATCAGGTTTCAGGCTTCAGGTTTCAGGTTTTGGGCCTGTTGGATATCGCGGGGGCGGTTTTGCCGTGAGTAGCTCCGCGTGAGCGAGGCCCTGCGAGGTCGGGTAGTCGTCGTGACGGGCGCGTCGAGCGGCATCGGCGCGGCCACCGCAAAGATGCTCTCGGGAGAGGGCGCTAAGGTGGCGCTCGCCGCCCGGCGCGAGGAGGCGCTGCGGGAGGTCCGGGCTGGTTTGCCGGACGGCGCGGAGAGCCTCGTCCATGCCGCCGACGTGACGGATCGGGGCCAGGTCAGGGCGCTGGTGGGGCGCACCGAGGACGAGCTCGGGCCGGTGGACGCGCTCGTCAACTGCGCGGGGGTCATGTACTACACGCTGATGAAGAACGTCCGTGAGGACGAGTGGGACCGGACCGTCGAGGTCAACTGCAAGGGGGCGATGAACTGCGTCGGCGCGGTGCTCCCGGGGATGATGGAACGAGGCCGGGGTCACATCATCACCATCTCCTCGGACGCGGGGCGCGTGGTCTTCCCCGGCCTCGCCGTCTACTCCGCGAGCAAGTTCTTTGTCGAGGCCCTCTCCAAAGGGCTGCGCCTGGAAACCGCGGGTACCGGCGTCAAGGTGACGACCGTCCTTCCCGGCAACGTGGCGACGGACCTGCTGGACCTGAGCGGCGACGAGGAGGCGCTGGAGCGGTTTGGTCAGCCGACCGGGGCACAGGTCCTCGACCCCGAGGACGTGGCCGCGTCGGTCGTGTACGCCCTGTCGCAGCCGGATCACGTCGCCGTCAACGAGGTCCTCGTCGAGCCCCGCGACGAGCCGGTGTAGAGTTCTCGTACGAGAGCGTTGGGGGAGTCCCGCGCCGCGGGCGCGCAGCGGAAACCGTGGAAGGGAGACGGGTTGGGTATCTTTCCGACGCACATCTTGCTCGCCACCGACGGTTCCGAGCACGCCACCAACCTGGCGGCCATGATGGCGATCGACCTCGCGCGGAGCACGGGCTCGCGGCTGCACGTGGTCGCGGTCGGCCGCACGTTCCCCACTTCGGCCATCTACAAGGTCTACGCTGAAGAGGCAAGCGAAGATCTCAGGCGTGAGGCCCAGGAGGTACTTGACGAGCAGGTCAGGAAGATCGAGGCGGCCGGCGGCGCCGTGGCGATCGCCCACCTGAAGATGGACGAACGCAGGGACGAGGCCATCGTGCACCTGGCCGAGGACATCGGCGCGGGCCTGATCGTGATAGGAAGCCGAGGGTTCGGCGGGATGAAACGCGCCCTCATGGGCAACGTCGCAGACTCCGTGGTACGCCACGCCCACTGCCCCGTCCTGGTCGTGCGCCCGATCCGCGGTGTCAGCCGCCCGTTCTAGCCCGGATTATTCACGAAGGTGGTTGAAGAGAGGGAGCCTAATCCTGTATACGGTCTAGCTGTCCAAGGCCGACCAGAGGAGAAGGCTCCCCGTGGAAGATTCTGCCACAACCCGCATGCGTTTCGAAACCGCCCCCCTCGAACTCGAGGCCGCCTTCGATGGCGGGCGCATCACCTCCGATGGTGGCCTCCTCTGGCTGGCCCAGATCGACCGCGACCTCGGGTTGTGGGAGGCCGTGGCCGAGCGCGTTCCCGAGTGGCGCGGAGGCCGGTCGGTTAGGCACCCGCTCGCGACGCTTGTGCGCCAAAGGGTCTACCAGATAGCGGCAGGATACGAGGACCAGAACGACGCCGACTCCCTGCGAAAAGACCCGCTGCTGAAGCTCGTGTTGGGACGCCTGCCCGAGACGGGGGCGGATCTAGCGAGCCAGCCCACCCTCTCGCGCCTGGAGAACGCTCCGGGAGCGAGGGACTGCCTGCGCATCGCCCGCTCTCTCGGAGAGCTCTACATACGAGAGCGCTCCAGGAGAGGCACGCCCAAGAAGGTGTTGCTCGACCTGGACTCCACCGACGACCCCACCCACGGCGAGCAGGAAGGCAGCGCCTACCACGGCTACCACCGACAGCGCATATGTACCACCCCCTGCTCATCTTCGACGGCGAGACAAACCAGCTAGTGACAGCGGTGTTGAGGGGAGGGGCGACCCACGCGAGCAAGGGCGCTTTGGCCGTCTTGAGGCGCATAGTCGGGCGGATCAGGGAGGAATGGGCCGGCGTAGAGATCGAGATCCGCGCCGACGCGGGCTTCGCCGTGCCTTCGATCTACGACTACTGCGAGAAAGAGGGCATCGACTACACCATAGGCCTCGTCTCAAACCCCAGGCTAGAGGCGATGGCCGAGCCTCTGCTCGCAAGAGCCGAGCGGGAGTCAGGGGAGATCGGCGGGCAGAAGGTGAGGCTCATCTCGGACGCCTTCTACCGGGCGAAAAGCTGGGAGCGCTCCCGCCGGGTGATCTACAAGGCCGAGATGCTTCAGAAAGGAACGAACACGCGCTTTGTGGTTACCACCAGAAGAGATGATCCGCTCTCCCTCTACGACTTCTACGTTCGCCGGGGCGAGAGCGAGGGATGGATAAAGGACTTCAAGCGGGCGATCAAGGCGGATCGCTTGAGCTGCATGCGCTTCCTCGCCAATCAGTTCCGGCTGCTGTTGCACGCGGCGGCCTACTGGCTTTTGGACGAGACCAGGAGGAGGCTGGTCGGTGCCGGGGTCCGTAGGATGCAACTCGACACGCTGCGGCTGCTGCTCGCCAAGATCGGCGGCAGGGTCAGGCAGTTGCTCACCAAGATACGCCTTCATCTCGCGTCGGGGCATCCCGGCCAGCACTTGTGGCATGCGCTCTTCTCTGCGCAGCCGGGATATGCTCGTGAATAATTCAGGCTAGAGCAGTTTCGACGCTCCGCTATCCGCCCACCGCCCTGGAAGGGCGCGTCCCTGAAGCTACTCTTCGGGGGCGGCGGTTCGGAGTTGGTGGCGGGCCGTGAAGAAGGAGCGGTAGGAGAGCAGCCCGACGAGCATGGCGGCGATGGAGACGCTGCCGAGGAGCATGTAGAGGACGACTATCTGGAGCTCGACCGCCTCCAGAGGGTCGGCCCCGGCGATGATCATGCCGACCATCGCGCCCGGCAGAAAGATGATGCCCGTCGTCTTCGTGGAGTCCACCAACGGCACCAGGGCGCCCCTGAGCGCCGTCTTGAGGATCGGCGAGACGGCCTGGCGGCTCGTGGCACCGAGGGCGAGGGCGGCCTCGACCTTCTGGCGCTGCCCGGCAAGCTCGTCCCGGACACGGAGCAGCGTCAGGCTCGCGGCGTTCATGGAGTTGCCGATGACCATACCCCCGAGCGGTATGAGGTACCGGGCGGTCGCGGGCACCACCCGGAGGGCGAGCAGCAGGCCGAGCGTCGCCACGGCCGCAGCGCCTACGGCCAGCGCCGCCACGAGGAAGGCGCGCGGCACCCCTCTCGCGCGTCGCGCCGACGTCCAGGCGGCGAAGAGTACCATCCCGGCCAGGAGCAGCGCGACCGCGCCGACGCTCTCCAGCCCGAAAACGTACTCTATGGCGTAACCCATCGCGGCGAGCTGGACGAAGGAGCGGACCACCGCGACCCCGATGTCCCTCTCAAGGCCCAGCCCCTCGTAGAAGCTCAGCGCCACCGCGACGGCCACGAGACCTAAAGTAGGCAAAGCGGCGACGACGGTGACCACCCTAGAGCCTCCCCGAGAGGAGCCGACGCGCGCTCTCGCCGGCTCCGGAGAAGAAGTCGTCCCTCTCCCAAGTTCCCACGCTCCTTCCCTCCGCCAGGAGAAGGACGCGGTCGGCGACGCGTTCGACCTGGGCGAGGTCGTGGCTCACGAAGACCATCGTCAGCCCAAGCCTGGCGTTGAGCCCACGGGCGAGGTCTTCCACCTTCCGGCGGGCGGCCTCGTCCAGGGCGCTCGTCGGTTCGTCCATAAGTAGCACCTCCGGCTCGAGGGCGAGGGCCCTGGCTATGGAGACGCGCTGCTGCTGGCCGACGGAGAGGGTTTCGGGCCCCCGCGCCGCCAGCGAACGGTCCAGGCCCACCATCTCCAGCAGACGCGTGGCGTCGGCGGGCAGGCCGGCGAGGCGAGCCCCGTAGAGGATGGCCTCTTCGACCGATGCGCCGAAGAGGGCCGGGAGTTGGAAGACCATCCCGACCCGGCGCCGCAGCCTCAGGAGGTCCATCCCGTCCGTCGGCTCCCCGTCCAGGTAGATCTCGCCCGCGGTTGGTTCGATCAGGCGGTTCACGGCACGCAGAAACGTGCTCTTGCCTGCCCCGGAAGGTCCCACGACGGCGGTGATCCTACCGTCAGGCACCTCCGCGTCGACGCCCTTGAGAATCTCCGTGCTGGCCACCGCGTACCGGAGCCCGAGGACGCGGATCTTCGGGCGCTCCACGCTAGAGCGTCTCCCGGCGCAGGTAGGCGTAAAGGCCGTCGTAGAGCCTGTCGGTGTGGCGGGTGAGGGCCTCGTCGTCGGGGAGGGCGAGCTGCATACCCCGGACGATGGCGTCCAGGCCGTCGGCCTCGGGGCGGCCGTACTTCTCGTCCATCAGGTCGGCGTCGTGGACGATCTCGCCTATCTCGCGCAGCACGGCGTCTTCGAGCCCGTATTCCTTCAGGAAGGTCTCGAAGGAGCAGTCATCCCCGCGGTGGCCGAGCCGTGCCCCGGCCACGTCGAAGAGCTCCGCCTCCCCGGGCGCCTCGTCCGGGTCCCCGAAGAAGTGGAAAGCGGCCTCGCCGTCCAGGTAGCGCCGGATCAACCACACGCAGGCCGTCCGGTCCACGTGGCAACCCCTGCGGGTGGCCCAGAGCACTACCCGACCTCCCCCCGCGCCGGCGGGTCGGCGTCCTTCCTGACGGCGTGCCTGGCCGCGCGGATCGCCCCCTCGGCCTCCTTGCGCAGCGGGGAGCGGAAGTAGTCGCGGCGGCGCTCGGCCCGGAAATCCCGCTCGATCCTGGACAGCTCCTCCGCCAGCGGCGGGCCACCCGCACCAAGCTCGGCCTTCCGTCGCAGCCTGCCGGCGGCCTCGATGAGCGCGCCGTACGCCTCTTCGCGGGATGCGCGAAATTGCGCGGCGAGATCCCGGCCCTCCGCGACGGTGTTCGGGAGCGCCTCCCAGAGCGTCGCCTCGCCCCCGGCCTCCCTGACGCGGAGTTGGAGCCACTCCAGTTGCTCGCGGGTTACGGCGTCGGCCGGCAGCGCGGCGGCCCCGTCCTGGAGGTACAGGGCGCCGAGGACCTTCAGCCTGCGCCACACGGCGACCCGGTGGCGGGAAGGATCGCGCGGCAGGTGGTAGATCAGGATGAGCCATCGCCCGCCGGTCCCGTCCGGCGTTCCCCCTACAGGAGCGTCCACAGCATGCCCAGCAGGGCGCCGACCGGCACCATCACGTAGATTGGGACCTTGAACCTCTGCAAGACCACAAACGAGGCCACCGCCACGACCAGGGCGAATACGTCGAGGCCCCGCAACGAAATCCCCTCGGGGAAAAGCACCCGGCTGGCGAAAAAGACTGCCAGGTTGGCGATCACGCCGACCACCGCGGCCGTCACCCCCGTCAGGGCGGCCCGGATCTTCGTGTTGCCAGCAAGCAGCTCGATGTAAGGCGCGAGCAGAAAGATGAAAAGGAAGCACGGCAGGAAGGTGACGTAGGTGGTCAGCAGTGCACCGAGCGTCCCGTAGAGCAGGGGATCGAAGCCTTCGGGCGCCTTGTTCCAGGCCCCCAGAAACCCCACGTACTGGGTGACCATGATGAGCGGCCCGGGTGTGGACTCTGCGAGCCCGAGGCCCTGCACCATCTGGTCTGCCGTCAGCCACCCATAATCGTTGACGGCGACGTTGGAGATGTAGCTCAGGACCACGTAGGACCCGCCGAAGGTTACGAAAGCGGCCCCCGTAAAGAACAGGGCTTCCCGCACGAGCACGTCCTCCCCACCGCGCCAGAGCCACAACGCCCCAACCGGCACCGCCCACAACACGAGGAAGATGCCCACCAGCCTCAGGTTGCGCAGCATCGAAGGCCGCGCAGAGGGGCCCGCCCGGTCCACTGCCGACTCCTCCTCCGCCCCTCCATGCCCACCGCCACGGAACGCCTGAGGCACGAAGCGTTGCAGGACCACCCCGCCGACGGCGGCGGCGACCACCACCAGCGGGAACGGAACGGAGAGGAAGTACAGCGCGACGAATGCAGCCACCGCGAAGGCCCACAGCGCCGCGTGGCCCAGCGCCCGCTTCCCTATACGCATCACGGCCTCGACCACTATGGCAATGACGACCGGCTGCACGCCGTAGAGGAGGCCCCTGACCGCCGGCACGTCCGAGTGCGCCACCGCGAGCCACGAGAGGAGCAACAGGACGAAGATGGAAGGGATCACGAAAAACGAACCCGCCACGATCCCGCCCAACGTCCCGTGCAGCCTCCACCCGATGTAAGTCGCCACCTGCTGGGCCTCGGGGCCGGGAAGGAGCATGCAGAAGTTAAGCGTCCTCAAGTACTGTCCCTCGGAGACCCACCGCTTCTCGTCCACCAGCTCGCGGTGCATGATCGCGATCTGGCCCGCAGGCCCCCCGAAGTTGATGAACCCGAGCTTCACCCAGAACCGGAAGGCCTCCCAGAACCCAACCGACTTGGTCCTCTCCTCATCCACCAATCTAATCTCCATAAGTTGAGTGAAGAACGCATGCAGAGTAACCACGGTTACGACGAAAGTCAAGGCACTTATACCCTCGACGGCAGTACCCCGGATCGGGGGTAAGTAATGCCCCCGAATAAAGAGCAGCGGGAACGGCTAGGGGAGTGGCTCGAACTCGCGGATGACATTCGCTACGGACGCCGCGATCTCGTCGATGGTCGGCACCAGCGAAACCCAACTACCGGGGGTATCGGGCAAGGTTATGAACGGGGTAGCTTCGCCTGCCACCTCCACATCGTGCTTGTGGATAGGGGGAGTGGTGGTACCCCGTGCGAGTATTGCGCCGCTTTCCAGAGGCGTCCCGATGCCAGCGGTGAACTCGACGTTAAGGAGGGCTCCCTCGAAAGCCTCGCTGTAAATCAGCATGTCGCCGTTGGCGCAAAGCACGGGGCTGATGGCTCGGTGTTTGTCGACATTGGAAAGTTCCCGCAACTGGACGAAAGGGTGAAGCCGACCCCCGTACCATCCGTGGTACGGCTGGTGCCGCTCAATGATTGCCCGATGCGCGGGGGCGATTTCGTTGAGATTGTTACTTTTCCGGAACAACTCGGGCGTGTCGGTGATGGGAAACTGAACACGCGTGGGCTTCTTGGGTGTGTCCCCGTTGCATTCGTGGAGGGCAAGTTGCCAGACCATGTGGTCCAAAGCGCCTCGCAAATTGTGGACGAAGTCCCCGAGGATCATTGCCCAACGCATGATGTGCCTGTCCGGCATGGTGTTAATCCGGAACAGGTGGTAGCCGCTTCTCGAATCGTACTCGGCCCTAAGACCTATCTCGTTGCCTTCGACCGAGAAAAAATCGATGGGTTCGCGATCAAGGGCATCGCGGTACGGTTTTGCCCATTCGATCTTGGCCCAGCTGCTGCGAAAATCGGGCGTGTAGGTCATGGCTGATAGAACGGGGGGACTTTGGCAGGCAGGCGCGACCTCGTCTTCACTCGTCCGTTTTGTTGTTGTAGCGGAACACGTCCTCGTCCAGGTACGGCCGAGAATGCTTTGTCGAGACTCCGAGGCGAACGCCGATTGCGCCGCGCTCCATGTGCGACCGGAAGCATTGGCCGGCTAGTGGTGCACCCAGGCTTCGGGGTCGCTGGTGAGCTCCATGATGGAGGGAGAAAGCTCCCCGTTCACGAGGTCGGCCAGGGTGACGGACTCGAGGACGGTCCTCATGCTGGCGCGGACGGCGATCCAGACCTCCTGCAGGTGTTCGGCCGCACCTGTGTACTCGACCGCTTCGGGCCACTCGCCCCGGACGTTTGCGAGGGGTCCCTCGACGGCGCGGATGATGCCTGCGAGCCAGATCTCATCGGGCGGCAACGCGAGCCAGTAGCCGCCGGAAGCCCCGCGCTGGGTGCGCACGAGGCCGGCGCGCTTCAAGTCGTGGAGGATGTTCTCCATGAACTTCTTCGGGATGCCCTGGGCGTCGGAGATCCTCTCCCCCTTGAGTGGCCCGGATCCTTCAGAGGCGGCCTTCGCCAGCTCGGCGGCGGCCCTGAGCGCGTAGTCCGTCTTGGCCGAGACCTGCAAGCTAGACCACGCTCCTCGTCGTCAGGCTCCTAATTTCCGGCCTGCCCCTGGTCCTCTTCTTCTTCCTTGCCGCCGCTGCCCGGCACGTAGACGAACCAGTAGGACCCGATCAGTATCCCGAGAAAGAGCACCAATGCTCCAACGAACTGTAGGTACTCCGTCGCCATCCAGCCTCCTAGTCTTCCTCCGACGCCTCCAGACTCAATTACTCAATTCTACGACAGCCGGCACGCCTGCGCCGAAGGTCCCCGATACGCCGCCGTGACGATGCTGTCGGCCTTTGGCCCGGCACGCGGGCCGTGACTCACCTACACGAGCATATTCCAGAGGCCACGGCTGCTTCCCCTAAGGTCGGCTAAAAAAATTTCAAGCATGAGCCACCTGACCCCAGAAATGGGCCACATGACCAATAGGCAAGCTCCCTCGCTGCACCGATACTTGGGGTGCTAGCGGCACGGGGCGGGGGCACTCCTCCCCCCACCCCATCCAGGAGAAGGAGCAGCACATGTTGAGGAGCGCGGCAAGTAAGGTGGCTTGGGTAGGCAGAACCGCCTCTATGGTGTTTGGGCTTGCGCTGGTGATGGCGTTGCTCTTCGGGGTGGCCTCCACGGCCTTGGCGGGCAACCTCGACCCCTTGCGGATCGGCAGCCTCAAGAACGTGGCCACCAAGGTGACGGGCCTGATCGGAAAGGTGGCCACCGGCGAGGCGCTGGTGGTCAAGAACCCCTCTGGGGGGAGCGCGCTGGGGCTTAGCGTGGGCGACCCGCTGGCCGACCCTGCTACCAAGACGGTCGCCCCGATGAAGGTGGACTCCCAGGTCATGGTGGACAACCTCAACGCCGAGCAGCTAGACGGCCAAAAGGCGAGCGAGTCGGCGGAGCCGCGGGGCTACGCCCACGTAAAACCCGAAGGCGACATCGACACCTCCTACCCCCGCAAGGGTGTCAACGACATCATCATCCCCCCGGACGAAACCAGCCTGTACTGTTTCGACCTGACCTTTACGCCCAAGACCGCCGTGGGATCGCCCCACCCCTTCAACAGCGCGGTGGTCGGGACGGCGACGCCGGATTTAGATCCAAACCCCGGCAACGACGTCGTCTCCCAGGAATGCCCAACCGGTTATAAGGACGCGGCGGTGAAGACCTACGGATCGAGCACCGGGACGGCCGCCGCGATCAACTTCCAGATCGTGTTCGAGTAACGCGACCGGCGAGCTCCTGCTTTCGGCCGGGGTCCTACGCTCGGGGCTCCGGCCTTTTATTCACCCGAGTGCGCGGAAATGGGGTTCTCGGAAATTCTGGGCGAAAAAAGTCCCGGCCTAAACGATCGGGGAGAAGGCAGGTGTGGGTAGAGAAGATTACAGCTGGGTCCAGGGCGGCAAGCTGACCCGATGTGCAGGTTTTTCTGGCCCGGGTCCACGGTCTCGCCTACTATCAAAGGTGACCAAACCACAAGACGGAGGCGAACGCCGTGGACCTCTGGGACACCTTCATTGTAGCCGTCTACTGTCTGGTGGACGACCTTATGGAAGAGCTGCTCGGAGGCCAAAGGCTGCGTAAGCGCGGTCCC
>Ga0136630_1001089_pt1 | contig 10961 bp, 6 predicted proteins | sample AntDrymUQ5682106_2_FD_105496 | JGI IMG/M metagenome (GOLD analysis project Ga0136630, IMG submission 105496) | Polar desert sand microbial communities from Dry Valleys, Antarctica - metaG UQ568 (21.06) | ecosystem: Environmental > Terrestrial > Soil > Desert | place: Antarctica: Dry Valley...
ACCTCGACGAGCACGCCGCCGCGTTGAAGCAATTGAGCGGGATGTTGCTGTCAACTACTGATGTCAATCCCGACTACGAGGAAGTGCAAGATCGTGCGCACCCTGCCTGACCTGCGGAAGCGGAGGGATTCGAACCCCCGGTCCCTCGCGGGACGCTCGCTTTCAAGTGGTGCCGGTGCGGGTTCACCGGGGTCCGTACCCGTGCTGACCTGCACGTGCAGCCACGCCAGCAATCCCAGTCGCAGCCCCGAACGCACCTGAACTGAGACCCAAACTGAGACCCGGCTCAGTGCTCATCCGTTCGGCATCGGGGTTCTGAGTCACGCGATACGTGCGCGTCCTCGCGGAGGGTTCGGCTCGGCTACGGCCCGCGAAGCCGCATCACTTCCGGTCGCGTGGCGGGTTCGGGTCGTTACCGCCGCCGACGGTGTCGGTGTCGCGGATCTGGCCGTCACGGCCATGGATACGTACCTCACCGCCCCCGAGGTTCGTGACGATGTCACGGGCGCGGTCGATGGCCTGCTTCTGGGTGTCGGTATGGACGCTGGCCCTGTTGCCGGCGGGCTTCTTGACGTCCCAGCCACCGTCCGGTTTGGGAACGACGTGCCGATTGTTGCTACTGGCCACGAGGGATCCTCTCGTCAGGGAGCGGCTCGCCGCAGCTCCAAGATGCCCCACACTAGCGCACCTGCTTCACTTTTGGTCGCCTACAGCGCGCTGTACTCGTGTCGCCTGCGTAGTTCTGCTCGTTCTGGTTAACTTGCGCGCATGGCCGAGTGGGACAGCGCTGCGATGGCGCACCTCCAGCAAGTTGCAACGGACCTATGGGCAGCGGGTGTCATCGACATCATGGCGCAGGAGGTGCGCGCCACGTGGACGGCGAACCTGGAGCGATACGAGCCGCGGGAGCTCGGGGACAACCCCGCAGCTGTTGGGGTTGCTGTGCGCGGGAAACATCGGGCAGCGGGTGCTGCGGCGCTACGCGGGTCTCAGCTCGGGTGACGAGCTGAGCCGGCCGCCGGTGCTGGCATCGGCGCCAGACGGCTCTCTCCTGGTACGGGCGTGCGGGGTGGAGCTGCAGGCTCGTAAGGCGCCGGGCGAAAGGCTGCAGCCGGACTGGTCCGGCTTTTCGTGGGAGGAGTCCGCGGGAGTGCGCCGACACGCCGCAGCCGTCGCGAACAGCAGCGCCTACCGGCCGTCAGCCTCGGACCAAGACGGCCGACCACCCATGCTTGGCGACGGCGGAATCTGGCCTTTGGAGGCTCCCAGTGCCCTGCGCCATGTGATTTTGGTGTGGGCCGGCGATCCGGAGGAGAAGCTGACGTCGGGCTGGCTAGGGTTTCCCTGCCTCGGCAGTCCAACGTGGTTCGCGATCACCCGCCTGTGGAAGGACACCCGCGACGAGCGTCCCGACCGGGACCAGCCCCTCGCCGACGGTCTGACGAACAACGCAGGCACGTTCACTGATCGGCCGGAGCCGACTCTGGACCTGGGCCTGCGGCCACGCCCGCGGAGGAAAGGCCAGTCGTGAAGGAGGAGACCCCAGCGCTGCTGGCAGCCCGCCGTCGCCGCACCCACGGCATCGCCACTGACTTCGACGGCACCCGGCTTGCGCTGGCACGCCGTCTCGCGCGACTGCCCCGTACCCACCTGGCGCGCGAGGTTGGGGTGACGCCGACCGCCATCACCCAGTTCGAGCGCGGAGGTGCCCGCCCGACGGCACCGCTGCTGGCGAGCCTGGCGCTGCGGTTGGGCGTGCCGGAGGACTTCTTCCGCCACGGCCGTCCCGTGCCCATCCTGCCCGGCAGCGCCGCACACTTCCGGTCGCTGCGCGCTACCCCGGCGCTGTCCCGGGACCAGGCGCTGGCGTTCGTGGAACTTGCTATAGACGTCGTCCAGGCCTTGGAGCAGTACGTCGACCTCCCAGCGGTAGACCTGCCCGACCTCGAGACTTCCGATAGTCCCACCCGGGCCGGCATCGCCGCAGCAGCCGCCCAAGTTCGAGTCAAGCTTGGCGTCCCGGACGGTCCCGTCGCGCACGTGGTGAGATTGCTAGAGGCCTACGGCATTATCGTCCTGCGCCTTCCTACCGAGATTGCCGGCTGGAACTTGGATCGCGACGTCGACGCCTTCTCCACCTCTGCCACGCCCCGGCCAATGGTTCTGCTTTCACCGGTCAAGGACGACAAGGCCCGCAGCCGGTTCGACGCTGCGCACGAGCTCGGCCATTTGGTGCTGCACCATGACGCCGAGCCGGGCAACAAGATCGTGGAAGGGCAGGCGCAGTCCTTCGCCGCGGAGTTCCTCATGCCCGCCGAGCAGATTGTCGACGACCTGCCCCGACGGGTCGATTGGGAGCGTCTGCACGCCGCGAAGCGTCGTTGGGGCACGAGCTTAAAGGCGTTGGTGTACCGCGCTCGCGTCCTCGGGGTGATGTCTGAGACGTCGTACCGTCGCGCCAACGTCGCCCTAGCGTCCCAGGGCAACCCCGAGGCTGGCCCTCTCGGCCCGCCGGAGTCTCCCAACCTGCTCGGGGCCGCTGCCGCACTCCTCGACCAGCATGGAACCACCCTCGAACATCTCGCTGACGCCACCCGCCTGCCCTACACCCAGGTTGCGGCCGTGGTCGCCGCCGGTAGCGACCCAAGGCCTCGCCTTCAACCGCCCCAAGCCTGACGTGTGCCACGATGCGGTCGCAGGCGGCCGATGCGACGCAGTCGCGGCCGAACGGACCCGAACTCAGAACCGGCACTCGATCGGCAGAATCAACGGGCCAGGCCGCCCCGTCGATCCCTCGCTCATGTCCTGATGTGGCACGTCATGGCCCAATACGGCCTCGGCGCCGACAAGCCGGTCTCACCGTCTAGTCATTCAGATGGGTGGCAACACGCGCAGCCAGCACACCACGCCCACGTCGTCCTCGTTGATGGGAGCCAGTGCAGGAGGCGGCGGAACCGGGGTAAGCCCGTACTCGCGGACCATGGCGACGATTCGTTCGGCCGCAACATTACTGCTCACTGCTCTAGCGACCAGGCTTCGCTGCACTTCGGAGAGCGAAGCGCGCACCACCGCACCCCGGGGAACCGACAACAATTCGTCAGCGTCTTCCGCGCCGACGGGAAGTGAAACGTTTGGATCGCGAAGAACGGACAGCGCGAAACGTTGGGACGCCGGTAGGCGGTCGTCGGCAAGTGCCGGATCAGCACGGCGGTTGTGCTCGCGGATGATGTCGTCCACGGCCAGACGCCACGCTGGTTCGAGGTCCTCATCAAACTCAACGTGCGGGGCGCCGCCTGGATCGATGCGTCGCAGTATGGGAAGATCCTCGCGGTCGAGGTCCTCATCGCGTACATAGCGCCAGTACCGCTGCGGCGGATCCGTTCGGGTGCGGCAGGCAAAGAAAGCCCCGGCAGGCCCGCGGGACGGAACTGTGACGCCCTGACGGAAGGCCGCTCCCACTCCCCACGGCAGCTCGCGAAGTCTGGAGACTTCACCCTCAGCAGCCGCGCGGAGCAGCAGCGAGCGGAGATGCTCACCAGCGAAGCTGCCCGCCGTGTCCTCGCCCTCAGCGAGCAGGCTTTCATCGCCGTCCTCTAACCGCGCTGCCAGATCGGTCATTTCCGCGTGATAGTTCTGGGCGACGGCGTCGACGTCCTCAAGGACTCCGGATTCGAGCCCGAAGACACCCGCTGCGACGATCTTAGCCTGGATGCGTGCCTCCAGCCGCAGCAGCGATTCCAGCTCGCCGGGCTCGGGCAACATCGTGGTCAGGGAGACTGTGTCGTGTGGTGAGAGCAACCGGATGATCCGACCGTTACGCTGCACCACCCGCTGAGGGTTCCATGGCATGTCGTAGGACACCACGGCACCAGCTTGTTGGAGGTTCTGGCCCTCGGAGAGAACGTCGGTGGAAAGCAGGAGGTCGACTTCCCCATCGGCCGGAACATAGCCGCGTTCGACGACACTTTCGGGTGCGAACCGAGACAGCATCTTCGTTCGTTCATCGGGGGTCGTGTCCGCTCCGATCACCGTGACCCGTTCACGAGCGACGCCGAGGGCAGCGTCGAGGTTCTCGTCCAGGTACCGCACCGTCTCTGCGTACGAGGCAAAGATGCACACCTTGCCATCAGTTTCGCCCAGTACGTCGGCTAGCAGCGCGAGCTTGGGATCGTCCTGCGCGCTGAGTTGGTCTAGCGCGTCCCGCACATCCTGAAGATTGGCCAGGTCGTCGGCGACCGCCTCCCGGTAGGAGGGGTCGAAATCGCTCACTGGACGCGCGCCCTCGCGCTGTTCGAGGTCGGCCAGCCACTCGGCCATGTCCGCCGTCTCGGCCTCCCGAGCGGCGACCTCCCGCAGCGCCTCAAGCGATGGGACCGTGCCGGCATCCCATCCGGCGAGGAACGCCTCATGGACGCTCACCATCCGCTGAACCGTTGCCAGGCACGCCCTCCAGCACGACTCGAAGCGTTTGAGGACGGCCGACTGCAGCAGTCCGGCGAGACTGGCCTCTCCGGCGTCCTCGGCAACGCCACGCTCGAAGGCACTTGGCCGGTACCGCGCCATCGACAACGCCCCGATCGCCGCCGACACCCGTGCGACCAGCCCAGGCCACACGTCGTCGATCCCGTAACGGCGCGTGCGTAGCACCGGGGTGGGAAACCGCACCGGTGTGCCGTCAGCGAACACCGAGTTCGGGTAGTTGCTAACTATGAACGCTCGGTCGCGGCGCACGCTGACCGCGTCGGCCAGCGGGAACAGCCGGTCGGGATCCAACAGCTCCGCGTCCCGGGCGTTGGCGCCGGCGGCGACGAACAACGCCCGGATTGAATCGATCCCGGCCCGCACAAGCGCCCGGTCGTGTCGAGCGAAGAGCATCACCAGGTTGTAGAGGTCCCAGAGCGTGTTGTTGATCGGGGTCGCGGTGAGCAAGGCGACGTGTTTGGGGTGACCGCCGAGCAGCCGGGTCGCGGCCCGATACCACGTGCTGTCCGCGCTGCGCAACGCATGCGCCTCGTCAACGACGACGAGGCGGTAGCTGTCCTTGGCGACATTGAGGTGCCGCCCGAGGTTGCCTCGGCCCGGGTCGCCGAGCTGTTCGTCGGCTGTCAGCTCGTGGTAGCTGACGACCTGCGCCGGCAGGCGCGCTTGGTCGATCGCTCGTTGCCACATCCCGCGAAGCTGGGCCGGCGCGATAACCAGGGCGTGGACGCCTTGCCGCAGGGCGTATTCCTCAATCAGCGCCAACCCGACAGCGGTCTTGCCGGTGCCGACGCCGTCGGCGTAGATCACGCCGCCGTGCCGCGCGATGATCTGCCGGGCACGTTCGTAACCGGAGCGCTGGAAGTCGGTAAGGGCGATGTGGTCTTCGGAGCGCTCGGGGATATCGGTGCCGAACAGTTCGTCGCCGTAAAGCTCAAGAAGCGCGCGCAGGTAGATGTCCTCGGGGCTGACGGTCGGCACGGCTGGGAACAGCAGTGCGCGCAGGTCGGACTTGTACTCGCTGGCGGCGTCCCACAGCCGGTCGAACCAAGCGATCGCCGGGGCGACGACAGGAGGGTTGTAGTCGGCCAGGCCGAGCTCCAGGTTGCTCCACATGCCCGGCCCGGTCAGGTTGGCCGAGGACACCAGTGCGGCGCGCGCGTCGGTGGTATCCCCCAGCAGGTACGCCTTGCCGTGCAGGAACTTGCTGGTGTATCGGCGCACATCGACGGTAGCGCGGGCGAGAAACTCGTCTACCGTGGCCAGGCGCTGCGCAGCGCGGCTCGGTGGGAACCGAGAGAAGTCCCGATCGCCCCGCAGGGCCGCAAGCTGATCGGCGAACCGTTGAGCGGGCGGGTCAGCGTCCAGGCCGGGTCTCGGTGCCGCACCGAGCAGCAGCCGTACCCGGCGGTCGGGGCCGACCGTCTCGGCCAGCAGGTGCAGGCCGTCGAGCGTCACATATCCGGTCCCGACGGCCAGGGCGTGCTTGACGGGCGTGTCGTCGAGTAGATATCGCAGGGCCTCACCGTGGTGGGTCTGCTGATTGTCGACGACATCGGGGCGCGATGTCAGCGGCACAACGACTCCAGCTCGGCTCGCATCCGATCCCGATGCTCCTGCGGCACGGCGCTGCGGCTGAAGTCGTCGAGAAGAACGTCGGCGTCGTCCATGCCGAGACCGTACGCACGGGCAACCATCGCATCGATACGGGCTCGGATCGTCATCGCCTCGTCCGGATCGACCGGGCCGACGCCGACACCGCATGCCTCGGCGACCTCGGCAAACCGCGAATCGGGACAAGACAGCCGCCCACCGAGACGGACGAGCTCCGCGAAGGACGCGTCGTCGAGGGCAGGCACGGTGAGCAGTTCCAAGACAAAGAAGTTGAGATGGATCTCGACGAAGCGCCGTGCCTGCCAGTCGAACGGTACCGAGTTCATGATCGCCGCGCAGGCGACTCGCGCGCGATAGTCCCCGTGGACGAAGACCAGGTAGGGCGCTGTGTTGGTCAGGAACGTCTCGGCCGGTACGAGGCTGGCCCGTACAGTTCGCGAGTCGGTCGCGCGGCTAACATCTCGGAACGCTAGCCGGATCTGCCCGAGTTCGGCCCACTGCGCGGAACGCCTGTCGGCGAGGCCGATGTCGGCGGCCAGCGCCGACTCGCTAGCCGGGCGCGCCTTCGTGGCCTTCTTCAGTGCTGCCTCAGTCGGGGGGCACCAGCGCGCCTCCGCGCCGTGCGGATCGTGCTGGTCGAACGATTCCCCCTTCCACAACGCCCAGCCGTCCTTGCTGCCCTGCCAAAGCTTCTTGTCATTCGTCTCGTCAAACTCGCGTACCGGAAAGCAGCGCCACCGTCCCCCTCCGTAGGGGAACCGGCTGTGCGTTCGCATCTGGCGCAGCACCGGCTCCCCGGCCTGCGACGACAGGAGCGGCACCACGTCACCTGCTCCGAGCGCGTCTCGGTACAAACGGATGCCGTCCGTGGACGCTTGCCGACGAAACGCGTCGGCCGACGCGGCGACCCCAGCTACCTCTATCTCATGTCTCGGCTCGGCTCGGGTTGCGGATGCGACGAGCAGGGCGACCGTGTACCGGGGTTCGGCATCAAAAGCCCAACGCCCGGCGTTGAGCAGAAAGTCGAGCCGGTCGACGCGGTTGGTCCCGAACAGCCACTCTCGAAAGCCACGCGATCCCGCGGTCAGGAACGTGCTGCGCGGCAACACCACTCCCAGCCTCCCCCCGGGTGTCACCAAGTGGCGGTACCGCTGGCAGAAGAACTTGTACAGGTCGGGATCACCCGAGCTGCCGGCGTAGCCTCCTGCGGGGCCCAGGAAGCGCCTCAGCTCGGCGGTACGTTTCTGCTCGGTCGCGAACTCTTCGGCGAGCTCAGAACGGGCCCTCTTGAGCTCGGCAAGGGCCTTATCGCGAGGACCGGCGGACAGGCCCCGCAACCGCGGTGCCTGACGCGCGTAGAACGCCAACTCCTCGATCGTGACCTCCTCCCACGGCGGATTCCCGATCACGACGTCGAAACCTGGCGTCTCGCCAGCGAAAACCTCGGGAAAGGCCAGCGGCCAGTGCAGCGGCCGCACCCGGCGAACGATCGGCGCCACCTTGCTCAACACCGGATCCCTGCCTTCCAGCACCCGGTCGTGGTTGCTCAGGATCGCGGGGCGGGCCGCTTGCACCCCAAGAGGTCCGGCCGTCCAGGTGTCGAAGAGACGGGCCACGGACTCGGTGGCGGACTTGAGTCGCTGGTCGGCCGCCACACTGGTTGCGTACTCCTCCGGCGTTCGGTCGTCGGTGTCGAGGATCTCTGCCGCCGCGGCCGATCCGTCGGTAATGGCGCTCTGGACCTGATGATCCCAGAGCCCGGGTGAGCCGTTGTCGGTGAGGACGGCGGGGTCCGCGACACCGATTAGCGAGTCTCCGACCTGCACGTTGTGGCCGAGATACGCCAGCGACAAGCCGCCGACGAACGACGCGAGCCACAGCGACAACCGGGCGACCTCGGCACCCATCGACGAGGCGTCGACGCCGTAGATGCAGCGCTTGAGCACCAGCCGGTGCAGCAGGTCGGCATGCTCAACACGGCCACCGTGGCCGACACCGGTGGCTGCGCGGAGCTGTTCCAGTTCGTCTCGGACCGCGGGAAGCGGGGTGTCGGCTAGGAAGCGGTCGAATCGTTCGGCCACTCGGTGCAGCGCGGTGACGAGAAAGTGGGCTGAACCGCACGCGGGGTCCAGCACCCGGAACCGAAAGAGCTTCCGTGCGGCCGCAGCGGGGTCGGTGGCGGCCAGCGAACGGACCAAGTGGAGATGCTGCTCCAGGGCGGGAACGACCGCCCTGCCGACAAGATGTTCCACGAGAAGGTCGGGCGTGTAGTAGACGCCGCCCGCCTTGCGGCCGCCGCTGTCGGTCTGCCAGAACAGCTCGCCGATCCGCACTACCGGCTCATCACCCTTGCGGACGGGCTCGAACCGTTCTTCCTTGCCGCTCCCGGAGCGGTACAGCGCGAGGTCGGCGTCAGCAAACGAGAGCCGCAGCGACAGCAGGCCTTCGTAGATGTGACCGAGGTGGCCCACTTCCAGCGCAGAGTAGTCCACGCCTGTGCCGGTCTCGGGGTCGCGCCCGAGACCGGCGAGCGCGTGACCGAACGACGAATTGTCTAGCTTTGCTCGTTCCAGCAGCGTGGCCCCGGGCAAGGCGCCGGTCGAGAACAGGTCACCATTGTAGGCGGGAACTCGCATCCCGCTGTCCCCGGTTCGCAAGGCCTGAACCAAGACCCGAAAGCGATCCCAGAGCGACGTGGAGCGGGAGTCGAGGGTGCCACCGGCGTCCGCGGCTTCGGCAGCCAGGGTCGTCGCGGCGTTCGCGACGTAACCGGCGTGATCGAGCGGCAAGTAACCGGCACTCTCGGCATAGAGCACGAACAACGCTCGGAAGACCCAGGCCAGGCACGCGTGCTCCACCTCGGCTCGGACGCCCGGGTCTGCGAGATCCTGGGACTCGGACTCGACCCAGGATCCCAGTCCACGAGCAAGCTCGGGCAGGACTCGTAGCCGCAGCTCGTTATCGAGTCGGTCGCGCAGTCCTGAGCCGAAGCGACGTGCCTCCTCGACGAGAGCGGTGAATTGTCCTCCGGCTCGTAGGGCATGCGGTGCCAAGAGCCCGAGCAGTGCTCGATCCTCAGGGCGCAAGGTCGCTGTATCTACTTCAAGGAAGCTGGTTGTGGTGGCGGGAGCACCAGGGTCGCTCACAAATCGGAACAGTCGGAGCCGACTCCCGCTAGCGAGCAGACCGTAGGCTACGTTTTCGGCTACGCAGTCCAGCGCGAGCGCGCCCTCTGGGGGCCGTCCGTCGCGATCCAACCGAGTGAACTCGGCCGGGTCTGCACTCGGATGAACTACCAGGACTGGCACGTTGTCAGCCCGAGCCAGCCACCCGCGGTGGGCTCGCCGCTGCAGCTGGTAGCCAAGCGCGGTCAGCGCCGTCTTCCATTCGGTCTCGTGTCCGAGCTGAGCGGCGGCCTCGGACATCCAGGGCCAGTCGGCACTGTCCCGTAGCCGTGTCGTCAACATGTGGCGCGTCAGTAAACCTTTGACGATCAGGCCCGGAGTCCCCACCTCGTCCAGCCGAGCTAGCTCCTCGGCTAACTGCCGCGCGGCCTTCAAACTGGATGTGTTGCTCAACCGCGTGAGTAGCTCGGCAAGCCGATCGGCCGACACCTCGCGCGCCGCAGCCCGCTCATCTGATGGCCCGAGGACGCGGACTTGACCAGGCTTTCCGGCAATGTCGTGGACAAGCAGCAAGGGGATCGCCCGACCTCTTTGCCGAGCACGCCACGTGCGTCGCAACCCTGCGTCCGTGCCCTCACGGGCGATGGCGACCTCGACGGGCAAGCCGGTCACGAAGGCTTCGACGCCCTCGGATCCGGGCACGCTCGGCCGCCCGAGACGTTCCAGGAGCTCTGTAGCGTTCACCGCCGACACCCGAGGTTGAGCACGAGCCCACCCTAGCCACCGAGGACCGCCCGTCCGAGCAGCGCCGCCATTCGACATGCCCTGACGCTCGCACCAACGTCGCCTGCCAAGGGGCCAGCGACGATCTTGCTTGTGGATACTGCAGCGCTTGTGGATAACAGGTGGCGACCTGCGCTCATCCTGCTGAACACAGCACTGAGCGAGGTACGGTCAGGGACTCGTCACCGCCTGGCGATCAGGCCATCATCCGCCCATTACTGGCGCGGCATTCTCGGCGAAGCTGCTTGCCGCGGGGTTGCGGCACGTGCGCGCCGGCGCTGCACCATGGCGACACCGACCAAGATCAGAGCCGCTCCGCCAAGCAGGTTCAGGCCCGTCGGCTCGCTGAGGAAGGTCGCGCCGAGGGCTACGGAGACGGCGGGAACGAGGTAGGTGACGACGCTCGCCGCGGTGGGGCCCTCGGTCGTGATGAGGGCGTAGTTGATGACGTAGGCGATGCCGGTGCCGAGCACACCGAGCACAGTGATGGCCACGACGACCGTGGCGCTGAACTCGGGCGCCTGGCCGCCGGTGACGGGCAGGGTCAGCGCGAGCAGCACCGTCGCGGCGATCATCTGAGCGAAAGCCAGCGTGAGCGGTGGGAAACCGCGGTTGGTGACGTAGCGGGCCTGGTAGACGTAGCTCACCCCATAGCTGATCGCCGCCCCGACGCAGGCGAGCGCGCCGAGCAGGGTTCCGCGGACGTCTCCGTCCCAGGGTGAGAGCAGGACCAGCGCGCCCCCGAACCCGACGACGAGGCCGGCGACACGGCGCGGGCTCGCGAGCCGCTCGACACCGACGCCAGCGGCGATGACCGCGGTCCACAGCGGGGTCGTGGCGTTGATCGTGCCCGCCAGCGAGGAGGCGACGGTCTGCTCCGCGACCGCGAACAGCGTGTAGGGGATCGCGTTGGAGATGAGCGCAGCGACGGTCAGGTGCGCCCACATCGTGCGGGTGCGC
>Ga0136630_1001090_pt1 | contig 10945 bp, 9 predicted proteins | sample AntDrymUQ5682106_2_FD_105496 | JGI IMG/M metagenome (GOLD analysis project Ga0136630, IMG submission 105496) | Polar desert sand microbial communities from Dry Valleys, Antarctica - metaG UQ568 (21.06) | ecosystem: Environmental > Terrestrial > Soil > Desert | place: Antarctica: Dry Valley...
CGTGGCCCCGCCGGCGCGGTACTTGGGGCTCAGCGGCGTCCCGGTCGCCGTGGGCGACGCCGACGCCGGCACGCTGAAGAGCGCGAGCCTGGCCGCAAAGCTCGGCGTGGCCGAGCTGAGCGGGTCGAGCTCGCGGATCCGCTCCGCAGCCGCCTTCGCGCCCGGGCGGTCAGCCGTCAGGATCGCGAGGCGCAGCAGCCTCGCCCAGGCCGCGTAGCTGTAGGGCTGGCGGTCGACCGCTTCGATCAGGTAGTTGCGCGCGTCGAGGAGCCGGCTGCGGCCCTCCGCGAGCGACGCCGCCGCAAGCAGCGGGCGTACCGACGTGGGGTCCAGCCGAGCCCCGAGCTCCGCCTGCGCGGTTGCCCGTCCAAGCTCGGCAGGGCCCGCTTCCCGGCTCACGAGGAGCGCCGCGTCGGCCTTCGAATCCGCCAGCGCCGGCAGCCACGCCGAGACGATCGCCAGCCCGAGCAGCAGACTCGCCGCGACGAGCGCGACGCCGCGCGAGCCGACTGGGCGCTCCGGCGGGTCCGTCGGAAGCTGCCCGCGCAGCTGCCTGGGCGGGATCGCCACGAGCACGCCGATGAACAGCAACGCCGGAACGGTCACCCCCGGGATGTCCCAGTCCCAATCGATCAAGCCGTGCACGAGCCACGCCGCGCCGCCTGCCAACAGCGCGACGGCGAGGTCGCGCTCGCGGCCGCGGGCCATGCCCCGCACCCGGTCGAGCGCCGAGAACGTCAGAAAGCAGAGCCCTCCGTATGCCAGCAGCGCGCCGATCAATCCCGTCTCGGCGAGGAACTGCAGCGGCATGCTGTGCGGCTGGGCGACGGCGATCTCCACCTGGCGATAGAGCTTGTGGGTGACCCGGAACGACCCAGCGCCCCAGCCCTCCAGCGGCCGTTCGGACCAGGCGCCGACGGCCTCCTCCCACCAGACCCAGCGGTTGCCGGAGGTTGCCGAGACGATCCGCGCCGGGTCGGAGACCTTGTCCTTCTTCGTGGTGGTGAACGAGGCCCACGCGCGGTCGGCGGCGGCGCCGGGCCCGCCGGACGCTGCCAGGGCCGCCACCACGCACGCGAGCGCCGCGACGCCCACTACCGACCACAGCCCGCGCCTGACCAGGCGCGTGCGCGTCGGGCTCCAGGTCATGCGCTTCTCCAGTGTCAGAAGCGCCCACCCGACAGCGAGCAACGCCAGCAGGCAGCCCACGATCACGGCGCCCAGCAGCCGTCCGTCTGAGATCCGCTCGCCAAGCGGGACGTACAGACCCGTCAGCGCTGACCGCGTGAACGCCATCATGAAGACCGGGACTGTCGCGAGCGCGACGACGCCCAGAACGGGCAGGCTCCGCAGCCGCGCGCCACCGAGCGCCATCATCACCGCCAGCGCAATGAGCAGTGCGATTATCCCGCCGCGCGAGTAGGTCATGCCGAGACAGACGACCAGCGTGAACAGGGCGGCCAGCGCCGCCAGCCGCGCGCGCGCCGTCAGCGCCAAGTCGGTGGCGAGCCGCAGCGCGATCGGGATCGCCAGCACGCACACGAGGCTGAGCGCGTTCCAGTACTCCAAAGGCGCGCGCAGCCGCGAGGCCGCGGCGGTGTGGTTGAAATCGATCCCCAGCAGGTGGACGCCCGGGATGACCTTGCCGCCGATCGCATACAGCGCGCACGTAACTGCGACGACGAGCCAGCCGACGGCAAGACGCTCGATCGCGCGCGGAGTGCTCGAGCCTGCCGCAATCGCCAGCACCACGACGAGGGTGTATGCGAAGGCGCGGTTGACGTGGGCCCACGTGTGGTCCGGTGTGACCGACCACAGCAGGGTCAGCGCGCACCAGGCGGCGAACAGCGCTAGCAGGCCGACGCCGACCCAGGCCGTCGCCGGCGCACGCAGGACCAGCGTGCCCGACAGCAGCCAGCCGACGGCCGCGACGATCGCGATCAGGCCGAGGCCGATCTGCAGACGCGGCTCTTCGGGCAGCCCGATCGCGCCGTCGGCGAAGACGGCGTAGGCGCAGGCGGCCACCAGTGCGAAGACGAGCGCCGTGCCTGAGCGCGGCGTCCGGTGCCGCGCCGCGGGCACGGCCACCTCGGTGGCGACCCGCGAGCTGGGCGGGATCGTGACGGCCATGGGTAGCGGCGGTCGATGCTAGCGTGGCGGATCCTCGATGCGTCGCACATTGCCACTACTACTCGCGGTCGGCCTCAGCTTGGCGTTCGCCGCTCCCGCCTCGGCGGCGCTCGCCGACCGCCTGATCGACGACTTCGCCGACGACGGCTCACTCAACGCCTGCAATTACAGCGAAGCCGAGCTCGCGCAGATCGAGAACCTGATCGGCAACGACACGGACGCCTACGAGCCCGACTTTCGCACCGCGATCGACTCGATGATCGAGCGGCGCGCGCAGGGCGCCTGCGCCAAGAAGAAGCGCGGGTCGGCCGGCGGCGGCGACACGTCCGGCACGCCCGCGACCCCGGGCACCACCGGCGGAACCTCCTCGGGTTCCGGCGCTCGGGGGGCGCCGGGCGCAGCGGGCTCGGTGCCGGGCCCCGAGACGCGGGACCCCTCGCCACTGGTCACGGACACCGTCGCCGCCGCCGCGCGCTCGGGCGAGGAGGGCGAGGCGCCGCCCGTCCCGCTGCTTGCGATCGGTGCGCTGGCCGCGCTGATGGCACTCGGCGGCCTGATCTTCGGTGCCGCGCGATGGACCGGCTGGGAGCCCGCGTGGGCCGACCGTGCCCGTCATGCCGCCGGCGAGGCGGGCTGGCGTGCCTCCTCGACGTGGGCCGAGTTCACCGACTTCGTGCGGTTCGGGCGCTGAGCGGGCAAGGGAAGACCGAATGCTGCTCGACGGCCGTCGCCTACTGATCACCGGAGTCCTCACCGAGGGCTCGATCGCCTATGCCGTGGCGCGGCGCGCCGCCGAGGAGGGCGCGCAGATCGTGCTGACCGGCTTCGGCCGCGGGCTGCGCATCACCCAGCGGATCGCCAAGCGGCTCGGCGATGACCCGCCCGACGTGCTCGAGCTCGACGTCAACGAGCCCGAGCAGATCGACGCTGTCGCGAAGGAGCTCGAGGAGCGCTGGGGAGCGCTCGACGGCGTGCTGCACGCGATCGCCTTCGCGCCCGAGGACGCACTCGGCGGCAACTTCCTCGAAACGCCCGCCGAATCGGCGCAGATCGCGTTCCTCACGAGCGCCTACAGCTTCAAGGCGCTGGGCGCCGCGTTCGCGCCGCTGCTGGAGCGCGGCGAGCACGGCGCGCTCGTCGGGCTGGACTTCGACGCGCAGGTCGCCTGGCCGGCGTATGACTGGATGGGCGTCGCGAAGGCGGCGCTCGAGTCCGTCAACCGCTACCTCGCGCGCGACCTCGGTCCGCGCGGCGTGCGCAGCAACCTCGTCTCTGCCGGCCCGATCAAGACGATCGCCGCCGGCTCGATCCCCGGCTTCGAGATCCTCGCCGAGGCGTGGGACCGCCAGGCGCCGCTGGCCTGGGACACGCGCGACGCCGACCCGGTCGCCGACGCCTGCCTGTGGCTGCTGTCAGGCCTCGCGCGCGGCGTGACCGGTGAGATCGTCCACGTCGACGGCGGCTATCACGCGCTCGGCGCGCCGCTGACGGCGCCCGAGGCGCCCAAGGAGTCGTAGGTCGTCCGGCGTGCTTCGCTGTCGCCCGGTCGACGAACTGCATCGATGAAAGAAGGGAGCAGGGACCGCGGGGCCCTCTGCGGGCGTAGCGTGGCGAATTTGCCTCGCTATGCGAGCACTATTCGCCCTCGGCAGTCGCACACGGTGATCTCATTGTTTTCATCGCTGCTGTTCGCGTGAGGCGCGCGCCGCCTCAGGCGCCCCCGCCGCCCGCGTAGACCGCTCGGAACCACAGCTCGGTGAGCTGGCGCACGGCCTCGCGCATGTCGCGGCCGTAGCGGATGACCTCGATCGTCAGGTGGCGCTCGACCATCGCGCACAGCGCCTGCGCCGCCACGCGCGCCGGGATGTCGCTCGGCGCCAATCCGCGCAGCTGATCGCGCGCGATGCGCCCCTCGGCGCCGGCGATGAAGCGGTTGACGTAGGGCTCCCACTGCGAGGGCATGTGCTCGTCCTCGCCGTAGAGATGGGCGGCGAGCATCAGGATCGGGCCGTTGCGGTTGGCGACGCCGACGAAGCGTGCGAGCGCGAGCGCGAGCTCCATGCGCGGATCGTCGTTGCCGTCGAAGTACGGCGCCGCGGCGGCGTCCATGTCGGCGAACGCCTGTGAGATGAGGCGATCCATGACCGCGCGCTTGTTGTCGAAGTAGAAGTAGACCGTCGTGCGGCTGACGAACGCGCGCCGCGCGATCGAGTCGATCGAGACCTGCTCGTGTGAGCCCTCGGTCAGCAGCTCGCGGGCGGCCTCGAGGATCGCGTCCTCGGTCGCGTTGCGCGGCGCCAGCGCGCCGGAGTCCGCGAGCGTGAGTTCGCTTGGAGGCGAGGCCTCGGGATCTGGACTATCGGCGTGCTTCGAAGTGGGCAGCGATCCGCGCTCGGGTGTCGACGGGGGAAACGATCTCGTCGATGTAGCCCGAGGCGGCGGCAATCGCCACCGGCAGGTACTGCTCCTCGTACTCGGCGGCCAGTTGCGCCGGGTCCGCGCCCGCTTCGAGCTCCCGCCGCTTGACGATCTCGATCGCCTGCGGCGCGCCCATGACGCCGATGCGTGCACCGGGCCAGGCGAGCGTCAGGTCTTTTCCGAGATCGCGGCAGTTCATGACGATGTAGGCACCACCGTACGCCTGTCGGAGGGTCACTGTCACCGTCGGCACCTCCGCGACCGAAAACGCGCGCAGCAGGTGCGCGCCGCGGCGCAGCACCGCCTCGCGCTCCTGGCGCACGCCGGGCCGGAAACCCGGGGAGTCCGAGAGCACGACCATCGGGATCCCGAAGCGGTCGCACATGTCCACGAACCAGGTGCCCTTGTCGGACACCGCAGCGTCGAGCACACCGCCGAGGTAGCGCGGCTGGTTGGCGATCACGCCGACGCTATGGCCCTCGATGCGACCCATGCCGACGACCATGTTCTTCGCCCAGCGCGCCCCGAGCTCGAGGAACTCGCCGCCGTCGAGCAGCTGGCGCGCGACATCGCGCACGTCGTAGACCTTGCGCTGGTTGAGGGGCACCGTCGCCGACGGGTCGCCCGCGGGCGCGTCGCGCGGCTCGATGCTCGGCAGCGGGCCACCGATGTAGCCGGGGAAGTACGACAGCGCCTGGCGGATGAGGTCCGCGGCGCTCGCGTCGTCATCGGTCTCGAGGTGCGAGACGCCGGTCTTGCGGTGCACGCGGTAGCCGCCGAGGTCGGCCGCGGAGATCTCCTCGCGCGTGACCTTCTTGATCACCCGCGGGCCGGTGAGGAACATCTGCGAGCCGTCGCCGACCATCATCACGAGCGTGCCGAGCGCCGGCGAGTAGGCGGCGCCGCCCGCGCACGGTCCGTAGATGACGCTGATCTGCGGCACCCGCGCGCGCGATGTCGCGCGGAAGATCGTCGCGTAGGCACCGAGCGCCGCGATGCCCTCCTGCAGCCGCGCGCCGCCGGAGGTCAGCATCCCGACGACGGGCGCGCCGGCCTTGTCGGCCATCTCGATCGTGGAGGCGATCTGCTCGCCGCCCATCCTGCCCAGCGAGCCGCCCTTGTGCTTGACGTTCTGCGACCAGACGTAGATCGTGCGCCCGCCGACCTTGCCGCTGCCGGCGATGACGCCGTCGCCCGACTCGCTGCGGTGCTCCATGAACGTGTCGTCGTCGCACAGCAGGTCGATGCGCACGCGCGCGGGAACCGGCGGCTCGGGCTCGTGGACGACGGCGATCTCCGATGCGGCGGCTGGTGCGGCGGTTGGTGCCGGCGCTTCGGTGCTCAAGTCGCCTTCTTGAAGACCAGGCACGCGTTCTGGCCGCCGAAGCCGAACGAGTTGCTCAGCGCCAGCTCGAGGCCGGGTGCCTCACGCGGCCCGTCGGGGATGTAGTCGAGGTCGCAGTCGGGATCGGGCTCCTCGAAGTTGAGCGTCGGCGGGAGCAGCCCGCGCTGCAGCGCGCCGACGACCGCGACGGCTTCGACGGCGCCGGCCGCCCCGAGCAGATGGCCGATTGCCGACTTCGTGCTTGACACCGGCGGCGAGCCGCCGTTGAAGACGCTGTGGATCGCCTTGGTCTCGATGCGGTCGTTGTAGGGCGTCGAGGTGCCGTGCGCGTTGATGTAGCCGATCTCCTGCGGGCTCGCGCCAGCGTCGTCGATCGCAGCCCGCATCGCCTTCTCGGCGCCGCGGCCGCCCTCATCGGGCTGGGTCATGTGGTAGGCGTCGTTGGACGCTCCGTAGCCGGCGACGTAGCCGAGGATCTCGGCGCCGCGCGCCCGCGCGTGCTCGGCACGCTCGAGCACGAGCACGCCCGCACCCTCGCCCATGATGAAGCCGTCACGGCGCGCGTCGAACGGGCGCGAGATGCCCTCGCGCGACAGCGCGCCCAGGCGCTTGAAGGCGGCCATGCACAGCGGCGTGATCGCCGCCTCGGTGCCGCCCGCGACGACGACATCCGCCTCACCGCGTTCGAGCATGCGCTTGGCCTCGCCGATCGCGTGGCTGCCGGTCGCGCACGCCGAGGAGACACTGAAGCCGGGGCCGTGGGCGCCGAGATCGATCGCGATCGTGCCGGCGGCGGCGTTGGGCATCATCATCGTGACGAACAACGGCGACACGGCGCGCTCGCCGCCATCGACGAACTTGCGACACTCGTCCTCGAGCGTCTTCAACCCGCCGACGCCGGTCCCGACGAGCACCGCGAGGCGCTCGAGATCGACGTCGCCGGGCAGCCCTGCCTCGGCGGTGGCCTGCGCCGCCGCGGCGAACGCCAGCTGCGTGTAGCGGTCGGCGCGGCGTGCTGACTTCGCGTCCATGGCGTGGGCGGGATCGAACTCCGAGCACGGGGCGACCCCGTCGACGACTCCGGAACGCCGCTCATTGAGCGCGCCGACGAACGCATCCGCCCCCTCCGCGATCGACGAGACGACGCCGCGCCCCGTGATCGCGATCTCCACGGACTCGTTGCCGTATGGAGTGGACGGAGGTTGGCTCACGCCGGCGCCTCCTCCTTGGCGCTGACGAGCCGATCGGTCAGCTCGATCGTGTCTCCGATCGACTCGATCGGCTTGAGGTCGTCGTCGGCGATCGTGATCTCAAAGCGATCTTCGAGCGCCTTGACGAGCTCCACGAGGTCGAGCGAGTCGACGTCGAGCTCGGTCCACGTGCTCTCGGCCGTCGCTTCGCGCGCGCCGGGCACCTTGATCGCCTCGAGCTGGTCGCGGATCTCTTCGAGGACTTCGTTCTTGTCTATTGCCATTCCGGGTGTGCTCCTCTCAAGCAGCCAGCGCGCCATCGACGGCGAGCGTGGCTCCGTTTACGTACTCCGCTTCCTCCGAACAGAGGAAGGAAACTGCGTGGGCGACCTCTTCGGGACGCCCGATGCGACCGGCGGGAACGCCTGCCACAAGCTCGTCCGCAACGTCGGTGGTCATCTCCGTCTCGATCACGCCGGGCGTGACCGCGTTGCAGGTGATGCCCTTGCGCGCCATCTCGCGCGCGATCGTGCGCGTCAGCGAGAGCATGCCCGCCTTGGCGGCACCGTAGTTGGCCTGGCCCGGGTTGGCGCGCTCGGCGACGACGGAGGAGATGTTCACGATCCGCCCCCAGCGCGCCTTGAGCATGTCGTCCAGCGCGCGGCGCGTGCAATGAAACGCGCCACCGAGATTGGTGTGGATGACCGACTCCCACTGCTCGGCGGTCATGCGGATCGCGAGGCCGTCCTGGCGCTCGCCCGCGTTGTTGACGAGCACGACGACCGGGCCGAAGCGCTCTCTGACCTCCTTGAAGGCCGCCTCGACCGAGGCGGCATCGCCGACGTCGGCCTGCACGTCACCGCTCGTGCGCCCGAGCGTGACGGTGGTGAAGCCGTCCTCCTTGAGGCGGTCGGTGATCGCGGCGCCGATGCCGCGCGCGCCGCCGGTGATCAGGGCGACGCCTCCGTCAGGCCGTGGCATGGACGCGCTCCTTCCAGCTCATGACGCCGGCGCCCCACACGAAGCCCGCGCCGAACGCGGCGAGCGCGACCGTCATGCCGGGCCTGAGCTTGCCCTGCTGCTCGGCGTGGTGCAGCGCCAGCGGGATCGAGGCGCTCGACGTGTTGGCCACGAGGTCGACGTTCTTGAAGACCTTCTCGTCGGGGACGTGAAGCCGCCGCGCGGCGGCGTCGATGATGCGTTCGTTGGCTTGATGGACGACGAGCAGGTCGATCTCGTCGACGGTCAGGTTCGCTCGCGTAAGCGCCTCCTCCGTGGCCTCGACCATCCGGTCGACGGCGTGGCGGTAGACCTCCTGGCCCTCCATCCGCAGCACGTTCTTGTCCCCGCCGACGTTCAGCAGATCGGCATGGGCGCCGTCGCTGCGCAGGACGAACGGCGCGCAGCCACGGTCGAGGTCACCGCCGGCGACGACGACCGCTCCGGCGCCATCGCCGAAGAGGATCACGGTGCCGCGATCGTGCAGATCGGTATAGCGGCTGAGCGCCTCGGCGCCGCAGGCGATGACGCACTTCGCGCGCCCCGACTCGACGAGCGCGGCGGCCTGATCGAGCGAATACAGCCAGCCGGCGCAGGCGGCGTTGACGTCGATCGCTGCGCACTCGCCGGCCCCGATGCGGGTGGCGAGCTCGGCCGCCATGCCGGGGCAAACGCGATCGGGCGTGAACGTCGAGACGATTACGTGGTCGACCTCGGCGGGATCGCGGTCGGCGTCCTTCAGCGCGTCGAGGCAGGCGCGCTCGGCGAGATCGGTCAGCGTCACCGCGCCGTTGAGGTGACGGCGCTCGCGGATGCCGGTGCGGCGCACGATCCACGCGTCGTTCGTGTCGAGGTAGGACTCGAGATGGGCGTTGGTGACGATGTGGTCGGGCAGAGCCGACCCGATCCCGAAGACGCCGGCCTTCATCGCGCGGGACCAGTCTTCGTGATCAAGCGGACTGCCGTCGAGCAATGACGTGTATTCACGCGCTGACTTTCAGCGTGCGCTTGACGAGACCCGTGAGCACGCTACCGGGACCACACTCGACGTACTCCTCGGCGTCCATGTTCTGCAGCGCGTGCAGCGACTCGACGAAGCGGACCGGCTTGAGCAGGTTCTCGGCGAGCTCGGTGCGCGGATCGACGAACGGCTCGGCGCTGCCGTTGGAGATGACGGGGAAGGCGGGATCGTGGAACTCGGTCTGCTCGAGCGCTTCGCGCAGCGCGTCGGCGGCGGGCGCCATCAGGGGCGAGTGGAAGGCGCCGCCGACCGCGAGCTTGCTTGCGCGGGCACCGACGTCGCCGGCGCGCTGCTCAGCTTCGTCGACGCGGTCCATGCGGCCGGAGAGGACGATCTGGCCGGGCGCGTTGTCGTTGGCGAGCGACAGCTCGAGCTCCTCGGCCAGCGCGAGCACGTCGTCGCGCTCGCCGCCAAGGATCGCGACCATGCCACCGTCCTGCATGTCGGCCGCGTCCGCCATCGCGCTCGAGCGGGCGTCGACGAGCCGAATGGCGTCGTCGAAGGCGATCGCGCCGGCAGCGGTCAGGGCGGCATATTCGCCCAGCGAATGCCCGGCCGCGGCAAGCGGCGGATCGGAGTCGGCGGCGCGCGCGTGCTCGCCGTCCCAGTGCGCGATCGAACAGAGAAAGAGCGCCGGCTGGTGGCTGCGCGTGCCTCCCCCGTCGATGTCGGAGAAGGGATCGAACCCGAGCAGCTCGATTCCGCGCTGGAGCAGCGGATTGTCGCGGTACGGCTCCTCCATGCCCTGCGAGTGGCTACCCTGGCCCGGAAAGAGCAGCGCTGTGGTGAGCGTCATTAGGGCCATTCAAGCGTTCCCACCCGTGAACTGGGGTGTTGTTACCGAACTTCGACAGACCCGTCGCATCTGTCGAAGTAAAGAGGGTCCGGTCAATGTCTGCTACGGAAGAAACCTAGATTCGTCTTGGCGCAGCTTGCGGGCGACGGTTTGCGCTGCATTGTGCTTGCGCCCAAGGCCCCTCGCTAGGCTGTTTGGGATCAGTATTCGAGCACCGGCCAAGCCCGATTGAAGCGTTCCGTCCGGCCTGAAGCGGATACTCCTGGGTTACCCCCTTTAGCCCAGAAAAGCGCCGCAAATAGCTAGAATATTGACGGTGTCAGGAGAGGAGCAGGATCGTATGGCAGGCAGCCCGAAGACTCCCGTTGCGACCGAAGTGAAGCCCGGCGAGCCCCTCTCCGTGCAGCGCTATTTCACGACGCCAGGCGTGCATCCGTTCGACACCGTCGAATGGGAGCTGCGCGACGCGCGCATCGGTCACGGCGACAAGGTGGCCTTCGAGCAGACCGACGTCGAGTTCCCGACGACCTGGTCGCAGAACGCGACGAACATCGTCGCCCAGAAGTACTTCCGCGGCCAGCTCGGAACGCCGGCGCGCGAGTATTCGGTCAAGCAGATGATCGGCCGCGTCTCGGGCACGATCGCCGACTGGGGTCGTGCGCGCGGGTACTTCGCGACCGTCGAGGACGGCGACACGTTCGAGGCCGAGCTGGCTTACGTGCTGCTGCACCAGATGGCAGCATTCAACTCCCCGGTGTGGTTCAACGTGGGCTTCGAGGAGAGCCCGCAGTGCAGCGCTTGCTTCATCCTCAGCGTCGACGACACAATGGAGTCGATCCTCGACTGGAACACCAAGGAAGGCACGATCTTCCTCGGCGGCTCGGGCTCGGGCATCAACCTGTCGAACATCCGCGGCTCGATGGAGCCGCTGGCCAAGGGCGGCACCGCGTCGGGTCCGGTCTCGTTCATGCGCGGCGCGGACTCGTGGGCGGGCACGATCAAGTCCGGCGGCAAGACGCGCCGCGCGGCGAAGATGGTCGTGCTGA
>Ga0136630_1001091_pt1 | contig 10944 bp, 9 predicted proteins | sample AntDrymUQ5682106_2_FD_105496 | JGI IMG/M metagenome (GOLD analysis project Ga0136630, IMG submission 105496) | Polar desert sand microbial communities from Dry Valleys, Antarctica - metaG UQ568 (21.06) | ecosystem: Environmental > Terrestrial > Soil > Desert | place: Antarctica: Dry Valley...
CGACGGAACTGGCGGACCTGGTAGATCATCACCGGGACCACGGCAAGCATCAAGATCACCACGACGGCCGCCGCCTGGCCGTTCTCGCCGGACTCGAACAGCAGGTTGTAGAAGCGGTTGGCGATGACCTCGGTTCCGTCGCGCCCATTCGTGATCACGTTGACGATGTCGAAGACCTTCATGACGAGGATCAGTACCGTGGTGAAGACGACGATCACCGTCGGCCAGATCTGAGGCACGATCACGCGGAAGAAGATCGCGACCTCGCCGGCACCGTCGATCCGGGCCGCCTCGAGCGTCTCTTCCGGCACGCCCTTGATCGCCGCGGAAAGCAGCACCATGGCAAAGCCGGCTTGGAGCCAGACCATGATGACGATCAGCAGCAGGTCGTTGAGGCTGAAGGTCTGGAGGGAGAGCCACCGCTGCGGCTCGAACCCAAGCTTGGTGGTGATCGCCGTCAGCAGACCGATCTGTTCACCACCTCGGAAATCTGTGTCGTACACGAACTTCCAGATCGTGCTGGCGCCGACGAAGCTGATCGCCATCGGCATGAAGATGATGGACTTGGCGATCTTCTCGCCACGCGGCTTCAGCCGGTCCGCCATCACCGCGATCAGCAGACCGATCGCCACTGCGAACGACGGCACGACGATGATCCACAGCAGGTTGTTGAACAACGCCTCGACGAATCTGTCATCCTGGAAGATGAAGGTGTAGTTCTCGAATCCCACCCACGCCGTGCTGTTTCGGTCGGCAAAGCTGAACATGATCGTCTGCACGACCGGGTAGACCAGGAACACACCGACGATGGCGACGGCCGGCGCCACGAACACATACGGTTTGATCCGCCGCTCCCAGCGCAGCGACAGGCGCTCGACGAGGGCGTTGAACACCCAGTAGAAGACGAACATGCCGCCGACCCCGGCGATGATCGCGAGGACCGCGTTGAGGATCACCATTTTTCCTCCTGCAACAGGTCAAAGGCCGAGGCGCGACGTTCAGCGCGCCCGCGGCTTGCCGGCCTAGGTCAGCTCGGCCAACTCTCGTCGATGTTCTTCAAGGCGGTCTCGAGCTCCTCGTCGCCGGCGACCCAGGCGTTCATCTCGTCCCAGAACGTGCCCGCACCCACCGACCCGGGCATCAGGTCGCTCGCATCGAACCGGAAGACGTCCGCCTCTGCGGCGATCTGGAACACCGCCCGCGTCGTCTCGTCGGGGTACAGGCTGGCGTCGAAGGTCTTGTGGGGTGACAGCCACCCACCGGTCTCGGCCCAGCTTCCGCCGAACTGGTCGGAACCCAGGTACTCGATCAGCTCAACGACGTCGCTGTCGTTGACGAAGGCGGCGGCTGTGTCTCCGCCCCCGAGGATCGGAGTCCCCTCGAAGCCGCCGTCAAGCGGAGGCAGCACGAACACACCGGCTTCCTCATCGAGGTTGGCCTGCACGTCGTCGGGGAAGAAGGTGGTGATGAAGTTGCCGTTGCGCATCATCCAACAACCCGGCTCGGCCTCCCACATGGGGTCGTCCACGTCGCCGAAGGCGGTGCTGAGCGCAGCATCCTGACCGCCGAGGACGTAGCCGTCCTCGAACATGATGTCCCCGAACAGGTTGCCGGCGGTGACCACTGCAGGGTCGTCGAACGGAATCTCGTGGTTGTACCACTGGTCATAGGTGTCGGGGCCGGCGGTGCGCAGCATGGACTCCTCAACCCAGTCGGTGAACACCCAGCCCGTGTCGGAGCCGGACTCGGCCCCGATGCACCACGGCGTACCGCCGTCGGCCACCATCTGATCGGACAGTGCCAACATGTCGTCCCAGGTCTCGGGCACCTCGTAGCCGGCCTCGTCCCATGCCTTCTTCGGGTACCAAACCAGACTCTTGACCGCCATCCGCATCGGCACTGCGTACACGTCGCCCTTGTCATCTGTGGCCGCGTCGAGGAAGCCGGGGATCAACGACTCCTCGATCGGGGCGAGGTCGATCAGGTCGTTGAGTGGGATGGCGTCGCCGCTCTCGGCGAAGTCCAGGACGAGCCCGGGCTGTGGGAACAGCGCGACATCGGGCGGTTTGCCGCCCTGGACACGGGAGTTGATCTCCGTCGTGAAGTCGGTCGATGCCGTGTACTTCACGTCGATGCCAGACTCCTTCTCGAATGGTTCGAGTGCCTTGACCAGAGCGTCGGCCTCCGCGTCGCTGATCGCGCCGATGATCTCGACGCTGCCGTCACCCTCCTTGGTGTCGGATGCTGAGCCGCTGGTCTTCTCGTCAGAGGCGAGGCAGCCGCTGAGCAGCAACGCGAACACTCCCGCAAGGGCACTGGCCATGACACGGTGTCGACGCATTTTTCATCCTCCGGGAGGTTCTGGCAGGTGTGGTGTCCGTCACTATGCCAGAGCCGACACTGTGTTGCACACCTGTGTTGCACACCTGTGTCCTCGGGGTGAACTCCCGAGAACAAGCATTCCCGCCGTCCCACCTGACAACGGCTCAGAGCGAGACATCCTCGAGCATCTCGGTGACCAGCGCGGCGATCGGCGACCGCTCGGACCGGGTCAGGGTGACGTGGGCGAACAACGGGTGACCCTTGAGCTTCTCGACGACGGCGACGACACCGTCGTGACGGCCGACCCTGAGGTTGTCCCGCTGAGCCACGTCATGCGTCAGCACCACCTTGGAGTTGGAACCGACTCGCGACAGCACGGTCAGGAGCACGTTGCGCTCGAGCGACTGCGCCTCGTCGACGACGACGAACGCGTCGTGGAGAGACCGCCCCCGGATGTGGGTCAGGGGGAGGACCTCGAGCATCCCTCTGGTGAGCACCTCGTCGATCACGTCAGGGCCGGTCAAAGCGCCAAGCGTGTCGAAGACCGCTTGCGCCCAGGGCTGCATCTTCTCGGACTCGCTGCCCGGCAGGTAGCCGAGCTCCTGGCCACCCACCGCGAACAACGGCCTGAAGACGACGACCTTCTTGTGCTGACGACGCTCCAGCACCGCCTCGAGGCCGGCGCACAGGGCAAGCGCCGACTTGCCGGTGCCGGCACGTCCCCCGAGCGACACGATGCCGATCTCGGGATCGAGCAGGAGATCGAGTGCGACCCGCTGCTCCGCTGAGCGTCCGCGCAGGCCGAACGCCTCCCGGTCGCCGCGGACAAGCCGCACCTGCTTGTCCGGGGTCACCCGGCCTAGTGCACTCCCGCGGTCCGATATCAGCACGAGTCCCGAGTGGCAGGGCAGCTCGCGGGCCGGCTCGATCTCGACCGTGCCGTCGTCGTAGAGAACGTCCACGTCGCCGGCGGGCACGCCGACCTCGCTCATCCCCGTGTAGCCGGTCTCGACGGCGAGCTCGGCGCGGTACTCCTCGGCAGGGAGCCCGACCGCCGCGGCCTTCACCCGCATGGGGAGGTCCTTCGACACCAGCGTGACGAGGTGCCCCTCGGACTGCAGGTTCAGGGCGACAGCCAAGATGCGGGTGTCGTTGTCGCCGAGACGGAAGCCGGCCGGCAGCACCGCGGGGTCGGTGTGGTTGAGCTCCACTTGCAGGGTCCCCCCGGCGTCCCCGATGGGCACCGGAGCGTCGAGCCGTCCGAAGACGACCCGCAGCTCGTCGAGGGTGCGCAGGGCGGACCGGGCGAAGTAGCCGAGCTCAGGGTGTGCGCGCTTGCCCTCGAGCTCGGTGATCACGACCAGCGGCAGCACGACGCGATGCTCGTGGAAACGCCGGAGCGAAGCGGGGTCGGCGAGCAGCACACTGGTGTCGAGCACGTAGGTGCGGACAGCTGTGCTGGACTGGGCGTCGACGCGCCGCGGACTCTTTGCAGCCCGGGTGGCCGGCGCCGTACGACGGCGGGCTACTTGGCCCGAGCTGGTGCCTTGACCTGCAACCATTGTCTTCCCTCGAGGACCGCACGCGCATCACCCGCCCGGTCCTGACCTAGTCGGACCGGGAGTCACACTCCCCGAGGCACGATGCCTGCCCCGGTGATGTACGCACGATGGGCCTCCCGCGACGACAGGCTGAGCCACCGGTCGCCACTGCTGACGCTACGACTCGACCGACGCCGACGTCGTACGACACGCCAGTCTCGGTGGGACGTTTGGATGAACGATCGGGCGGCCGTCACGGCCTTCGACGTCGCTGTCAGCCGCCGTAGCGTCGCTCGCGCGCGGCATACGCACGAATGGCTCGCAGGAAGTCCGTACGGCGGAAGTCCGGCCACATCGCCTCACAGAAGTAGAACTCGCTGTGGACGCTCTGCCAGAGGAGGAAACCCGACATCCGCTGCTCCCCGGACGTCCGGATCACCAGGTCGGGGTCGGGCTGCCCGCGCGTGTAGAGGTGCTCCGCGATGTGCTCGACGTCGATGACGTCGGCGAGCTCCTCGATGGTGGTGCCTTGCTTCGCGTGCGCGTGGAGCAGGGAGCGTACGGCGTCTGCCAGCTCGCGTCGACCGCCGTAGGCGACGGCGATGTTGACGGTCATTCCCGGGACGTCGGAGGTGGCATCGGCCGCTGCCTTCAGACGCACTGCGCTCTCAGGCGGCAGCAGGTCCAAGGCACCGACCGGATTGATGCGCCAGCGCTCGGCTGCGGCAAGCTCTGCTACCAGGCCCTCGATCACGTGAAGGAGCGGCTCGACCTCCTCGGCCGGACGCGACAGGTTGTCTGTCGACAGCAGCCACAGCGTGACGAGCTTGACCTGGAGCTGGTCACACCAGCCCAGGAACTGCTCGATCTTGTCGGCGCCGGCGACGTACCCACCTGCGACCTCGCCACCGAAGGCCCTTGCCCACCGGCGGTTCCCGTCGCACATGACGCCGATGTGCTCAGGAAGCCTGTCCGGCGGCAGACTCCGCAGGATCCGCCGCTCGTAGAGGTCGTACGCCAAGGACCACATCGACGTCATCCCGAGGATTCCCCTCTCGCGCGAGCTGACCCAGTGGCCGAGCACGTTCCAGGCCAGTCCCGAGGCTACCCCTGGAAGCGATGGGAATGGCCCTTTACGGTGGACCCATGATCGCCGAGCCGACGCACCTGCTCAAGGAGGCTGTCCGGGAGATCAAGCCGCACCTTCGGGGTTGGTTGCACTTGGGCACCTTCCCGCTGAGCGTCGTGGCGGGCATCGTACTCGTCGCGCTCAGCCCTGACGCGACCACCCGCTGGGCCACCGGGGTCTTCGCGCTGGCCTCATCGTCGCTGTTCGCGAGCTCTGCTCTCTTCCACCGCGGGCACTGGGGCCCGAGGTGGCACAGTGTGCTTCGGCGGCTCGACCACTCAAACATCTTCTTGCTGATCGCGGGCACCTACACGCCGTTCGCGATCACGCTGCTCGACGGCAGCGACGAGAGAGCCCTTCTCACGCTCGCCTGGAGCGGTGCCTTACTCGGCATCGCCTTCCGGGTCTTCTGGATCGGGGCTCCTCGCTGGCTCTACCTGCCGATTTACATCGCCCTCGGCTGGGCGGCGATCTTCTGGCTCGACGACTTCGCAGCGGCCGCCGGCCCGACCGTGTTGACGCTGATCATCGTCGGCGGGGTGCTCTACTCACTCGGCGGTCTGGTCTACGGCCTGAAGCGCCCGAACCCGATCCCGCTCTGGTTCGGGTTCCACGAGGTTTTCCACACGCTCACCATCGCCGCCTTCGCCGTCCACTACATCGGGGTTTCGATGATCGTCTACGCGCGGCGCTGAGGGCTGCCCGAACGGCTGAGAACCGACCGCCGTGTTGTCCCGGCGACGTGACAGTCTGATCTTGAAGCATGCGGAGCGGCTCATCACACGTCGAACACCAGGGCGATGGCGTCGGCCAGCTCCTCACTCGGCAGGAACTGGACGGTTTGCGGCCCGAACGAGTCGCTGACCGACCCGGCATACCCCGTGACGAGGTAGTTGCCGCAGCCGCGGAACTCGAACTTCAGCACATCGCCCCAGGATGTGACCCCGTACGCCGAGGGCACGTCGATGTCAACGTAGGGGCAGCGGTCGACGTCCTCGGGTGCCTGCGTGGACAGGTCTCGAGTAGACGTCGGCCACTGCTCGTTGAGCAGCTCCACCGCGGCCGCGTCCGCCTGCCCGTCCCCCACACACGTCACAAACCCCGCGAACCTGGTCTGCTCGGTCGGGCGAGGACCGCGCGTGAGGGCACCTGCCGGGTCGGACCCGGGCCGGGCGTTCTCAGGGCACTCGACCCGCGCCGCCCCGTCACCGACCGGACCGGCGCCCGATGCCACCCGCTGCCTGCCGAGCGCGCCCTGGAAGGTGGCCAACACCTCCGGCGCGGCAACCGCCTTGTCGTCGACCGTCAGGTCGGAGCACATGGAGGTCACCAGTGCGGACTCGGTGCGGCCGCCAGGGTAGGCGACCAGCAGGACATAGGGGTCGGATGCGGGGCGGATCGCGTCGCAGCGGTGCGGGTCCGCCGTCGGCAGGCGGGCGACCTCGGTCAAGAACAGGCTGCTCAGGCTGAGCACCAGCGCGTCCGCCGGTGGTGCCCAGCCGGGAGTTGGCCGGCCCCCTTCGACCACGGCGGGGCACAGCCGGATCGACTCGGCATCCGGACCGATGGAGGTGACGGTGGCGCCGTCGGCCTCCGCCGTACCCACATCGACAGGTTCCGCGGGACAGGGCGTGGTGGCCAAGGGGTCGACGACCTGCTTTCGCGGCCCGGTAGTTTGCGCTACCTCGTCGCTCGGGCCGGTTGCCTGGTCTGCCATGGGGTTGGTCAGCAGCTGCGGACCGACGACCACGGCAGCCACCGCCGCGGCCACGGCCACTGCGCCTGCGGCACCTCTGCGTCTACGGTCGCGGCGCCCACGGGCGGCGACGGCGTCCGACCGCTGCGTGCTGTCAGGTCCCGTGGGGACCACGCGGCCAAGCAGCTCCCTGAGGCGCTCCGTGTCGTTGGGTGGTTGGTCGTTCATGATGTCTCCTCTTCAGGCTGGGCGCTCAGAAGAGGAGACCGGCGAAGCGCTGCCATCGCGCGCGACGCCTGGCTCTTCACCGTTCCGACGCTGCAGCCGAGCACCTCGGCGGTCTGTGCCTCGGTCAGGTCGTCGAAGTAGCGCAGCACGACCACGGCCCGCTGCCCGCGGGTCAACGTGGCGAGGGCACCCAGCACGTCCTGCCTCAGGTCGGAGTCGGCGATGTCGTGACCACCGTCTGACGCCTCGGGCAGATTCCCGGTCGGCACCTCGCCCTTCCACTTGCGTCGCCACCAGTCGGTGTACGTCGTGACGAGGGCTCGCCGTACGTAGGCTTCGACGGACCCCTCGCGCGTGATCGACGGCCAGCGACGCCACGCCTTGAGCAGGGCGGTCTGGAGCAGGTCCTCGGCTTTGTGCTCGTCGCCGTTCAGCAGCCACGCGCTGCGCCATAGGACGGAACTGCGCAGTGCCACGAAGTCCTCGAACGAGATCGAATCCGGCTGAGCAGGCACACCGGCGCACGCGGGTGCCGTCCGCCCACCGCGTCCCACTCTCGCCACGTACACAGCCTCGCTCATGGACATCTCCTCTGCCCTGTTCAACGAGGTGGTGGCGGGAAACGTTGTCGAGAATGTCAGATCGAGGTCGACTCTCGCGGCGACTGCCGGGCGTGCGCCTCCCACCAGCAGGTCTCCGCTTACGGCTGAAGGAGCGTGACGCCGGCCTCACGGGACTTCAGCCGCAGCAGTCACCTCCCGCTTGTGCGGGGGCGGCGGGAGAGGAGCGGGTCAGACCAGCTGTGCAGGGTCGGTCACGGGGAGGTCGCAGACGAAATCGTGGCACAGGTATGCCGCCGGGCGTCCCCCGACGAGGCTGCGGTGCTCGAGAAGGGTCACCACCGCGGTCTCACCGTCTCCGACAGCGAGGACGAGTCCGGGGTGACTGAGCCGGTGTGCTGCCCTCACCATGGCGCCGGTGTCGTCGTCGTGCGGTGGGCCGACGACCGCCACCTGCCGTGGGCCGTCAGCTATGGCCTCGACCGCAGCCAGGGTCTGTCCCGCGAAACGCGCCGCTCGCTCCGCGAGCCCCGAGAGCTGGCCCACCAGCGCGGCGGCGGCCTCGGCATACCTTTCCTCCCCGGTCAAGCCCGCCATCGTGGTCAGCACCGTGAGCAGCATCGCCTGTCCCGACGGTGACGCGTTGTCAGCCGGGTCCTGAGGACGTTTGAGCAGGGTCTCGGCGTCCGCGGCCGTGTCGTAGAAACCACCCCGACCGTCGGGAAAGCGGTCGAGCACCTGGCCCACCAACGTCAGCGCCGCCTGGAACCAGCGCGCCTCTCCGGTGGCGGCGAACAGTGCCAGGAAGCCATCGGCCACGCACGCGTAGTCCTCGAGCACACCGTCCGGCGACCCCGCCACTCCGTCTCGAGAGACCCTGCGCAGCCGTCCATCACCGCCCAGGTGCAGATCCAGCAGCAGCTTCCCCGCGGTTGCCGCCGCCGCGAGGTAGTCGGGCTCGTCGAGCACGACGGCGGCTTCGGCGAGCGCCGCCACCGCGAGCCCGTTCCACGACGCGACGACCTTGTCGTCGCGCGCCGGCTTCGTGCGCTTGTCTCTCACCGCGACCAGCTGCCGCTTGACGGATTCGAACCGCTCCGGGTCGGTGGGGTCGCGGTCGAGACGCAGGGTCGACGTACCCTGCTCGAAGTTTCCAGCCGGGCTGACACCGAAGACCTCGCACGCCCACCGGCCCTCCGTCTCGCCAAGCATAGACCGCAGCTCTGCGGGGCTCCAGACGTAGAAGGTGCCCTCCTCCCCATCGGAGTCGGCGTCGAGGGCTGAAGCGAGGCCGCCCTCGGCGGTCAAGAGCTCGCGCAGCAGGAAGTCCGCCGTCTCACGAGCGGCCCGACCGGCCAGTTCCGATCCGCCCTGACGGTGCCAGTGCACGTAGACCCGCAGCAGCAGGGCGTTGTCGTACAACATCTTCTCGAAGTGTGGGATGTCCCAGCGCGCGTCGACGCTGTAGCGCGCGAAGCCGCCGCCGAGCTGGTCATACAGGCCGCCCCGCGCCATCGCCTCCAGCGTGCGCTCGGCCATCCTGAGCGCCGCGACGTCGTCGGTGCGGGCAGCCCGCCGCAGCAGGAACTCGCACACCATCGACGGGGGGAACTTCGGCGCAGAGCCGAACCCTGCATGGGCTTCGTCGAACGATTCCGCCAGCTGGGCCACCGCGTGAGCGCCGAGGTCGACGGCGCTGCTGCCAGGCATCGGCTGTGTGCGGCTCAGGTGTGCGGCCATGTCGGAGCCGAGTGCGGCAATCTCGTCACGGCGCTCCTCCCAGGCAGACCTGAGAGCGTCGAGCACCTGCCTGAAGGCAGGCATGCCGTGTCGCGGCTCCTTCGGGAAGTAGGTGCCTGCGAAGAAGGGCTCGGCGTCGGCTGTCAACACGCAGGTCATCGGCCAGCCACCTTGGCCGGTCATCGCCTGGGTGGCCTCCATGTAGACCGCGTCGATGTCCGGACGCTCCTCACGGTCGACCTTGATCGGCACGAAGTGGGTGTTGAGATACTCGGCCGTCTCGACATCCTCGAACGACTCGTGCGCCATCACGTGGCACCAGTGACAGGCCGCGTAGCCGACCGACAGGAGCACGGGCAAGTCGCGCGAACGTGCCTGGGCAAAGGCCTCGGGGCTCCACTCCCACCAGTCCACCGGGTTGTCTGCATGTTGCTGGAGGTAGGGACTGGTGGCTGACGCGAGACGGTTGGCCATCTCCTCATCCTGCCGCAGAAACGACAGCCCGGCAGAACTCACCTAGCCGGGAGGCCTCTCCTCAGCTGCGTCCGGCTCGCCATCAGGACGCTGAGCGGTATCGCCACCATCGTGGCGCTCGGCAGCCTCGGCGTCCTGGATCTCCTGCTTCGTGGGCACGTTGATCCTGCGCAGCTGCTTGTTCATGCTGCGCCACAGCAGGAACGTCGCTACCGCAAGGCCCAGCACCAAGACGAGCGCCACCCAGCCCGGCTTGATGTCCTCGGCCTCGTAGGCGAACAGCACACCCGCTCCCCTCATGCCTCGATGCCCTCGCGTCGACCGTCGTAGCTGGCCACCAGCTCTCTGACACCGGCGAACAGGTCGTCCTCCGGGAGGTCCGTCGCCACGATCGACCCCACCAGCTCGAAGTCCTCCGTCGGCCACGCCCGCTGGCTGACCTCGAGCGGCACGGCGAACCAGTGGCCGTCCGGGTCGATCTGCGTCGCGTGTGCGAGCAGCGCCTGGTCGCGGACGCCGAAGTACTCGGCACACGGCACGCGTGTGGTGACGCGGCGCTCGTGCTCCGGGTTCGGCTTCCACTCCTCGAGACGTTCGGCGTACGGCGACTCGAGTCCGCGCGCCAGCAGCTCCTCGTGCAGGGCGACGATTCGGTCGCGGTGGAACGTGTGCTGGTAGTACAGCTTCAGCGGCTGCCACCGCTCGCCGGTGCCGGGGTACGCCGACGGGTCACCCGCCGTCTCCCAGGCGCGCATCGAGACAAGGTGGCACATCACGTGGTCCGGGTGGGGGTAGCCGCCGTTCTCGTCGTACGTCGTGATGACGTGCGGCCGGAACGCGCGGATGAGCCGGACCAGCGGCTCGGCCGCCTCCTCGACGGGAAGGGCCCCGAAGCAGCCATCGGGCAGCGGAGGTTTCGGGTCCCCGTCCGGCCAGCCCGAGTCCACGAAACCCAGCCAGTCCTGTCGGACGCCCAGGATGTCTCGGGCGCGTTCCATCTCCTTGCGTCGGATCTCTGTGATGTTGGCGAGGACGTCCGGGCGGTCCATGTTGGGGTTGAGGATCGAGCCTCGCTCGCCGCCCGTGCAGGTGACGACGTGGACGTCGACGCCCTCCGCGACGTACTTCGCCATCGTGGCAGCACCCTTGCTCGACTCGTCGTCGGGATGAGCGTGCACGTTCATGAGGCGAAGCATGTGCGCAATCGTAGGACTGGGCCCGCCGTGTCAGGATCGAGGGCATGAGTGACCAGGC
>Ga0136630_1001092_pt1 | contig 10932 bp, 11 predicted proteins | sample AntDrymUQ5682106_2_FD_105496 | JGI IMG/M metagenome (GOLD analysis project Ga0136630, IMG submission 105496) | Polar desert sand microbial communities from Dry Valleys, Antarctica - metaG UQ568 (21.06) | ecosystem: Environmental > Terrestrial > Soil > Desert | place: Antarctica: Dry Valley...
AGGGCGACCGCGACGCCACCGCGGTCGAGCACCGCATCGTCGAGCAGCAGCCGGTTGCGTCCGGGGCCGCCGGCGCTGGCCAGGCCGCCGGCCACGGGAACACCCGGGCGGGTCTGCTCAAGCCACTGGAGGAAGCCATCCGCTGGAAAGGTGAAGGGATCGGCGAAGGCCACGAGGGCCTGCGAGCCGTCGGGCACCTCCGGCCACGGCAGCACCGCCTCGCCGGGCCCGTCAGAGGGAGGCGGGTAGTGCAGCGCCGCGACCTCCGCGCCCGGCAGGACGGCGGCCCACAGCGCCAGACAGTCCCCCCGCTCGAGCTCGTCCGGGCCGGCGATGACGCCGCCCGCGGTCGTGCCGACGAGGTGGCCGGGCTGCAACCGCTCGAGGATGCGCGCGCCGATGCGCCCCGTCTCCGGGGCGTACGCCGCGCCGACGAACGCGACGACCAGGTCGGGCCGCCGCCCGTCCAGCGCGGCGAGCACCTGGTGAAGCGCGTCGTCGGCCGCCCTGCCGGCGGCGGCGCCGACCGCACTGCCGGTCGCGGCGAAGGCCATCGACCGAGCCTACGCCCTCGTCACTGGCCCGTCCGACCCGGTCAGCCGAGCAGTCCGGCCCGGAACGCCAGGGCGACGAGCTCCGTGCGGTCGCCGGCCTCCAGCTTGCGGAACAGGTGCTCGAGGTGCTTCTGGGCGGTGCGGGAGGAGATGCCGAGCCGCTCGGCGATCTCCCGGTTGCCGTTGCCCTGGGCGACGAGCTCCAGGATCTCGAGCTCGCGCCCCGTGACCTCTGGCAGCTGTTCCGCGACGCCCTCCAACAGCCTGGCGACGAACTCCTCGCCGATGACGGTCTGCCCGGCCGCGGCGGCGCGGATGCCGTCGACGAGCGCCTGCGCGCTGCTGCTCTTGAGCAGGTAGCCGTCCGCGCCGGCGGTCAGCGCCTCACGCAGGTGCCGCGCGCTGTCATGGGCGCTGAGCACGAGCACCGGGACCGGGCACCCCAGAGCACGCAGCCGCCGCACGACGTCGAGACCCTGCTCGGAGCCCAGCTGCATGTCGAGCAGCACCACGTCCGGCGACTGAGCCTCGACGAGTTCGACCGCACGGTCCACCGACGCGGCCTGGCCCGTCACGCGGATGTCGTCGGACTGTGCCAGCAGGCTCGCAAGCCCCTCGCGGACCAGCTCGTGGTCGTCCACCACGACCACGGCGATCGACCCCATCCTGCTCCCCCTGCGGACGTCCGGATCTACTGCTCTCCGTCTGCTTCGGGGACCCCGAGCACGTAGTCGTCCGCCTCGTCGCTCCACTCCATCGTGACGATGCCGCGCGCCCGGGCCGCCTTGCAGAACTGCAGGAACCCCCCGAAGCCGAACTCCTTCTCGCTGAACTTGGGCCGGCGCTTGCGGAGCTGGTTCTTCAGCCCCGACAGCGGAGGAGGACCGCTCTCGGCCCGGAGCGCCGACACGACCGATCGGAGCAGCTCGAAGGCGTCCTCCTCGTCGCTGGACTCCTCCGGGAAGCCGACCTCGGGATCGCCCTTCGCGGTGCCCGGGGTGAGCTCGATCACCCGCCGGTCGGCGAGGTTGCGCAGGAGCTCACCGAAGGCCCGGAACCCGTGGTCGGCCTCGTTGAAGGTGGGATCCTTGCGGAGCAGGGCGCGCTTGAGGGTGGACGCGAGCACCGCGCCGCCGCTGGACCGCTGCAGGCCGGACAGCGTCTGGGTCACGAGCCGCGGCAGGTCGACGTCGTCGGGCTGCTCCGTCGGCGCGGCCTCGGGCTCGGCTTCGGGCTCGGCAACCTCCTCGGCGGCCCGGCGCTGCGGCGCCGCCGCCGCGGGCGTCCGCGGAGGCGATGCCGGCGGCGCGCCCCGTCCGCCCCGGCGGCCGCCGCCGCCCCCGCCACCCCTGCTGGACTTGTGCCGCTCGGGGACGTTGACGCCCTCGAGGCGCTCGTAGAACAGGAACTCGTCGCAGGCCGGCGGGAGCAGGGCGGAGGTGGACGCCTGCAGGCCGACGCCGATGACCCGGCGGTTCAGCTCACGGAGCTTGCCCACGAGCGGGGTGAAGTCGCTGTCGCCGGTGCAGATCACGAAGGTCGTGATGTAGCTGCGCTCGAAGCACAGCTCGATCGCGTCGACGGCCATCTTGATGTCGGCGGCGTTCTTGCGGACCGCGCCCATCCGCTGCGGGATCTCGATCAGCTCGACGTGCTGGGTGGTCAGCATGCGCCGGTCCTGGTCGAAGTACGACCAGTCGGCGTAGGCCCGGCGCACGACGACCCGGCCGCGCTCGGCCAGCGCATCGGCGAGCGGTTTGAGGTCGAAGGCCATCCCGCCGAGGTCGTCGCGGGCGCCGATCGCAAGGTTTTCATAGTCGAGAAAGAGGGCGATGCGCTCCTCGTCGCTGTTCATGGTCCGGAGCCTACCGGTCCGATCTGTCCGGCCGCGTCGGGCGCGGTGGCACCATCCCGCTCATGGCCCCGAGCATCGCCTCACGCTGGCCCGACCCGCCCGTCGACCGGCTCGTCACCGCGCTGACGCCGCCGCCGCGCTTCGCCGGCGTCCGCTTCTCGACATACGAGCCGGACCCGGCCCACCCGGCGCAGGCGGCGGCGCTGCCGGTGCTCTCGTCGCTGGCCGCACGGCTGCGAGAGCCGCCCCCGACCGGGCCGCTCGCGGCCTTCCGCCGCCGCCGGCGCCCGGAGGCAGCGCCGTCCGTCTACCTCGACGGCGGCTTCGGGGTGGGCAAGACGCACCTGCTCGCGTCGCTCTGGCACGCCGCCGGTCCGCGCGAGACGAAGACGTACGTGACGTTCGCCGGCCTCGTGGGGCTCGTCGGCGCCCTGTCGCTGCGCCGGGCCGTCGACGCCCTCCGCGGGACGCGCCTGGTCTGCATCGACGAGTTCGAGCTCGACGACCCGGCGAACACGCGCCTGGTCGCCAGGCTGCTGTCCGAACTCGTCGCCGACGGCGCCTCGGTGGCCGCGACCTCCAACACCCTGCCCGGCCAGCAGGGCGCCGGACGGTTCAGCGCGGAGCACTTCCGGCGCGAGATCTCCACGCTCGCCGGATACTTCGAGGTCCTGACGATCGACGGGGAGGACTACCGCCACCGCGGCGCCATGAACCCGCCGCCGGCGTGGAACCGGGCCGAGGTCGTCGCGGCGGCCGAGGCGCTGGGGGACGCGGCGACGCTCGACGAGGGCCGGGTCCTGCAGGGGCATCTCGCGGCGCTGCACCCGATCCGCTACCGCGCCCTCGTCGAGGGGCTGGCCGCGGTGTTCGTCGTGGACGCCACACCGGTCCGCGACCTCGGCGCGGCGCTGCGCGTCGCCTACCTGGTCGACGTCCTCTACGACCTGCAGATCCCCGTCGGACTCGCGGGGGTCGAGATTGCGGCCCTGTTCCCGGCGGCCTTCCTCGGCGGGTCCTACCGCAAGACCCTCGGCCGGTGCGTCAGCCGGATGGGGGCACTGCTCGCGGAGGCGGAGCGCTTCCGCCGGCCCCCGGAGCGGACCGTCAGGGCAGGATGACGTGCAGGTCGCCGAACTCGTGCCAGAGGTACCCCCCGGCGAGCGCCGCCTCGTAGGAGCGCACGAGCAGCGGCCGTCCGGCGATGGCCTCGAGCATCCGCAGGTGTGACGCCCGCGGTTCGTGCCAGCCGGTCACGAGCCCGTCGACCGCCCGCACGCCTCGTTCCGGCGTGATCACGAGCTCGGTCCAGCCCTCGGCCGGGTGGACGGTGCCGTGGTCGTCGGCGGCGGTCTCGAGCGCGCGCACGACGGTGGTCCCGACCGCGACCACCCGCCCGCCGGCGGCGCGGGTCGCGTTCACGCGGCCGGCGGTCGCCGCGGGCACCCGGTAGCGCTCGGGGTACGGGTCCTCGCCGCCCTCCAGCGAGGACACGCCGGCGTGGAGCACGATCGGGGCCACGTCGATGCCGCGGGCGACGAGGCCGGTGATGATCTCGGCGGTGAACGGCCGCCCGGCGGAGGGCATCTCCGCGCTCCCCGGTTCCGTCGCGTAGACCGTCTGGTAGGCGGACAGGGGCCAGGCCCGACCGGCGTGGCCGTAGCGGATCGGCTGGCCGTGGGCGCCGAGGTAGGCGAGCAGGGCTCCGGGAACGCGCACGGCGGCGACCCAGAGCCGCGGCGGTGTCGCGGGCGGCATCTCCGACGGCGGGTACGGCGTCAGCAGCTCGACGTTGCCGCCGGCCGGCAGCCGCACGGTCTGGCGGCGGTCGGTTGCCAGCGGGGCGCTGCCCGGGCCGTCCGGGCGCCGCAGTTCGACGAGCCACAGACCGGTCGCGAGGCGGGTCGACAGGTGCATCCGGACAGGTGTCCCGTCGGCGAGGACGGCCGGCAGCGCGGCGGGCACGGTCGCCGAGGTGTTCACGACCAGCAGGTCGCCGGGGGCGAGGACGTCGACGAGGTCCGCCGGCGTGGCCTCGACCACGGTCAGGTCGCCGACCCTGGCCACCATCAGCCGGACGTCGTCGCGGCCGCGGCCCCGCACCTCGGGGGGTTCGTGCGCCTCGAGCGACGGAGGGAGGACGAAGTCCCACGTGGCCGGCGGCGCGAGCGTGGCGGTCACGGTCCCACCGGCGCCGGCGCGAGGTCGGCCGTGCGGTAGCGGCCGCTGGGGCGGTCGCTGTCGAGGAGGGCGAGGAAGCCGGGCACCGGTGCCTCGGGTCCGGGCCGGTCGCTGATGTCCTCGCCCGGGAAGGCCTCGGCGTGCATCCGGGTGTTCATGTCGCCGGGGTCGACCCAGTAGACGCGCACGGCGGGCTCCTCGGCCGCGAGCACGTTGCTGAGCTGTTCCAGCGCCGCCTTGGCCGACCCGTAGCCGCCCCAGCCCTCGTAGCCCTCGACCGCGGCGTCGGAGGTGACGTTCACGAGGCGCCCCGCGGAGGCGCGGAGCAGCGGCAGCGCCAGCTGCGTCAGTCCGAGCGGGGCGAGCACGTTGATCCGGTAGACCTCGTCGAGGACGGCGAGGGGGTAGTCGGCGAGCGCCGGTTGCGGGCTGGGGCCGAGGATGCCGGCGTTGTTCACGACCAGGTCGAGCCGGCCCCAGGCCTGTGCGGCGCCGATGAGCTCACGGCGGTGTTCCTTGTCGGCGATGTCGCCGGGCAGCGCGGCGACGTCGGTCCGGGTCGAAAGGGCCTCCGCGGCGGCACCGAGGTCGGCGGCTCCGCGCGCGTCGATCACCAGCCGCCATCCCTGCCCGGCGAGTCCTTCCGCCAGCGCGCGCCCCAACCCCCGCGACGCTCCGGTGACGATGGCGACGGGGCGGTCGGAGGATGCGGTGGTCATGATGTCGCTCCCGCGTTCGGCTGGTCCTGACGAGCAGCATAGCGCGTAAAGACAGTGGAGGCTGTTTTTTCAGGACCGGCCGCCGAGTGGTAGCACGTTGGCCTGACACCGCCCCCGAACCGCCGGACGATCGTCGCCGCCGCCGTGCTCACCGTGGCGGTGAGCGCGGTCGTCCTGACCGCCTGGCTGGCCGGCGCGGACCCGCGATCCGGGCCGCCGTTCGATCCGCTCCAGCAGCTCGGGATGTTCTACCTGGACGAGCCCGCACCGCTGCTGGACGGGCTCGGGCACACTCGGGGGGAGCCGCTGCTCCTGGTCGTGTGCACCGGATGCGAGGCGCCGGGCGTCGGCGGCCGCGTGACCGTCACCGACGACCCGGAAGTGGCCCTGGCCTACGGTCGGCTGACCGACGACGTGCGCGCGGGCCCGGGATACGCGGTCATCGACGGAGACGGCCGGGTGCGGTACCGGACGTTCGACCCGAACCTCGCGGCGAACGACCGCGAGATGGACGTCATGCTGCAGGGGGCGCGGTGAGACGCGCGCTCACGGTGGCGGCGGTGGTCGGCTTCGAGTCCTACCTGTACTGGCAGTACGCCGCCCACGGGGCGCAGTTCCACTACTTCATCCACGGCTTCACCGGCGTCGCGGCGGGGGTGGCGGTGCTCGTGCTCGTGCGGGGAGGGCGGGTGAGCACCCGCGGCCCGGCGCTCGACGTGGTGCTGGCCGCGGCTGCCGGCCGGCTGCTCTCGGCCATGCCCGACGTCCTGTTCCTTGCGGCCGACCTGCCCCACGAGCGCTGGATGGACGTCTTCGTCGCCCACATCTCCGTCCACTTCGTCCCCGCCCCGGTGGCAGCGACGTTCACGGTGTTCGTGCTGGCGGTGGCCGGCGCGACGGCGGCGGCGCTGGGGCGTCGGCTTGCCGGGCTGGTGACCGCGGGGGCGGCCGTCGTCCTGCTCGTGGTCGGCCTCGCCGCGCGGGCCCCGATCCCCCGGACGCTCGAGGAGGTGCGGGAGCGGCCCGGGATCGCGCTGCGCTGCCCGCTCCTCGCCTCGACCGCATTCCTCCAAGCCTCCGCCGCCCCTCCTCCAACGTTTGAAGGGTAGGCGACGATAGTGTCGCCTACCCTTCGAACGTTGTGCGGCTGGGCCTGGGAGGAGGGCGCGTGGACCTCGAACCGCTCGTGCGGATCCTCGTCGCGATGGGCCTTGCGATTCCTGTGGGTCTGGACCGCGAACTGCGCGGGAAGCCGGCCGGCCTGCGGACGCACGTGGTGGTCGCGACGGCGTCGGCCGCACTCGGCGATGTGTCGATCGTCGGCACCGGCAGCAGCGACGTGTCCGACCAGACCCGGATCGCGGCGCAGGTCGTCTCGGGCATCGGCTTCATGGGTGCGGGAGTCATCTTCGCCTCCAGCGGACGTGTTCACGGGCTGACCACGGCCGCGGCGCTGTTCAGCGCGATGGCCATCGGGCTCTGCGCCGGCATGGGCGCCTTCGGGATCGCGATCGCGCTCGTGGTCGTGACGGTGTTCGTCCTCGGCCCGCTCGACTGGCTGTCAGGGCGCCTCATCGGCGGGCACGCGCTCGACGAGCGGACGATCCAGGTCGTCGCGAAGGATCTCGGTGCCGTCGGCGCGGCGCAGCGTCTGCTCGCCGAGCACGGCGCCCCGAGCCGGGAGGTGGCGCTCGAGCCGTTCGGGGACGAGGTCGTCGCCCGCATCATGGTGCGCTGTCGCGACGAGACGGCCCGCGAGGTCTTCCGCGCACTGGCGGATCTCGACGGGATCGGCTTCGTCTCCGACCAGTCGCTGATCCCGGAGGAGGCTGATACTCCGGAGCATCCAACGGCTACGATCGGCTCCGCGGGGACGTAGCCCAACCGGCAGCAGGCGCCCGGCTTAAAACCGGGTCCAGTGTGGGTTCGAGTCCCACCGTCCCCACAACGTTGTCGCAGAGACAACGGCCCAGCCAGTGATGCACCCCCCGGTGGGAGATTAGAATGACACAAGTACGTAGAACGCGCGCCCCTGCGGACCGGTGATGTGCTGCGCGAAAAATGGCGCAGGTCGATGTCGCCTGAGCGTGCGCGGCGCGAGTTGCTTGTAGATAGACCTGGTAGGAGAGGTCGCAATCGGCGTTGTGCCGCTGCTCTTGTAGCCTCCGGAAGTCGTTCATCGCCGCAGACCATCCGTCTCGGCGGAGTTTGAAGGCAAGGGCATCCGCGGCGCGACCTCGCCCCTGTGTGGTGGGGACGTGCGGTGGTGCCTTGATGATCTTGTCGGCCGTAACCTTCAGCTTGGCATGCGTGACGGATCTACGAATTGCATCCCTGGCGTCGGTGTCGCCTGTTACCCCGGCGCCTTGCGACGCACAGACCTCGAGCGCGGCGTGGAGACAGCGTAGTAGCCGGTGGAGATCGAGCGTCGTAGCCGCGCTTGCGACGGTGCTCCAGGCCCCGGTGGCGTGGCCAGTTCGCCAGCAACTGCCAAGAGGCTTGCCGGCGTCAAACGGCGCTCGCTTCAAGGGGGAGCACTTGGGCGATCACGATGGCCCTCTCCTGCACAGCGGAGAAGACGGTGTCGCGGACCAGGGTTTGGAGAGCCAGCAGGTCGGCCGTCTGCAGGTTCTGATCGGCGGGGTCGAGCAGAACAACGTCGAGGAACAGGAGTGGCTCACCGTCGTCATCCGTGGTGCGCACCAGGTGGACCGAAACCGGTCGGCCTGCCCCAACTGCCTTGAGGACCGCCTTGAGCACCGTATTGTCCGAGACTTCGCCAGCCCAAGGCTGATCCCCCTCTGGCGGTTCATCGTCGTCGCCATGCGCGGGTAAGACTGCTGTCACCGGGAAACTGAAGCGTTCCGGGTGGCCCTCGATGATGAGGTCGACGGCCACGTATCCCAGTTGGGCGTCGACGGCCCGAATGAGCCCCATGCGCTCCTCGAGTTCAAGGCACGAGGACGACATCGCCAACGGCGAAGATGGGCGCAGGTGCTGGCGACATCCTCGTGATCCTAGCGCGATGCACCGGCCTGGGATCCCCCCGCATGCACGTCGCAGTGCCGTTCGTCACCAGTGTCGAGCGAGTCCGTCCCGCCGTCCCAACCGCAGGCCCGCTGCGTGATGCCCTGCCCCACACCTGGCGTGCGTGGTGTCCAGGTCATCGATCAGACGCCCTATCCGGGTTCGAGAATTGCCCCGTAAGCGCCACAGGTGATCACGGCAGCAGGCGCTGGCCCCGGCGCCGCACGCGGAACCAGCGGTAGGCGTAGGGGTCGAGGTCGAGCTGCAGCCCCCCGGCCTCCAACGGGACCTCGTCACGGTCCCCCAGTAGGTCGATGAGGCCCTCGCAGTCGTCGGGTTCGGAGATCTCCAGCGTCGTCGTGCACGCCCGCGACGACAGGTTGTGGACGGCGATCACCGTGCTGCCCTCCCAGTCGCAGCGGTGGGCGAAGAGCGCCGGCTCGGCGGTCGCGATCAGCTGCCACTCGCCCCAGCCGAACTCGGGGCACTCGCTGCGGCGCCGGATGAGCCGCTCCATCCAGTTCAGCAGCGACTCGGGGTCGCGCCGCTGATCCGCGACGTTCACCGCCGAGGAGCCGTAGGTCGCGTCCTCGACGACGGCGATGGGCAGCGTGGACGCGTCCCCGTCGGAAAACCCCGCGTTGCGCTCGTCGGACCATTGCATGGGCGTGCGGACGCTCAGCCGCCCCTCGACGGCGAGGTTCTCGCCCATGCCGATCTCCTCGCCGTAGAACAGCACCGGGGTTCCCGGCAGCGAGAACATCAGGCTGTAGACCATGCGGATGCGGCGCTGGTCGCCGTCGAGCATCGGCGGCAGGCGTCGGCGCAGCCCTCGGCCGAACAGCTGCATGTCCTCGTCGGGCCCGAAGGCGGCGAACACTTCCGCGCGCTCGGCGTCGCTGAGCTTGTCGAGCGTCAGCTCGTCGTGGTTGCGGACGAAGCTCGCCCACTGGTTGTCGGGCGGCACGGGCGGCAGCGCGCGCAGCGCCTCCTCGAGCGCCCCCGCGTCCGCCCGCGCCAGGGACAGGTACATCGCCTGCATGCCGATGAAGTTGAAGAGCATGTGCAGCTCGTCGCCGTCCTCGTCGCCGAAGAACCGGCGCTGCTCCGCCGGCTCCAGGTTGACCTCGCCGAGCAGCACCGCGTCGCCGCGCCGCCGGGACAGGAACGCGCGCAGGTCTCGCAGGTAGTCGTGCGGGTCGAGGTCGACGTCGCCGACCTCCGACTCGATCTCGAGGAAGAACGGCACCGCGTCGACCCGGAAGCCCGACAGTCCCAGCTCGAGCCAGAACCCGATGATCTTCGCGACCTCGTCGCGGACGGCGGGGTGCGCGACGTTGAGGTCCGGCTGATGGGCGTAGAAGCGGTGCAGGTAGTACTGCCCGGTCTGCTTGTCGAGCTCCCACAGGCTGTCCTCGGCGTCGGGGAACACCACGCCCTCGTCGCCGTCCGCCGGCGGGGTGTCCCGCCAGACGTAGTAGTCGCGGTACGGCGAGTCCCGGTCGGACCGCGCGGCCTGGAACCACGGATGCCGATCGGAGGTGTGGTTCACCACCAGATCCGCGATGACGCGGATGCCCCGGTGCCGGGCGGTGCGGACGAACTCGACGAAGTCGCCGAGCGTCCCCAGCCGCGGGTCGACGCCGTAGAAGTCGGTGACGTCGTAGCCGTCGTCCAGGTCGGGCGAGGGGAAGAACGGCATCAGCCAGATGCACGTGACGCCCATGCCGGCGAGGTAATCCACCCGCTGGGTGAGGCCGGCGAAGTCGCCGCAGCCGTCGCCGTCGGAGTCGAGGAACGTCTCGGCGTCGAGGCAGTAGATGACCGCGTTCTTCCACCACAGGTCGCTGGCCTGCCGCGCGGCCTTCACCGCGCCGCCGCCTCGACGGCCCGTGACGCGGCGGGCAGGCGGTCCGCTCGCGGGTCGGTCTGCTCGTGGGGGGCATTCCAGCCGGAGACAGCCATGCTCGTCGGTATTCCCCCGGCTTCGCGGCCTGACGCGTCACGCCAGTCGCGCGCTGCCGCCCTCATTCCCGCCAGCCGTCCGGGTCGCCGGAGGGGACGAGGCGGGCGAGGCCGCCACCGGCGAGGTCGGCGACGTAGACATCGCCCGCGAACGGCGACATGCCCGGCGCCGACAGCCCAGGCCGCGGTCGGTCCAGGGCGACGGTGACGTCGGCCGGGATGATGTCGCCGACCATGCCGCGATCCGGGTCGAGGCCGGTGGGCACGTCCACCGCCACCACGGGCACGAACTGCAGGCGCAGCTCCAGGGCGATCGCGAGCGGCATCCCGTCGAGCCGCCCACGCAGCCCGGTGCCGACCAGAGCGTCGACCACCACGTCCGTCTCGCTCAGGGTGCCGTCGAACGCCGAGGCGTCCGGCGCCCGCGGGGGCGTCGGTGTCGATCCTGCCGACGTCACGACGGTGATCTCGTGGCCGTCCGCGCGCAGGTCGCGGGCCGCCGCGAGACCAACCCGGCCGGTCCCGCCCCCGCCGGCCAGCACCAGCACCCGGCGACCGAGACCCGACGACGCGCGCAGACCGCGCACCGCCGCCGCCACGGCCGCACCGGCCGCCGCCACCGGGTCGGGGA
>Ga0136630_1001093_pt1 | contig 10917 bp, 11 predicted proteins | sample AntDrymUQ5682106_2_FD_105496 | JGI IMG/M metagenome (GOLD analysis project Ga0136630, IMG submission 105496) | Polar desert sand microbial communities from Dry Valleys, Antarctica - metaG UQ568 (21.06) | ecosystem: Environmental > Terrestrial > Soil > Desert | place: Antarctica: Dry Valley...
AGCACGACAGCCCGCTCCTCCTGCTCGCGGAACCGGTTCACCCCGCCGGCGACGATCTTCAACGCGTCGATGTCGAGCCCCGAGTCGGTCTCGTCGAGGATGGCCATGGCGGGATTGAGCACGGCCATCTGGAGCATCTCGAGCCGCTTCTTCTCACCGCCTGAGAAGCCCTCATTCACGTAGCGCACGGCGAAGCCCGGATCCATGCTGAGGAGCGCCATCTTCTCCTCCATCAGCTTGCGGAACTTGCCGAGCGGGATGCCGGTGTACTTGATCGAGCGCTCCCCGTCCGCGTCGGCGGGCTTGGGATGGTGGATGGCGTTGTAGATGTTGCGCAGGAAGCTCGCGACGGTCACGCCCGGGATCGAGCTCGGGTACTGGAATGCAAGGAAGACGCCCAACCGGGCGCGCTTGTCGGGCGCCAGGTGCAGCAGGTCCTGCCCGCGCCACGTCACGGTCCCGGCATCCACGCGGTAGTCCGGGTGGCCCATGAGCGTGTACGCCAGGCTCGTCTTGCCCGATCCGTTCGGGCCCATGAGCGCATGGACCTCGCCCTGCTTCACGGTCAGGTCGAGCGAATTGAGGATCTTTTTGCCGCCGATGCTCACCTCGAGCCCGGAGATCACGAGTTCGTCAGTCATTCCCTGCCCTTCAAGCCTGGTCTGGCGCCGATGCGGCCCGGACGGCCGAGGCGGTGAGTGCCTGGTGCTCGCTGGCCCGCCGCCGGCGAACCTGCTGCGGATATGGCGGGCCGCCGGCGGTGGCGGCCACGTCGGCGAGGCTGGTGGCCCCCAGCGACAGGCTGAGGGACTCGTAGACCCGCTGGAAGACCTCGTGGACGCTGCACGGCTGCGGCCGGTCGCAATGCTCGAGGTCGCGCGCGCCGGCACACGGCATCTCGAGCAGCGGGCCCTCGAGGGCCCGGACCGCATCGGTCATGGCGATCTCGGTTGCCGGTCGAGCCAGCCGATACCCGCCGGACTGGCCGCGCGTGGCGTTGACGAGGCCCGATCGGCGCAGGTCGCGGACGAGCTGCTCGAGGTACGCGTGCGGCAGCTTCTCGCGCCGCGCGATCTCCGCCAGCGACAGGCAGCGATCGTCCTCGACGGCGGCCAGCGTGACGAGGATGCGGATGCCGTACTCGGTGCGGGTGCTGATCTTCATCGGCTCACAACCTCACCTCGACGACGTCACCATCGACGCGGGTCTCGTAGGCCGCGACTGCCTTCACGGGCGGCAGTGCCAGCACGCGTCCGGTGAACAGGTCGAACCGTCCGCCGTGTCGCGGGCACTCGACGCCGGACTCATCGAGCTCGCCCTCGCCCAGCGTCCCGCCGTCGTGCGTGCAGACGTTGTCGATGGCGCCCCACTCGCCGTCCTCAGTCAGCCCGATGCACAGCGAGCGGCCGTCCACTTCCACGACGCGGACGTTGCCCGGCTCGACGTCGCCGATGCGCGCCACCGCCACGAATCCGCTCGTGCGGGCCTCGAGCGCGGTCATGCCGCCACCTGGTCGGAGACATCGGAGCCGATACGACGCGCGAGCGCGTCCAGGACGCGTCCCCGGATGGTCTCGTCGCCGATCTGCGACACCACCTGCTCGAAGAAGCCGCGCACGATCATGCGCTCGGCGGAATCGGGGTCGAGGCCACGCGACTGGGCGTAGAACAGCGTGGTCGGATCGATGGCTCCGGCCGTCGCGCCGTGCCCGCAGCGCAGGATGTCGTTGGCCTCGATCTCGAGCACCGGGATCGGCTCCGCGCCGGCCTCCGGGCTGAGGAGCAGGTTGCGGCACTCCTGGTAGCTGCTCGTCTGCCTCGTCCCGTGCCGCACGTTGGTGACGCCGTAGAACGAGGCGTGGGCACGATCGTAGAGCGCCGAGAGGTAGAGAAGGTCGCTGGTCGTGTGATCGGCGGCGAGATCCTGGATGGTGTTGATGTCGATCTGCTGGTCCTCGCCCGCGGCGAGCAGCCCGAGCACCTTCGAGGTGCCCCCCTTGCCGCTCATCTGCACGTCGAGCCCGACCTTGCTGATGCGCGAGCCGAGCTCGGCGTTGAGCGTGGTGACGACCGCGTCCTGGCCGACCGCGACCCGCTGCGCGGCGATGTTCCAGGCGCCGTCGCCCAGCTGCTGGAGGTTCGCGTAGCGAACGCGCGACGCCTGCTCGGCTCGCACCTCGACAATGCCGCCGAACCAGCCGATGCCGCCGTCCGGCGAGCTGACCTCCTCGAGCAGCGTGACCGAGCTGCCCTCTTCCGCCACCACGAGCGTGAGCGGCAGGTAGGTGACGTCGGACCGCTCCAGTCGCGCGCGGGCCACCAGGGTCCCATCGACGCTCACTCCGCGCGGCACGTAGCAGAACAGGCCGCCCGTCCACGCCGCGTGAGCGAGCGCCCAGAAGTGCGCGTGCGATACCGGGCCATCGGCCGTGCCCAGAAAGCGCCGGACGAGGTCGGGGTGCTGACGCACCGCGGTTCGTAGGTCGGTGAGGATCACGCCCGCGGCCTGCGCGTCCTCCGGCAGGTCGATCTCGAGCTCCGGAGCGTCGATCAGCAGCTCCGCGGCACGGGGCAGCCCATCGAGGGAGGTACGGCGCCACTCCTCCTCCTGGCCGGTCGGCGGCGGCGTGTCGGAGGCGCGCTGCCACCACGCGGCGCGCAGGGAGCGCAGCCAGTCGGGTTCGTCGAGATGGCCGCTGATCCCCGCGATCGCCTCGGCGTCGAGCGTCGATGCGGCCTCGGTGAGGGTCATCGGCCTAGCCGACCGCGCCTTCCATCTGGAGCTGGATGAGGCGGTTCATCTCGACCGCGTACTCCATCGGCAGCTCCTTGACGATCGGCTCGATGAAGCCGTTCACGATCATGGCGCTCGCCTCCGCCTCAGAGAGGCCGCGGCTCATGAGGTAGAAGAGCTGCTCGGACCCGACCTTGGAGACGGTCGCCTCGTGGCCGATGGTGACGTTCTCCTCGTCGATCTCCATGTACGGGTACGTGTCGGAGCGCGCCTCGTCGTCGAGGATCAGGGCGTCGCAGCGGACCGTGCTCTTCGAGCGCTCGGAGCCGGGATAGACCTTGATCAGCCCGCGGTAGCTGGTGCGCCCGGTCCCCTTGCTGATGGACTTGCTCGTGATGAGCGACGTCGTGTTCGGCGCGGCGTGGATGATCTTGCCTCCCGCGTCCTGGTGCTGGCCGTCGCCGGCGAAGGCGATGCTGAGCACCTCGCCATGGGCGCGCTCGCCGAGCAGGTAGATGCTCGGGTACTTCATGGTGAGCTTGGAGCCCAGGTTGCCGTCGACCCACTCCATGACGGCGTCCTCGTACGCAACCGCGCGCTTGGTCACGAGGTTGTAGACGTTGTGGCTCCAGTTCTGGATGGTCGTGTACCGAACCCGTGCGCCCTTCTTGACGATGATCTCGACCACTGCCGAGTGCAGTGAGGCCGTCGTATAGGTCGGCGCCGTGCAGCCCTCGACGTAGTGAACGCTGCTGCCCTCGTCGGCGATGATCAGCGTGCGCTCGAACTGGCCCATGTTCTCGGTGTTGATGCGGAAGTAGGCCTGGAGCGGCAGCTCGACGTGGACCCCCTTCGGCACGTAGATGAACGAGCCTCCCGACCAGACGGCGGTGTTCAGTGCGGCAAGCTTGTTGTCGTTGGCCGGGATGACCGTGCCGTAGTACTCGCGGAACAGGTCGGGATGCTCCTTGAGCGCCTGGTCAGTGCCCATGAAGATGACGCCCTGCTTCTCGAGGTCCTCTCGAATGTTGTGGTAGATGACCTCGGAGTCGTACTGGCCGCCGACGCCGGCGAGGTACTTCTTCTCCGCTTCGGGGATCCCGAGCTTGTCGTAGGTGCGACGGATGTAGTCAGGAACGTCATCCCACGACTGCGCCGCCCCGGCGGAGCTGCCCGTCACGTAGTAGTAGATGTCCTGGAAGTCGATGCCCGACAGGTCACCGCCCCACTTCGGCATCGGACGGGCCTCGAAGTGCCGATACGCCTTGAGGCGCAGGTCGGTCATCCACTTGGGCTCGTCCTTGATGCGGCTGATCTCCGCCACGACCTCGGCGCTGATCCCCTTCTCGAACGTCGTGCGAGGCTGATCAGCGTCGTGCCACCCGAACCTGTAGGTGTCGGGGATCTGCGTCAGTGCCGGGTTCGGAAGGGCCATTCAATCCTCTGTTTCGGAATCCCGACTGATTTGGTCGGTGTTCATGGCTCATTGTCCTCCACGCCGTAGCAGCGGTCAACCGCGCGATGCTTCGAGCAGCCTCCCGCGAAGCTCGTCGAGCCGCACGCCTTCGTCCACCAGGCGCCGCGCCTCCTCCGCGGGAATCGCACTGCTGATGACGATCAGCTGGATGACACGCTCGCCACTCGTCCGCGCGATCACCGATCCCGCGCTGATCCAGGTCTCTTCGTCCCCCGCATGCCCCTCCCCGAACGCGTCGACGGCAATCCCGGCCACCTCGGTGAAGGTCCAGGACGCGCGCGGCGCCGGAATCTCCAGCCCCAGCATCGAGAGCCCCGCGCGCTCGCCGGCCTCCCGCGCCGCGTGCCAGTGCTCGGTCGCCCGACCGTTCAGCCGCGTCGCGTCACCGGCGGCCCAGACCAGCGGATGGCTGGTGCGCTGGTCCGAGCCCACGCTGATGCCCCGCGCCACGCCGATTCCCGCTTCGGCCGCCAGCTCGTCGCGAGGCCGGACGCCAACCCCGGCGACGACGAACGCTGCGGGCAGCCGCCGCTCACCGATCCACGCCGCGTCCGCATCCACCGCGGTCACCGTCTCCCCCAGCAGCACCTCCACGCCCGCTTCCGCGAGGCGTGCGCGCGCCCAGCCCGCGAGCAACTCGCCCATGGCACCGCCCCACAGGGAGCGGGTCAGCTCGACGATGGTCGGCCGCAGCCCCAGCGTTGCCAGCGCCGAGGCGACCTCGACGCCGATGAGCCCGCCGCCGACCACGACGACCGGCGCGCCCGGCGCCGCGAGCGCGGCCTCCCGGATACGGCGAGCGTCAGCGGCCGTGCGCAGCAGGAGAGCCGATTCGCCGCCCGGCACGGGCAGGCGGCTCGGGGCCGCGCCCGTCGCCAGGAGACACTGCTCGAAGGTCACCGTCCCGCCGTCGGACAGCGTCGCGCGGCGATCGTCCGGCTCGAGGCGCGTGACGGCGAGGCCGGTCAGGAGCTCCACCGAGTGGCGTTCGTACCAGCGGGTCGGCTCGGCGGCGAGCAGCTCCTCCGATGCCCCGCGCAGCACCTCCTTGCTGAGGGGTGGGCGGTTGTAGGGTGGTGCCGCCTCTTCCCCGATGAGCAGGACGGAGCCCGCGAAACCCTTTCGCCGCAGGGTGCGTGCGCACCTCACCGATGCGACGCCACCGCCCACCAGGAGCACGTCGACTTCCACCCGACCCATGCTACCGACGGATAGACTCCGCGCCGATGAGCCTTCCGCACGACCTGAGCCTGCGAGACGCCGATCTCGACGACCTGCCGGCCATCGCCGCGCTGCGCGATGCGGTCGGCTGGTCGGTGCACGAGTGGGCGCTGCGCGCCGTCATCGGCCTGCCGCATGCGCGCTGCGTCGTGGCGGTGGACGGAGAAGGCGCCCTTGCCGGCGTGGGGTCCGGCATCCCCTACGGCCCGCTGGGCTTCGTCGGCAATATGGTCGTGGTCGAGGCGCATCGGCGTCGCGGCGTGGGCACGGCCATCCTCGACTCGGTGGCCACGTTCCTGGAGGAGGCGGGCTGCCGGCGCCTGGAGCTGAACGCCACGCCCGACGGGCAGCCGCTGTACATGCGGCATGGCTTCGAGAGCATCGGCATGAGCAGCGCGGCGCGCATCCCGCGAGGAGCCCCACTGTCGCGTGATCCAGCGCTCTCCGCGCGCCACGCGGACCGCAGCGACCTCGGCGCGCTCGCCGCCTACGACCGGCTGCGCTTCGGGGGTGATCGCCGCGCGCTCCTCGGGCTGCTGCTGGACGATCCGGCCGCACCGATCGTGCTGGCCGAGCGAGACGGCGCCATCGTCGGGTATGCATGCGTGCGCCCCGCCGAGCCCCGCATCGGGCCGGTCCTGGCCGACTCCCCGACTGTGGCGGAGACGCTCCTGATCGAGGCGTTCGACCTGGTACCGAGCACCGGCGAGCTGCGCCTCAACCTGCGCCCGAACAACCGCCCCGGGAGCGAGTGGCTGAAGGGCCTCGGCGTCGAGATCGAGCCGTGGGATGGACGCATGGCGCGTGGACCGCAGATCCCGCGACGGGACGACGCGGTCTACGGCATGGCGGTGGGCGCTCTCGGGTGAGCACCGTCCAGGGCCTCGTGCTGCGGGCGCGGTCGGGGTTCTACACGATCGCCACCGATGATGGCCCGCTCATCGAGGCGCACCTGCGCGGCCGCATGAAGAAGGACCGCCAGGCCTCCGACATCGCGGTCATCGGCGACCGCGTGAGCGTCGAGCTCCTTCCGGACGGGACCGGTGCGATCGAGTCCGTCGAGTCGCGCGAACGACGCTTCAGCCGCCGGCAGCCCGGCCCGCGCGGGTCATGGCGCGAGGACGTCATGGTGGCCAACGCGGACCTCGTCGTCGCCGTCTTCTCGTGCGACCGCCCACCGCCGAATCCGCGGCTGATCGACCGCTTCCTGGTGGTCGCCGAGTACAACGAGGTCCCGGTGCTGCTGGTCGCCAACAAGGTCGACCTCGTCGGCGAGGACGCTGCCCAGACCCTGTTCGCGCTCTACGAGCGCATCGGCTACGACGTCATCCACGCGAGCGCAAAGACCCGCGTCGGCGTCGAGGAGCTGCGCGCAAAGCTGGCCGGACGCCTCTCGATCGTCACCGGTCCCTCCGGCGTCGGGAAGTCGACCCTGCTCAACGCGCTCCAACCGGGCCTCCAACTGGCCATCGGTGAGGTCTCCGAGGCGCTCCACAAGGGCCGCCACACCACCACCGTCGCCGAGCTGCTCCCGCTCGAGGGACCCGAGGGCGGCTACGTGGCCGACACGCCCGGCATCCGGGAGCTCGGCCTGTGGCAGATGCCGCCGACCGAGCTTGCCTCCGCGTTCCCCGAGTTCCGACCGCACCTCGGTGCATGCGCCTTCAACGACTGCAGCCACCTCCACGAGCCGCGCTGCGGCCTGCGCGCCGCGGTGGAATCGGGGGCGGTTTCCGAGGAGCGGTACGACTCGTATCGGCGCATGCTGACCGGCGAGAGCTGAGGCCGAGCCGATGTATCATCGGCGGCCCCAAGGTCTCGGGCGGGAGTAGCTCAGTTGGTAGAGCGCCACCTTCCCAAGGTGGATGTCGCGAGTTCGAGTCTCGTCTCCCGCTCCACTCCCCGGATGAACGGCCACCGGAGGACCGAAAGCATGACCGCAGGATCTGGCACGCGCGACGACCCCTGGCGCCTCAAGACCGCTCCGGGCACGTCGGAGTACGAGATGTACCGCGACGAGTCCGCCGACCCGCCGGCCCTGGTCTGCCAGGTGGGCTCGACTCGGCTGAGCTATCGGCTCAGTGCCATCGAGGACCTCCACGCCTGGCTGAAGGAGCAGGGCGACTGGGTGCCTCTCGGCGCTGCCGACGAATCGAAGGACGCCGCCGATGGGACAGTGGAAGCCTGGGGCCGCTCGGAGGGCAACCCGGTCGGTGGGTGGTACGGCCTGCGAAAGGGGTACCGGGGCCGCTTCGGGATGTACCTCCCGCCGCTGCTCGAGGCGCTGGGCCTCGTCGAGCTCGAGCACTCTCCGCGCAACAACCGGATGCGCGCGAAGTAGATCCCTCGAACCTCCGCGGCCATTGCCGCAGTATTCGCACTCTGGGAGCGTGCCTCCGGCCGATAGCAGGGCCTGACCTACAATCCGCCGATGCGGGTCACCCTCGTCGCCCTGGTCGCGTGTCTCCTGCTGGCCGCGTGCTCGTCACCGGCTTCGACCACCGAGCCGACGCTCGCAGCCTCGGTGGCCACGCCGTCATCGGCTCCCTCGATGGCAGGCGTGGAGTCGCCGACGCCGTCTCCTTCGGCGAGCGAGCCGCTGCCCGCGCCGCAATGGGCGGCGCTGGAGGCCATCGGTCCCGTGCCGCGGGAGGATCACACCTGGACGGTGGACCCTTCCGGCGAAGTGGCCTACCTGTTCGGCGGCCGCGATCGCGAGGCGACCTCCGGCGACCTGTGGGCGTACGACCTCGCCACCGACGCGTGGTCGGAGATTGCCTTCGAGGGGGGGCCGGCTCCCCGCTTCGGGCACGAGGCCGTCTGGGTTGCCGGCACCGGACTGGTGATCTTCGCGGGTCAGGCGGACGCCACCACGTTCTTCAACGACCTGTGGGCGTACGACCCCGGGAGCGTTTCCTGGCGGCAGCTGCCCTCGACCGGCGCCGTTCCGGTTGCCCGCTACGGGACCTGTGCGGCGGTGGGTCCCGACGGAAGGCTGTGGATCAGCCACGGGTTCACCTCCGAGAACGCCCGCTTCAACGACACCCGCGCCTACGACCTCGAGACCGGCGTATGGACCGATGAGACCCCGGAGGCGCCATTGCCGGTCAGCCGCTGCCTTCATGGCTGCTGGTGGACCGATGGCGGCGAGCTCGCGCTGTTCGGCGGCCAGACCACCGGCGCCACCGCGCTCGGCGACCTGTGGCTGCTGTCCGACGGCGCGTGGACGCACATCGAGGGCAATCTGCCTTCTGCCCGCAACCTGTACGCGCGGGCCCGCCTCGCGTCGGGCGTGACGCTCGTGTTCGGCGGCCAGGCGCTGGACGAGACGTTTCTGGCCGATGCATTCCTCCTCAATGACGGTGAGGCGAACGCCGTCGCCGTGGAGCCAGGGGGTCCTGCGCCGGCGCCGCGGGCGGGTGCGGAGATGATCGTGGACGAGGCCCGGAACCGGGTCCTGCTGTTCGGCGGGCGCGATGCCGACCGCGCCTACGGAGACCTGTGGGAGCTGCGCGACCTCGGGGTCAGCCTCGGACCCTAGGCGCTGTCGTGCTCATCCTCGAGCGTCGCCGATACGGTCATCTCCACGTTGCCGGCCAGCGCGCGTGACACGGGGCAGCCGTCCTTGGCGGCCTGCGCGGCCGCGTCGAAGGCCGCCTCGTCCATGCCAGGCACCACGCCCATCACGTCGAGCTGGGAAGCGGTGACGGTCCACGCGTCGCCGACCTTGTCGAACGTTACGGTGGCCGACACGTGCAGGTGCTCCGCGGGCGTCCCGGCGCGCACGAGGCCACCGGAGAGCGCCATCGAGAAGCAGGAGGCGTGGGCGGCGGCGAGCAGCTCCTCCGGCGACGTCCGGCCCTCGGGCGCTTCGGTGCGCGACGCCCACGACACGGGCAGGTCGGTGAAGAGCTGGCTCGTGCCGGCCGAGACCGTGCCGGAACCCTCCGCGAGCGTTCCGTTCCAGGTGACTGTTGCTGTTCGGGTGGCGGGCATCGGCGTTTCAGCTCCTTCGGTGGCGGATTCGGGTGGCTAGCGTACCCGCCACCACCGGCGCTGTCCGTCGCGACGCCCGACGCGAGTACGATGCGGCCGTGTTCGAGCTGCGTCGCGACCCGGTCACTGGCTGGTGGTCGGCGATCGTGGCGGATCGGGCCTTCGACCGCGACGCCTTCGCCATCCAGGCGAAATCCGTCGAGGGCACCCACTGCCGCCACTGCGACGACGCGCCGGAGGACGCGCCGCCGCACCAGGTCAGGCGCGTGCCGTTGAGGTCCGACGCCTTCCATCGGATCGACTCGAGCAAGCCGAGCGCGGCGCAGCTTTCGCTGAGCGAGGTGGAGCGCGCGACCGGCTCGTGGGAGATCCTGGTCGGCCCGCGTGGCAACCACGGCCGGCTGGCGGACGCGGCACCGCAGCTGGCCGGCGCCTTGATCCGCGCGGCGCGCGACGCGATGCGGTCGATCGGCGAGGAGCCCCGCGAGGAGGGGCCCGAGGGCACGCCCGAGCCGCTCTACATCCAGGTGGTCCAGAGCTACGGCCGCCAGGCGGGATCGCGAAGCGCGCACCTCAACGTCGAGCTGTACGCGATCCCGCAGGTGCCGCACTGGGTGGCCGAGGAGATCGGTGGCGGCGCCCGTCAGATGATCAAGTCGCGCCGATGCGTGTGGTGCGCCGTCGCGGAGGCGGAGGAGGAGAACGGCGAGCGGCTGATCTTCTCCGACCACCACGCCGTGGTGTTCGCGCCCGCCGCCAGCCGCTCCGCGTTCGAGATGATGGTCGTGCCCCGCGCGCACGCGGCGGACTTCACGGAGCTCGACGACGAGGCACTGACCGATACCACCGCGACGCTCCAGCGTGCCCTGCATGCCCTCGACGCCCTCGGCGACCCGCCGTACAACCTGTTCCTGCACACCTCGCCGTCAGGCGATCGGCTCGAGGGGACCTTTCACTGGCACTGGGAGATCCATCCACGGCTGCGGGTCATCGCCGGGCTCGAGCGCGCGACCGCCCTCGCCGTCAACCCGGTAGCACCGGAGTACGCGGCGGAGGTGCTGCGCCAGCACCTGGCCCGGTAACAGATCGGGATGTCACTGCGTCACAGCCAGAACCCCGAAGGGTCCCCAGCGTGGAGGAGAGCGTGCACTCGATGGTCGTCCCCGGCCACGTCATGTGGGGTGAGCCCACCATGACGGATCGCGCTGCCCACGCCCGCGAGGCCGAGTTCACGCACCTGTTCGAGGAATTCTCCTCCCCGATCTACAACTACGTGCTGCGCATGGTCGGCGATCCCGATCGGGCTGCCGACGTCACCCAGGACACCTTTATCAAGGCCTACCGCAAGCTCGACACGGTGACCGATGCGACCTCGACTCGCTCCTGGCTCTACCGCATCGCCACCAACACGGCCATCGACGACATGCGTCGCCGCCGGCTGGTGAGCGCGGTGCCGGACGACAGTCCCGTCTTCACCAACCGCGCCGATG
>Ga0136630_1001095_pt1 | contig 10915 bp, 12 predicted proteins | sample AntDrymUQ5682106_2_FD_105496 | JGI IMG/M metagenome (GOLD analysis project Ga0136630, IMG submission 105496) | Polar desert sand microbial communities from Dry Valleys, Antarctica - metaG UQ568 (21.06) | ecosystem: Environmental > Terrestrial > Soil > Desert | place: Antarctica: Dry Valley...
AAGCTGCGCCAGCCCGTGCGGGCCCAACGCCTGCGCGAGTTCCTCGAGATGGAGTAACCGGCTCCGGCGCCCGGCGCGGCGCCGTCACACGCCGGGCGCATGCTCACGGCATGGGCTACGGCGGCAAGTGGACGGAACAGCTTCGGGCACGTGAGCTGCGTGCAGAAGCGTGGACGTTGCAAGACATCGCCACCGAGCTGGGCGTCTCGAAGTCGTCTGTGAGCCTCTGGGTCCGCGACATCGACTTCGTACCGAATCCTCGGCGCCGCAGCCGTCACCAGCGCCCGAGCAGCCTGCACGTCCGGAAGGTCGCCGAGATCCAGCGCTGCCAGCACGAGGGCGTCGAGTGGATCGGAAGGATGTCCGAGCGCGAGTTCCTGATTCTGGGTGCCGCGCTCTACGCAGGCGAAGGAAGCAAGACGTCAGACAAGCTCTGTTTCGTCAACAGCGATCCCCGAATGATCTGGACGTTCACGACGTGGCTACGACGCTTCTTCGACGTCGACGAGTCTCGCCTCCGGATGAGGCTCTACTTGCACGAGGGCCTCGACCTCGACGCGGCGATGGAGTTCTGGTCGGATCTCACAGACATCCCGCGAGGGCAGTTCCAGAAGCCGTACCGAGCGGGTGCCGATCCGACTCGCCGCCACGCGAAGCACGTGATGGGCTGCCCCGCCGTCGTGTACGCCGACTCGGCGAAACACCGCCGTGTGATGGGCCTCGTGTCGGCGATATTGTCACCTACTGCCATTCCGGGGTAGCTCAGCTGGCAGTAGCGATGGATTGTTAATCCATAGGTCGTGGGTTCGAGCCCCACCCCCGGAGCGAAGGTCGGGTCGACCGCACAGGGCGGTAGCTCAGTGGTCAGAGCAAGGGACTCATAATCCCCGGGTCGTGGGTTCGATCCCCACCCGCCCTACTCCTCAATGTCGTGTAGAGCTTCAGTTGACGGACGACGTGTCGTCATCGATTGGGGCTTGACACCCGGTCTCCGTCAGTGGACACTTACCGTTCGTGGTCACTTACGATGAGAGAGACGAGGACGGGTGGGGTGCGCTTGGCGACGGCACCCGGCGCGCGATCTTGTTGAGCTTGGCCGAGCGAGCCCAGGCCGTCGTCGAGCTCGCTGCTCAGTTGCCGATCAGCCGGCCCGCTGTGTCGCAGCATCTGAAGGTGTTGAAAGACGCCGGACTCGTGACCGGACGCGCAGCCGGTAACCGCCGGGTTTACCAGCTCAACGCGGCCGGTCTGACAGCGCTGCGGGATCAGCTGGACACCTTCTGGAACCGGACGATGGCCGGCTATCACGAAGTCGTCGAAGCAGAGGAAGCGGAGAACGCATGAACGAGGCCAATGCTGCGGTCGTCTGCCGCCAGATCGTCGTCGAGGCGCCCATCGGGCGGGCCTTCGCCGTGTTCACCGAGCGATTCGGTGACTTCAAGCCCCCGGAACACAATCTTCTCGGCGCCGATATCACGGAGACCGTGTTCGAGCCGCACGTTGGAGGCCACATCTACGATCGCGCCGTCGACGGGAGCGAGTGCCGCTGGGCCCGAGTCCTCGCCTTCGAACCGCCGCATCGTGTCGTGTTCAGTTGGGACATCAGTCCGTACTGGCAGATCGAATCCAACCCGGACCACACCAGCGAGGTCGAGGTCCGGTTCGTCGCTGAAAGCCCACAGCGCACCCGCCTCGAACTCGAACACCGCAACATTGATCGTCACGGACCCGGCTGGGAAGGTGTCCGCGAAGGTGTCGGCGACGACCAAGGATGGCCGCTCTACCTCGTCCGCTACGCACATCTCTTCACTGAGGACCGCTGAATGCCGCGATCGCCGTCACCACGAGCGCCGAGTTGACTGTCGCGGTCGACTTCGAAGGGCACCGCGTCGGCAAGATCCTCGTTCCCCTTGTCGTGCGCCGCGAGGCACGCAAGGAGATGCCGAACAACTTGGCTGCGCTGAAACAGCGACTCGAGAGTTCGGCGTCGCCGAGCCGTTCACCCATCGCCGCCGCAGTTCAGGTCCTGTCCCGGGCGACCGCGCCTGTGGCGACTGGACGCGGCCGATGGACATCAGCGGAGGTCCTTCGAGGCCGTCATCCAACGGTAGACGAGAGTGACCAGTAGTCCCACCCCGAGCACGGTCGCAACGAACGTGGCGATCTGCACGGCGGTCGACACGTCGTCGGGGAGCAGGAGTTGTCGTGCGATGTTGGCCGCACCGATGGCGACGACGTAGATCCACCACGGAGCGTTCCACGGGGTTCGCCGAGCGAGGGCGCGCTGCGCGTGCCCGCGGATCGTGTCGCTGCGGCGCTGGGTCGTTGGGGGGTTGTCCATGTCCGGAGTCCGCTCTTGTCTTGATCGTTTCGTCATCGCCGCCCCTCGTACAGCGCTTCGCGTTCCCATGCGTCGGGTGCCTGTTCGTGCAGCCGCCAATACTCATCGGCGATGCCGTTGGGGTCGAACGCGTTCCCGGGTGCCACGGCGCCGGCGACGGTGAACGTTGCGACGTGTACGCCCGCTGGTCCGAACTCAGCCGCCAGTAGCTCGGCCAGCGCTCGCACGCCCGCCTTGCCAAGGGACAAGCTGGTGACCTGCGGGACTGGTATCGGCATGCCACCCGTGATGATGAAGGTGCCTCGGCCCAATTCGGCCATCCGGGGAAGCAGGTGGCTGGCCGCCGTGATCGCGCCGACGACGTTCACGGCCCACGCGTGAAGGTGCTGCGCGGCGGTGAGCTCACCGACTGCATCCCACTGGATCACCGCGGCGTTGTAGACGAGGACATCGGGAAGGCCGAGGCGTTGCACGATCTGATCGAGGGCGCCGCGCAGTGCCGACTCGTCGGCGGCATCAGCGAGCTCGCCGTGCGTGTCCACGTTCGTGCCGGCCAGCGCGCTCAGCGCGGCATCGACGGTCGAGCGCGACCGCGCGACGACGCCGATGGGGAGTCCCTCTCGGGCGAAGCGTCGGGCGACGGAGACTCCGATGCCCGGACCCGCACCGATCACGATCGCGCCGGGCATCACCCGCTCCTGCCGGGTGTGGTGACAACGGCGTGCATCTCAGTTGGCGGTCGTGTCGGTGAGCGGGAGGCCGTAGCGGTCGGCGAAGGCGGTGGTGGCGAGGGGCCGGCGTCCGGGGTGAGGACGTTGCTCGGCACCCGTCCCGACGGCGACGAGGAGCGCGATCGCCAGGTCATCGCGGTTCTCGATGCCGATCGCGCGCTTGACGAGGCGTTCGTCCCACCCGTTCATCGGCGAGGTCGCCAGGCCGGCAGCGGTGGCGGCGAGGATGAGGAACGACGCGGCGATCATGGCGTCTTTGATGGCGTACTCACGCAGCGCGCCACGGGCCTCGAGGGCGGCTTGGAACTCCGCGGAGGCGACCGTGAAGAAGCGGGCGAACTCGTCGCTCCAGGCGCCGTTGCGGCGTGCGACGTCGTCGATGTCGCGACGATCGTCCTTCCATCCCTGCGTATCGGCGACGAACACGAAGATGGCCGGCGCCTCTTGGGGTTGGGGTTGGCCACCGGTGGCATCGGTGAGGGCGGCCAATCCGTCCGCACTGGTGACGACTACGACGCTGCGGTCCTGCAGGTTCCAACTCGAAGGTGCTTCCATTGCCAGGGCAGACAGTTCCTGGAGCATGGCTCGGTCGACGGGCGTGTGGTGGTAGTGACGGATCGTGCGGCGCTGGCGGATCGCAGTGGGGACGGTCATCGTCGACAGGGACGGGGAAGCGGGCGGTGCGGTGGTCGGAGCGGCGGGAAATGTCATGTGGTCACTGTCGCAGAGTTGGTATTGAATGTGAAGTAGACACCCCGTCGTAACCTATAGTGGTTGAGGTGACCACGACCGTCCGCTCGTCGGGCCTCCCCGCCGACGCATTCTGTTCGACCTGCCCGACCCGTGAGCTGCTCGACCGGCTCGCCGGCAAGTGGACCGTCCTCGTCATCGACGCCTTGTACGAGGGCACGATGCGCTTCAGCGAGTTGCGGCGCCGCCTCGAGGGCGTATCACAGAAAATGCTGACAGAGACGCTGCGGTCGCTCGAACGCGACGGTTTCGTCACCCGCAAGGTCTACGCATCCGTGCCGCCGAAGGTCGAGTACACGCTGACCCCGCTCGGAGCGAGCCTGCGCGAACCGGTCGCTGCGCTCCGGCTCTGGTCCGAGCATCACATCAACGACGTCGAACGTGCTCAGGCGCGACACGACGCACGCGCACGGGCTCGCGTCACGGAGTGACGACCGGGTCCCGGCGCTCCGGAGCTCGTCACGTCGAGCTATCCAGATGCGTTCTGGCGAATCTCGTCGAGCGCGTCGATGTGGTGCTCGATCTCGACGCTTGACATGTCGCGCTGTGCCTGATCGCGCAGCCGGCGGGCACGTTCGGGGTGCGCGAGGAGCGATGTGATGGCGTCAGTCCAGGCGGCGACGTCACCGGGCTCGATCAACAGGCCGTTGTGGTGGTCGACCAGGACGGTGTCGAGTCCGCCGATCCGAGATGCCACGACGGCTGACCCGGCGGCCATCGCCTCGAGCGCGACGGCGCCGAGCGGTTCGGGCCACTGCGACGGGATCACGACGATGTCGGCACCGGTGAGCTGCTCGTCCATGGCCTCGTAATCGAGGTGCCCGAGGTAGGTGATCGACAGCCGAGCGTTCACCGCCATCGCCTCGTCGCCGATGCGTCGGCACTCCGACCAGAAGTGGTCGTCCTCGATGATGCCGGCGATGCGCAGTTCGACGGGTCTGTCGGTCGTCACTGCGCCGAGCGCCTCTAGTAGGACGGACAGTCCCTTCTCGGCCGTGATCCGTCCGGCCGCGAGGACGACCGCCGGATCGCTCGCTCGTGACCGTTGCCGGGTGCGTCGGCTGCCGCGGACACGCACCGGTCGCCTGAGGAGGTGGAGTCGTGCACCGAGCCGCGGTTCGGCCTCCTCGAGGAGTGATCGCATGTACCCGCTGACGACCACGACGGCGTCAACGTCGCACAGCGACCCTGCCAACGTCGTGCGGTCCTCGAGCTCTGCGAGATCGAGTGTGCGCTGCGAAAATCGCCGGACGCAATGCCCTTCGTCGATCGCTGTCAGGCAGCCTCGTCCGAGACGCTGGGCGCAGCTACCGACGTCGCGCCGCCAGCGCAACTCGGTCAGACAGGTCAGGTAGTGATCGTGGACGTACCAGAGGAGCGCGCCACGACCCTCGAGTGCGGCCAGCGACGACACGACCGCGGGATCGAACACGTTGTGCAGGTAGATGACATCGGGGTCGATCTCGCGAACCACGGCGGCCACTGCGTCACCGGTGCCCGGACGTGGCCGGCGAGAGCGGAGCCCCTCGACGACGTGCACCGAGCTGAGGTCCTGCGAGGCATCGCCTGCGACGAGGCCGCACACGAGATGCGACTGCACCCCCCGCCCTGCCAGCGCACTGGTGAGCAGCGTGATGTACTCCTCGGTGCCCCCGAAGCTGCCCCCCTTCTCGTTGATGTGGACGACCGAGCGCCACGCCCTGCGGTCTACGACCGAGCTGCTGGCCGCCGACGCCACACGACCTGTCACGGACGCACCCTACGGACCCTGGATGGGCGCTGCTCATCGACTCCCGACCCGGAACAGGAGGCGAAGTTCTCGGACGATCTGCGAGGGTCCGAGGCGGAGCCGTCATCACCACCTAGGGTTGACACTTCTGGTCATGCCGGACCGAGGCGCGCACGCTCGTGCTGGTGGCATGCAACACGTCGTCCGGGTGTGCCGGCGACACGACACCGAAAGATCGATGCTCGACGTAGCAGAACTTGAATCGGCGATCTGGTCGATCGCGGATGGACGTGGGACGACGGACGACTCGGCGCGCCTCGACGCCGACCGCCGGGCCTCGCTCGCCGTGCTCGACGGGCTGATCGTCGACATCGACCGTGATCTGGCGTCCGCGAGGCGTCTCACCGGCGATGAGCGCGAGCAGGTGGTCGGTGACCTCGCGGAGACGCTCGACAACCTCCGCGACATCGCCTCCGGGCTGCGACCGAACAAGAACGGTACGCCGCAGGCCGCGCCGAGCGAGCCGGAAGAACCTGACGAGCCGATCGAGCCCGGCGAGGTCGAGCTCCACGCCTCGTGGTGGTCGGGGCAGGTGGTCGTGTGGGCAGGAGGTCGAGGCGTCGAGCCAGAGGATCACGACGGTCTGTCCGCCCGACTCGAATCCATCGACGGCCCGCCCCTCGGCTGGGAGGTGCACGCCGGCGTGCCGCTGCCCGGTGGGCACCGAGCCGCCTCGCTCGCGATCCCGATGAAGGATGCGCTCGGATGGCTCGTCGCCGTCGGCGGCGGCCACGGACGAACCGGCGTCGGCGCGGCCGTGCTCTGGCTCGGACACGTCGCCCTGGAAGGCGTACGCCTCGCGGCGTCCGGTTCCATCGTCCCGGCGCTGCAGGTCGGCAACCGGACGCGCAACGGGATCGTCGACGCGCAGGTCCGTTGGCGTCCCGCTTTGATCGACCGCCCGGCCATCTCTGCGCTCACCGACGTCATGCCGGGCACCGTCGCTGCGCTCGGCGGGGACGCCTCGGCGATCACGTCGTCGGTGATCGCCTCGGTCGTCGAGACGATCGCGATCGAGAGCGTCGAGCGTATGGAGCTGCCGGCTCCTCCGCCCGTGGTGAATTCCCCCCGCGACGTGCGCGAGGCCTTGATCGCTCGCATGGACGGCACACCATTCACCGCCCCCGCAGCGCACGTCCGTGGCGTGGCATCGACGCTCGAGCAGTGGACGCGACCGGTCACGTCGCGTTCGGTGGCCCGACTCGTGGTGCAGCTCGACGCGCCGGAGCCCGGCGGTGTGTGGTTGCTGTCCGTGTCGGTGCCGTCGCCCGCCGGCCGGCTCACCCCGATCAACGTCGCCCTGCGCGGGACACGTCCATCCGACCCCGTCGCGGCCGAGTGGACGCGCCTCGGTCGTCTCTTCCCGACGATCCATCGGGCGGCTGCGAATCGGCGCGGACACGTGGCCCTGAGCCAGGAGGAGGCGTGGGACTTCATGACCGCCGTCGGCCCGACGCTCGGCGCGGCCGGGTTCGACGTGCGCGTGCCGACGCTGTCGCGGCGCAAGGCGACGCCGACGCTGCGACTGTCCACGGAGGCATCGGCGAGCACCGTCGTCGGCGCCAACCAGCTCAGCAACGTCGTCTGGTCGGTTGTCTTCGACGACGACGTCGAACTCAGCGCGGCCGATGTCGCTCGCCTCGCTCGCCAAGCACGACCGCTCGTGCAGTCACCTCGAGGCTGGGTCGAAATCGACCGATTCGACCTCGACGCCGCCGCAGCGGCGCTTGCGGAGCGGGAGTCGACGAAGCAGCTCACGGGCGCCGAGATCCTGCGCGCCAGCATCGGCCTCGACGGCACCGGTCTGCGCGGCGGCGTCGACGTGCGCGGGCGCAGCTGGGCAACCGATCTCTTGCGCCGGGCGGCGGAGGCGCCGACGGCTCCGATCAGCCGGCCGCCAGGATTCGAGGGCGAGCTGCGCACGTATCAGGCAGAGGCGCTCACCTGGCTCGGGTTCCTCGACGCCGCCGAGCTCGGCGGATGCCTCGCCCTCGACATGGGGCTCGGCAAGACGCCGACGGTGCTTGCGCACGTGGCACGGGTCGCGCACGAGGGGCCGTCGACCACGACGCTCGTCATTGCACCGGCCGCCGTCGTCGGCAACTGGGCGGCGGAGGCGGCACGCTTCGTCCCGGGTCTCCGTGTCGTCGTGCACCACGGCGCCTCGCGGTCCGCCGACGAGCGGCTCGACGCCGAGATCGCAGAGGCCGAGATGGTCATCACGACGTACGCCACGGCCGTGCGCGACATCGATGCGCTCGCCGGGGTCGAGTGGGACCGGATCGTGCTCGACGAGGCGCAGGCGATCAAGAACCCGGCCAGCGACACGGCGCAGCAGCTGCGGCGGATCCCTGCCCGATCCCGCCTGGCGCTCACCGGGACGCCGATCGAGAACGGCCTCGCCGACCTGTGGGCGATCCTCGACTTCACGAACCCCGGCCTCGTGGGGCCACGTGCGGCGTTCGTCGCCCAGCTCTCGGGCGATGGCGAGACGGCGCTGCGTGCGCTCAACGGGATTCTCCTGTTCCGCCGCACCAAGAGCGAGCCCGAGGTCGCCGCCGAACTGCCCGACAAGATCGACGAGGTCGACCACTGCACGATGACGGCCGAGCAGATCGGGCTCTACCAGGCAGTCCTCGACGAACTCGTCGTCGCCACGGATGCCGATGCGGGTGAGCGCAAGAAGGGCGCCATCCTGGCGGCGATCACGGCGCTGAAGCAGATCTGCGACCATCCCGCCGCGTATCGCGACGACGGCGGTTCGCTGATCGGTCGCTCGGGCAAGCTCTCCCGGCTCGAGGAGATCGTCGAATCGGTGTTCGCCGCCGGCGAGCGGATCCTCGTGTTCACCCACTTCGCGCAGTGGGGGCGGCGCCTCGCCGCTCACCTCAGCGACGTCACGGGCACACCGATCTCGTGCTACGACGGCGGGCTCGCCCGAAGCCGGCGGGACGCGCTCGTCACCGAGTTCCAGGAGGGCAAGGGCCCGGGCGCACTCGTGCTGTCGCTGAAGGCGGGCGGCACCGGCCTCAATCTCACGGCGGCGAACCACGTGGTGCTCTACGACCGCTGGTGGAACCCGGCTGTGGAAGACCAGGCCCGTGACCGCGCGTGGCGCATCGGTCAGCAGCGCACGGTCATCTCGCACCGGCTCGTGTGCCCCGGCACCGTCGACGAGCGCGTCGAGGAGGTCGTCGCCGGCAAGCGGCACATCGCCCAGCTCGTGCTGCCGAAGTCGAGCTCGATCGCCGATCTCAGCAGCGAGCAGCTCGGCATCGCCCTCGGACTCCGTCCCGACGAGCTGTTGCGGGACGATCAATGAACCAGCCACGACGCCGTCGTTCCGGTCGGAACCGATCGTCCCGGGCGAGATCGCCGAAGCCCGTCGACATCTGGCGGACACCAGGTCCCTTGCCACCCGTCGAGCCGATCACGATCCCCGAGGAGGTCGGCGCGCTGCTGCGATCGCTCGGCGACCCCCCGGCGATCGGCGGCAACGTCGTCACGGGGCACTACTTCTCGGCGATCGTCGAGCGCGCCGCCGCAGTTGCCGCCGCCCTCGCAGTCAGCGCCGGCGTCCTCGCCACCCCGGGCGACGACGGGACCTGAGCCAGCGCCGCACCACGTGGGCGGTCACCGTCGGCCTGCTTCCCGGCGTCGGCGGCCGTCGACGGCGATGCGTGCAACGTCGACCACCGCCCGGCCGGCGCCACGCACCGTCAGCTTGGATTCACCCACGTCGCGCCACGTGCGCAGCGGCACCTCGAGGAACCGCTCGATGCCGAGCCCCGGCACTGTCGGCGGCGCGCCGTGCCGGAGACGGGCGAGCAGCTCGACATCGAACGCCCACATCGAGCCGAACGGGGCTGCGAGTGCAGCACGAAGCGCCGGGGTGTCGGCGAACACCTTCGCCCCGCATTGCGTGTCGTACACATTCATCCGCAGGGCGGCGCTCGCCGCCGTTGCGAAGAGTCGCCCGAGATAGTGACGCAGATGAGAGCGTTGGACGTCCGACCCCAGCAACCCGACGCGGCTGCCGAGGACGACGTCGATTCCCGGCGTGTCATCGAGCACGTCGAGGAGTCGTGCGACCTCGTGCGGGGGAGTGGCGAAGTCGGCGTCGCAGTACCCGACGACGGCGGCACCCTCGTCGAGCGCCAGCTGCATCCCCCTGCGCACCGCCTCCGCTTTCCCGCGATTCTCGGCGAGCCGATGCGACGCGATCGCGTCGAGATTGCCGGCGGCGGCGACCAACGTGGCGAGCACCTGCGGCGTCGCGTCCGTCGATCCGTCGTCGACGAGCAACACACGTGCTCCGCTCGCAGCGAGCTCGCCCACTGCTTCGGGACGCAGCCGCTCGGCTTCGTCGAAGCACGGGATGACGATTGTCGCGCCAGGACGTGACGTCACGGCAGGTGCGTCTCGGGGAGCCTGCGCACTGCCCACGTCGACAGACCCGGCACGGCGATGCCGCGTCGTCCGAGCCACGCTCCGCCTCTGGCATCGGCGTCGAGCAATGCGGTGAGGGTCGTCGTGACGACCGAGCCACGTTCCCACCGGCCGATGCCTGCCTCGTCGGGGGAGCGTCCTGCGCGCTCGAGCACCAACGCAACCATCCTCGGCGCGAGCAGCGAGGTGAACAATCCGCCGTGCTCGTCGATCACGAGGTGCGGCGCGAGCAGTCGCCGCAACTGCGACGGCCCGTAGCGACGCTCGTGGCCGAGCGCGACGTCGTGATGCGAGTAGAGCCGTTGGTAGGCGGGAACGCTGACGACGAGCCGCGAACGTGGGTGCATCCGCGACGTGATCTCGTCGCGGAGGAACTGCTCGTCCTTGGCGATGTGCTCGATGACGTCGAGCAACAGGATCAGGTCGAACGTCCCCTCCGGCGGTTCCGTCGTGCGCATGATCCGTCCCCCAAGGTGCGCTGGCACGTGCAGGTCGGCGTCGCTGTAGTTGACGTCCCAGCACGTGATCCGACATGACGCCGACACGTCGTCAGCAAGCTCGCCGGCGAACCAGCCGTCGCCGGCGCCGACGTCGAGGACCGCGCCGAGCGTGCCAACATCGACGTGACGGGCGATCAGCCGCCGGAAGAACCGGGCGCGTGCGACCTCCCACGGGTGGCGTCGTGCGTCGACTTCACGCCGTTCGCTGAGATCCACAGGGCGGCATCGTAACGATGCCGCTCACTCGGAGGGTCGGACATCGATGGGAGCGGCGAAGATTGCGACGGTGCCGAAGGCCTGGCGCGTGCGGAGCGCGACGAGGCGCTGGTACCTGGTGGCTTGATCGGGCGTGAGG
>Ga0136630_1001096_pt1 | contig 10910 bp, 12 predicted proteins | sample AntDrymUQ5682106_2_FD_105496 | JGI IMG/M metagenome (GOLD analysis project Ga0136630, IMG submission 105496) | Polar desert sand microbial communities from Dry Valleys, Antarctica - metaG UQ568 (21.06) | ecosystem: Environmental > Terrestrial > Soil > Desert | place: Antarctica: Dry Valley...
GTGGCCGCTACACACAGCTCGGATTTCTTACTCGGCTGCCTTGAGGAAAGTCCGACGACCGTGGTGCGCCTTAGCTACCGAGACAAAATACCCACCGCACACGCGATTACAGGCGAGCAACTCAACGAGATCTCACGTGATCCGCTACTTCGCTCCGCGGGTGCGCTACGAGCGCTGTTTGCTTCCTCCTGCATTGTCTGCGAGGCCGACTCCGACCGAGCCTTTAACGAGGAGGTCAATCGACGATTGGCGGCGACGGACGAGCGTCAGGGTGCACAAGACTGCGTCTTCCTGAACGCCCAGAACTGGCAGACGATCCCACGCCTCGCTGGTCCGCTGCGAGCGGTAGGCGTACCCACGGCAGTGATCGTCGATCTCGATGCCCTCGCTGAAGCCTCTGCCTGGGCGGAGATCGTACAGATCGCCAAGCTAACTGAAGAGACGCGAGATCGCGTGCTTTTGGCCAGGTCGGCAGCGCAGACCGCTATCGAAGCTTGCGGTCGAGTTACAACCGACGGGCCACTTCGCGCCAAGCTGACGGGGCTGGACGCACTGGATCATCAACAGCGTCCGCCGGTCGAGGCCGCTTTACGAGAGCTCGCAGAGATCGGCATTTTCGTAGTGCCTGCTGGAGAGCTAGAGAACTGGCTCCCCGATCTCGGCTGTACCAACAAGAAGACCTGGGTGAGCGACATGCTCGTTCGGATGGGCGCGGCGGGCGGGAGCGTGTATGTCGAGCCGAGAGGCGGAGACGTGTGGGATTTCGTTGAGAGCATCGCTGCTTGGCTTGAGAATCCCGGGCGCAAAGGCATGCCAAGACCTGAGGCAGGATGACTCGGCACGGTTGAGCAATGCGTTGCACGACATGGCCCGTCTCGGCGAACCCGATCTGCTGCAAATGAGGATACGGCTAAGCCGAGTTCCTTGATCCGATGCTAAGCGGGATTCCCAGTGACGTCTTCGGTGTCGTTGAAGACTCCGTCGTTCCGTGCACTCGCTCCGGCGCGCGATCGGCGACCTGGGCTGGGCGCCGATTTTGCGCCCAGCTGTTCATAACATTGATTCTCGCCCGTGTTTATGACCACCTGGGTACGAGCGGCGTTGTGCCGCCTCGTGGCTCCGCCGTCAGCCGCTGCTGTTGACCATGTGCTGCGCGGTCATCTGCAGGTAGTCCCACAGCTGGCGGCGGTGTGACTCGTCGAGCTGCGCCTCGTCGACAGCGGTCCGCATGGCGCGCAGCCAGGCGTCCCGTTCGGTGGGACCGATGCTGAAGGGCGCGTGGCGCATCCGCAGCCGCGGGTGCCCGCGCTGCTCGGAGTAGCTCGGCGGACCACCCCAGTACTGGATGAGAAACAGCGTCAGGCGCTCCTCGGCCGCGGCGAGCTCGTCCTGCGGATACAGCGCCAGCAACACCGCGTCGCCGGCCACCAGCGCGTAGAAGCGCGCGACGATCGCGCGGAACGTCGGCTCACCGCCGACGGCCTCGTAGAAGGTCACCTCCACGTTGGGCAGCGTACTGAGCGCTATCTGCTCAGCCCACGGCGCGCAACAGCGCAGTCACGGCGACCGCGAGCCCGACGCCGACGAGAATCGATGCGCCGCGGGCGAAGGCGATCCCGGCCACCACGACGCCGGCGGTTTGCGGACCGAGCGCGAGCTGATCGCCGTCGGCGAATGCCTCCGTGACGATCAGCGCCGCGAGCAGCGCCGGCGCCAGCAGCCCGATGACGCCGTCCGCCCATGCCGGCAGCTCGCGCCCGCCGAGCGCGATCGGACCGGCCGCCTTGATCACCGCGGTCACGAGCGCGGTGCCGGCGACGATCAACCACAGCTCGCTGCTCACGATGCCCGCCTGCGCCGTCGCAGCCCCGCCAGCGCCGCGACGCTCGCCGCCAATACGGGGACGCCCGCCGGCGCGATCGGGACGAGCGCCAGCGCGATCAGTGCGCCGGCCAGTGCAACCCAGCCGGAGAGGGCGTCGCGCAGCTCGGCAATCAGCAGCCCGAGGAAGAACGCCGGCAAGATCGCGTCCAAGCCGAGCTTCTCGGGGTCGGGCAGTGCGCTGCCACCGAGCGATCGCCGTGCCCGTGAACCAGGTGACGTACTGCACGGAGGTTGCGCCGAACAGGAAGTGGCGATCGAAGCGCCCCTCGCCGCGGTTGGCCATCGCCCACAGACATCGACGACCGTCTGGCCCTGCGCCGCGCGCTTGAGCCAGCCGCCCGGCAGCGAGGGCGCAAGCGCGGCGCCCATCGGCAGAAAGCGCGAGTTCATCAGCGCCGCCGCCGCCAGCGCGGCGGTGGGCCCGCCGCCGCCGGCGAGGATCGAGATCACCGCGAACTGCGCCGAGCGCCGAGAAGCCGACGAGGGTCGCTGGCTAGGCGGGCTTGTGGCCGACGATCAGCAGGTACTCGGCAGGGATCCGCGCCTCGCCCTCGCCGACGTCGAGGTGCTCGACCAACGCGCGGAAGTCCCGCAGCAGCGAGTCGTACTTGCCTTCCCCGAGGGTCTTGCGCGCGAGCGCCAGCGGCGGGAACGCCGCCTCGTACTCCGCGACCATCTCGTCGACAGATCCGAACACGATGTCGACGCTGCGAGTCTCGAACGCCAGCAGCAGGACACCACCGAGGATCCTGCGCGAGTGACCCTCCTCGCCCCACAGCACGGGAAGAGCGGCGGAGTCCGGCGGCTTGGGGAGGTGCCGGCCGAGCGTCTCGAACAGCCGCCCGCCGAAGCCGCGGCGCGTCCACGCGGACAGCACGAGCGTCCCGCCCGGACGCAGGACGCGTACGAGCTCGTCCGCCGCGACCTTGTGGCGCGGCGCGAAGATCACGCCGAAGCTCGACACGACCCGGTCGAAGCTCGAGTCCTCGAAGGGCAGCGCCTCGACGTCGGCCTCGACCCAGTCCGCGATCTCGACGCCGGCCTGCTCGGCACGGCGCCGGCCGGCGTCGAAGAGCTCAGGCGTGAGGTCGGCCGCGACGACCTGGGCGCCCTTCGCCGCGGCGCGCACCGCGGCGCTGCCGCTCCCAGCCGCCACGTCGAGGACGTCCATCCCCGGCTCGACGGCCGCCGCTTCGACGACGACCTCGCCCACCGGCCAGATCGTGTTGGCGATCCGGTCGTAGTCGCCAACGGACCACATCGCGCGCTGACGCGCCTTGAACTCTTCGACCTCGCTCATCGCAGCGACCCTACTGGCTCAGGCTCGGTCCACCGGATCTCGCCGGTGCGGTCTATCCGTGCCGGCGGCCAGGGGCCGGCCGCTCAAGCGCAGTTCGGCCAGGGGCTCGTGCCGTCTCGCCGCAGCAACCTGGCGGCGCGCAGGTCCTGCTCGGCCTCGGGGGCCGCGGCAGGATCGCCCTTGCCGCCGACCGTGCGCCATGTCCGGCGGCTGAACTGATACTTGCCACGGTAGAGCCCGTCGGCCGAGATCGCGGTCGGATCGCCGCCTGACTCGCATTGGGCGATCTGTTCGAGCGCCGGCGGCGCTTCGCCTGCGGGCTTCTGCGCGGAGCGTTCGCGGACGACGACACCGAGCGCTTGCAGCGTCTGCGGCCCGAGGATCCCGTCGACCTCGAGTTTGTTGGTGCGCTGGAAGCGTCGCGTGGCTCGACGTGTCTGCGGACCGGCGACGCCGTCGGCCGTGACGCCGAGCTCGCTCTGGGCCGCTTTGATCGTCTGCTTGGAGAGGCGCTTGGATGCGGTCTCCTCGCCGGCGGTGCTGGCCAATGCACCGGCGCTCAACATGACCAGGCCGGCCGCTGCGCCCAGCAGCGAGCTGCGGCCGCGCAGCGTGCGACGGCGTAGCAGGGCGGCGGTGGCGCGGCGCGTGCGCGAGGCACGCAGCGAGCGGCGAAAGGCGAGCTCGTTGGCCGGGTCGCAACCCGGACCGACCTGACTGCCAGGATCGGCGCAGGCGGCGCGCGTCACCGGTGCGTCATTGGGACTGGCATGCATGGGCACTCCTTGTGGTCGTCGCGGCGCCTACGGGGTTAGCTGTCGGGCTCGCGCTGGACGTGCGCTACGCCGCCTGTCACCTCGCGGTGGGCGGCGATTCGCCCCGTGGCCGGATCTGCTCCGGCCCAGATGGTTCCCCCGTTCCCGAACGCTCGGAAGCGATCGGGATTCGGCTCTTGAAGGCGGGAATAGTAGGCGCCCGTGAGGCGGAATGCGTTATGAACGCCCGCAAGTAGCGGGAAAAATGTAGGTTTGAGGCCCCGACCTGGCCCCGCTCGGATGGCCTCAACAATGTACCTGAAGTAGAGCGTTAGATTGGTTGCTGGAGGTTGAGGGTTGCGGCCTCAGCGGGCCATATCGCGCCGTCGGCCGCCCCTCGGCTACGGCTCGAGCAGCGACTGCGGCGCGGCGTCGGGCGCCAGGTTGCGCAACCCCGGCTCGCCCGAGCCCGGTGCTGCCAGGGCCTCCTGCAGGGCCCGCCCGTGAGCCGCCGCGCGCTCGCGCCCATAGGGCGCCGCGAGCTCACGGCTGACGAGGAACGCCCAGTCGCTTGACTGCAGCGCGAGCAGTTCGCGCACCGCGCGCGCATCGGCGCGGGGGCCCGCGGCGACGACGTGAAGCTCGGCGCGGCGCGCTTCCCACGCCATGCCTCCGACCGGCGGCGCGCTCCAGCTGCTCAGGTCGCGCGGCGTGCCCCACGAGCTGACCGGCAGAGCGCCCCGAGTGGGCTGCGGATCGTGGCGCTCGAGCGCATCGTCCAGACGCGCAAGCGCCAGCCCCTGGACAGCCGCCTGTTCGATGACCGCGGCCAGCCACAGCGGCCCCTCATGCCACCAGTCGCCGAACAGCTCGGTGTCGACGGCGCAAACGGCGAGGCCGCCACGCGCCACGCGCTCGCGCGTGCGCGCGACGAAGTCGGCGGCGTGGCGGCGGGCGGCTGCCTGGGCGCGCGCCGGGTCGTAGGGCGCCCCGTCGTTGCTCCAGGCGCGGTGGCGGTGCTGCGTGAAGGCGTGATAGCTGCGGTAGGCGGGATCGGCCGGGTAGCCGCCGGCGCTCCACACGAGCTCGATCGTCGCGCGGTCGATCGGGACGAGCAGTGGCCCGGCCGGCGAACGCAGCGGATGCAGATGATCGGCGGCCCCGAGCACGTCGGTGAGGTCGACGCAGACGGCGTGCACGCCGGCCTCCTCGAGCAGCGCGTCGAGCCACGGCGCGTAGCCGCACTCGGGCAGCCACAGTCCCCCGCGCCAGCCGTCGCCGAAGCGGCGGCGGTGCGCGTCGATTCCGGCGCGCAGCTGCAGCCGCACGCCGGCGTCGGTGGCCAGCAGCGGCAGCACGGCGTGCGTCGCCGACGACGTCCAGGCGGCGTGGCGGCCGAGCGCGCCGAGCAGGCCGGGGCCGCGCTCGAGCTCCTCGAGGCGCTCGCGCGCGCGCTCGTACTGCAGCGCCGAGTGCTCGAGCGCCGCGACGACCCCCGGATCGCCGGCGGCGGCCGCGATGTCGCGCCGATGGGACTCGACGCGGATCGAGGCGAGGAACTGCGCACAGCGCTCAAGCGCACCGGGCGCCTCGAGCTGGTCGCAGAGGACCGGCGTCAGCGACAGTGTCAGCGGCGCGCCGGCGTCGAGGATCTCCAGCAGCGGCAGGTACGATGTCGCGATCGCCTCCCACAGCCACTCCTCGCCGAACGGCCACGTGCCGAACCCTTCGACGTAGGGCATGTGGCTGTGCAGGACGATCGCCAGCTCGCCCTCGCGGCTGCTCAAGGCCGCAGCTCCGCGACGAAGTCCAGCGCTCGCTCCAGCGGGGGCGGGCGCAGCACGAAGTCGCGCGCGCTGATCGCCGGCGTGAACCAGTCATAGAAGCGCTGCGTGATCCCCAGACGCGCGTGGACCGTGTCCCAGCCGAGCCTCAGCGCGCGCTCGTGGATGGCGAGCTTGCGCGCATGGAAGAGGCCGTGCAGCTCGACCGAGCCGAAGTGTCCGCGGCACAGGGCCTCGAACTCGTGCGGGCGGTACTCCTTGATGTGCCACGGATTGGAGGACTTCTGCGCGCCGGGTGGGGCCAGCGTCAGCACGTTGGGCGTCGAGACGAACAGCACGCCGTCGGGGCCGACGAGCGTCCTGAAGCGCTCGAGCACCGCGTCGGGGTCGGAGACGTGCTCGATCGTCTGCAGGAACACGAGCGCGTCGCAGGGCGCGTCATACGTCTCGACCATCGTGCGCTCGAAGCGCAGGTTGTCGCGCACGTAGCGCAGCCGCGCGTGCTCGTGCGCCTCGGAGTTGGCATCCACCCCGACGACGGCAGCCGCCCCGGCCCGCGCCAGCACGTCGGAGCCGTAGCCCTCGCCGCAGGCCATGTCGACGACGCGCAGCCCCCGCACCCGCTGCGCGATCCACTCGTAGACGACCAGATGGCGCCGGTACCAGTAGTTCTCCTCGGGCACGTCGGGCAGCGTGCGCTCGCCGGTGAGCGCCAGTGGCGGCACTCCCGGAGGCTGATCGCGCTGGCGGTAGAGCTTGGGGACGGGGGCGTCCGACACGGCGCCCCAGCCTACGGCGCGAGCGGGCCGTCAGGCCTTGCGGGAGCGGCCGGCCGCGAGCGCCAGCGCGCCGAGCCCGAGAAGCACCGCGAGCAAACCGATGAGGCCGCCGACGAAGGGGATCAGCGCCAGCAGTCGCAAGAGGACCAGCCCTACGAGGAAGGCCAGGATCCGGGCCTTGGGTGGCTTGAGGATCCGGCGGCCGAGCACCCACGCCGCGGACACGTAGGCGATCGCGAGCAGCACCACGAATGTCAACAGCAGGACGAGCCCGAGCGGGATGCCGATGATCGTCACGAGCGCGAGGATCGCCAGCAGCGGCAGCAGGATGAGCACCGCCAGTCCGACGAGCAGTGACTTGCCTATGCTCGCCTGGGCGACGGCGTCTGCGGCGCGCGGGAACAGCAGCAGCACTACCAGTCCCAGCAGGAACATCGAGACCGTGACCGCCAGCCACAGCAGGAGCACGACGCCGGCGCCCGCCGGCGCGGCGATCGACTCCAAGTCGAAGCGCTCGACGTCGCCCTTGACCTTGTCGGGCGTGGCGCCCTCCGGCTTCTTGTCGCCGTAGCGCAGGTCGCCGTCGATCCGGCCGTTGCCGCCCAGGATCACCTTGTCCTTGCCGGCGATGACGTCTCCCTTGACGGTGCCGCGCAGCGTCACCTCGCCGTTGATCACGACGAGATCGCCGTCGACGGTGCCGCGCACGAGCACGTCGCCGTCGATCACCACGACATCGCCGCTGGTCTCGCCCTTGTCGACGAGCACCGGCCCGGTGATGACGACGCGCTCCTTCGGATCGGCGGCGGCGGCCTGCGCCGGGGCCACCGCGAGGAGTGAGAGGCACAGCAGCAGCCCCAGCAAGAGAAGCCTGATCAGAGGGGCGAGCCTTGGCCGTGCCGACGTCACGAGGCGCAGCCTACCCGGAAGACTGCGATCGCGCACGCCCGCCTTCGCCCGCTTTGACGCCGCTCGAACGTAGACTCCTGACCCATGCCCGATCGCACGGTCAGTGACTTCCCACTGTTCCCGCTGGGGCTGGTGGCGCTGCCGCACGAGTACATCCCGCTGCACATCTTCGAGCAGCGTTACCGGACGATGCTCGAGGAGTGCCTGGAGCGCGAGGCTGAGTTCGGCATCGTCTGGGCGGACGACGACGACGAGCTCAAGACGATCGGCTGCGCCTGCGAGGTCAGCGAGGTGCTCGAGCGCATGGAGGACGGCCGCCTCAACGTGCTCACGCGCGGCACGCGTCCGTTTCGCATCATCGAGCGCCAGGAGGACCGGCCCTATCCCTCCGCGCTCGTCGAGTTTCTCGAGGACAAGGACGAGCAGGCCGACGACAGCGCCGCCGAGGCTGCGCACGACGCATACATGGCGCTGGTCGTCCAAGCGACCGACAACGAGCCCGATGCCGGCGAGGTCGCCGTCAAGAGCGCCTACGAGATGGCCGCTACCGTCGATTTCGGCCTCGACGCCAAGCAGGGACTGCTCGACCTGCGCTCCGAGAACGCCCGGCTACGGCTGGTCACACGGCTGTTCAAGGCGGCGATCAAGCGCCTGGACTTCGTCGAGCGCGCCCAGGCGCGAGCGCGCTCCAACGGCAAGGTCCGCTTCGGCTGACGCCCGGCCGCGGCCGGGAACGCGGCCCTCCGCGGCGAGCCACGAGCCACCCAGAGGATCAGGATCAGCCCGAGGATCCCGCCGGCCGTGAGCGGCTCGTCCAGCAACCACACGCCGTAGAGCACCGCATAGCCGGGCGCGATGTACGTGACCAGCGCCGCGCGGCTCGGGCCGACGTCGGCGGTCAGCGTGTAGAAGATCATGTAGGACGCTCCCCAGACGGCGGCGAGGATCGTGAGCAGCAGCCAGGCACGGCGGTTCATGCCTCTTGAGGCTGATCAGCGGGCTCCGCGCTACCGCTTCAGGCCACAGAGGTCGATCGCCGCGCGCCTGACGAAGCGCGTCAGCCGCGGCAGGACCGACGGGCGCTGCGCGGTGTCCGGGTAGCGCAGCGTGCCCGCCTGCGTGCGCACCGAGTAGCGGAAGATCTGCGCCCGCGTCAGCGGCGGCAGCGCAACCTTGCTGTCCTGCAGCTCGAGCAGATCGTCGCTGAGCACGCGCGCGTCGATCGTCGCGGTGCTCGACAGCGGGTGCGCCGACCCGCCGTTGCAGCGCACGCTCGTGTCGGAGACCAGCAGCGTGAGCTTCGCGCCCGGCACCGTGCCGCTGCGATCGACGACGAACAGGTCGGGCGAGGGCGTGCCTCCGCACGCGCACAGCGCGAGCGCCGCCGCGCAGGTCGCGGCCACCGCGACGTGACCCCGCGGCGCGCTCAAGCCGCCACCGCGACGCCGCCGCGGCGCGGATCGCCGGCGCCGGTCAGCGAACCGGTCACGGGATCGCGGCAGACCGCCTGCACGCCGCCGAAGAACATGTTCGGCGCGCGGAAGGCGTGGATCGCGTGCGGGTCGCAGCGCAGCAGGTCGACCGGCACGCCGGGCTCGGTGTAGATCACGCCCTCCTCGAAGTGCACGCGTGACGCGATCACCGCCGCGGCCGCATCGAGGTGGTGATCGAGGACGCCGACGATCGTCTGCAGCAGCGCCGAGCGGATCCGGTTGGAGCCCGAGGAGCCGAGCGCGATCTCGACGCTGCCGTCGCGCGTGACGATCGTCGGCGACATCATCGAGGGCATCCGCCGCCCCGGCGGCGCGTGATGGAAGCCGAGCGGGCTGAGGTCCTCCTCGCCCATGATGTTGTTGAGATGGATGCCGGTGCCGGGGACGATGATCCCCGAGCCCTCACCGTTGGTGCACGTCACCGCACACGCGCGGCCGTCGGCGTCGATCACCGAGATGTGCGTCGTGGAGCCGAGCCGGTTGGCCAGGAAGTCGCCGGCGAAGCCGGGAACGCCGAGCCCGTCGAGGAACTCCGGCGTGCGCGCCGACTGGGCCTCCTCCATGACCGCAACGAGCGACTGCAGCGAGGGCGGCGACGGCCGCGCGTTGAGGCAGCGCAGCGCGTAGGCGACGAGGATGCCGCCCGCCGACGGCGGCGGATTGGTCAGCACCGCGCGGCCGCGGTAGCCGACCGTCACGGGCTCGCGCACGACGGCCTCGTAGAGGCGCAGGTCATCGCTCGTCAGGCTGCCGCCGCCCTCGGCGACGCAGTCCGCGATCGCCGCGGCGAGGTCACCGTCGTAGAACGGGCGCGCACCGTCTCGGCCGAGACGCTCGATCGTGTCGCCCAGCTGCGGGCAGCGAAACACGTCGCTCTCGAGCAGCAAGCGTCCGCCGGGTGCGAACAACTCGGCCGCGGCTGGGGTCGAGCGCAGGATCGGCTCGAGCAGGAACACGACCTCGGCCTGATGCGCGTTGAGCAGCACTCCGTCGCGCGCCAGCGCCGCTGCCGGCGCGGCGAGGTCGGACAGCTCGATCGAGCCCCAGCGCTGGATCGCCGCGTCGACGCCGGCGGGGTTGCCGAACGCTCCACACGCCGCCGCCCCGACGTGGAAGACCTGGCGCGCATCGCCGGCGAAGTCGACCTCGACGGGCACGAGCTCCGCGCGCTGTTGCGCAGGCGCGCCATAGCCGGGAGCCGCGACGAAGAAGTCCAGCAGGACCGGCTCCTCCCCCGCTCCGGCGACGAGCATGTAGCCGCCGGCGCCGGGACCGGTGAGCAGCGGCTCGGTGACCCACGAGGTCAGCATCGCCGCGACCGCTGCGTCGACCGCGTTGCCGCCCTCGCGCAGCACGCGCACACCCGCGTCCGCGGTCATCGGGTGCCCGGCGGCGATCATCCCTGCAGGTGCGCGCGTCACGCTGTCGAGGCTAGATGGTCGATCCCGCGGCCCGTGATGGTCCAGCCGCGACGGCGTTCGGAAGGAACGCTCCGGACGGTCAGCGGCGAGGCATGTACTCGGGCACGTCGAGCTCGTTGACGCCGAGGCTCGCGCGCCGCGTCAGCGCCGGGTCGACCGGGCGGCCGTACTGGTCGCGATCCCGCGGCGGCGGCGGCGGTTGGAGCGCGCGCGGCGAGCGGCGCGGTTCGCTGCGCGGCTCCTGCGTGTCGCGCTTCGGCGTGACGCCGCCGTAGCGGGTCGCGACGACCGTCACCCAGACCTGGTCCTCGAGCGTCTCGTCGACCATCGCGCCGAAGATGATGTTCGCCTCCGGATGCGCGGCCGCGGAAACCGCCTTGGCGGCCTCGTTGACCTCCCACAGAGACAGATCGCGACCGCCGGTGATCGATAGCAGGATCGAGTGCGCACCCTCCATGCTCGTCTCCAGCAGCGGCGACGCGACGGCCTGCTCGGCGGCCGTGATCGCGCGGCTCTCGCCGCTGCCCATGCCGATGCCCAGCAGCGCGTTGCCGGCGTTGCCGGACTTGGCCATGATCGTGCGCA
>Ga0136630_1001097_pt1 | contig 10894 bp, 9 predicted proteins | sample AntDrymUQ5682106_2_FD_105496 | JGI IMG/M metagenome (GOLD analysis project Ga0136630, IMG submission 105496) | Polar desert sand microbial communities from Dry Valleys, Antarctica - metaG UQ568 (21.06) | ecosystem: Environmental > Terrestrial > Soil > Desert | place: Antarctica: Dry Valley...
TCCTCCTCCTCGCCGTCCTCGCCGCACTCGCCGGTGGCGGCTGCGGGCTGGGCGCGGGGGAGAGCCAGGAGGCTGGGGCGAGCCTCCTCGTGACGCGTGACTTCGGGACGCGCGAGCTCGGAGCCGGCACGACGGACGCGCTGCCCGGGGGCGAAACGGTGATGCGGCTGCTGCAACGCGACTTCGAAGTGGAGACCCGCTACGGCGGCGGCTTCGTCCAGAAGATCAACGGCGTGGCCGGCGGCCGCCAGGACGGCCGACCGGTCGACTGGTTCTACTACGTCAACGGCATCCTCGCCGAGGACGGCGCCGCCGCCCACCCGGTCGCGCCCGGCGATCGTGTGTGGTGGGACCATCACGAGTGGAGCGCGACGGCCGACATCCACGCCGTCGTCGGCGCGTTCCCCGAGCCGTTCCTCTCGGGCACCGCCGGCAAGCGGCTGCCGGTGCGGCTCGACTGCGCCGAGGACGCGGAGGACGCCTGCGACGAGGTGTCGGCGCGCCTCTCGACGTCGGACGTCAAGGCGGGCCGCTCGGCCGTCGGGAGCTTCGGCGGGGTGGGCGTGCTGCGGATCAAGGTCGGCCGCTGGGCCGAGATCCGCAAGGACCCCGCCGTACGCCGGCTCGAGCAGGGACCGAAGGCGTCCGGCGTGTTCGCCCGGCCCAACCCGGCGGGCGACGCGATCGCGCTGCTCGACGGCGAGGGGAAGACCCAGCGCACGCTCGGCCCGGGCGGTGGCCTCGTCGCGGCAACGGCGCTGGGGGGCGAGGCGCCGACCTGGATCGTCTCCGGCACGGACGAGGTCGGGGTCGCCGCGGCGGCCGCCGCGCTCGAGGAGTCGGCGCTGCGCAAGCGCTTCGCGGTCGCCGTCGAGGACGGCCGGCCGACGGCTCTCCCGATCCTGCCGCCGCCGGAGACGCTGTGATCTATCAACGCCGGTCGAGTCCGCTGCACGCCGCCCGGGCGGCCGTCGCGTCGGCCTGGTGCGTCGTGCTCGCACTGGTGGCGCTCTCGTTCGACCACCCGCTTGTCCTCTGCGTGCTGCTGGCCACCGTGGTGGCGGCCGCCGCCGCAGCACGGGTCAGCCGACGGGTCCTGCTCGCGCTCCTCGTCGCCCTGCCGCTGGCGCTCGCGTGGGCGCTGATCAACCCGCTCGTGATGCGCGAAGGGTTGACGGTGATCGCGCGCCTGGGGACCGTGCCGGTGCTCGGGCAGCTCGACGTCACGGCAGAGGCGACCGCCTACGGCGGCGTGCTCGCCCTGCGCACGCTGGTGATCATCGGCTGCTTCGCCCTGCACTCCGCCGCGGTCGACCCCGACGACCTGTTGCGCGCCTTCCGGCGCGTGTCGTTCCGCTCGGCGCTGACCGCCGCGCTGGCCACGCGCATCGTGCCGGTCCTCGCCCGCGACGCGCGCCGGCTCCACGACGCCCAGCGTTGCTTGGCCGGCGAGCCCGCCCCGCGCCGAGCGGTCGTCCGCGCCGTGGCGGCCGGTGCGCTCGATCGCGCCGTCGACGTCGCCGCGACACTCGAGGTGCGCGGCTACGGCGCCGCCCGGCGGGCGCCGCGCGGCGGAGGGTGCCCGTGGTCGCGCCACGACCTCGCGTTCGCGTTCAGCGCCGGGGCGCTCGCGGTTGCGGGCGTGGCCGCGTACGCCGGGAATTGGGAGTCGTTCGACGCTTACCCCGCGTTCGTCGCGCCCGTGGAGGGTGGTCAGCTGTGGTTGTGCGGGGCGCTGGCACTGGGCGCGCTGCTGCCCTTCGCCGATCGCCGGGGGATCGAGCCTTGACCGCCGCGCTGCGCCTCGACCGCGTCTCCTATCGCTACCCCGGAACGGCGACGCCGGCGCTGCGCGACATCAGCCTCGCGGTCGCGCCGGGCGAGTTCGTCGTCCTCGCCGGCGGCTCGGGCTCCGGCAAGTCGACCCTTCTGCGCGCGGCCTCCGCGCTCGTGCCGCACTTCCACGGCGGCGAGTTCACCGGGCGGCTGGAGGTCGGCGGCCTCGACACCCGCGCGCACGAGCCGGCCGACATCGCCGCCGTCGCGGGAACGCTCTTCCAGGACCCCGAGACGCAGGTCGTGATGGGCACCGTGCGGGCGGAGCTCGCCTTCCCGCTCGAGAACCGCGGCCTCGCCGCCGCCGCCGTGGCGCGCGGAGTCGAGGAGGCGGCGCTGGCGCTCGGGATCGCGCCCCTGCTCGAGCGCTCCACGCACGAGCTGTCCGGCGGCGAGCTGCAGCGCGTCGCGCTCGGGGCCGCGCTGGTCGGCCGGCCGCGGGTCGCGCTGCTCGACGAGCCGACCTCCCAGCTCGATCCTGTCGCGGGCGACGAGCTGCTCGGGGTGCTGCGCCGCCTGAACGAGGAGTGGGGAACCGCCGTGATCCTCGCGGAGCACCGGCTGGAGCGCTGCCTGAGCGCCGCCGACCGCGTAATCGCGCTGCGCGACGGCGCCGTGGCGTGCGATGCGCACCCGCGCGGGTTCCTCGACTGGGCCGCCGAGCACCAGCCCGAGCTGCAGACACCGGGCGCCCGGATGTTCTCCCTCGCCGGCTTGCACCCGCTGCCCGTGTCGGTCAAGGACGCGCGCCGCGCGCTCGCCGCGGCGCGCCTTGACGTCGATATCCGAGGTCAACGCGCCCCGGACGACGCCGGTGGGTCCCCGCAGCATGCACAGGCTGTGTCCCGGTGGCGCCGCTCCCGTGCCAAGCGGGTCGAGCCGGCGCTCGCGTTCTCCTCGGTGTGGCTCGAGCTCAAGGGAAGCCGGACGGTGCTGCGTGGCGTGGACCTCGAGATAGCGCCGGGCGAGCGGGTCGCGCTGATGGGGCGCAACGGCGCCGGGAAGTCGACGCTGCTCAAGGTGGCTGCCGGGCTCCTCACGCCGACCCGCGGCAGGCTGCGGGGCGGCCGCGTCGCCCTGTTGCTGCAAAGCCCGGGCGACTACGCGCTGCGCGACCGGGTCGGCGACGAGCTGCCCGCCGCGGGGCTCGCCGCCGCGGGGCTCGCCGCCCGGGCCGACCGCCATCCGCGCGACCTCTCCGGCGGGGAGCGCCAGCGGCTGGCGCTCGCGATCGTCCTGCACGGGAAGCGCCCGGCCGTCGTCTGCCTCGACGAGCCGACGCGCGGGATGGACCGCGGCGACAAGGGCGCGCTCGGCGTGCTGCTGGCCGAGCTCGCCGGCGCCGGCAGCGCCGTGATCGTCGCGACGCATGACGCCGAGTTCGTCGCGGCGTTCGCCCAGCGCACGGTGCTGCTGGGCGACGGCCGGCCGGTGGCCGACGCGCCCACGGCGGACGTGCTCGCCGGGGGTTGGTACTTCGCCACCCAGACGGCTCGCATCCTCGGCGGCGCCGCGTTGCTGCCGGAAGACGGCGCCGCGCTGCTGCGACGCGAGACGCGAGGCGAAGCCGGCGACCGCGCGCTCAGCGCGAGGGCCGACGGATGAGCTGGGTGCTCGCGTCGTTCTTCGTGGTCGGGCTCGCGCTCACGGCCGGCTTGGCGTGGTACGAGCGCAGCCATCCGAGCGCCCGCGTGCTGGCGCTCGTGGCGACGCTCGCCGCGCTCGCGGCGCTCGGGCGGGTGGCGTTCGCGCCGCTGCCCAACGTCAAGCCGACGACGGACATCGTCCTCATCACCGGTTACGTGCTGGGCGGCGCGCCGGGCTTCGCCGTCGGCGCCGTCGCCGCGCTCGCGTCCAACCTGTTCTTCTTCGGGCAGGGCCCGTGGACTCCGTGGCAGATGGTCGGCTGGGGCGGAGCCGGGCTGATCGGCGCGGGGCTGGCGCACTTCGGCGGACGTGAGCAGGGACGCATCGCGCTCGCTGCGGCCTGCGCCGCCGCCGGCCTGGCGTACGGGGCGGTGATGAACTTCTCGCTCTGGGTGACCTATTCGGGCGACCATACGCTGGCGAAGCTCGGCGCGGTGTTCGCGACCTCGCTGTCGTTCGACGTCGCGCACGCGGTTGGCAACGTCGTCTTCTGCCTCGCCTTCGGGCCGGCGCTCGTCAGGGCGCTGCAGCGCTTCCGAACGCGGTTCGACGTCACCTGGCGGCCGGCGCCCGCCGCCGCGGGTGTCACCGCGGCGCTGCTGGCGCTCGTCGTGGCGCTGCCCGCCACCGCGGACGCCGCCCCGCGGACGGCGGCGTCGGTGAAGTACCTCGAGCGCGCGCAGAACCGCGACGGCGGGGTGGGGCCGGCGCCCTCCTCCGGCTCGACGCAGATGCACACGGCCTGGGCAGCGCTGGGAATGGCGGCGACGGGGCGCAACCCGCGTGACGTCGAGCGCGGCGGGCGCGACCTGATCGACTACATCCGCGCCAACGCGACGGCGCTGCGCGGCGATCTGGGCGAGCGCTCGCGCACCATTCTCGCCCTGCGCGCGGCGGGCGTCTCGCCGACTCGGGTAGGAGGCCGCGACCTGCTCGCGGAGCTCGTCCGCGCGCAGGCGCAGGACGGGTCGTTCGCCGGCCGCGTGAACACGACGGCGTTCGCGCTCCTCGCACTGCGCGCGGCGGGGCGCGCCACACGAGACGAGACGGTCGGCGCCGCCGCGAGATGGCTCGCGGGCCAGGCCAACCGGGACGGCGGCTTCAACTTCGCCGGCGCGGGCGGCCCGTCGGGCGCGGATGACACCGGTGCCGTGCTGCAGGCGCTCGTCGCGGCGGGGCGGCGACGCTCCCGTGTGGTGCGGCGCGCGGCCGACTGGCTCGAGCGCCGCCAGAACCCCGACGGTGGCTTCGCGCTGCAGCAGGGGCCGAGCAACGCCCAGTCGACGGCCTGGGCGGTGCAGGGGCTGATCGCTGCCGGGCGCGATCCCGCGCGGGTACGACGCGCCGGCTCCCGCCCGCCGCTGGGCTATCTGCGCTCGCTGATCGGTGCCGACGGTGCGATCCGCTACTCCCGCACAAGCACCCAGACGCCGGTCTGGGTCACCGGGCAGGTGCTTGCCGCACTCGCCGGCAAGCCGTTCCCCGTCGCCCCGCCTCCGCGCGAGCGACGCACGCGCGCGATCACCTCGACGGCGACGCCGGCGTCGACTGCGACGGCCCCGAGGCCAACGCGGGAGCCGCCGCGGAAGGCCCGGAGACCGCGGCGGGAGCCAGAGCCGGAGGCCGTCGCGATCCCCCAGCGCAAGGTCGCACGGGCGCTCACGCCGGCCGTGCTGCTCCGTCTCGCCCTGCCGGCCGCCACACCGGACCGTGCACACGGCGCGGGCGTCCTCGCCGCCATGATCTCCCACACCTGGCTGCCTCGCTAGTGGCCCGGCGGGGCCTGGCGCCGGGAGTCGGCGGGCTTGTATAGGTTGGCGCCCGCATGCGGATCGGAGTCCCCATGGAGACCGCCGAGGGCGAGCGCCGCGTGGCTCTCGTCCCCGACATCGTGCGCAAGCTCGTCGCCCAGGGTCACGAGGTGGAGCTCGAACGGGGCGCGGGCGCCCGGGCGGGCATCCCGGACGCGCTCTTCGAGGCGGCCGGCGCCACGCTGGGCAGCGGCGTCTGGCAGGCCGACGTGGTCGCGAAGGTCGCGCCGCCGTTGCCGGGCGAGGTCGCATCGCTCGGGCCCGAGTCCGTCCTGGTCGGCTTCCTCGCCCCGCTCACCAACGGCGCGGCCAACCACGCCGTGGCCGCCACCGGCGCCACCGCGTTCGCGATGGAGGCCATCCCGCGCATCTCTCGCGCCCAGTCCATGGATGCGCTGTCGTCGCAGGCCACCGTGTCCGGCTACCGCGCCGTGCTGATCGCCGCTCAGGAGCAGGGTCGCTTCTTCCCGATGCTCATGACCGCCGCCGGGACGATCCCGCCCGCGCAGGTGCTCGTGCTCGGGGCCGGCGTCGCGGGGCTGCAGGCGATCGCCACCGCCCGTCGACTCGGCGCCGTCGTGACCGCGTTCGACGTGCGTGCCGCCGTCAAGGAGCAGGTCCAGTCGCTCGGCGCCAGGTTCCTCGAGGTCGAGGGGTCCGCCGACGCCGAGGCGGCCGGCGGCTACGCGCGGGAGCTGACCGAGGAGGAGCAGCAGGCACAGCGCGACACGCTCGCCGCGCAGATCGCGAAGTCCGACGTGGTGATCACCACCGCGCTCGTGCCCGGCCGCCCGGCGCCGAAGCTGATCACCGCCGGCGCCGCCGACGCGATGAAGCCCGGCAGCGTGATCGTCGACCTCGCCGGCGAGGCGGGTGGCAACTGCGAGCTCGCCCGGCCGGGCGAGACATACGTCACCGAGCGCGCGGTGACGATCGCGACGCCCCTCAACGTCCCGAGCACCATGGCCGAGCACGCCTCCCAGCTCTATGCGCGCAACGTGATGTCGCTCCTGGAGCTGATGACGGGGGACGAGGGCGCCCTGACGCTGGACTTCGAGGACGCGATCATCGCCGGCGCCTGCATCACCCGCGGCGGCGAGATCGTGCACGAGGGCGCCAAGCGCGCCGCCGGCGAGGCGACAGCCGGTGACCAGTCCCCCGGCCGAGGCAGGCCCTGATGGACCTGCTCACCGAGCTGGCCATCCTGGTGCTCGCGGCGTTCGTCGGCTTCGAGGTGATCTCGAAGGTGCCCAACACGCTGCACACGCCGCTGATGTCGGCCACCAACGCGATCCACGGCATCGTGCTGCTGGGCGCGATCCTGGTGATCGGACCCGCCGAGGGCTTCCTCAACGACCTGCTGCTGGTGATCGCGATCGCCTTCGGCACGATCAACGTGGTCGGAGGCTTCCTCGTGACCGACCGCATGCTCGGCATGTTCAAGGCGAGGCCGAGCGTCGGCGAGGCGGCGAGGCCGGATCAACAGGATGAGGCGCGAGACGAGCGGCGCGAGGCAGGATGAGCCGCGCCGACGTCGTCAGCCTGCTCTACATCGTCGGCTTCGGGTTGTTCATCGTCGGCTTGCGGATGGTGCGCGGCCCGCGCACGGCGGTGCGCGGCAACCATGTCGCCGCGGTCGGCATGGCGATCGCCCTGGTCGCCACCCTGCTCGACGAGCGCATCGGCGACTGGGTTCTGATCGCGGTCGGGATCGCCATCGGCACCGCGATCGGCGTGCCCAGCGCACGCAATGTGAAGATGACCGCGATACCGCAGATGGTCGCCCTGTTCAACGGCGTGGGCGGCGGCGCGGTGGCGCTGATCTCCCTGGTCGAGTTCCGCGAGGAGAGCGACATCCCCCTGGAGGCGCTGATCCCGATCGTGGTCGCCGCGATCATCGGCTCGATCTCGTTCTGGGGCTCCAACGTGGCGTTCTCCAAGCTGCAGGAGCTGAGCTGGGCCAAGCGCCGGTTCCCGGCCGGGCCGCTCACGATGATCAACCTCGCGCTCGCGGGCGTAGTGGTGCTGCTCGCGCTGATCATCATCGCCGGCGCCGACGCCGAGCTCCTCTTCTGGCTGCTCCTGATCGCGGCCGGCGTGCTCGGGATCACCGCCGTGCTGCCGATCGGCGGAGGCGACATGCCGGTCGTCATCTCGACTCTGAACGCCTTCACGGGCCTCTCGGCCGCCGCGGCCGGCATCGCGCTCGACAACACGGCCCTGATCGTGGCGGGAATGATCGTCGGCGCGTCGGGCTCGATCCTGACCAAGCAGATGGCCGACGCGATGAACCGCTCGATCGGCAACGTGTTCTTCGGCGGCTTCGGCGCCGGCGCCGTCGCGGCCAGCGACGACGGCGTCGACCGCACCGTCCGCTCCACCAGCGCGGCCGACGTCGCGATCCAGCTCTCCTACGCGCGCCTCGTCGTCGTCGTGCCCGGGTACGGGATGGCCGTCGCGCAAGCCCAGCGGGCGGTCGCCGACCTCGCCGCCCGGCTCGAGCAGCGCGGGGTGGAGGTGCTCTATGCGATCCATCCGGTCGCCGGCCGCATGCCGGGCCACATGAACGTGCTGCTCGCCGAAGCGGATGTGCCGTACGAGCAGCTCAAGGAGATGGACGACATCAACGGCGAGTTCGCTCGCACCGACGTGGCCTTGGTCATCGGCGCCAACGACGTGACCAATCCCGCCGCGCGCACCGTCCCGGACTCCCCGATCTACGGCATGCCGATCCTGGACGTCGGCAAGGCGGGCTCGGTCGTCGTCCTCAAGCGCTCGATGGCGTCGGGCTTCGCCGGCATCGACAACCCACTGTTCTACGGCGAGAAGACGACGATGCTGTTCGGCGACGCGAAGGCGTCGGTCGGCGAGGTCCTCGCCGAAGTGCAACAGCTCTGACACTTCATCGTCGCACCGCCCCTCCCTGCACATAAGCACACATACGGTGCTTATGTGCAGGAGCGGGGCTTGGCTAGAGGCCGGGCGGCGGCGTGCTGGCGCCGCCCACGGCCGCCACGCCGACGGCCGGGACGGGCTCGCCCAGGAGCTGCTGCATCTCGGCTGCGGCATCGGGTGTGTGCGCTTCGCGCGGCGGGAACTCGCGGCGGACCGTGAGCAGCCGTTCGGAGCCGAAGCGCAGGAAGGAGACGGCGAAGCACGAGAGCTCGACGCCGTGGCGGCCGGCCAGCCACTGCACGGTGGCCAGCGTCGCGGGATCGAAGCCGCCTCCGATCAGCACGACCTGCGGGGAGTCGCCCGGCACGGTGGCGGAAAGGCATTCGTGGACTGCGGAGAGGGTGGCGGCATCCCAGCTCGCCACGTGGGCGGCGGCGGCCAGCCCGCGGCCGACCTCGCCGAACTCGACGGCGGCCGTCACCTGGACGACGACGGCGCGTCCCGCCTGCTCGTCGAACGCGAGGATGTCGAGGCCCGGAACGGGCTCGGCGGCCACGAGGCGCAGGCTCGGATGGCCCAGCTCGGCGGAGAACGCCTCCCAAGAGGCAGCGAGCAGAGCCAGCAGCTCGGCCCGGTCGGGGTTGACCTCCGTCACGAGCCCGCCCGCCTGGGGGGTCACCAAGGTCTTGGACGTCTCGTCGATGCGCAGCACAGCTCGATTCCTTCAGTCGGCGGCAGTTGCACTCTCATCGGCGCGAGGACTCGAGATCTGTAGCCGGAGCTGGATCCGTGGGCCGGCGGGAGCACCCGCAGGCAGCGCTAGCCTGGCGCTGAGTGGACCTGCCCGCCCTCATCCGCTCGCGCCGCACCCATAAGGCCTACGCCCCGGCGCCGCTCGACCGGGCGACGCTCGACGAGCTCCTCGAGCTCGCCCGCTGGGCGCCCAATCACAACCTGACCAATCCGTGGCGTTTCCGGGTGCTGGGCCCCCAGGCGCTCGAGCGGCTCAAGCAGGCAGCCGGCCCGGAGGCCGCCGCAAAACTCGATCGCGCGCCGACGCTGGTCGCCGCATCGGTCGTCCAGTCGGGCGAGCCGACCGGCGACGAGGAGGATCGCGATGCCGCAGCGTGCGCGTGCTACATCGTCCTCCTCGCAGCGCACGGCCGCGGTCTCGGCGGGTACTGGCGCACACCCGACGTGCTGCGCACGCCGGGCGGCCGTGCGGCCTGCGGCATCCCCGAGGGCGAGGCGCCGCTGGGCTTGCTGCATCTCGGCGAGTCGCGCGGGGGCAAGCCGGCGCCCGAGCGCGCGCCGCTCGAGTCCGTCGTCACCCACCTGCCCTGATGAGCGCGCCGCGGCGCACCCTGCGAGCGGGCCGGCGGCGGATGACGCTGGGCGGCGCGCCGCTGCTGATGGGCATCGTCAATGCGACGCCGGATTCCTTCTCCGACGCGGGGGAGCTGCCCGACGTCTCGGCCCGCGTCATGCGCGCCCGCGCCCTGGCCGCCGCCGGGGCGGAGATCATAGACATCGGCGGCGAGTCGGCCGCCGGCGGGCGTCCGGCGGTGTCTGCCGACGAGGAGGCCGCGCGCGTCACGCCGGTGATCGAGCGGGTGGTCGCCGAGCTCGACGTGCTGGTCTCCGTGGACACCTGCAAGCCGGAAGTGGCCGAGGCGGCGATCGCCGCCGGCGCGCACCTCGTCAACGACGTCTCGGGCTTGCGGGACGCCCGGCTGGCGGCACTGTGCGCCGCGACGGGCGCGGCGCTGGTGGTGATGCACACGCGGGTGGCGCCGAAGGGCACGCTGCTGGATCCGGGGTTCTACGATGACGTCGTCGACGACGTGCGCGACTTCCTCGCGGAGCGGATGGCGATGGCGCAGGCGGCGGGTGTGCAGCCGGAGCAGCTCATGCTCGACCCGGGACCCGACTTCGCCAAGACGCCCGCGCAGACGGTGGCGGTGCTGCGCCGGCTCGACCTGCTGCACGCGCTGGGACGCCCGCTGCTGCTGCCCGTCTCACGCAAGGACTTCCTCGGCGCCATCACCGGCCGTGAGCCGCGCGAGCGGGAAGCCGCCACCCTGGCCGCCGTCGGCTGGGCGGCCGACGCCGGGGCACACGTGCTGCGCGTGCACGACGTGACGGCGGCGGCCGACTTCCTCGCCGTGCGCGCCGTGCTCCGTGGCGATCGGGCGCTGGGGGCGGCCGACGGACTCACACCGGATCGCTACCCCGACGGTTGAGCCAGGCTGAGGCCCACTATGATGTGCCGGGCATGGGTTGCCGGTCGCTGCGCACAACGCGGCCGGACTGCCACCCGACCACAGAGGAGCTTCCATGTCTTCCGTCCTGGATCGCGACGCGCTGGAGCTGAGCCCGCTCGCCGACCTGCACGTCATCGCCGACGAGCTCGGCGTCGACGGCTTCCGCCGCCTGCGCAAGGCCGATCTGATCGAGACGATCATCGCCAGGCAGTCCGGTTCCGAGTCTTCCGCCGCCGAGGCGGTTCCCGACGAGGAGGCGCCCAAGCCGCGCCGTCGCCGGGCGCGGGTCGCCGACCGCGATCCCGACGTCGAGACCGAGGAGGAGTCGGCGTCCGTCGCCGAGGAGGAAGGTGCCACGGACGAGGATGCGCCGGGGCGCGGACGCCGCGGGCGCCGCGGCGGACGTGGCCGCGGGCGGGGTCGCGACGAAGAGCGCGACGA
>Ga0136630_1001098_pt1 | contig 10892 bp, 11 predicted proteins | sample AntDrymUQ5682106_2_FD_105496 | JGI IMG/M metagenome (GOLD analysis project Ga0136630, IMG submission 105496) | Polar desert sand microbial communities from Dry Valleys, Antarctica - metaG UQ568 (21.06) | ecosystem: Environmental > Terrestrial > Soil > Desert | place: Antarctica: Dry Valley...
ATCACGGCCGAGGAGAGCGCCGAACTGAACCAGATCGCCAAGGAGCTGGATCTGTCGGACGAGCAGCTCACGGGCGTGCGCGGCGAGTTCACGGAGCAGTTCGCAGCCATCCAGGAGATGCGTCGCACGACAGGGCTCAAGCCGGACGCCTAGGCTACGTCGCGGGGTCGCCGCAGGGCGTCACCGGTCGACATGGATCAAGTGACGCCGTCCTCCGGTGTCGGGTCGCCCGGCGTCCGTGCCACGTCGGCCACGGGCAGCAGCAGATATCGGTAGAAAAGCGCCACGACGCCGGCACCGATCAGCGGTCCGATGATCCAGACCTGAGCGTTGCCCAAGTCCCCGGTCACGATCGCCGGGCCGAGCCAGCGAGCGGGGTTCATGGCTGCCGCCGTGAGCGGGCCACCCATCAGGATGCCAGCCGCCACGGCGAGTCCGATGAGCAGTGCGCCGAGCTTCGGAGTGCGCGAGTCGATGGCCGTTCCGACCACGGCCACGAACAGCACGCCCGTGAGGACCGCCTCGACACCAACGCCGGTCAGCGAGTCGATGCCGGGCCCGAGGGTCGGTCGGGCCAGTCCGCTGGTGGTGGCGAACACGGGTAGCAGCGCGGTCGCGGCCAGGATGGCGCCCATGCTCTGAGCCAGCACACAAGCCAGCGCTCGATCGCCCATCGATGTTGCCCACCAGCCAGACGCCGAAGGTCACGGCCGGGTTGAAGTGCGCACCCGAGACCGGTGCCAGGGTGGGGATGAGCACGACCAGCGCCAAACCGGTGGCCAGTGCCACGCGGATGAGACCGGCATCCGACGCTTCCGCCGTGATCGCCGCGCCAAGGGCCACGAAGAGGAAGAGGAACGTACCCACGCCTTCAGCGATGACCGCGTTCCAGGCGCTTCTCACCGATCTCCTCATACGCGACGCTGGGAGTGCCGCGGATGGTACCTTGCGGCGGGGCTGCCGGTCATCAGAGCGGCGCCGCTGAGTGCAGACAGGAGATCGAGTCATTCGACCTCACCCAACACCCTCCGCTGCCGTCGCGACCCTTCCGGGTGTATTGCCGCTATCACTGCCCAGACCCCAACGGGACGTGCGCACCATCGCCCTGGCCGACGGGCGGACGCTCGGCTACGAGGATGTCGGTGCGGCCGACGGGGTGCCGGTCATCTACTTCCATGGCTTCGGTTCCTCGCGCGTCATCCGACATCCCGACGACTCCATCGCCGAACGGCTGGGCGTACGCCTCATCGCGGTCGACCGTCCGGGCATCGGCGCGTCGTCCAGGCTCCCAGGCAGGCAGATGCTGGACTGGCCGGCCGACGTGGCGGCCCTGGCCGATGCGCTGGAGATCGAGCGCTTCGACGTGCTGGGCTGGTCCGGCGGCGGACCGTACGCGCTGGCCTGCGCCTGGGCGCTACCGCAGCGTGTGCGCACCGCCGGCGTCATCAGCGGGCCGGCGCCCTTGGCCGGGGTCGGCTCGACCGACCACCTCATCCGCAGTCACCGCGCCGCCGCGCGGGCGGCCGGGATGGCGCCCTGGATGATCCGCCTGGCGACGTGGCGCTGGGCACGCCAGCAGCAGCGCGATCCCGAGCGACACCTGGATGCCGCCGTGGCCAAGATGATCGAGGCTGATCGGGTCGTGGTCGGCGATCCACACGTCAGGGCAATGATGCTGGCCAACACGGACGAGATGTATCGCCAGGGCAACCGTGGCGTCTACGACGAGGCGCTCATCATCTCACGAGCCTGGGGCTTCGCGCTCGAAGAGGTTCAGGTGCCGGTGGTGCTCTGGCACGGGGACGACGATCCGACCGTGCCGGTAGGCATGGGCCGCTTCTTGGCCGCGCAGGTACCGACCTGCCGGCCGCGGTTCTATGCCGGCGAGGGCCACCAGCTATTCGTCGAGCGCTGGGAGGAGATCCTCTCCGCTCTGGTCGACCGCTCCGATGCCGATCTCGTGGTGCCCGGTACCGGCACGGGCTGACTCAGGCGGTGAGGCGGGTCGGAGCGAGTCGGTCGGCGCGCAGCTGCTCCTCGGCTTCCGCGACACGCGCCAGGACGCCTTCACGCAACTTGTCCAGCCCGGCATTGACGGCTAGAGAAGCGGTGCCGATGGAGGTCAGCTGGGTCTTGAGTGTCCGGATGGCGTCGAGCTGGTTGCGGATCGCCACCAAGGCTGCGGCGATGGCGGTCGGGTCGATATCCGACTCTTGTTCGCGAAGCGTGGCCAAGGCCAGCAGTCGAGCCAGGCGCACGGCGGCCTCGAGGACGGCCCGGTCCGGTGCCTCTGGGTCGAGCACGCAGTAGACGTCACCGGCGCGCACATCGAAGGGCGCGATGCCCGACGGTGCGTGGGCCGTGCTGAAGCAGACGAGTGCGACGCAGGCCGCCCGGTTGCGCTTGGCAGCTTCCAGCTCCTCTCGCATGGCCCGGCCGGACATGGGCCGGTCCTTGCACTCGACCACGATGCGCACCTCCGCGCCGCGTGTGTGCTTGGCATCCATGGTGAGGAGGAAGTCGCCTTTCTTGGAGCCCATCACGTCGCCCTTCTCGTCGGTCGTGCGATCGAGCAGATCCCCACTGCCCCGCGCCAGGTCAGCCAGGACCGCCTCGACCTGCTCCTCGAAGTCCGCGCCCTTGGCCGCCGAGCGGGACCGCTCCGAGGCGCGTGCTAAAGCCGCCGCCTCGATGGCCGTCAGTCGCTCGTGGACCTTGGCGAATCCGTCGCTGACCTCCGTGCGGAACTGGTGCAGCGGTGAGCCCAGGCGCGTGGGGTCGAGCAACTGGGCCAGGCGGGAGGCGTCCCCGTCGAAGTACGTGCCCAGCAGCGAACGGATGCGCCCGATGGCGCTGTCGCGCTTGCCCTCATCGAAAAGGTCGTTGACGAAGGCGCGCAACTGCCCCCGGTCGCCCAGGAAGTGCTCAAGGGTGCGTGGCAGCCGCCCGTCACCATCGGCGAAGTTCTGGCGGAGCAGGACGTCGAGGGCCGCGGCGGCCTTGTCGTTGGCGGCCGTGGTGCGGGCCAGATGCGTCTCGAACTCGCGACGCACGACGTCCACGTCCAGCGTCACGCCGGCATCCTGAAGAGCGGTCAGGCCGATGCGCAGCGCGCGCTCCACGACGAGTGGCCGATCCGCCGCTTCACGCTCGGCCACGAAGGCCGATAGCGCGGGGTCCACCAGCGTCAGATGCTCGATGGTGAGCCGGTCACCATCGACGGTGACGGCGGGGCTGAGGCGCGCGGTGGTCGGTAGCTGGACGATGCGGGCGGCTTCCATGTATGCATCCTGGGGACGGCCCGTGCCAGCTTGCGTGTCACCATCGCAAGCGGATCGCAGGGCGTCCCGCCTCCGGTCCTCTCGTGCCGGTGTAGCCTTCCGGCATGCGGCTCGTGCTTGCCCCCGGAGCATCAGGGAATGCGGAGTCTCTGCGGGCGCACGTCGATGGACTGCGTACCCGCGGCATCGAGACGAGCGCCATCGACATCCCCAAGGGCAAGGCCGAGCGGGCGGTCGCGTCCTACCGAGAGCGAGCACGGGAGATCGGCGACCTCGTGACCGACCGACTCGTCGTCGGCGGGCACTCCTACGGTGGTCGCGTGGCCAGCCTCCTGGCCGCCGAACCCGACGTGGAGCTGGCCGGACTGGTCCTGTTGAGCTATCCCCTGCACCGCCCGGGCGGCCCGGAGTGGGAGCCGAGGACGCAACACTGGGAGGCCATCCGGTGCCCCGTGCTGTTCCTCTCCGGTGAGTCCGACCCTTTCGCCCGGCTCGAGCTTCTCCGAGAAGCGATCGCGGCGCGATCGCCCACCGCACGCCTGGTCACCTATCCACGAGTGGGCCATGGTCTGGCCGCCGTTCTCGAGGATGCCCTGGACGAGATCCAGGCCTTCATGCAGGAGCTGCCCTCTCGCTCCGCCGCGCGTTGATCGCTTGAGTCGACAGCGCTCAGAGTCGAAGCCGCGACAGTCGCTCGGCAGCCGCTTCCAGCGTCGAGAGGCGCTTGGGGAAGGCGAAGCGAAGCTTGCTGCGCCCCAGCTCGCGTCTCGAGTAGAAGCTTGAACCTGGCACGGCCGCCACGCCGGGCTCGGCCACGATGCGGCGGGCGAAGGCGACATCGTCCTCGTCAGTGATGTCGCTGATGTCGGTCATCACGTAGTAGGCACCTTGCGGCACCGACGTCCGGAACCCGGCCTGCTGAAGCGCATGCACCAGGAGGTCGCGGCGCGCTCGGTACGCCATCGACATCGCGGTGTAGTACTCGTCGGGGAGCCCGAGAGCTGTCGCGCCCGCCTGCTGGAGCGGAGCCGCCGCGCCCACGGTGAGGAAGTCGTGGACCTTGCGGATGCCCGCCGTGAGCGGCGGCGGCGCGATGACCCAGCCCACCCGCCAGCCCGTCACGGAGTAGGTCTTGGAGAGCGAGTCGATGGTCACCGTCCTCTCGGCCATGCCGGGCAGCGTGGCCAGTGGGAGGTGCTCGCCCTCGTAGCGGATGTGCTCGTAGATCTCGTCGGTGAAGGCGACCGCGTCGTGCTCGATGCACAGGGCGGCGATCAGCTCCAGTTCCAAGCGATCGAAGACGCGCCCGGTGGGGTTGTGTGGCGTATTGACCACGATGCCCCTCGTCCGCGGTCCGAAGGCGGCGCGCAGCTCGTCCGGGTCGAAGCGCCAGTCAGGCTCGTGGAGGGTGACGTAGCGGGGAACGGCGCCGGACAGGATGGCATCCGGACCGTAGTTCTCGTAGAAGGGCTCGAAGACGACGATCTCGTCACCCGGATCGAGGATGGCCAACATGGCCGCGATCATGCCCTCGGTCGCGCCGCAGGTCACCGTCAGCTCCGTCTCGGGATCGATCTCCCAGCCCGGATACCAGCGGGCCGTCTTGGCCACGATGGCGTCGCGGAAGGCCTTGGCGCCCCAGGTGATGGCGTACTGGTTGATGTCGCCACGGATCGCTGCGCAGGCGGCCTCCTTGATCGCGTCGGGTGCTTCGAAATCAGGGAAGCCCTGGGCCAGGTTGACGGCGCTGTGGCGCATCGCCAGGCGGGTCATGTCGCGAATGACGGACTCGGTGAATGACCCTGCCTTGCGGGAGATGTGCGGCATGCTCAGAGGGTAGCGGCCCGTCGGTATGTGGCGTGAGCGCCCCGGCGCGTCGCCCGGTGAGTAAGCTCTGACCATGGTCCCTATCGAGACGATCCGCGCCGCGCCCAAGGTGCTCCTGCACGATCACCTCGACGGCGGCCTGCGCCCGGCCACGGTCATCGAGCTCGCCCGTAAGATCGGCTACCAGCGGCTGCCCACCACCGACTCCCTGGAGCTGGGGCGCTGGTTCACACAGGGCGCCGATCGCAAGAGCCTGGAGCTCTATCTGGATGGCTTCGAGCACACCGTGGCCGTGATGCAGACACCGGAGGGTATCGAGCGGGTCGCCGCCGAATGCGCCGAGGACCTGGCCGCGGACGGTGTCGTCTATGCCGAGGTGCGCTTCGCGCCCGAGCTCTCCACTCAGGGCGGCCTCGAATTGGACGCGGTCATGACCGCCTGGCTGGCGGGCTTCCGCCAGGGCAGTGCCGCCGCCGCTGCAGCCGGCCACGCTATCGAGATCCGCGCCATCGTGACGGCCATGCGCCAGTTCGCCCGCTCGGTGGAGATCGCCGAACTGTCCGTGCGGCACCGCGACCAGGGCGTCGTCGGTTTCGACATCGCCGGCCCCGAGGCGGGCTTCCCGCCCAGCCGGCATCTCGACGCGTTCCAGCTCATCCATCGCGCCAACTTCCACGTCACGATCCATGCCGGGGAGGCCTTCGGCCTGCCCTCGATCTGGGAGGCACTGCAGTGGTGCGGCGCTGAGCGCCTGGGCCACGGTGTGCGCATCGTCGATGACATCCAGGCCGGTGCAGACGGCCAGCTGACGATGGGCCGCCTGGCGACCTACGTGCGCGATCGCCGCGTACCGCTCGAGATGTGCCCCACCTCCAACGTCCATACCGGCGCCGTGGCGTCCATCAAGGATCACCCCATCGACCTGCTGCGCCGGCTGCGCTTCCGCGTCACGGTCAACACCGACAACCGGCTGATGAGCGACGTGACGCTCTCGTCGGAGTTCGAGACCCTGGCCCGCGTCTTCGGCTTCGGCCTGGACGAGATGCAGTGGCTGACCCTCAACGCCATGAAGAGCTCGTTCGCGCCGTTCGATCAACGCTTGAGGCTCATCAACGGCGTCATCAAGCCCGGTTATGCGCGCCTCATGGCCGAGGCCGTCGCCCAGACCCCAACGGTGGTCTAGGCCGCCAGGGCAAGGTCCTCGGCGAGGTCCCCGACGAGCCAGCAGGACGAGCACTCGAGGCAGCCGACTTCGCTGCTCTCGAGGCGGGGCGACTCGAGCCGTAGCTCGGTCTCGCACCAGGGGCAAGAGATGATGGTCATACGGCCTCCCGGCGCCCGACTCCGTCCGCGGGCGCCCTTTCTGCGGCCACCATCCCCCGTGGGCGTGCCAGCTTGTGTGTCACAGCTTCGAGGGAGCGTCCGCCCATGGCCCGGGAGCCTGCTGGGCGTAGGCTATGGCGCTATGAAGAGCCCCAAGAGCGGACGACGCGGCGAGACGGCGCCTGCCGGACAGGTCGAAGATCCTCCGCCGCCCGAAGCTGGCGACGTCCAAGCCACCCACTCGAAGGGCGCTGCCCTCGCCTCGGCCGCCGCATCGCTGGCGGGCAGCGTCGGTTCGGTGGCCTCTGCCGCAGCCTCCGTGGCTGCGGATTCGATGGGCTCGGTCGCCCGCCCCATCATCGACGAGGTCGAGGGGCTGGCTTCGGGCGCCAAACGGCGGCTGGACGAGCGCGGCCGGGCGCGCAAGCGCAGCAGCCGTCGCGGCGACCCCTCCGCGCCGCTCAAGCTCATCTATGACGTGCACCCCGAGGCGCGCCGTGCGGCCCCGCGCGAGGTCGGCCTCAAGATCGTGCCCATCGAGTCCATCCTGGGCACGGCCGTCGAAGGAGCGGCCCAGCGAGGTTCGGACTTCCTGCCCCTCAGGGCGCGACGCGGGGCGGACTGGGAAGCCCGTTTTCGAAGGATCCAGAACGCGCTCGAGAGGCTGGACACCTTGCCGCCAGTGGATCTGCTGAAGTTCGGCGAGGGCTATTGGATCCTCGATGGGCACAACCGGGTGGGTGCCGGGCTGAAGGTGGGGCAGGTCGCGGTCGATGCCAACGTGACCGACCTGCGCATGCCCGGAGCGCGGGCGACAGCATCTCGCATCGCGCCCTATCTCGAGGGCAGTGGCGACCTGCGTGCGGCAGGCACCGGTCGCCGCCGCTCCACGTCGGTGGGCCGCGAATCGGTCGAGCCGTCGCGGCTGGCGGCCGAGCGACAGGCGTTCCATGACGCCGAGCAGGACGATGCCGTGACCGACCGAGCCGGCGCCGCCTCGGGACCAGACGCGGCTTCGGGAACTCGCACCGCCGCGCGAGACGAGCAGGCGTGATCCGCCGGCTCTCGATCGCCTGGCCGGTCGGACGAGGAGGGGGGGGCGGCCAAGCCTTTCGCGTGCTGGCCGTCTCGGATGAGATCGACCCCGCGCTGGAGTTCCTCGAGGTCCGTCGCTCGCTGGGACCCATCGATCTCGTGGTGGGCTGCGGTGACCTGGACCCTGGCTATCTGGCCATGCTCGGCGACGCGTTCATGGCGCCGCTCCTCTTCGTACACGGCAATCACGATCGTGGCCTGGGCTGGACCGAGCACCGCCACTTGCTTCCCGAGGCCATGGCGGATGGGAAGCCGGTACGCGTCGGTGCCATTCGGCTGGCGGGCTTCAACTGGCCGGGCGCTCGCGAGGGCCGCGCCGATCGAGACGACCTGGGGGCGTGGGTGCAGGTCGTGCGACTGACGTTCCGTCTTGTGGGACGAGCCCGCGAGCCCCTGCTGCTCATCAGCCACGTGCCGCCGGCCGGTACCGGCGACGTGCCCAGCGATCGATATCACCGTGGGTTCCGCGCTTACGATTGGCTGGCTCGCCGCCTTCGCCCACCGCTTTGGCTGCACGGACACTCGCCGCTCGCGGCCTGCCCCAGCGCCATCGACCAGCTTGGTCCGACTAGTGTCGTGAACGTGACCGGCGCGACGCTCGTGGAGCTGCAGCCCGTGGCTGGCTGAGCGACGCAGTCACGGACCGGGTGTAAGATACTCATCGAACAGACGTAATACGCTCACGAGAGCCGGATCCGTCGCTGAGCGCTGTTCCTCTCCTCCATCCAGCCGAGGGTCCGTGTGGCCGCGTTCCGCGACTATATCCAGGGTTTCCGAGGGTTCGAGCGGGATGCGCGCGTCTTCCTGGTGGCCACGCTCTTCTCGGGCGCCGCCATCAGCCTCTTCTGGATCGACTTCAATCTGTATCTGGCGGCACTCGGTCTCGACCGGGCGACCATCGGCCTGGTGGCTGCGACCGGCTCGCTGACCGGCGCCCTGATGGCCTTCCCCGCCAGCATGCTCTCCGACCGCATCGGCCGGCGGCGCGTGATCATGGGCGGCATCGGCCTCATGGCGACGGCCCTGGCGCTGCTGTCCGTGGTCGATTCGCTGCCGCTGGTGTTCCTGCTGGCGGCCATGTACGCGGCCGGCCAGCAGAGCCTCTTCGTGGTGCAGATCCCTTTCCTCACGGAGCACAGCCGAGCCGATCAGCGCAGCGAGCTGTTCTCCCTGCAGTTCGCCCTCATGCAGGTCACCCAGGTCGCCGCCGCGGTGCTGGGCGGGTTGACTGCCACGGCCATCGCCGGTGCCGTGGGCATCGGTCCTGCCGAAGCTGGCGTCTTCCGCATCGTGCTCATCATCCAGACGGCGCTGTTGGTGGCCGCGCTGTTGGTCATGACTCGTGTGCACGATGACCGGCACCGTGCAGCTGCCGGTCGCACGCCAGCGGCCGAGAGCCGGCTGGGTCGCCTGGGCATCCGAGTCAGTGATCGGCGGCTCTTCTTCAAGATCCTTCTGCCGGGCTTCCTCATCGCGTTGGGTGCCGGGCAGGTCATCCCCTTCCTGAATCTGTATGTCAGCGAAAAGTTCGCGCTCGACCTGTCTCAGATCAACGGCGTCTTCGCGCTGACGGGCTTCGGTACGGTGCTGGCCATCCTCATCCAGCCGGCACTGGCGCGACGCTTCGGCAAGGTCCGCTCGGTGGTCATCGTGCAGGTCGCCAGCCTGCCCTTCCTAGCAGTGTTGGGCTTCTCGCCCATCCTGTGGCTGGTCATCATCGCCATGGCCGTACGCAACTCGCTGATGAACGCCGGGAACCCCATCCTCAACGCCTTCGCCATGGGACAGGTCCGTCCCGACGAGCGCGCCACCCTGGCTGCCGCCATGAGCGTGCTCTGGTCCGTGGGCTGGGTCATCGCCGGACCGTGGTACAGCCTGGTCCAGGCAAGCCTGGGCTTCGAGCGTGGCTACACCGTGGCCTTCATCACCATCATCGTGCTCTACAGTGTCGCGACCAGCCTTTACTGGTGGTGGTTCCGCGACGCCGAGGCGCCCGCCGGCACGCAGCTGGAAGGCGCTGGCGACCGCCGTCGCCCGAGTGACCCGGAGTTGGCGCCAGCGCGCGACTCGACAGGTTGAGGAGAGCATGAGCATCCACGTACGACCGCTCCAGGACGGGGAGCTTCGCGACTGGAGGCGGGCCGTCAGTATCGCCTTTGGCGAAGAGCCGCGCGACGAGGACTTCCCGTCCTTCGAGCGCATCGCTGAGCCTGACCGGATCCTGGCCGCGATCGACGGTGAAGTCATCGTAGGCGGTGGTGGCGCCTTCACCTATCGGCTGACGGTGCCGGGTGGCGAGGTTGCCGCGGCCGGTGTCACCGGTGTGGGCATCATGCCCACACACCGACGGCAGGGTGCGCTGACCCAGCTGATGCGGGGGCAGCTCGACGATGTCGCGCAGCGCGGCGAGCCGGTGGCCATCCTGTGGGCCTCGGAGGGCAGCATCTACCAGCGCTTCGGCTATGGGCTGGCTACGCTGGAGGCGCGCCTCGAGGTCCCCCGCACCAACTCCGCCTTCCGCCTGCCGGCGAGCCCTGACGGCAAGGCCCGGCTCGTCTCCCGGGAGGAAGCGGCAGAGTCCTTCCCACCCATCTACGAAGCGCTACGCGTCGACATCGCGGGGTTCTTCGATCGGTCGAGCACCTGGTGGGACGTGGAGGTTCTGGATGACCCGGAGTACCACCGTCACGGAGCGGGCCCTAAACGGTACGTGCTCTACGAAGCCGACGGCAAGGCCGAGGGTTACCTCATCTACCGCATCTCGGGCGACTGGGAGAAGCGCGCCCTGGAAGTGCTCGAGCTGATGGCCACGACGCCGCGCGCGCTGCATGAGCTGTGGCGTTTCTGCTTCGGCCACGACTTGATCACGACGATCCGTGCCGGGCGTCAGCCGGTGGACCATCCGCTGACGCTGCTGGTGGCCGAACCGCGACGGCTGGCGCTGCAGGTCGGTGACGCCCTCTGGCTGCGCATCCTTGATGTCGCCGCTGCACTGTCCGCGCGCAGCTACGCCGCCCGGGACAGAGTCGTGCTGGAGATCTCCGACGCGTTCCGACCGCAGACGGCGGGCCGCTGGGCTCTGGAAGCGACCGATGGACGTGCCCGCGTCGGACGCACCGAGGATGCAGCCGACATCCGTCTCGACATCACGGATCTTGCCTGCCTCTACCTGGGTGCCTTCAGCGCCAGTGACCTGGCACGCGCGGGGCGAACCGTCGGACTGACCGACGGCGCACACCGACGGCTGGACGATCTCTTCCACGCGGACCAGGCGCCATGGTGCCCGCAGGTCTTCTGATGGGCGTCCGGGCCGGCGGCGCGCCTTGAAGATCGGCGTCGTACTGCCCATCGGACAGTCACCGGATA
>Ga0136630_1001100_pt1 | contig 10878 bp, 10 predicted proteins | sample AntDrymUQ5682106_2_FD_105496 | JGI IMG/M metagenome (GOLD analysis project Ga0136630, IMG submission 105496) | Polar desert sand microbial communities from Dry Valleys, Antarctica - metaG UQ568 (21.06) | ecosystem: Environmental > Terrestrial > Soil > Desert | place: Antarctica: Dry Valley...
AGGTCTTCGATCCGAACCCCGCCGATGTCCGGATAATATACGCCCGGCTCGACGGTCACGATGTCTCCGGGTTTGAGTTCCACATCCTGTGTGCCGAGGCTCGGGCCTTCGTGGAGTTCGAGGCCGACGCCGTGTCCCGTCCCGTGGAAGAAACCTTCGGTGAGCGGCTTCCCCTCGACCTGATCGTGGACAAGCGTTTTATAGCCCGCCTCATGGAGAACCTCCGAGACCTTCCCATGCACGTCCTTCCCGTTCACCCCGCTCCGGATCATCCCGAGCGCGACGTTTTGCGCGTCGAGGACGGCATCGTACATCGCCCGGATTTCCTCGCTCGGCTCGCCTTTTATGAACGTCCTCGTCATATCGGCGTAATAGCGGGTCTTCGCGCTCGACGGGAAGATGTCGAGGATTATGGTCTCACCCGCATGGAGCGGCCCGCTCCCCCTCTCATGCGGGTCGGCGGCTTGCTTTCCTCCGGCGGCGATGGTGTTCACGGCGACGTACCCATTTCGGAGAAGGTGGATGTCGATCTCCGACCGGAGTATTTCACTCGTCAAAGCCCCGCCGCGCCACACGAGCGTTCCGTCCTCCGCGACCTTCGATTCCCGAAGAACCTCGGCGGCGTGGCGGCACGACTCCTCGGTGGCTCGTTGCGCCTCCTCGATACATGAGATTTCCTCGTCCGTCTTCCGGCGCCTCATTCCGGCGAATAGCCTTCCGTCGGGCTTCACCTCGACGCCGCGCTTCCGAAGCTCGTCGGCGTGGGCGACCCCGAGGCCGTTCGGGACGGACACCGATGTCGAGCCGAGCTTTTTGAGCATGTCCGAGGCGGCGGCGGCGAGCGCGCTCCCCTCGCCCCCAAGCTCTCGCGCGAGCGCCCTCAAACCAAGCTCGTCGAAGGAGAGAAGCTCGTCCACATCTGCCTGTTTCTGCGCGCGCCCATATTCGAGGGAGGAGACGGCGAGGTATTTCCTCCCGCCGACGCGGGCGCAAATAACCGCGTCCGGCGCGAGGAACCCCGAGAGATGGTACGCCGCCGCGTCGTCCTCCGGCGCGCCGATGATGAGGAGGTCTCGAAGGTCGTTTCGGGTCATGTCCGTCCCTTTCCGCGCATGAAAGTTCGTCGTCGGTGTCATCGTACTATGGAAAGAGCCGGGCTTTCAGCCGAAAAAGCCGACAGGCTGAAATGCGGCAAGCGCGAAGCGAGCAAAGCGAAGCGAGATATAATCGGGGCGATGAGTGAGATGAGAGATTTACGCAGCCGGGTACAGGAAAGCCTCGACAAGGTGCGTCCGGCGATGAAGGCCGACGGCGGCGACGCCCGCATCGTCGAGTGCGACGATGCGGAAGGTTTTGTGAGCATCGAGATGCTCGGGGCGTGCCAGGGATGCCCGCTCTCGCAGCTCGACTTCGCCTACGCCATAGAGAGTTTGATCCGCCGCGAAGTCCCGGAAGTGAAGAGGATCATCCCCGTTTAATTTCGGGGGGCCGGGGAAAGCGAGCGTCGGAACCTCCGCCGATGAAGCCCCGTTCGGGTTGTCCGAGAGCGACTCGGCTCCCGGTCATTGCTCCTGCCGCGTCGCTTTGAGGATGCCGGGCGGGAGGCTTTCGCGGACGGCGGAGAGGGACTCGATGGCTCCTTTGCGGCAGCGTTTCAGGCGCCAGCGGCGGAGAAGGGGGGATCCCGGCATCTCCTCGTTCACGAGGTGGGTCAATGTGATCATGTCGTTCGCGCACTTGCGGTAGCCGAGGGCGCACATCTCTGTTTCTATCTCCGACGGCTCCTCGTCGAGGGCGCGTTTTATATGCGTCGCGCGCTCGATGATCGAGGCGGATATTTGCTCCACCGACGGATTTTGATCCTCGTTGTGGTGCGCGGCTATCTTCTCCGGCGAGAGGTTTCGCAGCTTGTACGCCGAGCTGTTCAGGCCGCGCCGCACCGCGAGGTACGAGGCCGCGAGGATCGCGAGGAACCCGGCGACCGCGAGCGGAAGTATGAGCGCGGAGCGGGCGGCTATGGAAACGAAGCCGATCGCCGCATCCGGCGAGGCCGTCGAATGAAGATAGAAAATTTGCACGAAACCCTCCATCGCCGATGTGCCTGATGGATTTGTAAGTCTATGTTCCAGCCTCGCATTTCGCAAGATCGTTTTTACAGGACGCGGGCTTTCCGTTGTATATACTCCCCACCATGCCGAAAAACTCGAAGAGAAAATCCAACAAATCCAAGAAAACCGAAACATCCAAAACACCCGCGCCATCGAAAACGTCCGAAGTCCCCTCCCCCGAGTTCGACCTTTCGAGTCCGTTTTCCAGCTTCTTTTCCGTGCTTCGGGCGGTCGTCTTTTCCCCGAGGCGTTTCTTCACGAACTTCGAGACGGACGGGCCGATGCGCGAACCCGCCATCTTCGCGTTCCTCGTCGGGGTGGCGGGCGGCATTTTGAGCCTCATAACCGCTCCGATCCTCGCCTTTTTCTTCGGGAGCGAGGTGAATATTTCACAGGGCGTGTCCTTCGGGCTTTCGCCGCTGGCCGCCGTCGGATTCGCGGTCCTCTCGCCCGCGCTCGTCGCGATAATGGCGACCGTGTACCTCGTCGCGATCCGGACGTTCATCGGCGGCGATGGCGACTTTCGGCGAATTTTCCGCATGTCGGCGTACGCATACGGCGCGATGTTCCTCGCCCCCATGCCCATCATCGGAGCCTTCGCCGTGACGTTTTCGCTCATGATCGTGATGGGTGTCGGCGTGCACGTCATATATCGGAGCGCCTTCATGACGACCCTCATAACCGCGCTGACGGGCTTCGTCCCCATAGCCCTCATCCTCGTCGCCCTCCGCGGCCTCGCCGCGTAAAGCGAGAGAGAGCGCCTTTCCGAAAACTGCGCCTTCATTCGTCGGCCAAAACTCTCCGCGAAGCTCATTTTGCGATTCTCGAAACGAGCGAGCCGATCTTCGATTCACAACGCGTCCCCCACGGCGGCTCGGAAAGCTCCATACTTCCGAAATCCGCTGTGGAATGCGGCGAGCGCGAAGTGAAGCCGCGCCACTTTAGGCGGGTCGCTTCCCCATAAGCTCCCCGTACTCGTCGAGGTCGCGCCGGATGCGTCGCTTCACTTCCTCGGGGATGCCGTTGTTCTTCTCCGGGTTCCTTCCGAAGCGGCTCCGGATCAAATCGTGTGAGATCGCGAGATACGCTTCCCGAGCCGCTCTTTCAGCGAATACCGTCATCTCCCTCGGGAACACGCGGTATGCCCGATCCTCGCGAAGCCCCATCTCCGGCGGAAGGACTCCCCTCTCACGCCTCATCGAGATGCGCCGCTCCCACCTCCTCCGCAAACCGTGCATCCCCTCCGTGTCGGTCAAAACATTGAGCGGCCCCGTCTCGAAGGGATCCTCGCTCGTGAACCCGAACGAATCCTCGAAGAGCCTCGCGCTCCGCTTCGCGCCTTTCCCGATCAGATATTCGTACTCGCTCCGGAGCAAAATTAGCTGCGCGTCGTAATACGCCGAAAGCCCGCCCCGCCCCGGCCGCCTCGCGTCGAGCCCTTTTTCGCCGAGCGCGTCCCGGAGTGCCGCCTCGCGCCTCCGCATGGAAACCCGCTCGACGCCGAACATCCCGAACCCGGCGGCGAGGCCGAGAAACAGCGGGACGGCGGGCGCGAAAGCCCCGATCCACGAGACTCCGAAGAGCGGCGCGGAGAGAAGCACGGCGGCCCCCGAGAGGAGCGTCGCCGTGAAACCGAGCCTCGCCGCCCGCCGTCTCGCGCTCTCGGCCTTCGAATACAGCCGCCCGAGCGCGTACCAAAGTTCGAGGCTTTCCCCGGAGAGCTTCATATCGGGGCGCCGGGAGTGGGGAGTCGGGGGTCGCTTCGCTCCGGTTTTTGGTTTTTGGTTTTTGGTTTTTGGGAAAAGCCGAAGACCGATGGCCGGGGCGAACTCGTTTCGGGGGGCGGGGTGTTTCCGACTTTCTCTTCCCGGATGCTCATACGGGATCCGGGCGGATGGCTCCGAACTCGGTCGGCGGCGGGTTCGGGAGTGGGAAGTGGTGAAAAGCCCGAGAGCGAAGTGTTCGCCCCGAAGCCTCGGTTCGAGCCGGGCGAGTTTTCGCCGAACGGGCATGTGGAGGCGCCGCGGGGGAGCGGGCCGGGATCATCCCACTCCCCGGAGCGAAGCGACCCCGAGCCGCCGACCGATGAACACGGCTTTCGGGAAGTGATTGCCCGGATTCCGTATCACGCCTCCCCGCTCTCGATGAACTTTCGATGGGTGGCTTCGGCGGCGAGTCTTTCGCCTTTCACCGCCATCCCCGGCTCCTCGTCGCCGTGACAGCGGGCGGGTTCGGGCGGCGTCCGTTCGAGTGGCGAATGAAAAGCGAGGTTCATTGCCGCGGGCGTGAATATCGTCGCCACTCCATGCTTCCGAAGCGGGTATCCCCGTATCCCGTGTTCGCCTCTCGCCTCCACGTGTATGATTTTACCCCGATGAACACGGACTATACGGACTCTCGAAACCTCGCCCGAGCCATCACGAACGCATTTAATCCGTTCGCCATTTTCACGCTCCTCTTCGCCGCCGCGGCTTTTTCGGGGGCCGGTTTCGTCCGCGGACTCGGATACCTCGCCCTCGAATTCCTCGCCGCTTCCCTCGTCGCCGGATACGTGCTTTTCATGAGGCGGCGGAAGAAGGTGGGGGATTTCTGGATCTCCACCCGCGCCGAACGCCTCGTCCCGGCCATATTCCTCCTCGCCGCCTTCGCCGGACTCCTCGCCGCGCTGTATGCTTTCGCCGCTCCCGAAAGCCTTTTCCTCCTCACCCTCTCGATGGGTCTCGCGAGCGGAGCCGTCGCTCTCATAACGCTTCTCTGGAAAGCAAGCGCCCACTCCGCCGTCGCCGGACACTCCGCCGTGGCCGGACTCGTTTTATTCGGGGCATGGGGGATCGTTTTCGCCTTTTTCCTCCCCGCCATAATATGGTCGAGAGTCTATCTCGGGGCGCACACCGTTTTGCAAACATTGGCGGGAGCGTTCATCGGGACGGCTTTCGCGCTTTTGTTTTTGGCGTGATGCGGAGTATGCTCGACCGTTTCACCACGGTGGCCGCACGATACACGGCCGAAGAAACCATCGCGCCACGCCGAATTCGGATCATCACATCCGCCCATCCCGAATAATCCATGAGACCGAGCGGGTTCGGGAGCCGGGAGCGCGCCGCATCGCTCGCTTCGTGAGGCGCTTCGACTCGTGAGTTCGGGAAGAATGACCTCACGCACGGTCAAAGAAACGAATTCTTCATACGGACTCGGCATGAAATGAGCTTTTCCATGCTCCGCGAAAACATCCCGCCACCCATCGTCATTTGCCCGCGAGCGCGAATTCGCATATGCTTCGCTGTGTACCGTCGCCGAAGAGGGATCGGGGGAATTTTCCATGAGGGCCACGAACGGAGCCGTGAACATCGCCGTATCTTTCGCCGCCGCCATGCTTCTCGCATGCGCCTTCGCGAGCGTTGCCATCGCGCAGACGACGACGGCTACGACAACGACGGGCGGCGATCTTCGCGGCACGGATTTCCGGGAGGCCGTCCGTGGCTCCTCGGGCGTCATCGCGACGGAATCCCCCGCCGCCTCGGAGGTCGGGCTTTCCGTCCTCGATGGCGGAGGTAACGCGGTGGACGCCGCCGTGGCGACCGTATTCGCATTGAACGTTGCCCGCCCGCAATCGTGCGGCGTCGGCGGCGGGGGCTTCATGGTGTACCGGGGCGCGGACGGGGAGTCGGCCTCCCTCGACTTCCGCGAGACGGCCCCCGAGGCGATGGCGCCCGACACCTTCGAGGGCGACGGACTGTATTCCACTTTCACCGGGCACACGACCGTCGGCGTCCCCGGAACGGTCGCCGGGATGGATGCCGCCCTCGAACGGTACGGGACGATGGGCTTGCCCGAAACCATCGCGCCCGCCGAATCGCTCGCCCGGAACGGGGTCGAAATACAGCCCGTCGTAGCCGACGAGATGGCGAACAACGAAGGACGGCTCTCACTCTTTGCGGCTTCCGCCGCACAATTCCTCGACGAGAACGGAGAACCATACGAGGCCGGAGACGCCATCGTCCAAACCGACCTCGCCGACACTTTCTCGCTCATCGCCGAAGAAGGCGCGGACGCTTTTTACGAGGGTGAAATAGCCGAGAGGATCGTCGCTGACATGGAGGAGGCCGGGGATTATCCGGGCGACGAAGGACTCATGACGCTCGACGACCTCGCGGCGTACGAGGCGAAATGGAGAGAGCCGATCATCGGGGAGTACCGGGGGGCGGAAATAGTCGCGATGCCGCCTCCGACATCGGGGGGAGTGGCGGTCGTCGAGATGTTGAATATCCTCGAAGGCTTCGATCTCTCCTCCTCCGGCCCGGCCTCCGCCGACACGCTCCACCGCATCGCCGAGGCTCAGAAAATAGCCTTCGCCGACCGAGAGGAATACCTCGCCGACCCGGACTTCGTGGACGTTCCAGTCGAGGAGATCACGAACAAGGATTATGCGGACGGACGCCGGGGCGAAATCTCCCCCGACGAGGCCGGGGAATACGAGCCGGGCAGTTTCGGCGACGCTGGAAACGAAGGCGAGGACACGAACCCCGAGACGAACACGACGCACGTCTCGGTGATGGACGCGGCGGGGAACGCGGTTTCGTTGACGTGTACCATCGAGCAGTCGTTCGGGAGCGCGGTCGTCGCGCCGGGGACCGGATTCCTCCTCAACAACGAGATGACCGACTTCTCCGAGGCCGGGACGGCGAACGAGCCGGAGGGCGGCAAGCGGCCGCGCTCGTCCATAAGCCCGACGATTCTGGTCGAGGACGGAGAGCCGACGCTCGTGGTCGGTGGGGCGGGAGGGGTTCAGATCATCATGGGTTCGCTGCTTGCGATCACGAACAAAGTGGACTTCGGGATGCCCCTCGACGAGGCCATTGACGCGCCGCGCCTCGACGAAGCCGCTCCCTCCGAAATGCTCCTCGAAGACGGCCGCGTCTCCGCCGCCGAGCAAGCCGACCTCATCGCCCGCGGCCACACCATAAGCCGCGAGGGTGAATACGCCGACCTCCCTCGCGCACAGGCCGTCGGCGTGGACGCCGAAACCGGAGAACGCCTCGCCGCCACCGACCCCCGGAGCGGGGATGAGGAATACGCCGCCCTCGCGCAAGATGGAGCGGCCGAAGTTCCCGAGACCGGAGGGGCTTCCGGCTATGCACCGGTTTTGCTCGGACTCGTCGCATGCGCGTTCGGGGGGGCTTTGGTTCTCGTCCACAGGCGCATCGCCCGATAAAACGCTCTGCGAAGCGCCTCGCCACTCACGCGAGCCATTCTCCGAGCGCGGCGTTCGAGGGTGCATACGGAATACGGGCGACGGCTTCGCATCTTTGGTTGTGGGGTGGGGGGCGAATGCCGCTCTCGAAGCTGGCGACGGTGTCTTTGTCCGGATGCGGTGTCTATTATTCGCTCGGCGGGGTGTGGAGTTCGTTCCAGAGTCGCTTGACTGTCTCCGAGGTATTGAAATCTCCCACGTATTCGTCCAGCTTTTCGTGGAAGGAAAGTCGGGCCGCCGGGGTCATCCGAAGTATTTGGGAGAGGAGCCAGGCGTGTATCTCGATGAAGTGGTATGTGAGGTCGCGGTGCGCGAGCTTGCCGAGGTACCCCGCTTCTTCGAGGCCCGCGGCGACTTCGGGGTGGGAGTCCTCTTTTCTGCATAGAATCGTGATCTCCGCGGTCTTCACGCCTTCTTTGAGATCGAACGCTTTGACGGACTCGTATGAGTCTCGGACTCGGTCTTCCCCTAACACTTTGACCGTGACCTCGTACGCGTGGACGATCGTTCCGTCGGCTCGCCTTTCCGCAACGTCGCCGAGGCTTTTTCCGCGGATTCCGGAGACGGAGGCTCTTCCGCCGTGTCCGACCACTTCGACCCCGGTTCGCAAATCCTCGTGGTACGCGCGGAGGGCGAGCTCCATTATATGCTCCGGCGTGTTTCCTCCGTCGGGTTCTTCGCTTATAAGCCGCGAGCAAAGATTGTGGAGGAAGCGGGGATCCGAACTCGGAGAAACCTCCGCTGTGATCTCCGCGACCCGCTCCGACTCCGCGAGGAACCTTCGGTGGAGCGCGACGGCGAAACTTTCGAGTTCGCACCGCTCCATGGACTCGATCTCCTCGACGAAGCGGACGACGACATCGGCGACTTTCTTCGGGCTGCGTTGAGCCGCCCATTGACTGTTTATCCCGATGGCCGCTTTCGCCACGTTGAGAGGCCCGGATCTTCTATGCGGTATCCGCCTCTCACGCAGTTCATTCCGGATCGGCCCCTCGTAAAGCGCGCGGGGCTTGCAATCATAAAACGCCTCCGAAGCCTTGTATCTGCCATCGAGCATCCGGGCGACGACGATAACCAAAAGAATCTCCCGAAACCCCCACACAGTGGTCGAAAACAACTCGTCGAGACCGTCCTCCCATCTCCCATCCGGCGCATGATCTTCCCGGGAAGCCCGCTCGAAAAACGCCCCCATGAGCGCGGCCACCCTCGCGTTCCGCTCCACCATGCTCATTCTGAATCGGGGCTTTCGAGGAGCGCCGCCGGAGAGACATCGAGAGCTTTGGCGAGGCGATGGATGTTTTCGAGGCTTATGTTCCGTTTGCCCCTCTCGCAACTGCTTATATACGTCCGGTCAAGCCCCGCCTCATGAGCCAGAGCTTCCTGCGACATCCCCCGCGAAAGACGCAATTCCCTCAACCGGACGCCAAATATTTCTTTCGGATTCTCCACGCTCCCCATAAAGGGATTCTGCGACCGCGAAGACTATGAGTCCACGGACTTTGCGTCAACAATGGATGCGGGGGCTAGAAAGAGAGGGGGAGGGTGCTTTGCCACGCGGCGGATGTGTCGGGGGACATTTCCTTTTCGCCGGAGAGTTGTTTCATGAGGGATTTCGCGAGGGCTTCGGCGAGGAGTGGCGGGACCGCGTTGCCGACTTGGCGGTATCGGGAGCTTTGCGGGCCGACGAAGGCGTGTCCGTCTGGGAAGGATTGGAGGCGGGCCGATTCCCGGACTGTGAGGCGGCGGACGCCGGGGACGTCTCCCTCGCGGGGCCTGCCGCCGTTCATGAGGTGGGTGTGGTATTTGGCGAGGATGCCGTCGGGGTCGAGGATGTGTGTGCGGTTGCCGCCCGCCGAGGCGGGGATGGTCTGGCTGGGTTCCTCGGGGTTGATCGGCCTCCCGCCGCCGTTGACGAGCATGCCGTCCCACGGCTGCGGCCTGAGTATGGGCTTCTTCGCGTATGTGATCCGGGCGGTGTTCGGAATGTCTTCGGGGGTGTCCCGCAACGCATCCGCCGATGTGGCGTGCGGAATTCTCCGGTTCTCTCCGTGCGTGGCCGCTGGAAATAGGAAGGACGTTTCTTTCGCGCCGACTATGAAAAGACGTTTCCGGAATTGAGGGACTCCATAGTCCGCCGCGTCGAGTACGGAGGCGCGGACTTCGTAGCCGAGGGAGCCGAGGCTTTCCATCACGGCGGAGAGGTAATTTCGGTGGCGGAGGGCGGCGAGGCCGGAGACGTTCTCCATAAGGAAAGCGCGAGGCTCGGACTGGGCGACGGCCCGGATGAACTCGGGTACGCAGTCGCGGGGATCGAGGGAGGAAAGCTGCCTCCCCGCGACCGAGAACGGCTGGCATGGCGGGCCGCCGACTATGATGTCCACACCACCGCGCCAGTCGGAGAAATCCACATCCCGGACATCTCCGGAAACCATCTCGACCTCCGGGAAGTTCGCCCGGAAACTTTTGCGAATGGAGGGGTCGGACTCGAAGGCGGCGAGGGCGTTTATGCTCGCCGCTTCGAGTCCCTTCGTCAATCCACCGACTCCCGAAAAAAGATCCAAGCTACGCAACAAATCCTCCGTGGCACGCTTCTCGACTCAACTTTACCAACAAACCCTTCTCCGAACACGTGAAGCACCCCGCCACTCACGCAAGCCATTCTCCGAGCATGGCGTTCACCTCCTCGGGGCGTTCGAGCGTGGAGAGATGGCCGCACTTTCCTATGATGCGGAGTGTCGAGTCGGGGATGTTTTCGGCGAGTTCTTCGTGGAGGGCCGTCGGTGTGATCCCATCCTCCCGACCGCATAAAACGAGGGTGGGGCATTCGATGAACGGGAGAGATTCGCGGCTGTCCGGGCGGTTTATGATCGCCCATTCCTGCCTCTCGAACGCCTCGACTCCGGTGGAGAGAGCCATGCCCACGACGGTGGTGACGAGCTTTTCGTCGTCGAGGCGGCCCGGATGGAGGAGGCGCGGGAGGAGTTTGTGGATGACTTCTTCGAGGCCGCTTTCCCTGGCGAGGAGGACGAGTTCGAGCCTCGCCTCGGTTTTCTCGAGGGTGTCGGGGCGGGCCGAGGTGTCGAGGAGGGCGAGCTTTTCGACTCGCTCGGGAGCATGGCGCATCACTTCGAGCGCGACGTATCCGCCCATCGAAAGTCCGGCGAGCGCGAAACGCTCCGGCGAGCTTTCGAGGAGCCTCCGCGCCATCCCTTCGATGGAGTTGTCCTTCGAGACGTCGGCGACGGAGATATCGTATTTGTCGCCGAACTCTTCGATTTGATTCTCCCAAAGCCTTTCGTCGCAGAGAAGGCCGGGAATGAAAACGAGTGGCTCGCTCAAAATCGTCGCCTTTCGGAATGTGGCATGACGGCACCGAAAGCGTACACGGTTTCGCGGCGCGAAAAAGCCCGCCGTGGCTTTCGCGTTCGGCGGGCTATGAGTGACCCTACCGGGATTCGAACCCGGGTTTTCGCCGTGAGAGGGCGATGTCCTTGGCCCCTAGACGATAGGGCCGTCCAA
>Ga0136630_1001102_pt1 | contig 10873 bp, 8 predicted proteins | sample AntDrymUQ5682106_2_FD_105496 | JGI IMG/M metagenome (GOLD analysis project Ga0136630, IMG submission 105496) | Polar desert sand microbial communities from Dry Valleys, Antarctica - metaG UQ568 (21.06) | ecosystem: Environmental > Terrestrial > Soil > Desert | place: Antarctica: Dry Valley...
CCGGGGCCTTCGCCGTGCCGGCATCCCGCACCGCGGCCGCACCACGCGCGACCTCTCTCGCTCGGTACACGGGCGTACCGCCGTCTTCGCCCGGTGTGCGCCGGGTGCATCATTGCGGCGAAGCGGGCGTGCAATCCTGCCCTCCCGGCGACCCATTTCGCCCATTGCGCACTCGTGTGGAGCGCCCGATGCGCCAGATCGGCGAAGCGTTGGCCTCAGTGACACACCGGGCGCTCAGAGGAGCGGCTAGAGGATCACGAGCCCATTCGCTCCAGGATCGCGGCCTTCCGCGAGGGCGCGGAGAACCTCACCGGTCGAGAGCGGAAAGGTCGACCGCAGAATCGGCAGCACGGTGCGGAGCATCAGACGGTTGTGCCGCGTCGCGCTCACGAGGAGCACCATCCGATCAACCCCGCTGTCACGTTGCTTCAGGTTCATCGCGCGCTCTACCTTCTGCAGGTCGCGCAGGCGGGTCTCAGCCTCAATGCCGATCGAGATCGGCCCGTCAAGGCGGCGGTCCCACGCTCGTCGGTCGCCGGCGAGTGGCATGGGCGCCTCGTGACTGATGCGCCATGCCCGAGACAGGCGGCGCTCGAACCGCGCGATGAGCGCGAGATGGGCAACGTCGCGAAGCGGCGGACCGGCCGGATAGAACTTGATCGAGAGGTCGCCGCCAAGCACAGCGCTGATCATTGACGCGCGCCGGATGCCGACCTCCTCCACGCGCCCTCGCTCGATCCGCGCGTACGTCGTCCGCGACAATCCGATCGCTCGAGCCAGGGTCGCCTGCGATATGCCCGCTGAGTGTCGGAGCACGCGCCACTCTTCGGCGAGCGACGCTATCGATCGATCGCCACGGCGCCCGCCATCGGCTCGGCGATCCTCGCGGGATCCCATCGGGCCATTTTGCCGATGTGACGCTTACTGGCCGATTGCGCGCCAGTCCGGAGTATCGCTGTGTCGCGCCTGAGGGATCGATTCCCCACAGGGTTCGAAGGCGCGGGCCCGTTCACGTCCTGTCCGCGCAGGAACGCTGAAGTCGTGCCCGACGAGGTTCTTTGCCCTGCAGCGCCCGCCCGATCTTGCGTCCGGTGCAGCACTTTGGCGAAGCGCCTGTGCGGTTCTGCCCGCCCCACGACCCATCCAGCCCATGGGCCCGACCGATGGACCGCCCGGTGCGTCATGCCGGCGCATGGTTGGCCGCACTGATGCACCCAGCGCTCACGCCGCGCGGGGAAGACTCACGCCGCGCGGGGCAGACCCGCGGCACAGGGGACCCGTGAGACGCGGGTGACGGCGGTGCAGCGCGACGCGCCGGTAGAATCGAGCGGATGCCCCCGGATGCTGCCGCCAGCCCCACTCCCCCTCGGCCACGCCTGACGCCGCAGGAGATCCTGACGCGCCTGAACCCGCCCCAGCAGGAGGCGGTGAGCCACATCTCCGGGCCGCTGCTGATCCTGGCGGGCGCCGGCAGCGGCAAGACGCGGGTGCTGGCGCATCGCGTGGCCTACCTCATTGCGTCAGGCGTCAAGCCGTGGCAGATCGTGTCGGTGACGTTCACGAACAAGGCCGCCACCGAGATGCGGCAGCGCATCGCGGGGCTCATCGGCGAGGAGAGCGCGCGCGAGGCGACCATCGGCACCTTTCACGCCATCTGCGCCCGGATCCTGCGGCGCGACGGCGCCACCATCGGCCTCACCCGGAGCTTCACGATCTATGACCGCGCCGACCAGGTGGCGCTCGTCAAATCGGTTCTCAAGCGGCTGGACCTCGACGAGAAGCGATTCAGCCCGGCCGGGATGCTGGCATGGATCGGTCAGCGCAAGGACGAGCTTGCCGATGTCGCGACGGCGAAGCGACAGGCCGGGAACTACTACGACGAGACCGCTGCCCGCGTGTACGAGGCCTATCAGCGCCAGCTCGGCGAGGACGATGCCGTCGACTTCGACGACCTCCTCATGCGCACGGTTTTCCTTTTCGAGCAGCACCCCGACGTTCTGGCCCGCTACCAGGGCCGATGGCAGCACATCCTGGTCGACGAGTACCAGGACACGAACCGCGCTCAGTACCTGCTCTGCCGGCACCTCGCGGCCAAGCACAAGAACCTCGCCGTGGTGGGCGACGACGACCAGTCCATCTACTCCTGGCGCGGCGCGGACCTGCGCAACATCCTGGACTTCGAGGCCGATAACCCCACCGCCAGGGTCGTGAAGCTCGAGCAGAACTACCGCTCCACGCAGACGATCCTCGACGCGGCCCACTCGGTCGTCAGCCGCAACACGGGTCGCAAGGACAAGCGCCTGTGGACCGATCGCGGCGCCGGCACGCAGATCGAGCTGTTCGACGCCTACAACGAGTACGAGGAGGGGGAGTTCGTCGCGCGGCAGATCGAGAAGCTCGTGGGCGGCGCGCGCCGCGGCGGGATGACGGGACTGCTGACCAGCCGTGCCGATGACGAGGAGGGCTCGCTGCGTTACGGGGACGTCGCGGTCACGTACCGGGTGAATGCGCAGAGCCGCGTGATCGAGGAGTCGCTCATGCGCTTCGGCATCCCGTACCAGCTGGTGGGCGGCACCCGCTTCTACGAGCGGCGCGAGGTGAAGGACGCGCTGGGCTACGTCCGCCTGGCGCGCAATCCCGGCGACCGCGTGGCGCTGAACCGGATCATCAACGTGCCCGCGCGCGGCATCGGCGCCAAGACGGTCGAGGAGCTGGCTGCCTGGGCCGAGTCGCGCGACGTGAGCATGTGGGAGGCCGTGGAGGCTGCCGGGGAGAACCCGAACCTGGCGCCGCGCTCACGGGCTCAGCTGGCAATCTTCGCCGAGCTCATGCGGGGCCTGATGGCCATGGTGACCGTGGAGCCGCCCTCGGCGCTCTTTGACGCCGCCACCGAGCGGTCGGGACTGCGCGACGCGATCCTGGACGGGACCGAGGAGGGCGAGGAGCGCTGGCTGAACGTCACCGAGCTCCGCAACCACGCGGCGGAGTTCGACGAGATCGCAGCACCGGAGGGCCTCGCCCGCTTCCTCGAGGAGGTGGCGCTCGTCAGCGACCAGGACGAGCTCGAGGACGTGCCCGACCGGGTGACGCTCATCACGCTCCACGCCGCCAAGGGGCTCGAATTCCCCGTGGTCTTCATCGTGGGCATGGAGGAGGGCCTCATGCCGCACCGTCGCGCGCTGGAGGACGAGCGCGAGCTCGAGGAGGAGCGCCGCCTCGCGTACGTGGGGATGACCCGCGCCAAGGACCGTCTCTACCTCGTCCACGCCCACCACCGCTCCACGTACGGCGTGGGAGCACAGGCGGAGGCGTCTCGCTTCCTGTCCGAGCTCCCGCAGGAGCTGCTGGCGGCCTCCAGGTCCGCCGCTCCGTTCGGCCGAGGCTCCACGCGGGGGACCGATGACGACGGTGGCTGGCTGCCGATCGGCTACCGGTCGCCAAGCGGGCGCATTCGTGAGCCGCTGCGCCCGGTGTCGCTTCCGGACATGCAGGCATCGGCGCCACGTCCCATCGGCCGGCAGCTCGACGCCGCACGCGCACGCGTGAGCGCGGCCACGTACGAGAGCGGAGCGGCGGTGAACCTCGGAAGCGGCACGTTCTCGGCGCCCGGGGCCGCCGGCGACGCGCTCGGCGCCGAGGAGGAGCCCTCGTGGCACGCGGGGGACCGCGTGCGTCATCGGCGCTTCGGGGATGGGATCGTGGTGAGCAGCCGCATCGTCAAGGGGGACGAGGAGGTCACGGTCGCCTTCGTCGGCGAGGGCGTGAAGCGGCTGGTGGCCGCGTACGCCGGGCTCGAGAGGACGTAGCGACATGGCGCGCGTCACCGGTCACCTGGTCGCGGAGCTCGTCGCGGCTCGTGACGAGTTCTTCGCGGCGCTGAATGCGGTGGACACCGAACGGCTGACGCGGGGCGGGCTGGTCGGGGAGTGGAGCGGACAGGAGCTGATCGCTCACGTCGGTTACTGGGCGGGCAACGCCGTGGACGTGATCCAGGCGGCCGAGCGCGGCGCCGCCGAATCGTTCGGCGAGGGACGGCCGAGCGTTGACGAGATCAATCACACGGTCGCGAAGGTGGCACGTCGGAGCGACCTCGCCTCGGTCCAGGTTCGCGAGCGCGCCTCCTTCGAGACGCTGGTGGAGCGCCTCGGCGCGCTCGAACCCGCGCTGCTCGAGGTACGCCTGGGCGACGGCGCGACAGTGGAGCAGGGAATTCGTGAGGACGGCGCGGAGCACTATCGTGAGCACGCCGCCGAGCTGCGCGCGGCATTCGCACCATGAGCGACGAGCGACTGGCCGAGCTCCGGCGCGACCTCGACGCTGCGCGCGAGGACCTCTCCGCTGCGCTCGAGGCGGCCGACCCGACGCTCCTGACGGTTCCGGGCCTGGTCGGCACGTGGAGCGCCCGCGAGCTCGTCGCTCACCTCGCGCACTGGGCCGACTGGGCGTCGACCTGCCTCGAGGCGGCGGCCGTTGGCCGGCTGGATGGCCTCGCCTCGGACAACTGGGACGTCGACGGCCAGAACGCGGACGTCGCGGACGAGGTCGCCTCCCTGACCATGTCGGCCGTCCGCGACCGTGAGGCCGCCTCGTACGAGCGGCTCGTGGATGGCCTCTCCGCGCTCGATCCGGCGCTGCTGGACATGCCGGCACCCTGGGGCGGAACCGTGGACACGATCGTGGTCGAGAACGGCCCCGGACACTACGCGGAGCATGCCGAGCACGTTCGCGCCTGGTTCGCGGCTGACACGGATGAGGACGACGACTGACGGCGCGCTACGTGCGCCGCGTGAGATGCATCAGGTACTCCTCGCGGTTGAGGGGATCGGCCGTCGTCCGGGGCCGCGTCGGTGGCTCGCCGCCGACCCGGCGGTAACCGCCGAACTCGGATTCCAGCACGCCTGCGCCGCCCGTCAACGCGGGCAGCTGTCGCTGGAGCTCCTGGACACGGGCCGCGGGTAAGACCGTGGAGAGCTTCCCGCCGGACGGCGTCTGCACGGCAGCTCCCAGCCGTGCCAGCACCGGCAGGACCGCGCCCAGCGTGTCCGTCGGGATCTCGAGGCTGACGCGGACCATGGGCTCGCAGACCTCGGCCCCGGCGCCCTCGAGCGCCCGCATGAGTACCAGCGGCGTGACCCTGCGGAAGTCGGCAGCCGTGGTCCCCGCTGCCACGTACCCACAGTCGATCATCGTCACGGTGCAGTCGGTGACCTGCCAGCCGAAGAGGCCCTCCAGCAGGGTTTCGCGGACGTACTGACGCATCAGGTCGGTGAAGACGTCGGCGGTCTTGTAGATATGCAGCGGCACCAGGCGAATGTCGACGCCCAGGCGGAACTCGATGCCCGAGTCGATCGGCGCAGGCGCGACGCGGAGCCCCACCGTTGCGGGGAAGGGATTCGAACTGTGCGGCGAGCTGTGCCCGGTGACGTTCGTCTTCGTCTTCGCGCGCAGGACCTCGACAGCCTCGCCCGTACCGACGGGGCGCTCGATGCAGATCGTGGTCGTCTCGCGGAACGTGACATCGACGCCGAAGTCGCTCGCCAGCGTGGTCTGGATGACCTCCTTCTGAACCTCACCGTAGAGCGACACCGACAACTCCTGCCGGACGTCGTCCTGGCGGACGTTGATCAGCGGGTCCTGCTCGGCGAGCTGCGCAAGGGCGATGCGAAGCGGGCCCCTTTCGGCGGAGCTGCTGGGCACGACGACCGTCTCGAGGGTCGGGGGTGCGAACTGGTGCGCAGCGGCTGTCCGCGGTGCTCCGATCACGTCGCCGATCTGGATCGCGCCGAGACCCCAGAGCTTTCCGATCTGACCCGCGGAGACCGACGCGCGTCGCGCCGCCGCCCCGCGGTCGAACACGCTGAGTGCCGTCACCTTGCCTTCGCCGGCCGGGCCGAACCGCAGCCGATCACGGATTCGCACCGTCCCGGAGAACATCCGGACGTAGGCGATCTTCTCCCCGGCGGGGCCGCGTTCGATCTTGAAGACAGTTCCCGACGCCGGGCCATCGGCATCGCCTTCTGCGGCAGGCAGCAGCTCGGCGATGCCGGACATCAATGGCTCCACGCCCGCCCCGGTGATCGCCGAGCCGAAGAAGACCGGATGCAGCAGGGCGCGCCCGGTCTGCTTCGCGAGCGCCTGACGGAGCCGGCGGTACGGAACGCCGGGGTCGCCGTCGATGTAGGCCGTCAGGATCCCGTCGTCGCGCTCGGCGAGCATCTCGGCCAGCATGGCCCTGAACGCGGCATCGTCCGCGCCAGACCGCGTGAAGTCGGCGGCTCGCGTCCCGAGTCCGTGTGCGGATCCGACCGGGATGATGGCCGGCGTCAGTCGCTCCGAGATCGCCCCCAGGACGCGTTCGTCGCCGGCTCCCGGTCGGTCGATCTTGTTGACGAAGATCAGGGTGGGAACCTTCAGTCGTTGCAGCGCCCGCATCAGCAGGCGCGTCTGCGACTGCACGCCCTCGACCGCGGAGATCACCAGTACGGCGCCGTCGAGCACGCTCAGCACCCGCTCCACCTCGGCGATGAAGTCGGGGTGGCCGGGCGTGTCGATCAGATTGACGGTGACATCGTCGATGGCGAACGACACGACGGCGGACTTGATCGTGATGCCGCGTTGTCGTTCAAGCGCGAGCGTATCGGTCTGGGTGGTGCCGTCATCGACGCTGCCGATCTCGTCGATGACACCGGCGGCGTACAGCAGCCGCTCGGTGAGGGTTGTCTTACCGGCGTCTACATGCGCCAGGATGCCGAGGTTCAGGGTTCGCACGAGAAGTCATATCCTCCAAGCAGGTCCGAATCACCTTCTGGCTGGACATGACTGCTCCCACTGCGCTCTCCTTCTTCTCGTGCGTCGCATCGGCCGCTCTTGCGGCTCCACGAGGATGCCACGGCACGTCAACCGATGATCGCTCCCCGTAGACTGGCGCTCAATGTCCGCGACCGATCCCGCCACCAGGGCGGCCGAGCTGCGCTCCCAGATCGAGGATGCCAACCACCGCTACCACGTCCTCGATGCACCGGCCATCAGCGACCGCCAGTACGACCTGCTGTTTACCGAGCTCGTTGGGCTGGAGGAGCGCCATCCGGAGCTCGTCACGTCCGACTCGCCCACCCAGCGCGTGGGCGGACCGGTGTCAGGCAGCTTTCCGCCTGTGCGCCACGACGTACCGATGCTCAGCCTGGGCAACGCGTTCTCCGCCGATGAGCTCCGCGAGTTCGACACACGCGTCCGCCGCATCCTCGGGCGAACCGCGGACGAGCCGGTCGCCTACGTCTGTGAGCTGAAGATCGATGGGCTGGCCATCAGCCTCCGCTACGAGGGACGCCAGTTCGTCCGAGGCGCCACGCGCGGCGACGGCACGACCGGTGAGGACGTGACCGCCAACCTGCGCACCGTGCGCGCCATCCCGCTGCGGCTGCGCGAGGACCCGCCCGGCGATCGGCTCGAGGTCCGCGGCGAAGTGTTCATGCCGCGCGGCGCCTTCGCCACGCTCAATCGGCAGCTGGAGGAGGCGGGGAAGCCGCTCTACGCCAACGCGCGCAACACCGCGGCCGGGACGGTGCGCCAGAAGGATCCGGCCGCCACGGCCGCGCGGCAGCTGTCGGTGTGGTGCTACCAGCTCGTCGGCGCCCACGGGCTCGAGACCCACTCGCAGTCGCTCGACCTGCTCCGCCGTCTCGGTTTCGCGGTGAACCCGCACATCCGGGTCGTGGCCGGTATCGACGACGTCATCGGCTACACCCAGGAGTGGTCGGAGAAACGTCGGGAGCTCGAGTACGAGACCGACGGGATCGTCATCAAGGTCGATTCCCTCGCGGACCAGGAGCGGCTGGGATTCGTGGCCCGCGCCCCGCGCTGGGCAACCGCCTACAAGTTCCCGGCGGAGCAGGTCACGACCACGCTCGAGGAGATCGAGGTGTACGTCGGGCGCACCGGCGCCCTGACCCCGGTCGCGCACGTGACCCCGGTGCTGGTGGGAGGCACCACCGTCCGCAACGCCACGCTGCACAACATCGATGAGATCCGGCGCAAGGACCTGCGAGTGGGAGACACCGTCGTCCTCCAGCGCGCCGGGGACGTGATCCCCGAGGTCGTCAGCGCGGTGGTCGACGCACGGAGCGGTGCAGAGACGCTTTGGGACATGCCGACGGCCTGCCCGGCGTGCGGGACGCAGGTCCTGCGGGAGGAGGGAGAGGTCGTCACGCGCTGCCCGAACCCGTACTGCCCCGCGCAGCGCATGGGTGGCCTGCTGCACTTCACCGGACGCGGGGGAATGGACATCGAGGGCCTCGGTTACAAGATCATGACGCAGCTGGTGGAGCGCGAGCTCGTCAGGGAGCCAGCCGACGTCTTCCGGATCGAGGCCGATACGCTCGAGGGCCTCGAGCGGCTCGGCCGGCGGAGTGCGGAGAACCTGTTCACCGCCATCCAGGCGGCGCGACAGCGACCGCTGGCTCGGATCCTCAACGGGCTCGGCGTCCGTCACGTCGGTGAGCAGACCGCCATCGACCTCGCGGCGTGGCTCGCACGGGATCTCCCACGGGCTGACGGAGAGACGGCTGCGGATTGGACCCGCCGAGCAGCCGATCGTCTGCGCGACGCATCGGTCGACGAGCTGACGGCCGTCTACGGCATCGGCGGCGTGGTGGCCGAGGGGATCGTTCGCTTCTTCGCCGATGAGCACACGCGCGACACGCTCCATCGGCTCCTCGATGCCGGCGTGAGCGCGGAGGCGCCTGCTCCGGGGGCCTCCACCGAGCCGGCGGACGGTCCGCTGAGCGGAAAGACGCTCGTCGTCACCGGCACGCTGCCCGGCCTCAGCCGCACCGAGGCGGAGGAGGCAATCCGAGCGGCCGGGGGCCACGCGGCGTCATCGGTCTCGGCGAAGACGGATTACCTGGTGGCGGGGGAGAAGGCCGGCAGCAAGCTCGCGAAGGCGGAGCAGCTCGGCGTGCCGGTGTTGGACGAGGATGGACTCAGGAAGCTGCTCAGTCTCCCTCGCTGAGGAAGGGCTCCACGAGCCTGTCGTAGCCGCGAAACGAGTTGCGCACGGTGTGGCCGCACTCGGAATCGGTCACGAGGCGCGCTCCGCCGATACGCTCGGCGACCAGCTTCGTCGAGGCGAGCGGCACCACCTGGTCCTGCTCTCCGGCCAGCACCAGCGTCGGCGCGTCGATCTCGCCGAGCCGGCCGGTGACGAATGAGCTCGGGTCCAGCGTCGCCTTGAGCTCGCCGATGAACCGCTCTGGAGTCGCCGGTCGCGGCTGAAGACGGGCCGCGGCGCCGAACGCTCCCGCCTCGACCTCCGAGGCCGCCTTCATCTGCTGTGCCATCGCCGCGAAGAAGGCGCCCCAGTCACCGGCCTCGGCGAGGGCGATCCAACGGGTCATGCGCTTCGCCATCGGTGAGGCGGGGGGCGTCTCCGAGGCGACCGACGCGAGAACGAGCCGCGAGACGAGGTCCGGCCGCTCGACGGTGAGCCAGAGGCTGATGCGCCCGCCTCCGGACTCGGCCTCGATCGCCACGCGGCCCAGGAGGAGGGCGTCCAGGGCGCGAGCCACGGCGTCTGCGATCCGGCGTGGATGCATGATCGGCCCGGCGCCCGCGGGATCGTCCGGGATCGGTCGCCCGATGATGGTCACCGGCCGGTTCGCAGTGCGGCCCTCCCATCGGCGCTGAAGCACGCTCTCGGTTCCGGCGAGCGTCCGCATCCCCGTTTCGACCCCGCCCAGCACGATGAGCGGCACGCCAGGCCCGCCGGGGAGCGCGTACGTCTCGATTCGTCCGCCCGGAACCGGGTGTGACTCGACGCTCATCCCGCCATGCTGCCAGATGGCACCGCCGTCGGCTGCGATCCGCGGAGGCCACGCGTTACCATCGGCTTCATGCCAGACATCACGCGTGCCGACGTTGTGCACGTCGCCGATCTCGCTCGCCTGCACCTGACCGACGACGAGCTCGACCGCATGCAGACCCAGCTCTCGCGCATCCTCGAGGCGATCGAGACCCTCCGCGACGTCGACACCAGCCACGTCGGGCCCACGGCCAGCGTGATCCAGCTCGAGAACGTGATGCGCGACGACGTCGCGACGAGCCCGATGCCGCGCGACGTCACCCTCGCCAACGCGCCGCTGCGCGACGGTCCCTTCCTTCGAGTGCCGACCGTGCTCGAGGAGGGTCGATGACGGCGTTCCCACTGGCCGACCGCACCATCACCGAGGTCGCCGATGCGCTCCGCGCCGGGACGACCACCTCCCGCGAGCTGACCGATGCCTGTCTCGCGCGCATCGAGCGTGACGGGGAGCGCCTGAACACGTTCCTGGCGTTGCAATCCGACGCCGCCCGCGCGGCCGCCGAAGCGGCCGACGCGGCCCTGGCCCGCGGCGAGGGAGCGGAGCGGCCGCTGCTGGGCATCCCCTACGCGCTGAAGGACATCTTCGTTACGCGGGCGCTCGGATTCGACGGCAACGACCTGCCGGGCGGGCTGCCGACGACTGCGGGCTCCCGCATTCTGGCGGGCTATCGGTCCCCGTACCCATCGGCCGCCCAGGAGCGCCTCGAGCAGGCCGGCGCGATCCTGCTCGGAAAGACGAACTGTGACGAGTTCGCCATGGGCTCGAGCAACGAGAACAGCGCCTACGGCCCCGTCCGCAACCCGTGGGACGAGGGAACCGTGCCCGGCGGCTCGTCCGGCGGCTCGAGCGCCGCGGTGGCGGGAGGGCAGGCCTATTTCGCCCTGGGGACCGATACCGGCGGCAGCATCCGCCAGCCCGCCGCGCTCACCGGCACGGTCGGCCTCAAGCCGACGTACGGGCGCGTGAGCCGATTCGGGATGGTGGCCTTCGCGTCCAGCCTCGACCAGGCGGGGCCG
>Ga0136630_1001103_pt1 | contig 10873 bp, 9 predicted proteins | sample AntDrymUQ5682106_2_FD_105496 | JGI IMG/M metagenome (GOLD analysis project Ga0136630, IMG submission 105496) | Polar desert sand microbial communities from Dry Valleys, Antarctica - metaG UQ568 (21.06) | ecosystem: Environmental > Terrestrial > Soil > Desert | place: Antarctica: Dry Valley...
CCGACGTTGAAGGCGGCCAAGGCCGCCACCGTCGAAGTCGGCGCCCAGGCCGAGTCGGCGGCGTGGCTGGCCCACCAGCACGGCTGGCGGTGGACCGCCGGCGGCACCTGGACTCGCCTGGCCACTGGTGACGTGGATCAGATCACCGGTCGTGGCTATACCGGACCCGCGCAAGCGGCGCGGCTGACCGCCGGCGGTGTCCTGGTCGTCGACCTATGCCGACACCGCGACTATGCCGAGGTGTCTGGGTCTCGATCGTGGGTGGCGTGACACCTCAGGGCTTCTGCCTCGGCGTCTCCGTGGCCGTGTCGGCATAGTTCCGGACTGAGAGCAGCCTCGTGGAGGGGCACCGCGCTCCCATGAGGGAGGCGAGTGCGATGTCGGGGACGCGAAGGAAGCCCGGTGAGCTGGGCCCGCATGTCGAGGGCTATCGGGAGTGGCTGACACAGCGGGGATACACGACGCTGACGGTCAGGAACATGCTGAAGGACCTGGGTCAGGTCGGTCAGTGGATGTCGGGCGAGGCGCTCGTGACAGCGCAGCTCGACGAGGAAGCGATGACCTCGTTCCGGGCTACCAGTCAGGCGAACGGCCGCCGACGCGGACTGGGTCCGCGGGCGATGCTGCCGCTCTTGACCTACCTGCGGGAGCTCGGGGTAACCCCGGCGAGGCAGCCATCGCAGACGGCTCTGGCTGCGCTGTTGGCTGAGTACCGGCACTGGATGCTGCAGGAACGGGGCTTGGCACCGACCACGGTGCTGCGTTACGAGAACACCGCCCGCCGTTTCCTACAGCAGCAGGCGCTGATCGACGGCGCTCTGGAACCCGCCCACCTGACGGGGGTGGACATCAACGCATTCCTGCTGCGGGAGTGCGGTCGGGTCTCGGCCGGGTCGGCCAAAGGACGCACCGCTGAGCTGCGTTCGGTCCTGCGCTTCCTGTATTTGCAGGGGCTGACTCCGCTGCGGCTGGGGACGGCCGTGCCTCCGGTCGGTGGGTGGCGGCTGGCCACGCTGCCGCCACCCGCGATGAGCGTCGCTGACGTCCAGGCGCTGCTGGATAGTTGCGGCCGCACGACCGACGTGGGGGTTCGCGACTTCGCGATCATGACGCTCGTCGCGCGGTTGGGGCTGCGCTCGATCGAGGTCGCACGGCTGGAACTGGGGGACGTCGACTGGCGGACCGGTGAGCTCGTCGTCCGGGGCAAGGGCCGTCGTCAGGACCGGCTCCCGCTCCCGTCGGAGGTCGGCGAAGCCCTGGTCGCCTACCTGGCCTGGGACCGCACCCCTGCTGATGCCCGGCGGCTGTTCCTGACGTGCCGGGCTCCGCGAGGACCGATCCGGGCGGACCTGGTCGGTGACGTCGTGGAACGAGCCTGCCTCCGCGCTGGGCTGCCACACGTGGGGCCGCACCGGCTGCGACACGCGCTGGCATCCGAGCTGCTGCGCCAGGGCGCGGGGTTGGTCGCGATCAGTCAGGTCCTTCGCCATCAGGACCTGGCGACGACCGGTCTCTACGCCAAGGTCGACCTCGTGACGCTGCGGCATGTCGCCCAGCCGTGGCCAGGACAGATCCGGTGAGTGCCCTCGAGCAGGCCCTGGTGGATTACCTGCAGCTCCGACACTCGCTCGGGCACCAGCTGGCTGAGGCCCAGTGGCTGCTGCCGGACTTCGTGGCCTACCTCGACAGTCGGGGTCTGCGGACCGTGACGGTCCAGGCAGCGCTGGAATGGGCGCAGCAGTCACCGTCGGGTCGGGCCACCAGCGTCGGGCCGCGGCGAATGACCGCGGTACGTGGCTTCGCCCGCTACCTGTCCGGGATCGACGCGGACACCCAAGTGCCGCCGCTGGGGCTGATGCCACACCGGCAGCGGTGGCGGCAGCCGTTCATCTACACCCCAGCCGACATCGACACGGTGCGTGATCTGGCCCGGCAGTCGATCGTCTCGCCGCTGCGCGCAGCGACCTACGACACGCTGATCGGGCTGCTCACGGTCAGTGGGCTGCGGATCGGAGAGGCCATCAAGCTCGACCGCAGCGACCTCGACTGGGCCCAGGGTGTGTTGCTGATCCGGGAGTCCAAGTTCGGGAAGTCACGGCTGGTCCCGCTGCACCCGAGCAGCATGCAGGCCCTCAGCGACTACGCCGTGCTGCGCGACGACTTCCAGCCCCGGCCCAAGGAGCTGAGCTTCTTCGTTTCCCTGAAGCGCAAGCGGCTTCTCTACGCCGTCGTGCAGCAGACCTTCCGGCGGCTCGTCGATACCGCCGGGATCGGGGCCAACGCACCGTCCGCTCCGAGGCTGCACGACTTGAGGCACACCTTCGCGGTCCGCACCTTGCTGGACTGGTATCGCGCCGGCGAGGACGTGCAGGCCAAGATGCCGTCGCTGTCGACCTACCTCGGGCACCGCGAACCGGCCTGCACCTACTGGTACTTGTCGGCGGCCCCGGAGCTGCTCGCGCTGGCCGCCGCCCGTCAGGACAGCGCCTGGCCCAAGGTTCGGTCATGACGCTGATCGCGCCGACCCTGCAGGCGTTCTTCACCGACAGGCTCGTCCAACAACGTCAGGCCAGCCCCCGCACCATCGCCGGCTACCGCGACGCCCTGCGGTTGCTGCTCACGTTCGTCCATGCCCGGACCGGGAAGCTGCCCGCGCAGCTCGACTGGGACGACCTGGACGCCACCACGATCTCGGCCTTCCTGACTCATCTCGAGACCGAGCGGCACAACAGCACACGAACCCGGAACGTGCGTCTGACGGCGATCCGTTCGTTGTTCTCCTACGCAGCTCTGCGCCACCCCGAACACGCGCTGCTCATCCAACGCGTCCTGGCGATCCCACCGAAGCGGTTCGACAAGCGGATCGTGACGTTCCTGACCGCAACCGAGATCGACGCCCTGATCGCTGCTCCCGACCAAACCCGCTGGGAAGGTCGTCGAGACCGCGCCCTGATGCTGCTGGCCGTCCAAACCGGCCTTCGCGTGTCCGAACTCACCGGCTTGAACTGCGCCGACATCACCCTCGGCACCGGCGCCAACGTCCGCTGCGAGGGCAAGGGACGCAAGCAACGCGCCGTCCCTCTCACCGGCCCCGTCCAGGCGCTGCTGCGGGTCTGGCTCACCGAGCGAGCCGGGAACCCGGACGATCCGCTGTTCCCGACCCGGACCGGACGAAGGCTCAGCCGAGACGCGGTCGCGCTCCGGGTCAGCACCCATGTCGCGACCGCCGCGCTCCGATGCCCATCCCTGGAAGGCAAGAAGATCCATCCACACGTGATGCGGCACAGCTGCGCGATGTCCCTGCTACAGGCAGGCGTCGACACCTCCGTGATCGCCCTCTGGCTCGGCCACGCCGGCGTCCGATCGACAGATGCGTACGTCCACGCCGACATGAGCATCAAGGAGAAGGCCCTCGCGCTCACCACCCCCGCCTACGCCAAGCCCGGTCGCTACCGCCCGACCGACAAGGTGCTCGCGTTCCTCGAAGGTCTGAAACTATGCCGAGGACCGCACCGCCTGACGTCCTTGATGGCAACCCTTCGACGCCTCCATCTCGGCATAGTCGCGGTGTCGGCATAGATCGATGCACACCGCGTCCGCCCCCCGCGCGACGACGCTGCGGAGCTGGTGGTGCCCCAGCCCCCAGACCAGGAGCTCGACGCCGGCGGCGCGCGCGACGCGGACCTGGCGTCCCAGGACCTCGGGCGTGACCTCGTCGCCCTCGGCCAGCTCGCCCGGCAGCCCGAACGCCGAGACGTAGGGCGCCGCCACGACGGCGCCGAGGTGCTTCGCGGCGGGAACGGCCTCGCGGAGCGGCACCCCCGGTGGCGTGAGCAGCCCGACCGGGACCTCCGGCGCGATCGCTCGGTTCTGGAGGAGGACCGGCGGGCTGAACGCTGTCACGAGCACGGGCCGGGTGCGGGCGATCCTCGCGGCGACGCGGGCCACCATCGCGCCGGTGGTCCGGTCCGCGGGTCGCAGCGCGTCGTCGAGCCGAGCCTTGACGTCGAGGTCGACGCCCAACCCGTCGGGGAGCTGCCCGAGTATGGAGTCGAGCGCATGGACGCCGTGCTGCCGGAGCTCGTCCGACGTCAGTCCGTCCGCGGAACGGCCGTCGGGCAGGACGTGGTCGTGGAGCACGACCAGGACGTCGTCGGCGGCGCGCCGGACGTCCATCTCGACCCATGCGGCGCCGGCCGCCGCGGCGGCCGCGAAGCCCTCCGGCGTGTTCTCCCGGTGTCCGGCCGCAGAGCGTCCACGGCCCGTTCCCCGATGGCCGATGAGAACCGGGGGGCAGGCGAAGAGCTTGCTCTGCACCCGGGCTGCGTGCCCACGTCGGGGGCAGGTCCCCTGCACAGGTGCTGGCGGGCGCGTGAACAACCGGAGAGCAGAACGGGGCGGACGCGCCCGCCGGCCATGCGTCGCCGCGAACGCCCGCGTCGCGCGCTCGCGTCGCTCGGAGGGCGGCTGGGCATCATCGGCGGATGAGAGCGGACGAAGGCGGCGGCGAGGCGCCCGCTCTCGCCGGCCGACCGGGCACCGGCGCCGGCCAGTCAGCCCGTCGAGCGGAGACACCGCGCCGGCGCGCGTCACGCCTGGCGCTGGCGGGGCTCATGCTGGTCGCCGGGACGGGACACTTTCTCGCGACCGGCACCTATGCCCTGTTGATCCCCCGAGGCCTCGGCGACCCCCGTGCGGTGGTGCTGGCCAGCGGGGTCGCCGAGATCGCCTGCGGCGTGCTGCTCGTGGTGCCCCGCACGCGCCGCCTCGGCGGGTGGTGCACGGCGGCCCTGCTGGTGGCGGTGTTCCCCGGCAACGTCCAGATGGCGCTGGACGGGGGCCTCGACGGCCACGGCTGGCCGCTGGGGTCGCCGGTGGCCGCGTGGCTGCGGCTCCCGCTGCAGGTGCCGCTGGTGCTGTGGGCGCTGTCGCACGCCCGCGGCCCCCGGACCCCCGGGTGACTGACAGCTCGTCGCTTGGCAGGCCAGCAGATACCCGAAGAACCCACCTCGGAGGGTTGGCAGGTGGTCCACCCGGGAGTCAGCCCTGGCGGGCCGGTCGGCGGTGCTGGCGGCCGGAGCGGGCGGGCTTGGTCCCCCCCGGGCGGCCCGCGGCGGCTCTGCGCGCCTGCGGGGCGGGTCGGGCCGTCGGCTGGACGGGCGGCTGCGCAGCGCGGGCCTCGCCCAGCTGGTGCAGCGCAACGGGATGGACGCCCTGTGGCATGGACAGCGAGCGCTGCATGCTCTTCACGTCGCGCAGCTTGTCTCCGGGCACGAGCGTGACGACGATGCCGTCGGCGCCGGCCCGCCCCGTCCGGCCGGACCGGTGGACGTAGTCCTTGCCGGTGGCCGGCGGGTCGAAGTGCACCACCATGCCGATGTCGTCGACGTGGATGCCGCGGGCCGCCACGTCCGTGGCGACCAGCGTGGCGACGTGCCCGGCGGTGAAGTCGGCCAGCGCGCGCTCGCGCTGGCTCTGCGTGCGGTTGGAGTGGATCGCCGCGGCGGTCACACCGCTGCGCTGGAGCTGGCGGGCGACTCGGTCGGCGGAGTGCTTGGTCCGCGTGAACACGATTGCGGAGTCGACCGTCCGGACGAGGCTGCTCGTCACGTCGACCCGCTCGTTCGCCTCGGCCCGCCAGAACAGGTGCCGGACCTCGCCGTGGTCCTCCTCCTGCGCGACCAGCTCGTGGCGGACCGGGTCGCGCTGGTACCGGCGGATCAGCACGTCGACGTCGCCGTCGAGGGTGGCGGAGAACAGCAGGGTCTGGCGCTGCGGCGACGTCTGATCGAGCAGCCGGCGGACCTCAGGGAGGAAGCCCATGTCGGCCATGCGGTCGGCCTCGTCGATGACGACCATGTCGACGTCGCGGAGATCCGCGTCGCCGCGCTGGACGAGGTCGGCGAGCCGCCCCGGGCAGGCGATCGCGATGTCGACGCCGCGCCGGAGCCGCTGCTGGTCGCGACCGATCGGCGTGCCGCCGTAGAAGGTGGCCGTGGTGCGCTTGCGCGCCGTGGCTAGCTGGGACAGCTCGGCCGCCACCTGGGCGGCGAGCTCGCGGGTCGGGACGAGCACGAGGGCGCGCGGCCGGCGCGGGGCGCCGCGGCCGGCGTTGGTCGCAAGCGGGATCGCGAACGCGAGCGTCTTGCCGGACCCGGTGGGCGCGCGGCCGCACACGTCACGGCCGGCGAGCGCCTCGACGATGGTCGCGGCCTGGATGGGGAACGGGGAGGTGACGCCGCGGCGGGTGAGAGTCTCGGTGAGCTCCCGCGGCACACCGAGTTCGGTGAAGGTCTTCAAGATCGTTGACTCCTGCGCCGGGTGTCCGGCTGCGATGGGGAAGCGCGCGGAGTGTCCGTGCGCTCAGGGTCACGGGCCGGAACGCCCGGTGGGGGCCGCGAACGATGCGCGCGGGCCCGTGACCGGGACGGTCAGGGTGACGTGAGGTGGCGGGCGGAGGAAACGAAGCCCGGTGCAAGTGGGATTGGATTCGCGTCCGGGTTCTGCTGCCCGCTGCCCACAGTGTACGCGTTCGGCGCCGAACCACCGCAGCCCGCGCCGGGGAGTGCCGTACCGTTGCCGCCACGCTCGACGGGGATGCCGATGCCATGACGACTCAGCAGACCGGCGGCGCCGCTCCGGTGCCGGCGGACCGTCCGCTGTTCATCCGGCAGGGGCTGCGTGGCCCGGCCTGGTTCCTGATCCTCCTGCCGCTCTACGCGCCGGTGCTTCTGTGGCTGCTCGCCGGTCCGGCGCGGGCCGCGTTCGGCACGCCGGCGGGGGCGCTGCAGGCGCTCGCCCTGCTGGCGGGGCTCTGCGGCTACGTCGCGTTCGCGATGACGCTGATCCTCGGCGCCAGGCTCCCGCCGCTCGAGCGGCTCTTCGGCGCCCTCGACCGGATGTACCGCTTCCACCGTCGGTTGGGCGAGGCGGTCGGGGCGCTGCTCGTCGCGCACCTCGCCCTGATCGCCGGGTCACGGGCGCTCGACTCGCCGGCCGGAGCCCTCGACCTTTTTAGGCCCGACGGCTGGCGGGTGTTCGCCGGCGTCGTCGCCTTCGCCGCCTTCGCCGCCGTCCTCGCGCTCACCCTCTTCGGGCGCCTGCGCCACGAGCCGTTCCTGCGCGTGCACCGCCTGTTCGGGCTCACGTACTGCATTGGGGCGCTGCACGTCCTGCGGGTCCCAGGCCTCAGCGCCCAGACCCCGGGCCTGACGGCGTACCTGGGCCTGGTCACCGCGGCCGGGATCGGCGCCTGGGTGTACCGCTCGGTCTTCGGCCGCACGCTCGTGCGGCGGCACTACTACACGGTCACCGCCGTCCGCCCCGTGCACCCCACGGTCGCCGAGGTCGTCCTGACCCCGATCGGGGAGCGACTCGACTTCTCCCCCGGACAGCTGGTGTTCATCGGCCTGGACGACGACGCGGTGACCCGCGAGCTCCACCCGTTCTCGATCACGTCCGCGCCTGGCGAGGAGGACCTGCGCCTCGCCGTGAAGGCGGTCGGCGACTTCACGATCGGCCTGCGCGAGGTTCGGCCGGGGGCGTGGGCGATGGTGGAAGGGCCCTACGGCGGCTTCTGGCACGACAGCGCGAGGCACCGCCGCCAGATCTGGATCGCCGGGGGGATCGGCATCACACCGTTCCTTTCCATCGCCCGCAGCCTGGACCCCACCGACTACGCCATCGACCTGTACTACAGCACCGTCGATGCGGACGCGGCGGTGTTCATCGACGAGCTGGCCGCGATCGCCGACCGCCATCCGTCTTTCCGGGTGATCCCCGTCCGCGAGGACACGCTCGGCTTCCTGACCGCCGAGGACGTTCGCGGCGCCTCAGGCGACCTCGGGCACGCGCACATCTTCATGTGCGGCCCGCCCGCGATGATGGACGCCCTGTCGACCCAGTTCACCCGGCTCGGCGTCCCAGCGGGTCACCTGCACTTCGAGGACTTCCGCCTGCGGGGCCGGTAGGGCCCGGCGGACCATCGGCGATTCACGAGTCAGCGTGCGCGCAGCCGCACGGTCACCGAGGTGTCGCGCGAGAGCGAGCCGACACTCGTGCTCGCGGACGCGAGGCGCGACCCCTGCGGCGGGGTCACGGTCATCCCGACCGGTGACGACGTGGGCAGCAGGCGGTGCGTCGCGACGCCGGACTCACCCGTCATGCCGGTTCCGGCGCAGCTGGTGCCCTCCACGGTCACTCCCGGCGTGACGGCGAACCGGGTGCCGGGGCAGTCGGGGGACGCGACGGAGGCGTGGAGCACCGGCGCGCCGGCGGGGTCGAGCACGCGCGTGGTCAGCGTCCTGATCGGCAGCGTCAGGGCCGCCCACCGGCTGGCGCCGAGCGCGATGGGCCCCGCGAGCTCGTAGGACATCACGTCGCGGAAGCCCTGGGACCGCAGCCGCATCCTGTAGGTGCCGGCGGGCACGGTCACGCGGAACGCGCCGGCCTCGTTGGACAGGCCGACGGCGAGGACGCCGGCGGAGTTGATCAGCGCGACCTGCTGGCTGGCGAGCAGCGTGCCGGCGCTGTTGGCGATCGTCCCGCTGAATGTCACGAGGTTCGCCCGCGCGAGCCCCACGTGCAGGGTAGAGGCCCCGGACACGGCCCTGCCTGCCAGCAGCCGCGGGCCGAGGCCCCTCCAGTCGGGCGCGGCGACGCGGACGTCGTAGGTCCCCGGCCGCACCGTGGCGAGGTAGCGGCCCGCTGATCCCGTCCTCGCCTGCACCACGGTCCGGGCGGTGGCCGGGTCGACGATCTGCACGGTCGCACCCGGAATGGCCGCGCCGGCGGGACCGGTCACCCGTCCGCCGAGGGTCGCGGCCGGCAGGTCGGCACGGCTCACCGTCGTGGCGGCGAAGTGCGGCGCCGTCGCCAGCGTGCGGAACGCGCTGAGCGAGGACGGGCTCGTCTTCGCCTGCCACCTGCAGTACTTCGTCGGCGCGGTGTCCGGCCGGTTGAAGTAGAGGACCGCGCGGACCTGCGACCACGCCGGGGACTCCAGGGCGGCCTGGGCGTCGGCGAACCACTCGGCCTTCCGGCCCGGATCGACGGGGTCCTCGATGGTGCCCATCTCGGCGATGACCAGCGGCTTCGTCGGGTGCGCGAGCCCGAAGAGCCGCAGCCCCTGGTAGACGTCGGAGAACATCCGCCAGCGCGCCGCCGCCTCCCCCACCCGGAGGCAGCCGTACCAGTTGTAGCCGTCGCCGGCGATGGCGTCGACCCACGCGTCGCCGGGATACCACAGTGCGGCGCGGCGGAAGGTGTTGACCGAGAAGCTCGAGTCGACCAGATTCCAGACCCACTCGACGTTCGTGACCCCCTGGGCGCGGAAGGTGCTCACCATGCGGCGCCAGGCGGCGATGTAGTCGGCCGAGGTGCCGAAGCCCTGGGTTCCGGTGACGTCCGGCTCGTGATGGAAGGTCAGGTGCACCCGCGCGCCGTAGCCCTTGACCCGCTGGGCCCAGGAGATCATCTCGCGGTCCAGCGCCGACCCGGCAGGGGCGTCCGCCAGATCGCGCCAGCGGATGATCCGGCCGTCGGCGCGGGCCGGCTTGACGGCGAGGAAGACCGTGCGGCCCCCGTCCCGGAGCCAGCGGTCGTACGCCGTCGGGAACGGCTCCTCCCACAGGCGCCACACCCGCACGGCCGCGAGCCGCCGGCCGATGGACGACTCCAGGGACGTGACCGCCTGCTCCGGTGTCTGCCCCGACATGACCTGGATGGCGGCGCCGAACAGCGCCTCTGGCGGCGCCGCCGCCTGTGCGACGGGCGCACCCGCCGGCCGGCCCACCACGGGACCGACGACGAGCAATGCCACCAGGATGGTCAGCCACGGCCCGCGAGCCCTCATGACGCCCCCCGGCTCCATCACCCGGACGACCCGCACCGTGCCGCCCCGGCAGCCGGAAGCACGGCCGCCGGACGGCACCGTACCGCGCCGGTGCGACGGTGGGGGGCCCGCGGGCCGGGTCAGGCGGGAGCGAGGTGGGAAATGCCCACGCCGCCGACGGTGTCCGCGCCGTACCGCCGAATCTCGGCATCGAGGTCGAGGCGGCCGGTGCGGGAGCGGGCCGCGAGCGCCGCGCCGTCGAGCCGGTCGGCGGGCACCACCCAGGCGACCTCGAACTCCAGCCCGTCGGGGTCGCGCGCGTAGAGGCTCTTCGTGGTGCCGTGGTCGGACGCACCGCCGAGCGCGCCCGCCTCGACGAGAATGCCGGCCAGCCGCTGGAGCTCGGCGAGCGTGTCGACCTCCCAGGCGAGGTGGTACAGGCCGACGGTGGACCGCCCGGCCGTGGATCCGTCGGCCTCGGAGCCGATCTCGAACATCCCGAGGTCGTGGTCGTTCGACGACCCCGGCGCCTGTAGGAACGCCGCCCCGGGGAGGCTGTTCACGACGTGGAAACCGAGGACGTCGCGGTAGAAGCCAGTGCTGCGAGCGAGATCGCGGACGTAGAGCACGGCGTGGTTGAGGCGGGTGACGGGCATCTCGGATCCTCCTGCGGTCGGCGGGTCTGCCGGGATCAACGCCGGCGAGCCGGCGGCTATTCTCGCCAGCCGCCTCGCCCGGGCGGTCGCGGTGGAAGGTCCCCCCCTACCGCCGCCGCCGCGGCAACCGCAGGTCGAGGGTGGCGGCGCCGGCCACGACCTTGCCACCGACCGCGCGTGGGGCGAGCGCCATCCGCGCCGGCGCCCAGACGCGAACGTCGTACCTGCCCGGCCGCACGGGGACCAGGTAGCGACCACGGGGGCCGGACGCGACCTGGACCACCTGCCGCCCGCTCGCGGGATCGAGGACCTGGATCGTCGCCCCCGCGACGCGCCTTCCGGCGTCGTCGAGTACCTGCCCGCCGAGGCTCGCGGCCGCCAGCCG
>Ga0136630_1001104_pt1 | contig 10872 bp, 10 predicted proteins | sample AntDrymUQ5682106_2_FD_105496 | JGI IMG/M metagenome (GOLD analysis project Ga0136630, IMG submission 105496) | Polar desert sand microbial communities from Dry Valleys, Antarctica - metaG UQ568 (21.06) | ecosystem: Environmental > Terrestrial > Soil > Desert | place: Antarctica: Dry Valley...
GCACGTCGGCGTCGTCTGTCACCCGGACGGGCACGACATCGTGCTCGTGCGCATGCAGCTCGACCATGAGCCCGCCCACGAGAACCCACGGCGGCGCCTGCGGGTCGCCGGCAAGGTCGAGCACGAACCGCCACGCCCGGTCCGCGCCGCCGAGCGCCAGCGGCACGACGGCTCGCGGGGTCACGCCTGCGGCCACGCCGCGTCGACCCTGCCCGCGAGCCTGCGGGCCGCCTCCCGGGTGCGGGCATCGTCGTGCTCTGCGAGGTCGAGGGCGACCGCCGCCAGCGGTGCGAGTTCTCGGTCGACGAGCATCCACGCGTCGTCCGGTACGACCCGCAGCACGACGTTCGCGTCCCCTCCCACGGCTGGGGCGAACTGGTAACGGTCGACGAGCCGTCCGGTTACCGCCGCCGGGAGGTACATGTCGGCGGAGTCGTCCTGTCGGACCGCCAGCCGCGCGCCCCCGGGCGGCCGCGGCTGCCAGCCCGGAGGCTGCGCCATCCGCTGGAAGGCGGACGACGACCGACGGGTGCGCCCGGTACCGGCGCACCTCCGCGCGCCCGGACAGGCGGGGAGCGAGGGCAGCGAGCGAGCCGGCGCGGGCGACGCGCCCGGACGCCGCCGGCCGATCCCGCCTCATGGCGCGACGAGTTCGACCTCGAAGCCGTCGTCGTTCTCGAGGTAGGCCGCGTAGTGGTCCGGTCCGCCGGCGCGGGGGTAGCGGTCGGCGAACAGCGGGGACCAGCCGAAGGCTGGAAGACGCCGGACGATCTCGTCAAGTCCCGACCGAGCGGGCACGGCGAAGGCCACGTGGTTCAGACCGGCACGTCGGCGGTCGTGAGGGACGTCACGCAGCAGCGCAGGCGACTCCTCGACCACGACGTACGTGCCGCCGAGCCGCCAGCTGCGGCCCGCCTCCCACGCCTGGAACGGCTCGTACCCGAGCCGCCCGAGCAGCCACCCCCAGCTGGACACCGCACGTCCGAGGTCCGGGACCCAGAGCTCGAGATGATGGATCCCGCCCGGCGCCGTCAGGTCGGGTTCCACCCGCTCACGCCGGCGAGGCGATGGACACGACCGCGCGTTCCAGGACGAAGTCCGCCGGGAGCTCACCGCTCTTGATCTCCACGTCGGCGTCCGCCAGGGCGCGGAACGCCGACGTGAGCTCACCCGGCCCGAAGTTGCGCCGCGTGCCCGCCAGTCGCCGCGCCTGCGCCGGGCTGATGGAGAGTCCCACGGACTTCCCGTCCAGCCCCGCCGCCACGGCGACGATCGAGCGCAGCCGGTAGGCGAGAGCGCCGAGCACCATGACGGGGTGGTCCCCGGACTCCAGCACGCCGCGGAGCAGCTCCAGCGCCCGCGCCGGGTCGCGTTCGCACATCGCGTCGGCGACCGCGAAGGAACCACGGCTGCCGTGGCCCACGACGACCTGCTCGACCTGCGCCGCGGTGACGGTGCCCGGCGGGGCGCTGACGGCGACCTGCGCCACCTTGGCGGCGATGGCGGACACGTCCAGCCCGGCGTGGTCGAGCAGCGCCCGCACCGCCGCCCGGTCCGCGGTCCGACGATGCGCGCGGAACTCCTCGGTCACCATGCGGCCCCACTCGGCCTCTTCCCAGTCGCGCGGAGGGGCGACCTCCACGCGCCCGCCGAGTTCCTTGATGCGCTTCGCCAGCTTGGTGATCGGGCCGGTGCCGCTCGCGAGCAGGATCACGGTCGCCGCGGGTGGCGGGCCGGACAGCTCGGCGAGGAGGGCCGCGCTGGCGCCGGCCGGCAACTCCTGCGCCTCGCGGACGAGCACCGCCCGGGGCTCCCCGAACAGCGATCCGGTCCGCAGATCCGGCAGCCCGGCGTCCTTCAGATCGCCGGCGCGCACGTCGACCACCTCGAGGGTCCCGTCCCCACGCAGTTCGGCCAGTACCTTGTCCGCGGCGCGGCGCAGGAGCAACTCCTCGGGGCCCGTCAGCAGGTACATCGGCGGACGGGCGGGCATGCGCGGCAGTGTAGCCACGGGCGGTGCTGGCGGTGATGGCGCGCGGGCCGTCGGCGGCCAGTTCCACCGTGACCGTCCCGTCGCGGTCGGTGCGCCCGACCTCCATGCCGGCCAGGCTCCGCAGGACGGCCGGGGTGGGGTGGCCGTAGTCGTTGTCGGCGCCGGCGCTGACGACCGCCACGCCGGCGCCGACCGCGGCGAGGAACCCCGGGGCGTTGGTGTCGCCGCCGTGGTGCGGGACCTTTAGGACGGCCGCGCGGATGCGGTCGGGGCGCCGCAGCAGCCGCGTCTGGGCCGCGACCTCGGCGTCTCCGGTCAGCAGCACCCGACCGCTCTCGTCGCCGATGCGCACGACCAAGGAGTTCTCGTTGAGGTCCTCCCCGAGCGACCCGTCCACGGGTGGGCTGAGCACCTCCACCACCGCGGCGCCGAGCGGGAACCGCTGACCGGCGGAGACCGCGACGATCGGCACGCCTCGGCCCCGCGCTGCCGCGTAGGCCTCGGCCGCCGACGGGGCGGCGGCCGCGGTCACCGGCAGGGCGGCGGGTCCCACCACGAACGCGCCGACGGCGAGTCGCCGCAGCACCGCCGGCACACCGTTGCTGTGATCGGCGTGCGGGTGGGTCAACAGCACCGCCTCGAGCCGGCGGATCCCCATCGTGCGCAGGTGCCGCAGGGCTGCGTCGGCATCGGGGCCGCCGTCGACCAGCAGCCGCGCCGCGGGTGGGGCCTCGACCAGCAACGCGTCGCCCTGCCCGACGTCGAGGGCGGTGAGCGTCAGGACCGTGGGGGCGCGCGCCGCCCCGCCGTCTGGCCAGAGGCCGACCGCCAGGACCGCGATGAGGGCCGCGGCCGCCGACCGGGGGGCACGGCGCCCGAGGAGCACGACCGTGGTCAGCCCGATCGCCACGGGGGTGAGGAGATGCTCGACCCGCAACTGCGGCCCGCCGGCGAAGGCCTCCCCGGCCCACAGGACGACGACCAGCGCCGGCGTCGCCAACCACGCCACCACGCCCCCCGCGGCAGTCGAGGCCTGCGCGACGAGGGCCATCGCCACCCCGACGGCCGACGCCGCCGCCGCCGCCGGGACCGCGACGAGATTCGCCGGCAGGGACGCCAACGGAACGGCGCCCTGGGACTGGAGCAGCACCGGCGCGACGCCGAGCTGGGCACCGATGCTGGCCGCCAGGAGCACGCGCAGCGGCCGCGGTCCGGGCAGGCGCGGCGCGAGCGCGGGACCGACCACCAGCACGCCGGCCGTGGCGAGCACCGACAGGCTGAACCCGAGCTGCCCGGCCACGAGCGGGTCGGCGAGGAGCAGCAGCACGACCGCCATCGCCAGGACGTGGCGGGCGTCCCGCCCCCGGCCGGTCATGCCGGCGAGGAGGACGAGCGCCGCCATCACGCCCGCGCGGAGCACGGACGGCTCGGCGCGCACCAGCAGAGCGAACCAGGCCAGGGCCGCCATGCCGGTCCAGCGGCGCGCGCGGGCGCCCATGCCGGCAAGCTGCGCAAGCGCGAGGACTCCGGCGAGCACCAGCGCGACGTTGGAGCCGGACACCGCCACGAGATGCGACAGGCCCGCGTCGGTGAGCTCGCCGGTGCGTTGCGGGGTCTGACCGCGCGTGTCCCCGGTGACGAGTCCCGTCAGGAGGGCCGCCCGGTCCGCTGGAAGGTGCCGTCGGCTCGCCGTGCGCACCCGCTCACGGACGACGTTCGTGAGGCGCAGCAGGTGATTCGCCGGCCGGATCGCCTCCACGTCCCCGACCACGTCGAGGCCCACCCCCGCGTGGAGGCGGCGCACGTAGCCGTCGAAGTCCCGGCGCCCAAGCGGACGCGCCGATGCGGCGAACGCGATCCGGACCCCCAGGTCGGGCGCATCCTCGATGTCCGGCAGGCGCAGCAGACCCCGCTCCCTCACGGGGACGCCGTCGACCTCGACGACACGGACCAGGAGCCAGGCACCGAACGGTGTCTCGCGCGGCTCGGTCACGACCACGCCACGCATCGCCGCCGTGCCGCCGCGCTGCGCCAGGGCCGGCAGCGCTCCACCGTCGACGAGCGCCTCGCGGCCCCCGGCCAGCCCGGCGCCGGCCGCCGCCAGGACCAGGGCGGCCATCAGCACCCCGGCCGCCCCGCCGCGCCCGCGGGGGGGCGCGCGCTTCGCTGGCTGCGGCGCCCGGACCCGTCCCGAGCCGGGTCCGCGAGGGCGCGCCGGCGGGGCGGACCGCGGTGTCCCCATGCCCCCCGCGGCGAACAGCGCCGGGCCGGCCACGGCCGCCAGCCACCACGGGCCCGGTGCCAGGCAGCCGACCCACAGGGCGCCGGCCAGCAGCCACGCGGTGCCGGTGGTCACACGGCCACCAGCTGGGAGAGCTCCTGGAACCGCTTCTCGCCGATGCCCGGCACGTCGCGTAGGTCGCCGACCGTGGCGAAGCCGCCGGCCGCGTCGCGGTGGTCGATGATCCGCTGCGCCAGGACGGGCCCGATACCGGGGAGGGTGTCGAGGTCGGCGGCCGTCGCGAGGTTGAGGTCCAGCGTCCCGTCGGGTCGCACGGCCGACGGTGCCCCGGGGGCGACCGCCGCGCCCGGACCTGCGTTCGACGGTGCGCCGTCCCCGACGCCGTTGCCGGCTCCCGCGCCGCCGCCGACGGCCGCGCCCGCTGCGACCTCGGCCTGGGTCGGCACGAGCAGTTGCTCGCCGTCGGCCAGCGCCCTGGCCAGGTTGAGCCGCTCGAGGGCCGCGTCGCCAAGCGGCCCGCCGGCCGCGGCGAGCGCGTCGGCGACGCGTGCGCCGCCCGGCAGCCGGTACAGCCCCGGCGATGCGACCGCGCCGGCGACGTGGACGACGACCTCCTCGGCGGTGACTGCGACGCCCGGCGTCCCGATCGGGGCCGCGGTCGGCCGGGGGTCCAGGGGTGCGCCGGGCCGCGCGGCGACCCACAGCAGGCCGAGGGCCGCCAGGGCGCCGGTGACCAGCACGCCGAGCGCGACGAGCTCGGCACCGGTGCAGCCGAGCGCGGCCACCAGGCGCCGGACGAGGGCTGGCCCTGAAGGGCGGCGCGGGCGCGCAGGCGCGGAGGGAGGGCTCACCCGACCGACGGTAGGCCGGGAGTGTGTCAGGGCGGGGCTTCGCGGTCGTCTGGCTGTGGATTACCGCGCCGGTCCGGCCGGCGCGGCGGGTCAGCCGCCGCGGGTCACGAAGTTGAGCATGCGGTCGGGCACCCAGACGACCTTGACCAGCTGCCGGTCGGAGAGGTGGCGCACCACGTTGTCGAGTTGCCGCGCGGCGGCCTCGGCGTCGGCCTGGGACGCCCCCGCCGGGAGCACCATCGCGTCGCGGACCTTGCCGTCGACCTGCACGGGCACGCGCCTGGTGGCCTCGATCAGCAGCGCCGGGTCGAAGCCAGGCCACGTGGCGCGGTGCACCGACTGCTCGTGCCCCAGCCGGTGCCACAGCTCCTCGGTGACGTGCGGCGCGATCGGCGCCAGCATGATCTGCAGTGCCTCCAGCGACTCCTGGACCGCGGTGCCGCGGACCCCGCGGTCGCGGAAGGCCGCGGAGATCTCGTTCGCGAGCGTCATGAGCTTCGCGATGGCGGTGTTGTACTTGAACGCGTCGTAGTCCTCGGTGACGCCGGCGATCGCCTTGTGGGTCGCGCGGCGGAGCGCGGTTGCGTCGCCGGCATCGCCGTCCGGTCCGGCGGGCACGTGCTCGTCCACGAGCCGGCAGAGACGGGACAGCCACTTGAACAGCCCCGCCGTCGAGACGTCCGCCCAGTCGACGTCGTCCTCGATGGGGCCGGCGAACAGCATCGTCGCCCGCAGCGTGTCGGCCCCGTACTCGTCGACGACCGCCTTCGGCTCGACGACGTTGCCCCGGCTCTTCGACATCGCCGCGCCGCCGGAGAGCACCATCCCCTGGGACTTCAGCCGCGTGAAGGGCTCCGTGAATTCCAGGTGGCCGAGATCGTGGAGCGCCTTCGTAAAGAAGCGGGAGTAGAGCAGGTGCAGGATGGCGTGCTCGATGCCGCCGGTGTACTGGTCGACCGGCATCCAGCGGTGGACGGCCTCGCGGTCGAACGGCACGTCGTCGCGGTTCGGCGAGCAGTACCGCAGGTAGTACCAGGACGAGTCGACGAACGTGTCCATCGTGTCGGTGTCCCGGCGCGCCGCGCCCCCGCACTGCGGGCACTCGACGTTCACCCAGTCGGCCGCGCTGGCCAGCGGAGCGTCACCCTTGGGCCGGAAGTCGATCGTCTCGGGATCCGGCAGGCGGACCGGCAGCTCCGTCTCCGGGACGGGCACGAGGCCGCAGCCGGGGCAGTGGACGATCGGGATCGGCGTGCCCCAGTAGCGCTGCCTGGACACCAGCCAGTCGCGCAGCCGGTAGTTGACCGCGGGACCGCCGAGACTCTTGGCCTCCAGGTCGGCGGTGATCCTCCGTTTGGCCTCCCGCCATGGCAGCCCGTCGTAGCCGGGAGAGTTGACGACGGCCCCCTCGCCGAGCGCGGCGGTCGCCATCGTCGACTCGTCCAGGTCGGCGCCCTCGACGGCGACCACGACGCGGACCGGGATGCCGTAGGCCCGGGCGAAATCGAGGTCGCGCTGATCGTGCGCGGGTACGGCCATGATCGCGCCGGTGCCGTACCCCATGAGGACGTAGTCCGCGGCGTAGACCGGGATGCGCTCGCCGTTGACCGGGTTGACCGCGTGCACGCCGAGGGCCAGCCCCTCCTTCTCACGGTCGGTGGACTCGCGTTCGATGTCGGACTTGCGCCGCACCCTGGCGAGGAACGCGTCGAACTCGTCGGCGACCCCGCCGAGCTCGGCCCATGCGCGCGCCCGGGGGTGTTCAGGCGCGACGACGAAGAAGGTGGCGCCGAAGAGCGTGTCGGGACGGGTGGTGTAGACGACGACGTCCTCGGCGGCCTCCTCGATGCGGAAGGTGGCCTCGGCGCCCTCGCTCCGGCCGATCCAGTTGCGCTGCAGCGTCAGCACCCTGGCGGGCCAGGTCGGTTCGAGCTGGCTCATGTCGTCGAGCAGGCGCTGGGCGAAGGCGGTGATCTGCAGGAACCACTGCGTGAGCGCCTTCTTCGTGACCTCGGCGTCGCAGTACTCGCAGCGGCCGTCCTTGACCTGCTCGTTGGCGAGCACGGTCTGGTCGTTGGGGCACCAGTTGACGCTCGCGTCCTTGCGGTACGCCCACCCGGCCTTGTAGAGCTGCAGGAACAGCCACTGGGTCCACCTGTAGTAGGCGGGGTCGGAGGTGTGCAGCCGACGGGACCAGTCCCACGCGAACCCCAGCCGCCGCATGGTCGCGGCCTGTGTCTCGATGTTGCGGTAGGTCCACTCCTGCGGGTCGATCCCGCGCCGGATCGCAGCGTTCTCGGCGTTGAGGCCGAACGAGTCCCACCCGATCGGGTTCATCACCTCGTGACCGCGCAGCCGGGCGTAGCGCGCGACGGCGTCCGCCAGCGAGAAGGCCTCGGCGTGCCCCATGTGCAGGTCGCCCGAAGGGTACGGGAACATGTGCAGCGCGTAGAACGGCGGACGGTCGCTGGTCTCGTCCGCCTCGTACAGCCGGTCGTCGGCCCACTGCCGCTGCCAGCGGGTCTCGATCTCCTGCGGGTCGTACCCGGTCGCCACCGGGCGCTGCTCGGTCCATGTCATGGGGCGAGTCTATGCAGGCACCGGGGTCACGCGACCCGGTACGCCGCCCGCTCCTCGGCCAGCAGGTAGTCCGCCGCCCACCGGATGCCCCGGGCCTGCCCGTTGCGCGGCGGCGCCAGCCGGAGGTAGGCCTTCGACACGCCGACGTCGTCCACCGGCACGAGGTAGACGACATCGCTTTCCGGCAGCCAGACTCCGAAGTAATCGACCTGCCCGCGGTAGTCCTCGCGGGCATACGGCGGCCTGTTGGCGGCGCTGACGGGACGGAACTCGACCGCCCCGCCCTCGATGCGTCCCGTCTTGCACTGCACCCGCTGGAAGCCGGAATCGTTCGAACACTAGGTCGTAGCGTTGACTGCCGCTGAGCGGAACGAGCACGGACTTGCCGGCACGGACGACTGCCTTGATCACCGCAGCCTCGGTGAGGTCCGCCCTTCGCCGACGGGGTCATGAGTCGACTGCGTGTCATGTGTCGAGTTTCCCCGGGGGGGTGTGACTGCGTCCCTGGTACACTCTCCCGCGGTCCGGGGGCATTAGCTCAGTTGGTAGAGCGCATCCATGGCATGGATGAGGCCAGCGGTTCGATTCCGCTATGCTCCACCCGATGTGAGTCCATGCGAACCGGCGTCCCCAATGCCTGCGACGTCTCCGAATCCGACCAGGCCAACACTGACGCGACTGAGCTTTCGCGGAGCTTTGGGGCGCTGACAGCTCGGGCGACCGCGGCAGCGTGGCCGCTCATCCAGCAGTGGTCACAACGCCACATCGCCACCGTCGGACAGCTTCTCCCAATAGCCGCGCAGTTCGTCGGCGTCGTCGCCGCTCAGGCTCACCGCGATGTTGTTCCCAGGGCCGTGCTCCATCCCGGGAGGGTGGGGCGCGCGCTCGGAGCGGCTCCCGATACACTGTGATGTGTGTGATGGTGTAAGAACGAGAGGTCCGTGATGTCGGCGACGAGGACGAACATCGATCTCGACGACGAGATAGTCGAGCAGGCGATGCGGCTCTACGGGACACGCTCGAAGAGGGAGACCGTGGATCTGGCGTTGCGGCGCTTGGTCGGGGCGAGACTCGGCACGGACGAAGCGCTCGCCCTCGAGGGGTCGGGTTGGGAGGGTGACCTTGACGCCGTACGTCGCGACGGATCGCCAGAGTCCGGGTGACGGTCCTGGTCGACACGTCCGCCTGGGTGGAGTACCTACGGGCGACGAGCAGCCCGCAGCATCGGTGGATCCGTGAGGCGATCGCCAGCGAGCGCCCGCTGGGATGGACAGATCCGATCCTGTACGAGCTGACCGCCGGGGCCCGCAGCACCGAGCGTGCCGACCAGTTGCGCGCCTTGCTGCTGCGGGGACCGATACTCGCCGTTGCCGGCCTGCGGGACTGGGAGGACGCTTCACGGCTGTACCGCACAGCCCGATCGCGCGGGCTTACCGTGCGGTCGACCATCGACTGTTTGATCGCGGCCGTGGCAGTCCGCACGGCCAGCCCCGTACTGGCCCGCGACCGCGACTTCCAGGCACCGCGGCGGTCTCCGCCTTGGAGTTGATGCAGCCGTGACCGCAGTGCTCAACGGTCGCGGCCGCTGACCCGGTCAGGCTCCGGTTAGGGTTCCGGCAGGTGCTGCAACAGCCAAGGTAGAGCGCGGAAACCACGTGGCTGTAGTACTCCGGCGAGCGCGTCGGCGACAGCCTCGGGGAACGCGGCGTGAGCTGGTGCATGAGAAGACACCCGGCAACCTCGAACTGCTCTTTCCACGGAAACGGCTCGAGGAGGCACGCGACCGAGGTCATCCGCAACCACCTCGCCCAGCTCGACTGAGCCGGGCGCGCCGTCACGTCCGCGCGCGAGCACCACGGAGAGGGCGAGCAGCACGGCGACGTACCCGGCGAGTACGGTCGTCGCCGCGGCCCCGCCCTGACCCGATCCCTACCCGGCGTCGGTCCTGGCGTGGAAGCATGAGGCCATGGTGACGTCGAAGCAGCCGGTGACGGTCCCGACCGACGCGAGTGTCGACAACTTCCTCGCCGCCGTCCCCGACGAGCGCCGGCGGACCGACGCGGAGCGCCTCTGCACGATCCTGCGCGAGGTCACCGGCGAGCCCGCCGTGATGTGGGGCCCGAGCATCGTCGGCTTCGGCAGCTACCGCTACACCTACCAGAGCGGGCGCACCGGCGACTGGCCGCTGGCAGGCTTCTCGCCGCGCAAGCAGCAGCTCGTCGTCTACCTGGTGGGTGGCTTCGAGGAGCGGCACGCGTCGGTGCTGGCCCGCCTCGTCCGCACCAGGCCGGCAAGGGCTGCCTCTACCTGAAGCGGCTCGACGATGTCGACGAGAGTGTGCTGCGCGAACTCATCGACCGCACGGTACGGGTGCACAAGGGCGTCGACCGGGTCAGCAAACGCTGAGTGTCAATCCCGGAGCCCCTCAGGAGGCGATCGAGCAGGCGCTGGAAGCGCTGCGTGAGACCGGTCGGCCATGCAGCCGGTCCGGGCAACTACACTGGATTCCACCCCCGCGCGCATCCGCCCGTGATCACGTCCGCACGTGCAGCCCGTCTCCAGCGGGATTGGTGACTCGCTCGCTACACAGCGTCATGACGCCAGCACGATCCGTACGGTACGTCACGTATGGCTTGTCCGCTACGTTCAGACTAGAACCGCGCCGGGACCCCGGTGTGCCGAAGTGGAGGCTCCGTGAGCGTCGCAGTCCAGCGTATCCTGTCCGTGTTCGTCGTCCTTGCCATGGGGGCGGGGCTGGTCCTGACGGTGCCGGCCTCGCGCCAGGCCTCCGCCGTGATCACCGGTGGGCCCGACGACACCGCCGACGTCACGGACGGCTTGGTGAACGCGATCGCGAGCTCGGAGACGCGCACGTTCCTCGGCGGCACGTTCACCCGGGTGCGGTCACGCGCCGGCGCCGTCACGATCGTCAGCCGTGTGGCGGCCGTCGACGCCGCCACAGGCGAGGTGATCCCGGCGTTCGCCCCGCAGGTGGACGGCCGGGTCGACGCCCTGGCCGTCGCCGGCAACACCCTGTTCATCGGGGGAGACTTCCGCACCGTCGGCGGCCAGCCGCGGAGCGGGCTCGCGGCCGTCGACGCGACCACCGGCGCCGTGCTGCCGTGGCGGGCCGACGTCAACCCGACCGGGATCGTCCACGCGCTCGCCGTCGTCGGCACGCGGCTCTACGTCGGCGGGACGTTCAC
>Ga0136630_1001106_pt1 | contig 10866 bp, 8 predicted proteins | sample AntDrymUQ5682106_2_FD_105496 | JGI IMG/M metagenome (GOLD analysis project Ga0136630, IMG submission 105496) | Polar desert sand microbial communities from Dry Valleys, Antarctica - metaG UQ568 (21.06) | ecosystem: Environmental > Terrestrial > Soil > Desert | place: Antarctica: Dry Valley...
GCTCGCGCCGCTGCTCGGGCGGCCGGAGCCAGAGCTGATCGAAGCGCTCGGCGACCGCCGCAAGGGCTTCGTCTACCTCGCACGCAAGCTCCCGCTCGCGCGCGGCGACCGCGTGACGAAGCTCGCCGTCGAGGGCGTCGGCACCCTCGTCGAGCCGCGCCGGCGCTATCCCCAGGGCCCTCTGGCCGCGCAGCTCCTCGGCGCCGTCGGGACGGACAACTACGGACTGGCAGGCATCGAGCAGACGCGCGACGACCGCCTGCGCGGCCGCGACGGGCGCCGCCGCGTGGTCAAGGACGCGCTCGGCAAGCCGATCAACATCGTCGAGACCGAGCGTGCGGTCGCCGGGCACGACCTGCGTCTGACGATCGACGCCGCGATCCAGGAACGCGCCGAGCGCGTGCTCGGCGAGGTGGCCGAGGAGTGGAAGCCGAAGGGGGCGACGGCGCTCGTGATCGACCCGCGCAACGGCGAGCTGCTCGCGCTCGCCAACTGGCCGCGCGTCGACCCGGCCGACTTCGGCTCGGCGCCCGACTACGCGCGCCAGAACCGCGCTGTCTCGGCGACCTACGAGCCGGGCTCGACGTTCAAGGCCTTCACGGTCGCGGGCGCGCTCGAGGAGGCCGAGATCACGCCCGACTCGCTGTTCGACCTGCCGCCCCAGATCCGGGTCGCCGACCGCACGATCGGCGAGGCCCACGACCGCGGCGCGATCACGCTCAGCGTGGCCGACATCCTCAAGCAGTCCTCGAACGTGGGCTCGGTGAAGGTCGGCCAGCGGCTCGGCGACGTCCGCTTCGACCGCTGGGTGCGCCGTTTCGGCTTCGGCTCGGTCACAGACGTCGACCTGCCCGGCGAGTCGAGCGGCATCGTGCCGCGGCCACGGGAGTACTCGGGCGCCTCGCTCGGCAACCTGCCGATCGGCCAGGGCCTCGCGGTCACCCCGATCCAGATGGCGACGGCCTACGCGGCGATCGCCCGCGGCGGCGTGGCGAGGCGGCCGCACCTGGAGCTCGGCGCGCCCGCGCCGGCTCGGCGCGTCATCTCCGCCCGCACGGCCCACGAGGTCTCGCGCATGCTCGAGGGCGTGCTCGGTCCGGGCGGCACCGCCGAGGAGGCGCGCGTGCGCGGCTACAAGCTCGCGGGCAAGACCGGGACGGCGGAGAAGCCGGACGCGCAGGGCGGCTACTCGAAGAGCGCCTTCGTGTCGTCGTTCATCGGCTTTGCGCCGGCCCGCAACCCGCGCCTGCTGGTGGCCGTCATCGTCGACGAGCCGCAGGGGGAGACCTACGGCGGCGTCGTGGCGGCGCCGGCGTTCGAGAAGATCGTCTCGTTCGCGCTCCCCTACATGCGCATCCCGCCGCACTAAGCTTGCGCCGCTCGATGACCCTCAGAGAGCTGATGGAAGACGGTGGCGCTCCCGCGCTCGAGGTCACCGATCTCGCGTATTCGAGCGACCGGGTCGCCCCCGGGGCGCTCTTCTTCTGCGTGCCCGGTTTCCGCTCCGACGGCCACGAGCACGCTCCGGCCGCGGTCGCGCGCGGCGCCGCCGCCCTCGTGTGCGAGCGCCCGCTCTCGCTCGGCGTGCCGGAGGTCCTCGTGCCGGACGTCCGCGCCGCGATGGGCTCCGTCGCGGCGCGCTTCTTCGGCCACCCGACGCGCGAGCTGCGCGTCGTCGGCGTAACAGGCACGAACGGGAAGACGACGACGGCGTTCCTGGCCCGCGACCTGCTCGAGGCCGGTGGGCTTCGCACGGGACTGCTCGGCACCGTCAAGTCCGTGATCGGCGGGCGCGAGGAGCCCGTCGAGCGCACGACCCCCGAGGCGATCGACCTCCAGCGCCTGTTCCGGCGGATGCTCGACGGCGGCGACTCGGCGTGCGTGATCGAGGTGTCCTCGCACGCGCTCGAGCTGCGCCGCGCGGACGGCATCGAGCTCGCCGCGCGCGTCTTCACGAACCTGACCCAGGACCATCTCGACTTCCACCCGACGCTCGAGCACTACTTCCTCGCCAAGCGCCGCCTGTTCGCGGGCCCCGGCGCCTCGATCGTGAACCTCGACGACGCCTACGGGCGGCGCATCGCGGGCGAGATCGCGGACGCCACGACATTCGCGATCGACCGCCCGGCCGACTACCGGGCGCTCGACGTCTCGTTCGACACGGCGGGGTCCTCGTTCACGTGCGAGACGCCCGACGGGCGGATCGATCTCACGACGCGCCTGCCCGGGCGCTTCAACGTTCAGAACGCGCTCGCCGCGGTGGCTGTGGCGCGCACGCTCGGGATCGACGCGGCGGCGATCGCGCCTGCGCTCGCGGCGGCGGAGCGCGTGCCAGGTCGCTTCGAGCCGGTCGACGAGGGCCAGGGGTTCGCTGTGCTCGTGGACTACGCGCACACGCCGGACTCGCTGGAGAACGTGCTACGCGCGGCGCGAGCGCTCACCGGCGCGCGCCTGCACGTCGTCTTCGGCGCCGGCGGCGACCGCGACCGCAGCAAGCGGCCGCTGATGGGTCGGGTGGCCGCCGCGCTCTCCGATCGCGCGATCGTCACCTCCGACAACCCCCGCTCCGAGGATCCCGAGGCGATCGTCGACGAGGTGATGATCGGGGCTCCCGATGCCGAGCGCGAGGTCGACCGCGCGCGGGCGATCGCGCGGGCGATCGAGACGGCCGCGCCGGGCGACGTCGTCGTGATCGCGGGCAAGGGCCACGAACAGGGGCAGGAGCTCGCCGGCGGGCGGAAGGATCCCTTCGACGACGTGGCAGTCGCCCGCGAGGCGCTGCGCGCGGCGCTCGGCGTGTCTCGGTGAGCGGCGCGATGCTCGTCGTCCAAGACGTCAATGGCGTCGCAAGGCCGGCACCACCGATCTATCGACTCGCCCGCCGTTCGGCGTGAGCTCGTGATCGACGTCGCGGCGAGCTGGGTGGCGCGCGCGAGCGGCGGGCGGCTCGTGGCAGGCGATGGCGCACGCACCGGGCTCCGCCACGCGGTGATCGACTCGCGTGAGGCCGGCCCGGGGGATCTGTTCGTGGGTCTGCGCGGCTCGCGCGCCGATGGCGCCGACTTCGCCGGGCGCGCGCTCGAGGCGGGAGCCTGGGGGGCGCTCGTGAGCGACGAGCGAGCGGCTGCGGTGGCGGAGGTCGCGCGCGCGAGTGGCGCCGTCGCGATCGCCGCGGCAGACCCCGTCCGTGCGCTCGCGGAGCTTGCGCGCGCCTGGCGCAGCGAGCTCGCCTGCCCATGCGTGGGCGTGACCGGCTCCACCGGCAAGACCTCGACCAAGGACATCCTCGCCGCCATCCTCGGTCGCCGCCTGCGCACGCATCGCAACCGCGAGAACTGGAACACCGAGATCGGCCTGCCGCTGTCGCTGCTCGAGGCCGAGCGCGGCACGGAGGCGCTCGTGCTCGAGATGGCGATGCGCGGCGAGGGCCAGATCGCCGAGCTCGCCCGCGTCGCCGAGCCCGACGTCGGTGTCGTGGTGAACGTCGGTCCCGTGCACCTCGAGCTGCTCGAGACCGTCGAGCGGGTCGCCGCGGCCAAGGCCGAGCTGATCCGGGCGCTCCCGGCCGGGGCCGGCTGCGTCGTGCCCGCCGGGGAGGAGCTGCTCGCCGAGCACCTGCGCACCGACCTCGACACGATCACCTTCGGCCCCGGTGGCGACGTCAGCCTGCGCTCGTTCGAGCACGGCCGCGCGCAGATCGACGCGCGCGGACGCCGGATCACGCTCGAGCTCGGCTACGGCGAGCCGCACAACCTCGTCAACACGCTCGCGGCGGTCGCGGCGGCGACCGCGCTCGGGATCGAGCCCGAGGGGCGCCTCGACGTGCGCTTCTCGTCGTTGCGGGGCCAGGTGGTCGAGCTCGACGGCGAGGTCACCGTCGTCAACGACTGCTACAACGCGAACCCGATGTCGGTGCGCGCCGCCCTCGAGCACCTGGCGGAGAGCCCGGCCGAGCGCCGGATCGCGATGCTCGGCACGATGGCCGAGCTTGGCCCGGCCTCCGAGCGCTTCCACCGCGAGATCGGCGAGCGCGCCGAGGTGCTCGGGATCGACGTGCTCGTGACAGTAGGTGAGCCTGCGCTCGCCTACGCCGCGGGCTTCGGCGGCACGACCTACGCCGTGCTCGGCCCCGAGGAGGCGGGGGCGCTGCTCGAAGAGCTCGCCCAGCCGGGTGACCGCGTGCTGGTCAAGGGCTCGCGCTCGGCGGGACTCGAGCGGGTGCTCGGCACGCCCGAGCCCGCGGCGCACAGCTGATGCTCGGCGAGATCCTGATCGCGGGTATGGCCTCGCTGCTGATCTGCATGTTCCTCGGGCCGAAATTCATCGAGTTCCTGCGCGCGCGCGAGTTCGGTCAGCACATCCGCGAGGACGGCCCCGAAGGCCACCATGGCAAGGCCGGCACGCCGACGATGGGGGGGCTCGTGATCTTCCTCTCGGTCGCCGTTCCCTTCCTGATCCTCGGCGACTACGACGTCGTCTCGCTGACGGTGTTTGGCACCGCGGTCGCGAGCGCGACGCTCGGGTTCGCCGACGACTGGACGAAGATCTCGAAGAAGCGCTCGCTCGGCATCTCGGCGAAGGGCAAGCTCGCGGCGCAGGCGCTGATCGCGCTGGCGCTGTGGTACGTGGCAACCGAGGTCGTCGGACTGCCGGGTGAGCTGCGGCTGCGCTTCCTCGATGTATCGATCGCCCTCGGCTACTTCTATCCCGTCCTGATCCTGCTCGTCCTGTTCGGGGCGACCAACGGCGTCAACCTGACCGACGGTCTCGACGGCCTGGCCGCCGGGTGTGGGGCGATCGTGCTGTTCGCCTATACCGGGATGACCGTCATCACGAGTGGCTATCAGGACCTGGCGCTGCTGTGCGCCTGCCTCGCCGGCGCGTGCGTGGGGTTCCTGTGGTTCAACTCGTTCCCCGCGGCGATCTTCATGGGCGACACCGGCTCGCTCGGGATCGGCGGGGCGATCGCCGCGCTCGCGATCATGACCCAGACCGAGGTGCTGCTGATCATCATCGGCGGGATCTTCGTGATCGAGGCGCTGTCGGTGCTGATCCAGGTGTTCGCCTTCCAGAAATTCCGAAAGCGGGTGTTCCTGATGGCGCCCATACATCACCACTTCGAGCTGATCGCGTGGTCTGAGACGAAGATCATCCTGCGCTTCTGGATCGTCGCGGCGATCTGCTCCGCGATCGGTTTCACGCTGTACCAGCAGTCGCTCTCGTGAAGCCGCGCCCGGCGCTGCCCGAGGGGCCGTATCTGGTCGTCGGGCTAGCGCGCTCGGGAGCGGCGGCCGTCGAGATGCTGCGCAGCCACGGTGAGGTGATGGGCTGCGACACGGGCGAGCCGCCGGAGGCGCGCGCGCTCGAAGGCGTCGAGATCGAGCTGCGCTCCGACGGGCTCGAGCTGCTCGGGCGCGCGCGGACGGTCGTCAAGAGCCCGGGCGTGCCGCAGGCCGCGCCCGTGATCGCGGCCGCCCGCGAGCGCGGCCTCACGGTGACGGGCGAGCTCGAGATGGCCTGGCGGCTCGCGCCGAACGAGCTCGTGGCCGTGACGGGGACCAACGGCAAGACGACGACCACAGAGCTGCTCGGGGCGATCCACCGCGCCGCCGGGATCGAGGTGGCGGTCGCCGGCAACGTCGGAACGCCGCTCTCGGCCTATGTCGGGCGGCTGGCTCGCGAGGCCGTCGTCGTCTGCGAATGCTCGTCGTTTCAGCTCGAGGACTGCTCCGAGTTCTCGCCCGAGTGCGCCGTCCTGCTCAACCTCGAGGAGGACCACCTCGACCGCCACGGCACGCTCGCCGCCTACCGCGCGGCCAAGCGCTCGATCTTCGCCCACCAGCGCGTGGGCGACGTGGCGGTGGCGCCACCGGCGCTCGCGCCCCCCGGGCCCGCGCTCGCGGTCACCTTCGACGGCGACGACGCCGACCTCGCCTTGCGCGGAGGGCTGCTGCTGTGGCGCGGCGACGTGCTGCTCGAGGCACGGGAGCTGCGCCTGCGCGGCGCTCACAACCTCGAGAACGCGATGGCGGCCGCCGCGGCGACGCTCGCACGAGGCGTCGAGCCCGCGGCCGTGCGCGCCGCGCTGCGCACGTTCGCGGGCGTGCCCCATCGCCTCGAGGAGGTCGCCGAGCGACGTGGCGTGCTGTACGTGAACGACTCGAAGGCGACCAACGTCGCCTCGGCGCGGATGGGCCTCGAGGCTTTCGAGGGCGGTGTGCACGCGATCCTCGGCGGGTCGCTCAAGGGCGGTGGCTTCGCGGGGCTGCGACCGGCCGTCGCGTCGCGCTGCCGAGCTGCCTACCTGATCGGCGAGGCCGCACCGAGGCTTGCGGCCGACCTCGCCGGGGCGGCGCCGCTGCGCGCCTGCGGCGACCTCGAGCGGGCGCTCGCGGCTGCGAGCGAGGCGGCGCGCGCGGGCGATGTCGTGCTGCTGTCACCGGCCTGCGCGTCGTTTGACCGGTACCAGGACTTCGAGCGCCGCGGCGAGCACTTCCGGGCGCTCGTCGCCGCCCTCCAGAGGCATGAATAGCGCGCGCCGCGTCGAAGAGCGCCCACGTGGCCGAGCGATCTCCGTCGAAGCCTCCGCTCGAGTACTCGATCCTCTACACGGCGACCCTCTGCCTGCTCGCGCTGGGCGCGGTGATGGTCTACTCGGCGAGCTCGGCGGAGTCGCTGCTCGACGGCACGGGCGATCCCTCGCGCTTCCTCAAGCGCTACCTGGTGCTCGGCGGAGTCGGGCTCGTAGCGATGCACGTCGTATCGCGCCTCGGCACGGGCGTGGTCAGGTCGCTTACGCCCGTGGCCCTGCTCGGCTCGTTCGTGCTGACGGCGGCCGTGCTCGTGCCGGGGGTCGGCGTGAGCGTGAACGGCGCCACGCGCTGGCTCGGCGCGGGGCCGCTCCAGTTCCAGCCCTCGGAGCTGCTCAAGGTGTCGCTCGTGCTCTACGCGGCGCAGCTGCTCGCGGCGCGCCCGAACGGGCTGCGCACGCTCGGGGGACTGTGCAAGCCGCTGCTGCTCGTCGTGGCGACCGCCTGCGGACTGCTGCTCGCCCAGCCCGACATGGGCACGGCGATCATCGTCTGCCTCTCGATCGGCGCGCTGCTGATCGCCGCCGGCGCGCGCCTGCGGGATCTCGCGACGATCGCCGGTGTGCTGTCGCTGCTCGCCTTCGTCGTGGCGGTTGTCGAGCCCTACCGGCGCGAGCGGCTGACCTCCTTCCTGGATCCGTGGGCCGACGCCGGCGACACCGGCTTCCAGGCGGTCCAGGCGATGATCGCGATGGGCTCGGGCGGCGTCTTCGGCGTCGGGCTCGGGGAGTCGGTGCAGAAGGTCTTCTACCTGCCCGAGGCTCACACCGACATGATCCTCGCGATCATCGGCGAGGAGGTGGGCCTCGTCGGCGTGACCGGTCTCGTGGCGCTCTACGGGATGATCGCCTACGGCGGCCTGCGCGCCGCGAAGCTCGCGCGCGACCGCTACTCCAAGCTGCTCGCCGCCGGCATCACGTCGCTGATCCTGTGCCAGGCGACGCTCAACCTGTTCGCGGTGATGGGCCTCGCACCGCTCACGGGCGTGCCACTGCCGTTCATCTCGTTCGGGAACTCGAACCTGATCGTCCTGCTCGCCGGGATGGGGCTCGTGCTGAACGTCGCGAGCGGCGGGCGAGCCGGGGCGGCGGGCGCGATCGCGGGCCACGGCGCGCGCCTGCGTGCGATCGCGGGAGGGACGGCCGGTGGCGCGGATAGCGATCGCCGCCGGCGGGACGGCCGGGCACGTGGTGCCGGCGCTCGCGATCGCCGACGCGCTGCGGGCTAGCGGCGCACACGTCGAGTTCGTCGGCGGTGAGCGTGCCGAGCGCGAGCTGGTGCCGGCGGCGGGCTACCCCTTCCACACGCTGCCGATGGCGGGCATCGACCGCCACAACCCGCTGCGCGCGGCGCGCGCGATCGCGCTGGCAGGCGCCGCGACCGCGCGCGCGCGGCGCCTGCTGCTCCAGATCGGGGCCGATGTCGTGCTTGGCGGCGGCGGCTATGCGGCGGGCCCCGTCGGCCTCGCGGCTCGCTCGCTTGGGCTGGGGCTCCTGCTGTGCGAGGCGGACTCGCACCTAGGGCTCGCGAACCGCCTGCTCGCGCCGCTCGCAGACCGCGTCTGCCTCGCCCTTCCGTTGCCCGGGCGCACGCCGCCGAAGTACCTCGTGACGGGGCGGGCGGTGCCTGAGGCAACGGCCCATCCCGACCGCGAGCGCGCCCGCGCGCGCTTCGGCATCGGCGCGCAAGAGACCTGCGTGCTCGTGTTCGGCGGCTCGCTCGGAGCGCGGTCGCTGAACGAGGCGGCCGTGGCGGCCTTCGCCGGCGAGGCGTCGTGCACGGTGCTCCATACCTGCGGGCGGCGCGACTTCGAGTGGCTCCGCCGGCGACTCGCCGCGGCGGGGTCGCCGCCGCACTACCACCTGCACGCCTACGTCGAGCCCTTCGCCGACGCACTCGGAGCGGCCGACCTCGCGGTCGCTCGCGCCGGGGGCTCCGTGTTCGAGCTCGCGGCCGCCGGGGTACCCTCGCTGCTCGTGCCCTATCCGCACGCGACATCGGACCACCAGGCCGGCAACGCTCGCTGGATGGTCGACGGCGGCGCCGCCGTGGTGCTGCCGGACGCCGACCTCTCCCCTCAGCGCCTGGCGCGCGAGGTGGTGGCGCTCGTGCGCGATCACGAGCGGCGGCAGCGGATGAGCGGGGCTGCGCTCGCCCTGGCGCGCCCGGACGCCGCGCAGCGGATCGCGGACGAGGCGCTTGAGCTAGCCGCGCGGCGAGCGGAGCCGGGCGGGCGGGCCGCGTGAGCGCGGCCGTCGGCGAGCGCGCGATCAGCGTGCGCCTGGGCGAGGACGCGACCGCCGTGGCGGCGGCGCGGCGAGCGCTGGGCGGTCTCGGCGGCGAGCTCGACGCCGAGCTGCTCGAGGACATGCGGCTGCTCGTCTCCAAGCTCGTGACGAACGTGGTCGATCGCCTCGCCGACCGCCGGGGTGTCGTGCGCCGCGGCGGGACGCGGGTCTGGGTCGAGATCGACCGCCCGCGCCCCGCCTCCTGACGAGCCTGCTCGCTACTCGGTGGCGCTCGAGGCGGCGCCCTGGCGGGAGGCCTCGGCCTGCGCTACCTGCCGGTTCACGTGGTTCCAGTCGAGGTTGCGGAAGAACGCCTCGACGTACTCCTTGCGCCCGTCCGGTGTCGCCCCGAAGTCGCGCGCGTAGGCATGCTCGTAGACATCGATCGCGAGCACCGGGACCATGTTGTAGACGGCCCACAGGTTCTGGGTGTCCATGATGTAGTTGAACAGCGAGCCGTCGTTGAGGTCGTAGCCGACCATCACCCAGCCACGCGCGGCCGACGTCGCCTTGCGCACGGCCTGCTGCCACGTCGCGAGCCCGCCCGGGTACTCGTCCTCGACCAGCTCGGCGAAGCGCCCCACGGGGTCGCCGCCCTCGCCGCCGAGGTGCCCGAAGTAGAGGTCGTGGTTCTTGTAGCCGAGCAGCGCGAAGGTGTAGTCCACCGATACGGCGCGCAGCTGCGAGTAGACCTGGTTGCCCTCGATCTCGGCGTAGTCGAACCCCTTCAACAGGCCGCGGCACTCGTTGGTCTTCTTCACGTAGCCCTCGTAGAGCTTGTAATGGTCCTGCATCGTCTGCTTGGAGATCCCGTCGAGCTCCTTGTCGAAGGCGGGGAACTGGCGGGCGGTGATCTCGTCCCAGGGCATTGGCAGTCCTTTCGGGTCGCGTGCGAGGGCGCAGAGACTATCTGCGGTCGCCACTATGGTCGGCGCGGATGGATGTCGCTCCCTGGGCCGGGCGGATGCTGCACTTCATCGGAATCGGGGGGGCGGGCATGAGCGGTCTCGCGCTCGTCGCGAGCCGGCTCGGCGCCGCCGTGTCGGGCTCGGACAGCGCCGAGACCGCCTACGGCGGGCGCCTGCGCGAGCTCGGCATCGAGCCGGTCATCGGGCATGGCGCCGCGAACCTCCCCGACGGGGCGGAGGTCGTGATCTCGACGGCCATCCCCGACTCGAACGCCGAGCTCGAGCGCGCCCGGGCCCGCGGCGCACGCGTCCTTCACCGGGGCGACCTGTTGGCGGAGCTCTCGCGGCTCAAGCGCTGCATCGCCGTGTCCGGCACTCACGGCAAGACGACGACCTCGGCGATGGCGGCGCACGCGCTGATCGCCTGTGGCCACGACCCGGCCTACCTGGTGGGCGGCGAGCTGCGCTCGACGGGGGTGAACGCGGGCTGGGGCGGAGGGGAGTGGATCGTGGTCGAGGCCGACGAGTCCGACCGATCGTTCCTGAAGCTCACGCCCGAGCTAGCGGTGATCACAAACGTCGAGCTCGACCACCACGCGACCTACCGCTCCTCCCTCGAGCTCGAGCGGGCGTTCGCGCGCTTCGCGGCCGGGGCGGGGCGGACGAGTGTCTGGGAGCGGGTCGAGCTCGCTCTCGAGGGCGAGCGGGAGACGTTCGGGATCGAGGCCGGGGACCTGGCTGCCCGCGACGTCGAGCTCGTGCCGCTCGGCTCTCGCTTCAGCGTCGATGGCACGCCGATCGAGCTGCGCGTGCCCGGGCGCCACAACGTGCTGAACGCGCTCGCGGCGCTCTCGGCCTGCCGCGTCGCGGGGCTCGAGCCGCCGCAGGCGGCAGCGGCGATGCGCGACTTCTCGGGCGCTGCCAGGCGCTTCGAGCCACGTGGCACGACGCGGGCGGGGGCAGCCGTGTACGACGACTACGCGCATCACCCGACCGAGGTGCGCGCCACGCTCGAGGCAGCGCGCACGCTCAGAGCGCGCCGGGTCGTCGCCTGCTTCCAGCCCCACCTTTACTCGCGCA
>Ga0136630_1001108_pt1 | contig 10857 bp, 9 predicted proteins | sample AntDrymUQ5682106_2_FD_105496 | JGI IMG/M metagenome (GOLD analysis project Ga0136630, IMG submission 105496) | Polar desert sand microbial communities from Dry Valleys, Antarctica - metaG UQ568 (21.06) | ecosystem: Environmental > Terrestrial > Soil > Desert | place: Antarctica: Dry Valley...
GATGTCGCGCTGGGCGATGTAGGACCCGGCCGTGGCGCGGCGGTCACCGGCCATCACCACGCCGTCGGGGAACGCCGTCGCCACGATCGTCGTACCGTGCGGCAGGTCGATCACCCGCTGGTCGGAGCCCGCCAACCGCCGGCCCGGCAGCATCTCCGGCGCGTGCGCGGTCAGGAACTCGCTGAACGACGAGTTCCCAGGCGTGCGAAAGGCTCGCGGCAACCCGCCGGCGAGGAGATCGTCGGCCATGCCGCCCCCCCCTGCGGCCAGCTCGGTGCCGCCGCTCGAACAAACCTACCCGCTGGGTTCCATCGAGCGGGCTCAGTCCCACCACCCCTGGCGATGATCAAGGAAGTCCTGCCCCCTGACGGTCGAATCGTCGGGCTGGCCAACGGCGGTTCGAGGGCACAACTTCCTTGATCACCGCATGAGAGGGTGGCCGGAGGGCGCAGGCGGGGCTACTCCCCGCCCTTCTGTACAAAACCGCGTACCCACTCCTCTGCGTTCTCCTCGAGCACCTCGTCGATCTCGTCCAGGATCGAGTCGACGTCCTCGTCGAGCTTGTCCTGCCGCTCCTTGAGGTCCTCGGACGCCTCGGGCGCGACGACCTCGTCCTCGGCGCGACGGCCGCGCTGCTGCTGGCCAGACGTCTCGTGGGTGGTCATGGCTGCTCCTTCCGCGCGGGCAGGTCGGGTGCAGCCGACCTTACCTGTCAGCAGTCAGCGCGGAGACGAGCTCGGCGGCGGTCGTGCAGCGGTCGAGGAGCGTCCCGACGTGCGCCTTGGTGCCGCGGGTCGGGTCCATCGTGGGAACGCGCTGCAGGGAGTCCTGACCGGGCAGGTCGAAGATCACCGAATCCCAGGACGCGGCCGCCACCTCGTCGGCGTACTGCGTGAGGCAGCGGCCGCGGAAGTACGCGCGGGTGTCCTCGGGCGGGTGGTCGACCGCGCGCTCGACCTCGGCGTCGGCGAGCAGCCGCTCCATGCGGCCGCTGCTCACCAGCCGCTGGTAGATGCTCTTGTCCGGCCTCAGATCGCTGTACTGGAGGTCGACGAGCTGCAGCCGCGCGTGCGACCAGTCGAGCCCGTCCCGTTCGCGGTAGCCGTCGAGCAACGCCAGCTTGGCGACCCAGTCCAGCTCGCGTACGAGCGACATCGGGTCGGCCTCCAGCCGGGTCAGCACCGACTCCCAGCGGTCGAGCACCTCGATCGCGAGCGGGTCGGCGTCGCTGCCGTACCGGTCCTCGACGAACTTTCGCGCCTGCTCCGCGTACTCCATCTGGAGCTGGATCGCAGTCAGCCGGCGCCCGTCGGTCAACCGGAGCAGCACCCGCAACGTCGGGTCGTGGGACACCTCGTGCAGGGACGGCACCGGCTTGTCCACCGCGAGGTCGCCGCCGAGGAAGTCAGCCTCGATCAGGGCGAGGACGAGCGCGGTGGTCCCGACCTTGAGCAAGGAGGAGATCTCCGACAGGTTGGCGTCCCCGATGATCACGTGCAGGCGTCGGTAGCGCTCCGGGTCGGCGTGCGGCTCGTCGCGGGTGTTCACGATGGGTCGCTTCAGCGTGGTCTCGAGACCGACCTCGACCTCGATGTAATCCGCTCGCTGAGAGAGCTGGAACCCGTCATCGGCTCCGTCCTGTCCGATGCCCACCCGGCCGGCACCGCACACGACCTGGCGCGAGACGAAGAACGGCACGAGGTGTCGCACGATCTCGTTGAACGGCGTCGCCCGCGCCATCAGGTAGTTCTCGTGGCTGCCGTACGAGGCACCCTTGTTGTCGATGTTGTTCTTGTAGAGGAGCAGCCTGGGTGCACCTGGGATCGCGCTGGCGAGCTCGCCCGCCCGGCGGGCGATCAGCTCGCCGGCCTTGTCCCAGAGCACCGCGTCGCGCGGGTTCGTGACCTCTGGCGTGGAGTACTCCGGGTGGGCGTGGTCGACGTAGAGCCGCGCGCCGTTCGTCAAGATCACGTTCGCCAGCCCGACCTCCTCGTCGGTCAGCAGGGACGGATCGGCGAGGTCGCGGGTGAGGTCGAACCCGCGCAGGTCCCGCAGCGGGCTCTCCTCCTCGAAGTCCCAGCGGGCGCGGCGCCGCCGCGAGGTGGCCGCGGCGTACGCGTTCACGACCTGGCTGGACGCGAGCATCGCGTTCGCCGCGGGGTTCCCGGGCACCGAGATCCCGAACTCGGTCTCGGTCCCCATGATCGGCCAGATACCGCCGTCCGCCGTGGAGCTCACGGTCCCGAGCGTACGCGGCATCGCGCGTCCGGCCCGGACGACAGGATGGACACATGCAGCACCTCGTCCGGCCGGCAGCCCTGCCCGACTTCGCGCTGGAGGTCCACTTCGGCAGGTGGGAGTTCGCCGCCGAGCACAACCTGGCTGCGTCCGACGGTGAGTCGATGTCGATCGGTGACCTCCTCGCACTCGCCGGGCGCGACCCAAGCGACCTGACAGCGCTCCGGATGGGCTACGGCCCGGTCGAGGGCAGCGTCGAGCTGCGCCAGGCGATCGCCGCGACCTACCAGCGCATCGATGCCGACGACGTGCTGTGCTTCGCCGGCGCGGAGGAGGCGATCTTCTGGGCGATGCAGCTGCTTCTCGGGCCGGGCGATCATGGCGTCGTCACGGTTCCGAACTACCAGTCGATGGAGTCGGTCGCCGTCGCGTCCGGTGCTTCGATCACCGGGCTGCCGCTGTGGACCGGCTCTGGCGACGAGCTGCACTGGGAGCTCGACCTCGATCGGCTCGAGGCGGCCCTGCGCCCCGAGACCCGGCTGGTCGCGATCAACTTCCCGAACAACCCGACCGGTTTCGTCCCGCCGCCGGCCGCCTTCGACGAGCTGGTCCGGCTCTGCGATGCGCGTGGCATCCGGGTGCTCAGTGACGAGGTCTACCGCGGCGTCGAGCTCGACCCGGCTCGTAGGCTCGACCAGGCGGCCGACCGCTCCGAACCAGCCCTCTCGATCGGGGTCATGTCCAAGGCGTACGGCCTGCCGGGTCTGCGCGTGGGCTGGGTGGCGACCCGGGACCGTGAGCTGCTCGTCCGGCTGTCCCGCGCCAAGCACTACACGAGCATCTGCAACTCCGTGCCCAGCGAGTACCTCGCCACCCTCGCCCTCCAGCACGCCGAGGTCATCCTCGAGCGCACCCGGGCAGTGATCACGGGCAACCTCTCGCTCCTCGACGCCTTCTTCGCCGAGCACGCCGACCGCTTCAGCTGGACCCCGCCCGACGGCGGGTGCGTGGCGTTCCCCCGGTACACCGGGTCCGACGGGGTGGAGACGTTCTGCCGGCGCGCGGTGGAGAACGCCGGCGTCCTGCTCCTCCCGGCCTCCCTGTTCGCCAGCGGAATCGCCGGGGTCCCGACCGACCGCTTCCGCATCGGCGTCGGCCGCCGCGACCCCGGCCCGGCCCTCCACGCACTCCGTGGGCTGCTCCAGGACTCGTGATCAAGAGGCGCGAGTCGAGGTCGATCTGGACCTTCAGTCGACAGGTTGTGCCATCTCGCGCACCGAGGCCATGGCCCGACTTACAGGTACTGGCCGGTGTTGGCGACGGTGTCGATCGAGCGTCCGGACTCCGACCCGTGCTTGCCCGAGACGAGCGTACGGATGAACACGATCCGCTCGCCCTTGCGCCCGGAGATGTGCGCCCAGTCGTCGGGATTGGTGGTGTTCGGCAGGTCCTCGTTCTCGCCGAACTCGTCCACGCAGGCGGCGAGCAGGTGACCCACCCGGACGCCCTTCTGGCCGGTCTCGAGGAAGTCCTTGATCGCCATCTTCTTTGCCCGGTCGACGATGTTCTGGATCATCGCGCCGGAGTTGAAGTCCTTGAAGTAGAGGACTTCCTTGTCCCCGTTGGCGTAGGTCACCTCGAGGAAGCGGTTCTCGGGACTCTCCTCGTAGATCCGCTCGACCGCGCGCTGGATCATGCTCGCCACCGCGTCGTCTGGTGACCCGCCGTGCTCGCGCAGGTCGTCTGCGTGCAGCGGGAGCTTCGCGGTGAGGTACTTCGAGAAGATGTCCTGCGCCGCCTCGGCGTCCGGTCGCTCGATCTTGATCTTCACGTCGAGCCGACCGGGTCGAAGGATCGCCGGATCGATCATGTCGGCGCGGTTCGAGGCACCGATCACGATGACGTTCTCGAGAGCCTCGACCCCGTCGATCTCGCTCAGCAGCTGCGGCACGATCGTGTTCTCGACGTCGCTGGACACCCCGGACCCTCTGGTCCGGAACAAGGAGTCCATCTCGTCGAAGAAGACGATCACCGGCGCGCCCTCGCTGGCCTTCTCGCGAGCGCGCTGGAACACGAGCCGGATGTGCCGCTCGGTCTCCCCCACGTACTTGTTGAGCAGCTCGGGACCCTTGATGTTGAGGAAGTAGCTCTTCCCCTCGGGTCGGCCAGTCACCTCGGCGACCTTCTTGGCGAGGGAGTTCGCGACGGCTTTGGCGATCAGGGTCTTGCCGCACCCGGGCGGGCCGTAGAGCAGGACACCCTTCGGTGGCCGCAGCTCGTGCTCGCGGAAGAGGTCGGCGTGGAGGTAGGGCAGCTCGACGGCGTCGCGGATCTGCTCGATCTGGCGGACCAGTCCGCCGATGTCGTGGTAGTCGATCTCGGGGACCTCTTCGAGGATGAGCTCCTCGACCTCGCTCTTCGGGATCCGCTCGTAGACGTAGGACGATCGGCTGTCCAGCAGCAGGGAGTCGCCAGCCCGGATCGGGGTGTCGCGCAACGGCTCGGCGATCCGGACGATCCGTTCCTCGTCGGTGTGCCCGATGACGAGAGCGCGCTCGCCGTCCTCGAGCACCTCCTTCAGCATGACGACGTCGCCGACCTGCTCGAACTCCAGCGCGCGCACGACGTTGAGCGCCTCGTTGAGCATGACTTCCTGGCCGCGGCGGAGCTCCTCGGTCTCGACCCCGGGGCTCACCGACACCCGGAGCTTGCGGCCGCCGGTGAACACGTCGACGGAGCCGTCGTCGTACGCGGCCAGGAAGACCCCGAAGCCGGCCGGTGGCTGGGCCAACCGGTCGATCTCCTCCTTCAGCGTCACGATCTGCTCGCGCGCCTCTCGCAACGTCGACACGAGGCGGTCGTTGTGGGAGCTGCGGGCGGCGAGGTCGGCCCGCGCCTCGACGAGCCGGTTCTCCAGGTCGCGGATGTGGCGCGGCGTCTCGGCGATCTTGCGCCGAAGTGCGTCGAGCTCCTCCTGCAGCCGGGCCGCTCGGTGCTGGCGTGCGTCGTCGTCGTGTGCTGGCAAGGTCGTCACCCCCCGCTCCGCTGGTCGACCTGCTCGACGTCTTCGACACTACCTGCGTCGGGTGCTCCAACCGTGCCTGCCGTGGCCGGATCGTGATGGCGTGGCGTCGGCGGATCCCAGTCGGCGCCGTACGCGCCCGGGGCCGGCCGACGGCGTCGGAGCGGTGCACTGATCCCCGGCGCGAGCCGGCGGGTGGTCACCAGGAAGCCGGTGTGTCCGACCATGCGGTGGTCAGGCCGGACGGACAGGCCCTCGACGTGCCAGGTCCGGACCAGCGTCTCGCACGCGTACGGCTCGGTGAACCCGGTGTGTGCTCGAAGCGTCTCCACCAGCCTGGAGAGCTGGGTCGTGGTCGCGACGTACGAGCACAGGACGCCGCCCGGGGTCAACGCGTCGGCGACCTGGTCGACGAGGTCCCACGGCGCGAGCAGGTCCAGCACCAGCCGGTCGATGTCGGGTGGCAGCTCGACCTCGCCGATGTCCGCGACGACGAGCTCCCACGTCTGGGGCAGGTCCCCGAAGAACGTCGACACGTTCCGGGCGGCGACCGCGGCGAAGTCCGACCGGCGCTCGTACGAGACGACCCGTCCGCGCTCGCCGACGGCCCGCAGCAGCGAGCAGGTGAGCGCGGCGGAGCCGGCACCGGCCTCGACCACGAGCGCACCGGGGAAGATGTCCGCGAGCCCCACGATCTGCGCGGCGTCCTTGGGATAGACCACGGTCGCGCCGCGCGGCATGGAGAGCACGAAGTCCTGCAGCAGCGGCCGGAGCGCGAGGTAGTCGACCTTTCCGGTCGAGGTCACCACCACACCCTCGGGTGAGCCGATCAGGTCGTCGTGGGCCAGTGCGCCCTTGTGGGTGTGGAAGAGCCGCCCCGCCTCGAGCGTCAGCGTGTGGTGGCGACCTCTCGGGTCGGTGAGCTGGACCCGCTCGCCGATCGCGAGCACTCCCCTGGGCATCTCGCCGACCCTACCCACCACCGGCGATGCCGCCCACGCAGGACGACCGGCTCACCGAACGTCGCCGCGCCCGGGTCGGGCCGTGCAGGCGCTCTCCCAGGAACGCCGGTCAGGCGCTCGCCAGGGCGCGCTCGACGTCACTGGCCGCGAGCACGCCGAACACCTCGCCGGAGTCCTCGACCACGAGGTACTCGGTGGCCGGGTGTGCATTCATGGCCCGGACCATCCGCTCGCCGTCGAAGTCGGCGCCGACCCGCATGCCGGCGTGCAGCGACCGGGCGACGTCGCCGACGAGCGTCCACGGACGCCGGTGCTCCGGGGTCGCTGTCACCGTCGCCTCGCTCACGAGCGCGCGCGGGATACCGTCGGTGCCGACCACGACGAGCGCACCGGCGCCGGCGGTCTGGGCCAGCCGGATCGCCTCGGACAGTGGGAGGTCGCTGGCGACCGGGATGGCCCGCCGGCTCAGCCCGCGTACCGACATCTGGGTGAGCCGCCCACGCAACCGCGCCGTGAGGAGGGCCTGGTTCGCGCCGACCCAGATGAAACCGGCCAGGAGGCCAGCCCACAGCAGGACGAGGAGGCCGTCGACCGAGGAGCCAGGACCGAACGCGACGAGCGCGCCAGCCAGCATCACAAGAACCGCGAGCGCCTGCCCGGAGCGGGCCGCGACCCGCGTCGCGGTGATCGGGTTCCCGGTGGCTGCCCAGACCGCCGCTCGGACGACTCGGCCGCCGTCGAGGGGCAGCCCGGGCAGCAGGTTGAACACCCCGACCAGGAGGTTCGCGTACGCGAGCGCCTGCACGAGCACGCCGACGACGGTGCTCGGCTCGAGTGCCTGGGACAGCGCGTACGCGCCGCCGCCGACCACGAGGGACAGCGCGGGGCCGGCTGCAGACACCGCGAACTCCCGACGTGGCGTGGGCGGCTCCTCGCCGATCTCGGACACGCCACCGAGGATGTGCAGGCTGATCCGGTGCACCGGCAGGCCGAATCCCTTGGCCACGAGCGAGTGGCTCAGCTCGTGCGCGATCACCGAGGCGTAGAGCAGCACGGCGTAGAGGAACGCGATGAGATAGCTCCAGCCGCCGAGCTCGCCGGCGACGGCGGTCTCGATGCGGGGCTGGAACAGCCAGGTGATGACGAGCGCGACGACGAACCACGCGGGGGTGGCGTAGATCGGGATGCCGAAGAGGACGCCGACCCGGACCCCGGTGCCGGTGCCCGAGCGACGCCGACCTCGCCCGGCAGCATCGTCTGACTCGCTCACCCCGCGATCGTACGGTCCTCTCCGCGCCCGCGCCGGTTCGTCGCCGGGAACGTCGGACGGCTGACGTAGCCTCGCGGGAATGGTCGACGTGGTGGCACCTCAGGCGGTGCCCGGGGCATCCGGTCCCCCGCTGGCCGAGCTCGGACTCCCCCGCGTGCCCGGGCTCCGGGCCGGCCCGCTCTCCGGGCTGTCACCGTCGCGGGCGGCTGACTTCATGACCTGCCCCCTGCTGTTCAGGTTCCGGACCGTCGACCGCTTGCCGGAGCCGCCGAGCGCTGCCGCGGCGCGCGGAACCCTCGTACACGGGGTCCTCGAGCACCTCTTCGACCTCGATGCGGTCGAGCGCACCCCGGACCGGGCGGCCGCGATGCTGCCCGAGACCTGGGACGGTCTGGTCGCGGTCGAGCCGGAGCTCGCGGAGCTGGCCGGCGAACCCGGCGAGGATCGGGACGCGTGGTTCGCGGCCGCTGCAGACCTGCTCGACCGGTACTTCCTGCTCGAGGACCCGAGCCGGCTGCAGCCGGCCGAGCGCGAGCTCTACGTCGAGACCGAGCTCGACGGCGGGCTGCGCCTGCGTGGCTACGTCGACCGGCTCGACATCGCTCCGGGCGGGGACCTGCGGGTGGTCGACTACAAGACCGGCCGGGCGCCGGGCGTCGGCTACGAGGCCAAGGCGATGTTCCAGATGCGCTTCTACGCCCTGGTGCTCTGGAAGCTGCGCGGCGTGGTGCCGCGGCTCCTGCAGCTGGTCTACCTCGGCAGTGGCGAGGTGCTCCGGTACGAGCCGGACGAGGCCGACCTACGAGCCACCGAGCGCAAGGTCGTCGCGATCTGGCACGCCATCGAGCGCGCGCACGAGCAGCGGGACTGGCGGCCGAGCCCGAGCCGGCTCTGCGACTGGTGCGCGCACCACGCGATCTGCCCCGCGTTCGGCGGCACACCCCCGCCGCTCCCGGTCGAGGTCGGGTCCGTCGACGAGACACCCGCCGAGGTCGAGCAGGTCGAACGGTCCGGCTAGACCGCGGCTGGTTCGTCCAGCACGGCGGCTCGCGGGTCGTGCACCGAAGCGTTCGGGGTGATCCGCCCGTCCTCGATCTCCTCGACCCAGTGGCAAGCCACCTGGTGTTCGCCGCGGATCACCCGCAGCAGCGGACGCTCATCGTCGCAGCGGGTCTCCTGCCGGAACGGGCACCGGGTGTGGAACCGGCAGCCCGCCGGCGGGTTGGCCGGCGACGGCAGGTCGCCGGGGATCAGGATCCGCTCGCGGGTGTCCTCGACGACCGGGTCCGGGATCGGCACCGCCGACATGAGGGCCTTGGTGTACGGGTGCAGCGGCTCGCGGTAGAGGTCGTCGGCCGGCGCCTGCTCCACGATGCCGCCGAGGTACATCACCCCGATCGTGTCGCTGATGTGCCGGACCACCGCGAGGTCGTGCGCGATCACGACGTACGTGAGCCCCAGCGCGTCCTGCAGCTCCTCGAGCAGGTTGATCACCTGCGCCTGGATGGACACGTCGAGAGCCGAGACCGGCTCGTCGGCGATGATCAGCTCCGGGTTGAGCACGATTGCCCGGGCGATGCCGATGCGTTGGCGCTGCCCGCCGGAGAACTCGTGCGGGTAGCGGCTGACCGCGTTCGTCGGCAGCCCGACCACGCTGAGGAGCTCGCGGACCCGCGCGCTGTGCCCCCGTCGACCGCCCTCGGCGCCGTGCGCGACGAGCGGCTCGGTGAGGATCGACTCGACGTTCTGGCGCGGATTCAGGCTCGCCATCGGGTCCTGGAAGATCATCTGCATGCGACGCCGGGCGTGGCGGAGCTCCTCCCCGGCAAGGGTGGCCACGTCGACGCCGTCGAACCACACGCTGCCCGCGGTCGGGTCGACCAGCCGGAGGATGCCGCGACCGAGCGTGCTCTTGCCGCAGCCGCTCTCGCCGACCAGTCCGAACGTCGTCCCGCGCATGACCGCCAGGTCGACACCGTCGACGGCCTTGACGTGCCCGACCACCCGGTCGACCAAGACGCCGCTCCGGATCGGGAAGTACACCTCGAGCCCTCGTACGTCGAGCAGCGGTTGTGCCGTTGCTTCGGTCACGGCGTCACCGCCTCGACCGCGACCGGTGCCGGCAGCGGGTGGTAGCAGCGCAGCTCCCGACCGCCCTGCTCCGGCAGCGGTTCCAGCACGGGGGCGGTCCGGAGGCAGTCGTCCTGCACGTTCGGGCAGCGCGGGGCGAACGCGCAGCCGCGAGCCCAGGGCAGCGTGTCGGTCGGCGAGCCCGGGATCGGCGTGAGCGGCGCCCCCCGGGCCGAGTCCAGGCGCGGGATCGACGCGAGCAGCCCACCGGTGTAGGGGTGCCGCGGCGCGGCGAACAGCGGGTGCCGGTCGGCCGCCTCGACGATGCGGCCGGAGTACATCACGTGCACCCGGTCGCACAGCCCGGCGACCACGCCGAGGTCGTGGGTGATCATGATCAGTGCGGTGCCTGCCTCGGCGACGAGCTGCTTGAGCAGCTCGAGGATCTGCGCCTGGATCGTGACGTCGAGCGCTGTCGTGGGCTCGTCGGCGATCAGGAGACGTGGGCGGCAGGCCAGCGCCATCGCGATCAACGCGCGCTGCCGCATGCCACCGGAGAGCTGGTGCGGGTAGTCGGTGAGCCGCCGCTGGGGGTCGGGGATCCCGACCTGCTCGAGGAGCCCGGCCGCCTCGGCCCGAGCCCGCTCCCGGGCCATCCCTCGATGCCGCTCCAGCACCTCGGCCACCTGCTTCCCGATCGTGACCACCGGGTTGAGCGAGGTCATCGGGTCCTGGAACACCATCGCGATGTCGCGTCCGCGGATGTCGCGCATCTGGTCCCGCGACAGGGTGCGCAGGTCGGTGCCGTCGAACCGGATGGAGCCGGAGACGTCGCACCCGCGGTTCGGAAGCAGGCCCATGACGGCGAGCGAGGTGATGCTCTTGCCGCTGCCGGACTCCCCCACGATGCCGACCGTCTCGCCGGCATCGACGGAGAACGAGACGCCATCCACCGCCCGCACGTCCCGCCGACCCCGGCGGGTGAAGATCACCTCGAGGTCACGGACCTCGAGCAGCGACGTCGGGCCGGAACGGCCCGTCCAGGTGCGGGCCACCGCGCTCACCGGCGGTACTTCGGGTCGAGGGCCTCGCGAAGGCGCTCACCGAAGAGGGTGAAACCCAGCGCGGCGAACACGATCGCCAGACCCGGGAAGATCGCGAGGTGGATCGCACCGGACAGGTAGTCCTGGCTGTCGGCCAGCATCCGGCCCCACTCCGGGACGCTCGGGTCGGTTCCGCCGAGCCCCAGGAAGGCGAGACCGGCCGCGTCGATGATCGCCGTAGCCAGCGTCAAC
>Ga0136630_1001113_pt1 | contig 10833 bp, 10 predicted proteins | sample AntDrymUQ5682106_2_FD_105496 | JGI IMG/M metagenome (GOLD analysis project Ga0136630, IMG submission 105496) | Polar desert sand microbial communities from Dry Valleys, Antarctica - metaG UQ568 (21.06) | ecosystem: Environmental > Terrestrial > Soil > Desert | place: Antarctica: Dry Valley...
AGCCTGCCTCCATGTGTTCAACCATTCGGTTGTGCACAACGTACGACGCAGGGCCCACTGTTGTCAACCAGCAGGTTAAATAGCGCCGCGCAGGTGCAGTTCGTTCGACCAAGCCCGCCTGCAGCTGGGACATCGCGTTCACACGTAGTCCCCTTGACGCGCGTCCGCCTCCCTCCTACGCTGGTCGCAGGTCGGACGAACGGTCGCTCGTTCGTCGGAGCGGCAGCGGCCCGCAGCGCTCGACCCGCGATGGGACGAAGGGAGACCATGCCGGCGATCAGCTCCCGCGCGGAAGGCGTCGCGCACTCCGGCATCCGGGAGATCGTCAACCTCGTCATCGAACGCGGTGGGGACGTCCGGCGACTTGAGATCGGCGAGCCGGACTTCACGACGCCCACCCACATCATCGAGGCCGGCCACGCGGCGGCGCTCGCCGGGGCCCGCTACACGCAGAGCGCCGGCACCATCGCCGTCCGCGAGGCCGCGGCGGTCAAGCTGTCCAAGGTCAACGGCATCGACGTCCCGATCGAGGACGTCGTCATCTGCCAGGGCGCCGTCCAGGGGTGTGCGGTCACGCTCGCCGCCCTCCTCGACACGGGTGACGAGGTCCTCATCCCGGATCCGGCGTGGCCCAACTACGAGATGCTCGTGCGGCTCTACGGCGGGATCCCTGTGCCCTACCCCCTCCACAGCGGGACCGGCTTCCTGCCGGACGTCGACGAGGTCGCCGGCCTTGTCACCGACCGGACCGTCGCCCTGGTCGTGAACTCCCCCTCGAACCCGACGGGTGCGGTGTTCCCACCCGACGTCATCCAGTCCCTCGTCGAGCTGTCTGGCCGCCGTGGACTGGTGATGATCTCGGACGAGGTCTACGACGAGCTGATCTTCGAGGGCGCCCCGCCCAACGCGGCGGCGATCGATCCCGAGGTGGTCGTCGGCGTCTACAGCTGCTCCAAGACCTATGCCATGACGGGCTGGCGCATCGGCTACCTCACGGCGCCCCGGTGGCTCAGCGGGACGCTCGCGAAGCTGCAGGAGCCGCTGATCTCGTGCGTCTCGGCGGTCAGCCAGACCGGCGCCGTCGCGGCGCTGACCGGCCCGCAGGAGTGCGTGGACGAGATGCGCGCCGCCTACCGGTCAAGGCGCGACCTCGTGGTCGGACGGTTCCTGGACGCGGGGATCGCGGTCGCGGAGCCGAAGGGCGCCTTCTACCTGATGGTCCCGTTCGCACCGGGCACCGACGGCCGCGCGGCAGCCCTTGACCTGGTGGAGCACGGCGTGTCGCTGGCCCCCGGGACGGCGTTCGGCCGCGTGGCCGCCGACCATGCCCGCCTGTCGCTCGCGAGCAGCACGGAGATCCTGGCCGACGGCGTCGAGCGGATCGTGTCCTGGTACGAGACCACCGGGGGAGGAGCCGGCCTTGGCGGTGGAGGCTGAGCGCGGGATGACCGACATGGGTTCCCGGCACGAACCGTCCACCTCTGGCGCGGGGGTCGTCGAGGCCGTCCGGCTGCGGTCGATCCAGAAGTACTTCGGCTCGAACCACGTTCTGCAGGGCGTCGGCCTGTGCGTGCGCCGCGGCGAGCACGTCGTGGTCTTCGGCCCCTCCGGCTCCGGGAAGTCGACGCTGCTCCGGACGATCAACCTGCTCGAGGAGCCGCAGTCGGGGTCCGTGGTGGTCGAGGGTCGGGAGTACGGCCCCGGCGTCCCGGGGGAGCCGAAGCAGCGCCGCGGCGACCGCCGGGAACTGCGCAAGCAGGTCGGGATGGTCTTCCAGCAGTTCAACCTCTTCCCGCACCTGTCGGTTCTCGACAACGTCACCATCGCGCTGCGGCGCGTCAAGGGCATGAAGCGCGGCGAGGCGGAGCTGCGCGCCGCCCGTCAGCTCGACCGCGTCGGCCTGCTCTCCAAGATCGGCAGCTACCCCGCGATGCTCTCCGGCGGGCAGCAGCAGCGGGTCGCCATCGCCCGCTCGCTGGTGATGGACCCGAAGGTGATGCTCTTCGACGAGCCGACGTCGGCGCTGGACCCCGAGCTCGTCGGCGAGGTCCTCGCGGTCATGCGCTCGCTGGCCGAGACCGGCATGACCATGGTCGTGGTCACGCACGAGATGGGGTTCGGGCGCGAGATCGGTGACCAGAACGTCTTCATGGACGCCGGCGTCATCGTCGAGCAGGGCGGGCGCGAGATCTACACCGACTGCCGGGAGGAACGCACCCGGTCCTTCATCAGGGCGGTGCTCTAGCGATGCTGGCGCAGCAGGCGAGGGGCTTCTCGTTCGACTTCTCGGTCGTGACGAACAACCTCGACCTGTACTGGGCCGGGGTGCGTCTGACACTGTTCATCGCGGTCACCTCGTTCGTGCTCGCCACCCTGCTCGGCGTCCTGATCGCGCTGATGCGGCTGTCCCGCAACCGCCTCGTCGGGGCGGTCGCCGCCGCCTACATCAACCTGTTCCGCGCGATCCCGCTGCTGGTCTTCATCCTGTTCGTCTACTACGGGGTCCGGATCGCGTTCGGGTTGACCTTCTTCACCGCCCTGCGCGCCGGCATCTTCGCCTTCACCGTGCAGTACTCGGCCTGGCTCGGCGAGATCTTCCGCGCGGGCATCCAGGCCGTCCCTGGAGGGCAGCGGGAGGCGGCGCTGTCCGTCGGGATGGGCAGGGCCCGCACCTTCTTCACGATCGTGATGCCCCAGGCGGTGCGGATCTCGATCCCGCCCACGGGCAACATGCTCATCGGGATGGTGAAGGATTCGTCGCTGGTCTACATCCTCGGCGTCAACGAGCTGCTGCGGACGACCAACCTGCTCGCCAACAGGACGTTCCGCTACTTCGAGACCTACCTCGCCACGGTCGGCATCTACCTCGTGCTGACGACGGCCATCTACTACCTCGTGAAGTACCTCGAGCGCCGGTTCGCGATCTCCGACGTCCTGAGCCAGGCGACGCGGCGCTACTCGCCCTTCGCCAGGAACCGCTACCAGCGGCTGCGGACGCTCCAGGAGGCCGTCGGCGGCGGCTCCAGCATCGCGCCGTGACCGATCCAGGAGAACAGTTCGGCCGATCCGGGCCCGACGGGCCCGCCAGAAAGGGAAGTGACGCCATGGGGACCAGAACACGCTGGCTGCTCGGGATGCTCGGCATCTCCGCGCTCCTGCTCGCGGGCTGCACCGGCGCCCAGGACGACGACCCCGTCACGAGCGGCACCGCGGAGGGCGCCGGCGAGACGGGCGCCGCGGTCGCGCAGGCGCCGACCGCCGGCGAGGACCGCGTCGCGGCGATCAAGGAGCGGGGCAGCCTGATCGTCGGGATGACGCTCCAGTTCGAACCGCAGATGTACCTCGACGAGGACGGCGAGCCGGCGGGCTACGACGTCGAGCTGATGCAGATGCTCGCCGACGACCTCGAGGTCGAGCTCGACATCCGCGACCTCGAGTTCGACGCGCTCATCCCGGGGCTGATCGCCAACGACTTCGACGTCGTCTCCGTCGGGCTCGTGAACCGGCCGCCGCGGGCGGAGCAGGTGTCGTTCACCCGTCCGTACGTGCCGTACCGCCAGGTGGTGGTCGTCAACTCCGAGGCGGGCATCACCTCGCTCGAGGACCTGAACAGCCCGGACACGCGCATGACGGCGCTGATCGGGTCGACCGCTGCGAGCCTGGTCACCGAGCAGTTCCCCGACGCCGAGCTCGTCGAGCTCGAGGGGCAGCCGGCGTTACTGGAGGTCTCCTCCGGCAGCGCCGACGCGACCGTCGTGGAGGAGTACCTCGCGCTGCCGTTCGTCGAGGAGAACCCCTCGACGGAGGTCCTCAACCCCGACCAGCCGTTCTCCCAGGAGTACGGGCGCCTGGCCGTGCCGCGCGGCGACTTCCTGTGGCTGGGGTACGTCGACAACTGGCTCGACTACTACACGGCGAACGGCACCCTCGACCGCCTCTACACCGAGATCATCGGACCGACCGACGGCCTCCCGCAGTAGACGGCCTCCCGCAGCAGCACGGTCATGACCGACCGCTCCGCCGTCCCGCCCGGCGCCCTCGTCACCGGAGGCGCCAGGGGGATCGGTCATGCGATCGTCGTGGCGCTCGCGCGCCGGGGCGACCGCGTCGTCCTGACCGACGTCGACGAGGCCGCGGCGCTGCAGGCGGCCGAGGGCCTGCGAGCGCAGAGCCTCGACGTGAGGGCCCGGGGCCTGGACGTGACCGACGTCGAGGCGGTCCGCGCCGCGGTGGCCGAGGCGGACGCCGAGGACCCGCTCGGCACGGTCGTGAACAACGCCGGGATCGGCTGGTCCGCCCCGCTGCTCGACGTGACGCCCGAGCGCTTCGACGCGCTCATGGCCGTGAACCTGCGCGCCGTCTTCTTCACGCTGCAGGCAGCGGCTGCGGCGATGGTCCCGCGCGGCGCGGGCTCCGTCGTGAACCTGGCCTCGACGTCCGGGTTCACCGCGTCCACGACGCCGATGGTGCCCTACGACACGTCGAAGGGGGCGGTGCGGATGCTGACGACCGCCGCCGCACGCGAGCTCGCGCCCACCGGCGTGCGCGTGAACGCCGTGGCCCCCGGGACGGTGGACACCGCGCTGACGCGGTCGCTGGCGACGGACCCCGGCGCGCTCGAGCGGCTCACGGCCAGGCGCATCCCGCTCGGGAGGCTGGCCGAGCCCGGCGAGATCGCCGAGGCGGTCGCGTACCTGTCGTCGCCGTCGGCCTCGTACGTGACCGGACACGTCCTGGTCGTCGACGGCGGGTGGCTCACATGACTCCCGCGGTGGCCGACGGCGGGTGGCTCACATGACCACCGCGGTCGTCACAGGCGCCGGGTCGGGCATCGGGGCCGCCACGGCCGCGGTCCTGGCGCGCGAGCGGATGAGCGTCGTCTGCGCCGACCTCGACCTGGCCGCCGCCGAGCGCGTGGCCGCCGCCCTGCCCGTGGCGGCGGCCGTCGAGGTCGACGTGCGCGACGAGTCCGCCTGCGAGCGCATGGCGGCGACGGCGCTCGAGCGCTTCGGCTCGGTGGACGTCCTGGTCGCGTGCGCCGGCATCGAGGAACAGGGGCAGGGCGACGCGCTCGCGCTGGCCTCCTTCGAGCGCGTCGTGGGCGTGAACCTGACCGGAAGCTTCCTGTCGGCCCGCGCCGCCGCCAGGGTGATGATCGCGCAGGGCCGCGGGGGACGCATCGTCCTCATCGGGTCGATCAACTCGACGATCGCCCTGCCCGGCCAGGCGGCCTACGCGGCGTCGAAGGGCGGCGTGCTGATGCTCGGGCGCGCGCTCGCCGTCGACTGGGCGGCGCACGACATCGGCGTGAACATCGTGGGTCCGGGGGTGACGGACACGCCGATGTCGGCGGCCAGCCTCGCCGACCCGGAGCGCCGCGAGCGGCTGCTGTCGCACGTCCCCCTGCGCCGGGCGGCGCGGCCGGACGAGATCGCGGAGGTCATCGCGTTCCTCGCGGGCGGACGGTCCTCCTACATGACCGGCAGCTTCGTGCCGGTGGACGGGGGCTGGCTTGCCACCGGCTGAGCGCCGCGGCGCCCTTGACCGTCCCCCGCTCCGGCGGGAGAGTACGGCGCAGATCTCCGAGCAAGCGTTCGTTTGTGTGTGCTTCCGTCGGCTAGAGGAGTGATCGTGATGGGAACGATGAGCAGGACCGCCCGGGCGTTCGCCGGGCTCGGAGTGGGCGTGCTGCTGCTGGCCGCGTGCGGAGGGGAGGGCGACGAGGTCGGCGGCGACGCGACCGGGGCACCGGAGCCGTCGGCGACCGAGGCGGCCACCGCGACGGATGCGGCGCCCGACACCGGCGGCGCCGACGTCGGCGAGACCGCCGCGGAAGGCGGCACGCTCGTCTTCGGCGCCTCCGCCGACCCGAAGACCCTCGACCCGCCGCTGGCCTCCGACGGCGAGTCGCTGCGGGTCAGCGAGCAGCTGTACGAGGGGCTCATCACCCTCGAACCGGGCGGAACGGAGCCGGTCGGCAAGCTCGCCACCTCCTGGGAGGCCAGCGGCGACGGCCTGGAGTGGACCTTCGAGCTGCAGGAGGGCGTGACCTTCCACGACGGCGAGCCGTTCAACGCCGAGGCGGTCTGCTTCAACTTCGACCGCTGGTACAACTTCACCGGGCCGCTGCAGCTGCCGGCGGCGTCGTACTACTGGCAGGTCATCTTCGGCGGCTTCGCAGAGACCGACCCCGACTCCGGCGCTCCGGAGGAGTCGCTCTACGCGGGCTGCGAGGCGGTGGACGACGCCACGGTGACGCTCTCGCTCACGCGCCCGTCCTCGGCCTTCATCGCGGGCCTGGCGCTGCCGACCTTCTCGTTCTCCAGCCCGGCCGCCCTGACCGAGTACGAGGCCGACGCCGTCAGCCTCGACGGCGAAGGCAACCCGGTGTACGAGGGCTCCTACGCCTACGAGCACCCGACCGGGACCGGCCCGTTCCGCTTCGTGGAGTGGACCCGCAACGACCGGCTCGTGATCGAGCGCAACCCCGACTACTGGGGAGAGCCGGCGATCCTCGACCAGGTGATCTTCCGCCCGATCGCGGACAACGCCGCCCGGCTCCAGGCACTGCAGTCCGGCGAGATCGACGGCTACGACCTGGTGGACCCGCAGGACGTGCCGACCATCGAGGAGGATCCGGACCTGGTGATCCTCGATCGCCCGGCCTTCAACATCGGCTTCCTGGGGATCAACCAGGCGTTCCCGCCGATGGAGGACCTCGCGGTCCGTCAGGCGCTCATCCACGGGATCAACCGGCAGGCGGTCATCGACAACCTGTACACCGGCCGCGGCGAGCTCGCGAAGGAGCTCATGCCGCCGTCGGTGTTCGGCTACGCCGACGACGTGCCGACCTACGACTTCGACCCGGAGCGCGCCCAGCAGATCCTCACCGACGCCGGCTACGACCTGCCGGTCGAGATCGAGTTCTGGTACCCGACGGACGTCACCCGGCCGTACCTGCCTGACCCGCAGCGCACGTTCGAGTCCTTCACCTCCGACCTCGAGCAGTCGGGCTTCTCGGTCACGCCGCGCAGCGCGCCCTGGACGCCCGACTACCTCGACGCGACCCTCGGTGGGCAGGCGCAGCTGTACTTCATGGGCCAGACCGGCGACTTCGGCGACCCCGACACCTTCCTGGGGACGTTCTTCCGCGAGGAGCGGGAGATGTTCAACTGGAGCAACGAGGAGGTCTTCGGCCTCCTGCAGGAGGGACTTCTCGAGGACGACCAGGACGCCCGTATCGAGCTCTACCAGCAGGCGAACCGCCTGCTCATGGAGGAGCTGCCGGCGATCCCGTTCGCGCATTCCCGCCCGGCGCTCGCGTTCCGCACCAACGTGGAGGGGTTCGTTCCGAGCCCCGTCACGCTCGAGGACTTCTCGACCGTGACCGTGACGCGCTAGCCGGCAGCGCCCCGCAGATGGCCTGGTACGTCGTCCGGCGGCTCGCCCTCGCGGTGCCGGTCCTGTTCGGGGTGTCGCTGCTCGTGTTCCTGTGGGTCCGCGCGCTGCCGGGCGGCCCCGCCCAGGGCCTCCTGGGCGAGCGCGCGGATCCCGCCGCGGTCGAGGCGGTCGAGCGCCAGTACGGGCTCGACCGCCCGGTGTACGAGCAGTACGGCCGGTATGTCGGCTCCCTCGTCCGCCTGGAGTTCGGCCAGTCGATCACCTCCCACCAGCCGGTCCTGTCCGAGATCGCCCGGCGCTTCCCGGCGACCGCGGAGCTTGCGGCTGCGGCGATGTTGTTCGCCGTGGCCGCCGGCGTCCCTCTGGGGGTGCTGGCGGCGAAGCGTCGGCAGACGTGGGTGGACCAGGCGAGCCTGGTCGGATCGCTGATCGGCATCAGCATCCCGATCTTCTTCCTCGCCCTCCTGCTGAAGTACGTCTTCGCCGTCAGGCTGGGGTGGCTGCCGAGCATCGGGCGGCTCGACGCACTGCTGTCCCTGCCGCATCCGACGAACCTCTACACCGTCGACGCGCTGCTCGCGGGGGACTGGGAGGCCTTCGCCGACGTGCTGCGGCACCTGCTCCTACCGGCGATCGCGCTCGGGACCATCCCGCTCGCGATCATCGCCCGCATCACGCGCGCCGCCGTCCTCGACGTGATCAGCGAGGACTACGTCCGCACCGCTCGGGCCAAGGGCATCGCCCGGCGGCTCGTCGACCGCCGTCACATCCTCCGCAACGCGCTCCTGCCGGTCTCGACGGTCGTCGGGCTGCAGACCGGCCTGCTGCTGTCCGGTGCGGTGCTCACCGAGACGGTGTTCGCCTGGGGCGGGATCGGGACGTGGATCTACGACGCCATCCGGTTCCGCGACTACCCCGTGCTCCAGGGAGGCATCCTCTTCCTGGCGGTGCTGTTCCTGCTCGTCAACCTGCTCGTCGACCTGTCGTACGCGCTGATCGACCCCCGGGTGCGGTACCGGTGAGCCTGCCGGAAGCCGAGATCGGCGCCGTCGGAACGACCGGTGGTCGGGATCCGGCCGACGTCGCCCCGCCGACCGGGCTGTGGAAGGACGCCCTGGGACGGCTGCGCCGCGACCGCTCGGCGATGGCGGGACTCGCGGTCATCGCCTGCTTCGCGTTCCTCGCGATCGCCGCGCCCCTGATCGCCCCCGAGCCGCCGTCGTCGAGGACCTACCTGGAACGGCTCGAGGGCGCCTGCTGCCCCGGACCGTCCGCCGGCCACCTGTTCGGCCTCGACGACCTCGGCCGCGACGCGCTGTCGCGGGTGATCTACGGCGCGAGGACCTCGCTGCTGATCGCGGTCGTGTCGGTCGCGATCGGGCTCGGGATCGGGCTCGTGCTCGGCGCGCTCGCCGGATACGTCGGCGGGGCGGCCGACGCGGTCGTCATGCGCCTGGTGGACATCATGCTCGCCATCCCCGCCCTGCTGTTCGCGATCGGCCTAGTCGCGGCGCTCGGGCCCGGCCTCGTCCAGCTGATGGTCGCGGTCGGCGTCGTGAACGTGCCGATCTTCGCCCGCCTGCTGCGCGGCAGCATGCTGAGCGTCCGCGAGAGCGACTACGTGTCGGCGGCCCGCTCGCTCGGGCTCCGCCCCGCGCGGATCCTGTTCGTCCACGTGCTCCCGAACGCCCTGTCGCCGGTGATCGTGGCGGCGACGCTCGCGATGGCGACCGCGATCGTCGAGGTCGCCGGCCTCGGCTTCCTCGGACTGGGGAACCCGGACCCGAGCGTCCCCGAGTGGGGGTCGATGCTCGCCAACACCCCGCGCTTCCTGGCCTCGGCGCCGCACCTGGCGCTCTTCCCGGGCATCGCGATCGTGCTGGCCGTCCTGGGGTTCAACCTCATCGGCGACGGCCTGCGCGAGGCGCTCGACCCCAAGTTCAGGCGCTGAGGCGGTGCTCGAGATCGCCGGCCTCGAGGTCGAGTTTCGCACGCAGCGCGGCGTCGTCCGGGCGGTCGACGGCGTGGACCTCGCGCTCGAGGCGGGGTCCACGACCGGACTGGTCGGCGAGTCGGGGTCGGGGAAGTCGGTGACGGCCCTCGCGATCATGGGCCTGCTGCCGGAGCCGGCCGCCCGGGTCATCGGCGGATCGATCCGCCTCGACGGCGTCGAGCTCGTCGGCATGCCAGAGGCGCAGCTGCGGCGGCGGCGCGGGTCCGAGGTCGCGATGGTGTTCCAGGACCCGATGACCAGCCTGAACCCCGTCATGCCCATCGGCGCCCAGATCGTCGAGACGCTCCGGGCGCACCTGCGCCACGACCGCCGGGCCGCGCGCCGCCGCGCCGTCGAGCTGCTCGACTTCGTCGGCATCCCCGGACCGTCGGAGCGGCTCGCCAGCTACCCGCACCAGCTGTCGGGCGGCATGCGGCAGCGCGTGATGATCGCCATCGCGATCGCCTGCGAGCCGAAGCTGCTCATCGCCGACGAGCCGACTACCGCGCTCGACGTGACCATCCAGGCGCAGATCCTCGAACTGCTGCGGCGCACCGTCGACGAGCGGGGCATGACGCTCCTCCTCATCACGCACGACCTCGGTGTCGTCGCGGGCGTGTGCGACCGGACGAACGTGATGTACGCCGGCAAGGTCGTCGAGCGGGCGCCGACCGCGGCGCTGTTCCGGGCCCCGTCCCACCACTACACCCGCGGACTGCTGCAGAGCATCCCGCGCCTCGACGGACCCCGCAAGACGATGCTCGCCTCGATCGAGGGACTGCCGCCGCGCCCGTCCGACGGCCTGCGCGGCTGCCCCTTCGCCCCGCGCTGCCCGGCACGCCTGGACGACCGGTGCTGGGACGAGATGCCGCCGCTCGAGCGGCTGCCCGGCGCGACCGCCGCGCATCTCGTGGCCTGCTGGAACCCGGCGCCGGTCCCCGACGAGCGGGCCTCCGCGTGACCCCGCTGCTCGCGGTCTCCGATCTCCGCGTCGAGTACCCGCTGCCAGGGCCGCCAGGCCGCAGCCGCCGGACGCTGGTGGCGGTCGACGGTGTCTCGTTCGCGCTGCACCGGGGCGAGACGTTCGGGCTCGTCGGCGAATCCGGCTGCGGGAAGAGCAGCCTCGGCCGCGCCATCGTCCAGCTGATCCGGGGCGGGTCGGGCGGGGAGGTGACCGGCCGCATCGAGCTCGACGGGACCGACCTCGTCGCGCTGCGGTCCGGCCCGCTCCGGCGGGAGCGACGCCGGCTGCAGATGGTCTTCCAGGACCCGTTCTCCAGCCTCAACCCGCGCCAGAGCGTCGGGAAGATCCTGGCCGAGCCGATCAAGGCCCACGAGCTCGCTCGCGGACCCGACCTCGACCGGCGCGTCGTCGAGCTCCTGCGCCGCGTCGGCCTCGACGAGGGCGTCCGCGAACGCTACCCCCACGAGTTCTCCGG